>Ga0315271_10000401_pt1 | contig 23317 bp, 19 predicted proteins | sample C3_top_MG_FD_204664 | JGI IMG/M metagenome (GOLD analysis project Ga0315271, IMG submission 204664) | Sediment microbial communities from Yellowstone Lake, YNP, Wyoming, USA - C3_top | ecosystem: Environmental > Aquatic > Freshwater > Lake > Sediment | place: USA: Wyoming | collected 2017-08-01
TCGTGCGGATCCGCGCTTTACGCGAGGCATCTGTGGTCTCTTTCTTGATGACCCTTGGCCCCTATGGCCTGTGGTCCGTCACACTTTGGTTATTCAGAGGTCGAGGCGGTGACGAAGCCAGGGGGTGCGCGTCGGCTCCCATAAACCCTGATCTTTGTTTCCCCTGGGGCCCACGCGGGCACCTGAGGAGTCGCAGAGCCGGGAAGTTTACAACACGAAGGTGTCTAGTCCGAGGTGTCCTCGTCCAGCGAAACGGGGACGGACCGGACGCCCCAGATCTCATCCGCGTACTGTCGGGTGGTCCGGTCGGACGAGAACTTGCCCATCCCGGCGACATTGAGGATGGACATCCGCCACCAGTCGTCGGGCCGCGCATAGGCCGCGGCGGCGCGGCGCTGGCACTCGGCGTAGGGCGCGAAGTCGGCGCACAGGAAGTAGCGGTCCTCGCCCAGGAGGGCATCGACGATCGGGCGGAAGAGCCCGGAGCCGCCGTCGAGCGAGCCGTTGGCGATGATGTCGATCACCCGGCGGAGTTCTTCGCACTCGGACAGGAAGGCATCCGGCCGATAGCCGGAGGACCGAAGGCCCTCGATCTCGTCCTTGGTGTGGCCGAAGATGAAGATGTTGTCGGCTCCGACTTCCTCGCGGATCTCGACGTTCGCTCCGTCAAGGGTGCCGATGGTGAGGGCGCCGTTCAGGGCCGCCTTCATGTTGCCGGTGCCCGAGGCCTCGGTGCCGGCGGTGGAGATCTGTTCGGAGAGGTCGCAGGCCGGGAAGATGATCTCGGCCTGCGACACCGAGTAGTTCGGCAGGAAGGCGACGGTGAGCCTGCCCCGGGTCAGCGGATCCTCGGCCACGCGCTTCGCGATGGCATGGATGAGTTGAATGCTCAGCTTGGCCATCGCGTACCCGGGCGCGGCCTTGCCCGCGAAGATCACCGAGCGCGGCACGAAGTCGGAGGGGTTCGTGCGCAGCCTCTCATGGAGAGCGATGGCGTGGAGCGCGTTCAAGATCTGCCGCTTGTACTCGTGAAGGCGCTTCACCTGGCAGTCGAACAGGGTGTCGGGGTTCAGGTCGATGCCGTGGATCTTCATCACGCGGTCGGAGAGGACCCCCTTGTTCACCCGTTTGATCGCGCTCCATTCGGCCCGGAACGCCTTGTCCTCGGCCATGGGCGCGAGCCGGCGCAGTTCATCCAGGTTGCGGATCCAGCCGGATCCGATCGCGTCGGAGATGAGCACGGCAAGACCGGGATTGCTCTCCAGCAGCCACCGCCGCGGGGTGATGCCGTTCGTCTTGTTCGAGATCCGTCCGGGGAGCACGCGGTCGAGATCCGCGAACGTCTTCTGCCTGAGGATCTCGGTGTGGATCGCGGCCACCCCGTTCACGGCATGGCTGCCCACGAAGGCCAGATTGGCCATGCGGACATGGCCGGTGTCGTCCATGATGGCGGTGCGGCGGACCAGATCGGCGTCGCCGAGCGCGGTGGTCTGTGCCTTGAACCGGCGGTCGATCTCCTCCACGATGTCGAAATGGCGGGGCAGGAGCCGGCGGAACAGATCCACCGACCAGCGCTCCAGCGCTTCGGGCTGGACGGTGTGGTTGGTATAACCGAACACGCGCTGGGTCAGGTCCCACGCCTCATCCCACGGCAGATCGTGTTCGTCGATGAGGATGCGCATCAGTTCGGGAATGCCGAGAACCGGATGCGTGTCGTTCAATTGAATCGCGACCTTGTTGGGCAGGTCCTGGAAGTTGCGCGCCCCGAACTTGTGGAACCGGCGCATCACGTCCTGGAGGGTCGCGGTGACGAAGAAGTACTGTTGCTTCAGACGCAGCTCCCGGCCCGCGCTCTGGTTGTCGGGAGGGTAGAGGACCTTCGAGATGTTCTCGCTCTCCGTCTTGTTCTGGACCGCGCTCACGTAGTCGCCCTGGTTGAAGACCCGCAGGTCGAATTCGCGGCTGGACTTCGCCGACCACAGCCGCAGGGTGTTGACGGTGTCGTTGCAGAAGCCCGCGACCGGGGTGTCGTAGGCCATGGCCCACACTTCCTGGGTATCGACCCAGCGGGCGCGAACGCGTCCGTGCGCGTCCGGCACGTGCTCGCTGCGCCCGTAGAAGCGCACGGGGAAGATGGCGTCGGTGCGGGGAATCTCCCAGGGATTCCCGTAACGAAGCCAGTTGTCGGGGGATTCGACCTGGGCGCCGTCGACGATCCTCTGCTGGAAGATGCCGTACTCGTAGCGGATGCCGTAGCCGTAGAAGGGCAGGGCCAGGGTGGCGGCGGAATCCATGATGCAGGCGGCGAGGCGTCCGAGGCCGCCGTTGCCCAGGCCGGCGTCCCATTCCTTCTCCTGGAGCGCTTCGAGGTCATAGCCGAGCTGCCGCATGGCCTGGACATGCGCATGTCGCGCGCCGAGGTTCACCACGTTGTTGAGGAGCGCTCGCCCCATCAGGAACTCGAGGGACAGGTAGTAGACCCGCTTCGCATCCGCCTGGTAGTAGGCACTCTGGGTCTTGAACCAGCGCTCCATGAGGCGGTCGCGCACCGAGTAGGCGAGCGCCATGTAGGCGTCGAACTCGCTCGCGTTGTGGCCGTCCTTGGCCACGGTGTACATCATCCGCTGCGCGAACCCCGCCACGATGCCGCTTTCATCGAGACGGCCCCGGGTCGGTTCGGGGATCAGACGACGATTGCCCACGGGCGAATGCTAGCGCTTTCGGCCTCCGAGTGCTGTCGCGGGCCGCGCCCGGGAAGTCGACGTCGCCCTCCGATTTCAGGGCGCGTGTGATTGAATGCCGGGGTGCGCCGATTCGCCTCCCTCCTGGCCCTTTGCGCCCTCGGCTGCGCCACCACGTACCAGGGGCGGGGGCTCGTGCTCCGGGTCGATCCGGCCTCCTCGACCCTGACCGTCTCTCATGACGCGATCCTCGGCTACATGGACGCCATGGTCATGCCCTTCGCGGTGCGTGATCGCGGCGTCCTCCAGGATGTTCATCCGGGCGATGTCATCGAGTTCCGATTGCGGCCGAAGAGCAGCGGAACCGAGATCGACCGGCTGAAGCACCTCTCCGCGGCGGGAGCCGACGCCGGCCTCGCCATGACCCCGTCGATCGCGGCCCTGGTGAAGGTGGGCGAGCCCGTGCCCGATTTCACCCTGACCGACCAGAACGGGGCGCCGGTGTCGCTCTCCTCCCTGCGCGGCAGCGTCGTCGCGGTCACGTTCATCTACAGCCGCTGCCCCCTGCCCGACTACTGCCCCCGCATGGTGGCGAATCTCGCGCAGGTCCGCGATCGCTATCGCGACCGGTTGGGGCGCGACCTCACCCTGCTGACCGTCACCTTCGATCCGAAGTACGACACGCCCGAGGTCCTGCGCCGCTTCGCCTCGCGCTACGGGGGGAACGTGCCGGGCTGGCATTTCCTCAGTGGCTCGCCCGAGGCGATCGCGGCGGTGTGCGCGTCCTTCGGCATCGAGTACTGGTCCGATGAGGGGCTCATCACGCATACCCTGCAGACCGCGGTCATCGACCGCCAGGGACGGCTGCGCGCCAGCGTCGAAGGCCGAGGCTTTTCCGGCCGGCAGATCGCCGATCTCGTGGGTACGATCCTCGAGTAGCGGCGCAGTTGCGCATTTGGGTCCAGCCCTGATACATAATCCGTCCATGCGCTTGGCCGATCCGGCGTTTCGGGCGATCTTCGAGGATTCTCCGATCGGGATCTGCGTGGTCGACCGGAACATCAAGGTGGTCGACGTGAACGACGCCTATTGCCGCATGCTGGGGCGCACGGAGGGAGAGGTGATGGGCGCGCACATCCCGGACTTCACCCATCCCGACGATCGCGATCGCGACGCCATGGCCCTGCCCCAGGTGCTCTCGGGTGAGATCGAGCAGTACAAGGCGGACAAGCGTTACATCCGCAAGGACGGCGCGGTGGTCTGGGCGCGCATCCTGGTGACCGCGATTCTCGACCCGTCAGGCCGGTCGAGCCTGGCCTTCAGCATGGCCCAGGTCATCGACGAGGAACGAGCGCTGCGCGGCATCCTGCCCGTCTGCCCCTCGTGCAAACGGGTCAAGGAGCAGGACGGGAAGTGGACCGACCTCGACACCTTCGTGCGCGCGTCGGCCAACGCCGCGATTTCCCGCCAGAACTGCCCGGACTGCCTCTAGTTCGAAGCGTCGGCGCGCTGCGCGGCCTTCATCTGGGGCAGATCGGCGTCGGCCCTGGTCCAGGCTTTGCGGGCCTCGACCGTGGTCTTCTCCGCGTCGGCCACGCGCCCGAGGCCGCGAAGTGCCGCGGCCAGGCCGAACATGGCCCGACCGCCGCCGGGTTCGCGGACCAGCGCCTCGCGGTACGCTTTCTCGGCCGAGCCGTAGTCGCGCATCATCAGGGCGGCAGCGCCCCAGGCCTCGACGACCGGGCGCGGGTATGAAGGGGGCTCCGTGTAGAGAAGCCCGGCCTCGAGATCTTTGGCCTTTCCGAAGAGATAGCGCGATCGCTTGCGATCGCCGCGATAGGCGGCGATGGTGGCCTCGAGTTCCATCTGCGCGATGGCGAGCGGGCGCCGCGAAGCATCGAGCTTCGGCAGGACGTCGCCCATCTCCTTGAGTGCCATCTGCGACTCGGCCCGCTTTCCGGTCGCCGCGTAGGCGAGACCCTTCGCCCACAGTCTCCACGCGTTCTGCTCGGGCCGGTCGTAGACGGGGATGGTCTTGCCGTCGAGGATCTCGTTCCAGCGTTCGAAACGGACGAGCGTCTTGATCAGGCCGAAGTAGCCCTGCCTCCAGGCTACGCGCTGAGAGCTGCCTTTGCGCTCGCGGGGCGTCTCCTTGAAGTCGTTCATGAGGTGCGCGACCTGCTTCATCGACTCCTGGTAGCGGCCGTCGAGGTTCAGGGCCTGGATGAGGAAGTGAACGTTGTGCCCGTGATGGCCGTTGGGATACAGGGTGTCGGCCTTCAGATAGCTGCGTTCGTTGTCGGCGGCCGCCTCGAACGCCTTGACCGCGTCATCGATCCGGTTGCTCTGCGCGTAGATGTGACCGGGCATGTGCAGGGCGTGGGGAATGTTGGGGACGAGTTCGGGGTACCGCTTGCAGGCGTGCCAGGCGCGCTCGGGCGTCTTGCTGCCTTCCCATCCGTGGATGAGGTAGTGATGAGAGCCGAAGTTGTTGTCGTCCTTCGCCACCACGCCCTCGAGCAGGGCCAGGCCTTCCATGGTGTTCTGGCGCGGCGCCTTGGTGACCGAATCGAAACCGTCGAGCAGGGCGAGGCCCAGGATCGATCTCGCTTCCAGGTCGTCGGGGTAGGCGGCCACGATTTTGCGCAGGCCCGCGATGTGATCGGCGTCCTGCGTCTTCGAGGCGGGATTGCGCCGCGCCGCCTCGGCTTCGATGTAGAGGCGCTCGCGAGGTGTCACCTTGTCGCGCAGAGACATCGCCTTGTTGGCGGCCTCGCGCGCGCGGATGGTCGGATCGAGAGCCGCGCCCCCGACGCTTCGCGCGATCGCGGCGCCGGTGGTGGCCTCGGCCCCGCCGGGCGCCCGGCCGCCGTCGAGCGGATCGCGCAGGAGTTGGAAAGCGGGGCGATAGTCACCCGCCGCACTCACCGAGATGCCCCAGTACGCCATGGCCATGTCCGGGTCCAGGGTGGCCGCCTGCAGGAACGATCGCTCGGACTCGAGGAACCAGAACGAGTGCATCTGCGAGACGCCCTGGTTGAAGAACTTCCGCGCGTCGTCGGAGTTCGTGGTGACCGGCATGTTCGTGACGCCCATGCCTTCCATGAGTCGCGCGGGCAGGAGCGGCTGCGCGCCCGGCGCCACCGCGCAGAGGTCGGCTTCGGGTCGGGGCTGCGCCGAGGCGTGAGGCGCCACGAGGCAGAGGGCGAGGAGTCCGCAGGCCGCGGCTGAAGGGATCTTGAGCATGTGTGAGTCTAGCCTCGAGCCGGGGCGAATCGCTTTGCGTTGCGTGCCCTGGCTTTCGCCGCCTCTTCGTCCCGGTTACGGGGCGGAGCCGAAGTCTCGAGCGAACGCAGAAGCCTTACGGCCGCGGCTGCGACGTCATCGACGGCGAGAAGGAACGCGGCCTCGTTCGCCTTCGACGGCTTGTTGAAGCCGGAGAGCTTCCTCACGAACTGAAGGGACGCGGCCCGGATTTCCTCTTCGGTCACCGGAGGCTCGAAGTTGTAGAGGGTCCTGATGTTTCTGCACATGTCCTGTTCCTCCAATTCAGCGGCAGGCGCCGCTCGAAAGCCCGGCCAGGAGCGGTGTCGCGGGCCCGTCCCTCAGGGCCACCGACACGCTCAGTCGCCGGACGGGTCCGTCGCTCATGTAACGCACGATCAGCTCGTGAGGCCGGTCCGAAAGATGGATCTGCGTCGCCTTGCCATCGTTGCCCTCGACCTTGAGCCGCAGCAATCCATCCACGTAGAGAGCGGCCTGACCGATCGCCTCGACACGGAACACGTGCCAGCCCGCGGTCTTCGGCGCGAAGTCGCCGGAGAACGTGACCCCGACCGGGGTGAGCGTGCCCGAGGAAAGCGTGTCGTTCTCGTTGGTGAGCGGAATCGACGGAGAGGCGGCCCGGACGAAGACGGGGTTCTCCGAAGGCTCGCCCTGGAGCGCGTAGTCCGAGAAGTAGGGCCACATGAAGCGGGTCGAGATCGCCTGACACATGCCGGCCTCGCGAACGCGGCCCGGCCCGAGGTGTTCGAGGGCGGGTCCCAGGCCGGCCCCGATGGCGAGGGCGGCGGCGAGGACCCGGGCGCTCCTGCGCGCGCCGGTTGGGGCCTTGAAGATGACGATGGCCCCGAAGGCCCAGACGAGGGCGAGCGGCAGAATCTCGAGATCGCGCGGCATTCCCACGGCCCGGCCGAGATTGAATGCTCCCGAGCTTCCGAACAGCGTGCCTTCGGAGAACGTGCCCCAGGGGTAGGTGGAGAAGAGGCCCCGGGAATAGAGAGGAAGGTAGAAACCGAGGAACGGCTCGGTCGGTTCATAGGGGAGGCGCGGGTCGATGGCGGCGACCGGCAGCATGAGGAGGATCGTGGCCACGATGAGGACGCCGATGACCGGCGCCAGCCGGTCCGACCGCATCGGAAGGGCGGCGAGCACCACCGCGAAGGGAATCGCGATCAGGATGTGCCGCGGCCCGAACGAGAACGCGCCGCCCCAGTAGACGATGCTGTCGCCGAACCCGGAGTTGAAGAGCAGGAAACCCACGAGGATCGCGGCGGAGAGAACGAGCTCGAGCCTTTGGCCCCGCGCGCGACGGACGAAGAAGGGCGCGGCGAGCGCGAAGACGAGCCAGGGGTTTGCGTGGAAGAGACCCCGCTGGGGCCGGAAGGTGATTTCGCCGAGGACGTCGAGCCGAGGCCAGGACACCCCCACGAAACCCTGCTGATGGGCGGGGAAGGCGCTGCCTGCCTTGTAGAAGCTGTAGCTCAGGACGCCCGGGCTCCCGAGGATCATCTGGTTGTAGACGGGCAGGGGAAGGATGCCGAGCAAAGCGCCCGCGATCACCAGCATGGAACCACGTCTTCCCACGGTCGCCAGGGCGTAAATGCCGATGAGGCCGCTGGCGATCGCGCCGGGGTACTCGATCACGGGGAGGAAGCCGATCATGAGGCCGGCCGCCGTCAGCCGCATCGCTCTCGAGCCGCGGTCGAGCCATCGGCTGCTCCAGATCAGATAGAACGCGCCGAAGGCGAAGAACGCGGCGAGCTGATGCCCGAAGAGGACGGTGGCCCATGGGAACGCCATGGTTCCGAGGCCATAGCCGAGGGCCAGGAGCGTCGATCGCGTCACGGACCATCCGTTCCTCGAAAGGAAGCGCAGCATCAGCAGGCTCAGCAGCGCCGTGGGCAGGGCGGACATGAGGATGGTCAGAACCCAGGTGATCACGATGAGCTGCTTCGTCTCGTCGAGCGGCAGGAGTCTCATGGCCACGCTTGCGACCCCCCAGGGCCCGAGTCCGAGCAGGGTGGTTCCCGGCGCTTTGTTCGGGAACGTATGGCCGTCGAGGTGGATGGTGTCGCCGGTGTTGGAGGCGAAGCGGTCGATCCACCACTCGTGGTGCTCCATGACCGAGCGCATCTGATCGAAGCGCGCGGCCTCGTTGTGGCCGGTCGACTGGAAGAAGTACGAAGCGCTCAGGAGGACGAGAGCGAAGACGCGCCACGAGGCGGCGCGCGCTTCGCCTGAGAGCGGGAGGGGATCCACTCCCGAAGATTAGCTGGCCACCGCCTCGAACTCTCCAAGCACGCTCGGGCGACGATCCAGGCGAGGTGCCTGGTCGCGCCACAACTCGAGCAGATCGCCCATCACCGACTCGGCGGTGGGCCACCGGCCGGCGCCTTTGCCCTGGAGCTCGATCGTCCTTCCGTTCTTCAGGGTGATGACGACGGCGTTGTTGGCCCCGCGGCACGCCGCCAGGGGGTGGGCCGCCTCGACAGGAACGAGATCGACCTTCGCCGTGCAGCCGCCCTCGGTCGCCTCGACAGTCGCGATGAGCCGCCCCACCCGGCCATCGCCCCCAGGCCGCCAGGCCGCGACCGCCGCGGCTCCCGGTCGGGGAATCCCTTCCGGGTCGAGAGTTTCGCCGAAAGCTTCGCGCGCGAGCAGGGTCAGCTTCCGCGCGGCGTCTCTGCCGGAGAGGTCGTCGGTGGGATCGGCCTCCGCGTAGCCAAGGCTTCGCGCCTCGGCCACGGCCTCGTCGAGCGAGGCCCCTTCCGCGAGGCGGTCGAGCACGAAGTTGCTGGTGCCGTTCAAGACGCCCTCGATCTTCGCCACCGGGGTGCGAAGGCCACGCAGCGTTTCGATCACGGGAACGACACCGCCCACGGCCGCCGAGTACGAAAGCCGCGCGCCCTCCCTCTCCGCGATGGCGGCGAGCGCCGGCCCGCGCTCGGCGATCACCGCCTTGTTCGCAGTCACCACGTGGCGGCCCGCGACCAGAGCCCGGGCGAGCGCCTCCCCGGCCTCGTGGACGCCGCCGATGGCCTCGACCACGATGTCGCCGGGAACCTCGAGCGCTTCATCGAGCGAGAAGAGCAAACGCCCCGGAACTCCCGACGCCTCATGACGCGCCCGGTGGCGCACCGCGATGGCCACGATCTCGAACCGTTCCTCCTGCCCCAGCAGATGTTCGTACACCCCGCGTCCGACCGCGCCGAGCCCGAGCAGAGTCACTCGCAGCGGCCGCCGCTCCACCTCGCCCCGCCGCGGCAGCAGGGTCGCGTGAGGACCCACGGTCGTGCCGAGGACGGAGCCGATGCGGCCCACCTCGAAGGTCTGCGAATGAGCGAGCGCAAAACGCAGCGCCTGTTCCTGAACGACCGGTGCGTGGAGCGCCAGCGCGTCCCCGTAGCTGAGCCGTTCGAAGCGGTGCGGTGCTTCGCCCTCGCCGTTGGGATCGCGCTCGTAGATCCCGTCGGTGTCCTTGAGCAGACGGCATCGAGCCTGAAGCCTCTGAGCCAGGAAGAGCGCCGTCCAATCGGAACCGCCGCGGCCGAGCAGCGATACGCCGCCCTCCTCATCGCTCCCGAAGAAGCCGGGCACGACCACGATCCGGCCCTGGCCGAGGAGCGTTCGCAGTCGAGCCGCCGCGAGGTTCACGGGTGAGCCTTCCATCCCGTTCCCGTTCACTCGAAGCCCCGCGGCGAGCGGGTCGAGGACGTTCGCGGGAATGCCGGCCCGTGAGAGAGCGATCTGCAGCGACGCCGCGGTCTCCCGCTCGCCCGAGGCGACGAGGGCAGCGAGGCCGGACACGCCGACGCCCTGCGCCGGGTCGGCTCCGAGCGCCTTCGCCTGCGTGAGGAGCCGGTCGGTGACCCCTTCAAACGCCGAGACCACCGCGACGACGCCGAAGCCCTCGCGGGAGTAACGGAAGATCTCGTGGACGGCCCCGGGCAGATCCGCCGCGGTCCGGAGAACCGAGCTGCCGAATTTGAGGACGATGATGGGCTGGCTCACGCGGCCTCCGATTCGTTGGCCGCGGCCACCGCGACCGCGTGGGCGGCTTCGAGGGCCCGATCGATGTCGGCGATGAGATCGCGCGCGTCTTCGAGGCCGATGCTCAGTCGAATGAGACCGTCGCCGATGCCGCGATCCTTGCGGACTTCGGGTTCGACCGAAGCGTGGGTCATGGTCGGCGGATGGCATACGAGCGATCGAGGCGCGCCGAGCGACTCGGCGAGGGCGAAGAGTCGGGTATTCGTGCAGAAGGCGTTCGCCTCTTCGCGGCTCCCGAGGTCGAAGCTCACGATGCCGCCGAACGCGGTCTGCTGGCGGGCCGCGATCTCGTGGCCCGGGTGAGTCTTCAGGCCGGGATAGTAGACCTTGCGCACGCGCGCGTCGGCGGCCAGGAACTCCGCGATCCTGAGGGCGCTCTGGCAGTGGCGCTCGACCCGCAGAGAGAGCGTCTTGAGGCCGCGCAGGATCAGGTAGGAATCCTGCGGTCCCGGCACGCCGCCGATGGCGTTCTGGAGGAAGCGGATCTCGCCATCGATCTCGGGGTCGCTCGTGAGGATGGCGCCGCCGATGACGTCGCCATGGCCGTTCAGGTACTTGGTGGTGGAGTGGAGGACGAGGTCGGCGCCGAGCTCGAGCGGACGCTGGGTGATCGGGGTCGCGAACGTGTTGTCGACGAGCACGCGGACGCCGCGTGCCTTCCCCGCGGCCGCCGCGGCCTGGATGTCGGTGATGGTGAGGAGGGGATTGGACGGGGTCTCGAGCCAGAGGAGCTTGGTGGCCGGTTCGATCGCGGCCGCGATGTCCGCGACCTTCGAGGTATCGACGAAGCTGAAGCGGACGCCGAACTTCGCGAAGACCTTGGTGAACAGGCGGTACGAGCCGCCGTACAGATCGCGGCCGGCGATGACGTGATCGCCCTGCTTCAGGGTGGAGATGACGGCATTCACCGCGGCCAGGCCCGAGGCAAACGCGACCCCGTATCGCGCGCCCTCGATCGAGGCGAGACATTCCTCGAGGGCTCGCCTCGTGGGATTGTCCCCGCGGGCGTAAGCGTATCCCCGGCTCTCGCCCGGGGCATGCTGCGCGAAGGTCGAGGTCTGGAAGATGGGGAACGACACCGCGCCGGTGCGCGGATCGAACGGTTGCCCCGCGTGAATGGCGAGGGTGTCGGGGTGAAGTTTCTGGTCGGACATGATCGGTTTCTCCTGGTTGGCTGGTTTTGAAGGGAAGACTTCGCGACCGGGGGAGTCCGATATGAGGTCACCAAAAACAAAAGACCCGCTCGGAAATCCGATCGCGGGTCTTGAGGGTGTTGCTTTGTTGAACTGTGCTTAGCTCAAAAAGACCTCGGCCCCGCGGCAAGGCATGCGCATGGAGCGCATGCCGCAGGGCATCATCGTGAAGGTGATGGACGGGGTCGGTGAGTGAGTCGGTTGCACGAGGAACGGGAGTGTACGCCCAACCCCCGGGTCGCGGTCAAGAGATTTTTTGCCAACTCGTCGACTTCCATCGGTAATTAGATCTCCTATCGGAGTAGTGTGATATCGTCCGCGCGAAATGAACATGATCCCTGAATTCTGGTGGTTCGTGGGCGTCGGCTTCGTCGCCCAGCTGATTGACGGCGCCCTCGGCATGGCCTACGGCGTGACGGCTACCAGCCTTCTGCTGGCTTTCGGCGTGCCCCCCGCGGTGAGCAGCGCGACCGTGCACGCGGCCGAGTGCTTCACCACCGGCGCTTCGGGGCTCTCCCACCACGCCTTCGACAACATCGATCGGGCGCTGTTCCGGCGGCTGGTCTTCCCCGGAGTCGTGGGGGCCATCGTGGGCGCCTACATCCTGTCCAGTTTTCCAGGGGATGCGATCAAGCCGTACGTGGCCGCCTACCTGCTCGTCATGGGAGTCGTGATCATCGGCAAAGCGTTCGGGGAATTCGCGCCGAAGGCGGTGACCACGCACATCGGGCGCCTCGGTTTCGTGGGAGCGCTGCTCGACTCGATGGGGGGAGGGGGATGGGGGCCGGTCGTCACCAGCACTCTGGTGGCTCGGGGCAACGATGTTCGCAAGACCATCGGTTCGGTCAACGCGTCGGAGTTCTTCGTCACCGTCGCGGCCTCCGTGACCTTCTTCCTCACCATCGGTTTCACCAACTGGCAGATGATCGCGGCTCTCGCTCTCGGCGGTCTGCCCGCGGCTCCGATCGCGGCCTGGGCCTGTAAGCGTCTTCCCGTACAGCGGATGATGGCCATGGTCGGCCTGCTGGTGATCGCCACCAGCACGCGAACGCTGCTGAAGTTCTTCGGCGCGATGTAAGGTGACCGGCCCCCAGGTCAAGGGGTCCAGTCACTGGGAACACGGGATTGCTTCGTCGCTCCTCACACGGACTGGGCTCCTCGCAATGACGGTGCTCGGTTTACGGGGCGAGCACCGTCAGATCGCGGTCAGCACGTCCGAGCCGGTGAGGATGTACGTCTTGCCGGCGGGGAAGTCGCGCACGAGGAGCGCCGGGTTCTCCGGCGTGATCATGGAGGCGAGCAGCGTCACCGGCGTCTCGATGTCGATGAACCGGAACGCCTTCTGCATGATCCCGCTCACCGGTTCGTGGCGAACCGAGGGCTTGTGCACCATGCACGCGTAGGCGTGGGTTTCACTCAGCGAGCCCACGATGCGATCGTCCTGCTTCACCGTGATCTGCGAGAAGTTGTTTTCGGTCATCCGCCTGAGGGCCTGCTCGACGGTGTCCGTCACCTCGACGCCCACGAGGTCGGAGACGCTCTTGTTCTTGACCAGGTCGCGCGCGGTCGGTCCGGGGACGGTCTCGTAACCCATCGCGCGCATCCAGTCGGGGTTGAACATCTTGCCGAGATAGCGCGTGCCGTGGTCGTGGAAGATCACCACCACGGTCTCGCCCGCCTTGAATCGGTCCTTCAGCTGGATCAGGCCCGCCATGGCCGATCCCGCGGAGTTCCCGCCGAAGATGCCTTCCTGCAGGGCGATTTCGCGGGTGTAGATCGCGGCGTTCCGGTCGGTCACCTTCTCGAAGTGATCGATGATGGAAAAGTCGACGTTTTGCGGGAGGAAATCCTCGCCAATGCCCTCGGTGACATACGGATAGATCTCGTGCTTGTCGAAGATGCCCTCTTCCTTGTACTTCTTGAAGACGGATCCGTAGGTGTCGATGCCCCAGCACTTGACCGAGGGCTTCTTCTCCTTCAGGTACTTGCCGGTGCCGCAGATGGTGCCGCCGGTGCCGACGCCCACCACGAGGTGGTCGATCTTGCCCTCGGTCTGTTCCCAGATCTCGGGGCCGGTGGTCTCGTAATGCGCCCGGGTGTTCGAGAGGTTGTCGTACTGATTGGCCTTCCAGGAATTGGGGGTCTCGCGCACGAGGCGGGAGGACACCGAGTAGTACGAGCGCGGATCCTCGGGGTCCACGTCGGTGGGGCACACGATGACCTCGGCGCCGAAGGCGCGCATGGCGTCCGCCTTCTCCTTCGACTGCTTGTCGGTGGTGGTGAAGATGCACTTGTAGCCCTTCACGATGGCCGCGATGGCGAGGCCCATGCCGGTGTTGCCGGACGTGCCCTCGATGATCGTCCCGCCCGGTTTCAGCAGGCCCGCCTTCTCCGCGTCCTCGATCATCCGGACCGCCATCCGGTCCTTGATGCTGTTGCCCGGATTGATGCCCTCGACCTTCGCGTAGACGGCGGCGGGGATGTCGCGGGTGAGGCGATTGAGGCGGATGAGGGGGGTTTGGCCGATGGAGGCGAGGACGTTGTCGTAGACGTGAGTGGGCATGATGTTGATCTACCGCTGACCCTATCTCGCGCGCGGACAGGGGTCAACGTGCGGATGCCACCGTGATACGGTCCGATTCGATGAACTCCCTCATGGACGAAGTGGGCGCGGGGCCGGTGCTCTACGGGTGCATGCGCATCGGCGGCGCCTGGAGCCGCGAGCCTCCGAGCGAGGAGGAGCGCATCGCGGCCTGGGCGGCGCTGGACGCCGCCCGCGAGAGCGGGGCCCGGCTGTTCGACCACGCCGACATCTATGGTTGCGGCCGGAGCGAAACGCTCTTCGGGGACTGGATGCGCAGCCGCGGCGTGGCGCGCCTCGAGGTGATCGTGCAGTCGAAATGCGGCATCCGCCCCGGCGAGGGCGATCTCCCCGACCGTTACGACTTCAGTCGTGAACACATCCTGGCCGCGGTCGAGGGCAGCCGCGGCAGGCTTGGCGTCGACGAACTCGACGTGCTGCTCCTGCATCGTCCCGATCCTCTCGGCGATCCCGAGGAGGTCGCGGCCGCGTGCGCGGAACTCAGGCGGCGCGGCTGGGTCAAGGCGTTCGGGGTGAGCAACTTTTCCGCGGCGCAGGTCCGCCTCTACCAGAAGGCGCTCGACGAGCCGATCCGGGTGAACCAGGTCGAGTTGAGCCTGCGCCACGCGGGTCTGATCGAAGCGGGCGTCCAGGTGAACCGCGGCGTGGTCCCGGCGGACGCGGGCGATGAAGGTCTGCTCGACTTTTGCCGGGAGCAGGGCATCGACGTCCAGGCCTGGGCGCCATTCGCGCAGGGCCGGGCCGATGGTGATCCGCTCGACGTCCTGATCCGCGAGATTGCGTCCCGGCATTCCGTGGAGCCGGAGACGATCCTCATCGCCTGGTTACTCCGCCACCCCGCCCGGATCCGGCCGATCATCGGGAGCACGCGCCCGTCGCGGATCCGGGCCGCCTTCCAGGCGACTCAGGTGCGTCTGACCCGCGAAGACTGGTACCGGCTCTTCAACGCCGCGCGATCGGGCGATCTGCCCTGAGCCACCAGCCCGCCTCTTCCCGAAGCCGAGGTCGCCCGTCACCACCTCCGGAACAGAACGGGGCCCGCGCCGGTTTCGAGGCTAGCCCCGTCGAAGCGCGTCCATCACCTCGAGCCGGGCGGCCTTCCACGCGGGATAGCCCCCTGCCGCCACTCCGGTGAGGACCGAGGTCAGAAACCCGAGAGCGATCAGCCCGGGCGCGGCGGCGATCGGCCACGATGCCCATCGCTGGATGAGCAGCGCCGCGCATCCACCGAGGAGCAGCCCCGCTCCGCCGCCGAAAGCGCTGAGCAACGCGCCTTCGGCCAGAAACTGCGCGGCGATGTCTTCACGCGTGGCGCCCACCGCGCGTCTTATCCCGATCTCCCGCACCCTTTCGGAGACGCTCGCGAGCAGGATGTTCATGATGCCCACGCCGCCGACCAGGAGACATATGAGCGAGGTGGCTCCGGTGACGGCCCCGAAGACAGTCTGTGTTCTCTGCTGTTGCCTCAGCACTTCGAGGGGGACGACCACCTCCGCGCCATCGCGGCCGAGCGACGGCTCCAGGGTTCGTCTCGCGGCGGCGGCGAGCGCCCGGGGGTTCTCGGATCCCTTGAGCCGGATCAGGACCTCGTCGAGGGCGGTCTCGGATCCCGGGCCGGGGATGCAGTTCCACGGGACGATCACCGATCGGTTCAGGTCCCGCCCCAGCATGGTCGGGGAGGTGCTGGAGGACTTGCGGGAGGCGCGCGGCTCGAGGACCCCGATCACGTCGAAGACGTCGCTGCCGATCTGGATCCGCTCACCGAGCGGAGACCCGCCGGGAAAGGCCGCAAACGCCACATCCGCTCCGAGAACCGCGACCCTTCGTCCCTCCGCGACATCGAGAGACGTGAGGGCCCGCCCGATGGAAACCGCGGCTCGAGCGGCCGCCGCATAGGCCTCGGTGGTTCCCACGATGGTGGCCGGGATCGCGCCGCCTGGTCCCGCGATCTCCATCGGCGCGTTCCGGATGGGTGCGAGGGTCAACAATCCCGGCAGGGCAGAGCGAAGGCGCGCTGAGTCGTTCATCGTCAGTTCAAGGCGAGTTCCCTTTTCCGGGGTGGCGCGGACTCGAACCACCAGGGTGTCCGCGCCCAGGTCCCCGATCTGCGAGAGGGCTTCGAGCCGCGCTCCCTCCGTGACCGACGACATGGCGGTGATGGACGCGACTCCGAAGAGGATGCCCAGGATGGACAGCGCCGAACGGAGGGCCTGGGCCCGAAGACTGGCTATCGCGCGGCGGACCAGCGCGCGCATCGCGGAGCGGGTCACCGGGATTCCTCGATGACGCGGCCGTCGCGCAGTTCGACCCGGCGGTGGGCCCGTTTCGCGAGGGCGGCGTCGTGGGTGATGAGCACCAGGGTCCGGCCGCTTCGGGTTAGCGAGAAGAGCAGGTCCGCGATCTCCGCTTCCGTCGCCGAGTCCAGATTTCCCGTGGGCTCGTCCGCCAGGACCAGTTCGGGATCGCGAACCAGCGCCCTCGCGATGGCCACGCGCTGAGCCTCGCCCCCCGAGAGCTCCGAAGGCAGGTGGGTGGCGCGCGACCCGAGGGAAACCGAAGCGAGGGCGCGCCGCACCGGCTCTCCCCATTGGGACTCTGGAATCCCCGAATACAGCAGCGGGGTTTCCACGTTCTGTTCGACCGTCAGTTCCGGAATCAGGTGGAAGGACTGGAACACGAAGCCGATCGATTGATTCCGCAGCCGCGACCGCTCGCGGTCGCTCATCGACTCCACGTGCCGGCCCTTGAACTCGACGTGCCCCGAGGTGGGAATGTCGATACACCCGATGAGGGACATGAGGGTAGATTTCCCCGATCCTGACCGGCCGACGATCGCGAGGCTCTCGCCGGCCTCGATGCGAAGGCTCACCCCGTCGACGGCCCGGATATCGGTCTCGCCCTTTCGGTACGTCTTGCGGACGTCGCTCAGGGAGACGAGTGAGAGGCCTGGACCCATGGCGCCGCGGCTAGAAACGATCGCCGCCCGCTCCCGCGAGGTTCGGGTCGGAGAGGGCCACCCGGGCGCCCGCGACGAGGCCTTTCTCGATCACCACGAAGTCGCGGTTCACCGACCCCGCGACCACTTCGCGCTCCCGGAACCCGCCGAACTCGCGAACGTACACGACGCGCCGGCCTTCCCGGTCGAACACCGCCTGGACAGGCACGAAGAGCGCCTTCTCCTTTCGCTCGATCTGGATCTCGACCGTGGCCGTCATGCCCGGCCGCAGCCGCTCATCGCGCTCGTTCAGTTCCACGGTGATGCCGAAGTACTTCCCGCCACGCCGCGCGACGTCTTCCTGGGCGAGCGTGCCCACGAGCGTGACCCGGCCGGTGAGTCTCAAATCCGGATACGCCGCGACCCGGACCAGCACCTTCTGGCTCTGGGCCACGCGGTGGACGTCGGTCTCGCGGACGCGCGCCTCCACGATCATCCGCGAAACGTCGGGAAGGATCAGCAGGGGCTGGTTGGCCCAGACCTGGTCGCCCACCTGCGGCTTCCGCTGCTCGGAGCCGAAGAAGACGGGCCGGTAAACGACGATCCCCGGAACGTCGGCGCGGACCTCGCAGCGGGCCAGTTGAGCGCGCGCGGTGTCGAGGCGAGACTGGGCCTCGCGGATCCGGCTTCTAGCGCCTTCGATCGCGGCCCGTTTCTGTTCCAGCCGCGAGGCCGCGGCGGACGACAGGGCTCGGGACGATTCGCGCGAGGCCAGCGCTTCCGCCTTCGCCTGCGAACGTTCGATCGGCCGTCCGAACTCGAAGAAGGAATCGTGCCGTCGCTTCGCGATGGAGAGTTTCTCCGCGGCCTTCTCCACCTCTTGATCGGCCCGGTCCATCTCCTGCCTGGTGATGAATCCTGCGGTGAGGAGCGGCTTCAAGTCGTCACGCGCGCCCGTGACGCGGCGCAGTTCCCGGTCCGCTTCCGCGAGTTCGGCCTTCGCCTCGTCCTCGCGCAACTTGCCCTTGCCCTCCTCCACATCACGAAGCTCCAGGCCGCTCTTGTCCTCCTTCTGTCGCGCCGCCGCCATTTCCTCGCCGTTTTGAACCTCCTGAAGGGCCAGGTCCTGGCGGGCCTTCACCGATTCCGCGAGGGCCTGGGCCAGCAGGGCTTCGGTCTCGCGGATCTGCTCCTCGAAAGGCGTCGAATCGAACAGGATCAGGAGGTCGCCTCTCGCGACCACCTTCCCTTCCGGGGCGAGGGCCACGATCTTGGCCTGATTGCTCTGGATGGACGACGCGTAGGAGACCGACTTGAGCGCCTGCAGCGCACCGGTCTCGACGATGGTGAGATCGAACGGCCCTTCCTGGGCGAGAGCGGTGGCGACCTCCGACGAACCGCCCGCGAGGGTGCGGAGCAGGGTGGCGAGGACGAGGCCCGCCCCGGCAACCGCGCCGGTGAGGAGCCATGCGCGGCGGTTCAAGGACCCGGCTCCAGGTTGACGTTCATGCGTCCCACCACGCGTTCCAGATCGAGGCGCGCGACCTGATAGGCGGCCAGCAATTGAACCAGGGAACTGCGCGCCGCCAGAAGGCTTCCTTCGGCGTCGACGACGTCGAAGTTCGAAGCCAGGCCTCGCTGGTAGCGGAGATTGGCGAGCTGGAGCTGCTGGTCGGCCACCGCGACCGCGCCGGACTGAGTGGCGATGCTGCGGGCCAGGCTGAGGAGGTCCCGATGGGCGGACCGCACCTCGCTCTCCACCTCGTAGCGGCGCTGTTCGTAGGCGCGTTGCCGCGACGTCACTTCGAGGTTTGACAGCTGCAGCTGCCCCACGTCGGCCGCCCGCTCCAGCGGAATGGAACCGGAAAGATAGGTCTCCCATCGGCGATTGGTCACCACGGAAGGGCCGGTGGCGCCGGAAGCCCGTTGCTCCGTGTAGCGAAGGTTCAAGGACATGTCGGGCAGAAGATTCTGCCTCGAAAGAGACGCGGTGCGGCGCGCGTCGTCGATCTGTTCGCGCACCTCGGCGAGATCGAGCCGGGAGGCGAGGGCGATATTGACGAGCATCTCCACGGGGCCGAGTTCCTCCGTTGACGGCTCGGGGATGTCTGCGGGGGCCGGCTCGGAAGGATCGCTCGGGGGGCGGCCGAGCAGGATGCGGAACCTCTCGATGGCGCTCTGCAGCGCGGTCTCGGCCTGGACGGTGCTCTGCTCGGCCTGCGACTCGGAGAGTTGGGCGCGATACACGTCGAGCTTGTTCGAGAGGCCCACCTCCAGGCGCGCTTCCGAGGCCTTGCGCAGGGCCACGCTGCGGGCCGAGCTCTGGCGCGCGACGGAGAGGAGCTCCCGCTGAGCCAGGGTCTGGTAGTGGGCCCTCGCGACTTCCACCATGAACCGTTGCTTGGCGAGGACGAGGCCTCTCTCCTGCGCTTCGCGCGCTCGTCGCGCGTTACGAAGATCGTAGAGCGAGGCGTTGGGGCCGAGGCCTCGAAGAAGGGGCTGCGACCAGACCAGGGAGGCATCGGCGGCGCGGCTCGCCGGGGTCAGGACTCCCTCGAAGGTGCGGCTGATTCGCTCGGCGCGCACTTCGCCGCCGAGCCAGGGAAGGGACTGGGACGCGGCGATCGACCAGCCGCTCTCGTTGGGCCCGTGAAAGAAGGAAGGTGTGATCTTCGGGAAGAAGCGCGACCGCGCCTGGAACTCTCCGATATCGGCGGCGCGGACCGCGTCGCGTGCATTCGCCATGCTGAAGCTTTCCCTGAGGCCGATTCGCCATGCATCCTCGAGGCGGATGAACTGGGCGGCAGGGCCGGGCGTATCCCCGGACAAGGAGACGCAAAGGACCGTGATCAGCAGCATCACGGCGCGGCAGTCTTCGCGCGTTCAGAGTCGGCCACGCTTCGATCTTAACCACGGCGGCGCCGCTTTCGCCGTGCCATGGAAATTCCGGACTTGTGCCCCTGGAAAGGGGCGTAGCATGCGGCACATTCGGGTTCTGCGGGCGGCGCTCGGTCGATTTCTGGAGGGTGTTATGCGCAGGCACGCGGCGGTTGGTTTCGGGATCGTCCTTCTCGCGGTTTCGATCGCCGGCGCGCAGACGCTGGCTATCGACCATCAGCCCGTGGGTTGTGCCGCCGCCGAGCGGTTCCCTCGACTGGAGGCCCGATTCGCGCCTGTGTCGACGGTGGCCGCCGCGCGCGTCGTGTTCCAGGGGCAGAGTCCCGAGTGGTATTCGGTGGCGATGAAGCCCGAAGGGACGGCCTTCGTGGGCGTTCTTCCCAAGCCGAAGCGGAGCCTGAAGGAGTTCCGCTATTACATCGAGGTCACGGGCACGGCCCTCGAGACCAACCGTACGCCGGACTACACCGCGAGCGTCGTCGACAGTTCGAACGCCTGCAAGGGGAAGCTGATGGCCGGGAGCGTCGCGTCGGCGTCGGTGCTGATTCAGGGGCCGGCGGGCGCGATCGCGCTGCCGGCTGGTTTCGCGCCTGCCGGTGTGGTGGCGGGTACTGCCTCCGGGTCGTCGGCGGGCGCCGCTGGCGCGACCGCGAGTGGCGGCGGCGGACTCTCGGGGGCCGCGATCGGAGGCATCGTGGGCGGCGGCGCGGCGATCGCGGGGGTCGCCGTTGCTGCCGGAAAGGGCGGTGATTCGTCGTCATCGTCCTCCTCGACTTCCTCGCCCGGACCCGCACCCACGCCCGTCCCCCCGTCGCCGACGCCCACGCCGAACCCTCCGTCTCCCACGCCGACGCCGTCACCGAGCGTTCCCTGCCCGGCCTGCTACGCCGGCCAGTGGCGCCTCGATGCGACCATCACGTTCGTCGCATCCCCTCAGCTCTGTGGGAACAAGCTGGGCGACGTTGGCAAGGTGTTGACGTTCGCGCCTGCCATCTTCACTGCGGACGGGAATATCGTCCTTCCTGCGGACGTCGAGGGAAGGGGAGTCGTGGACGCCCTCGGCAATTTCAAGCTGGACTTCGACAGCGGCGTTGTCTGTCCGACGGGCGGGGCCACCGGGCGGTGCGCGACCCTCAACTCGTGCAGCGGCTCCGGCTCGCAGGGCGGTGATACCTTCACGATCCTGTTCACGCGCCCGTGAGATAGAAGCACCAGCCTGGCCTGATCGGCCGCGGCTAAGAGCAACCGGGGTTACCATCTCTCCCAACGACGGCCGGGCGCGAAGGTCGTCCATCCGGAGGAGGGTGTCATGAAGGAGTCTCTCGTGTGCGCTGCTGCTGCTGCGTTCCTGCTCATTGCCTCGAAGGCGGCGGCCCAGGCGCCCGCCATCGATCACTCGCCGGTGACCTGTGCCGTGGCGGACAAGTTCCCGCGGATGGAAGCGCGCTTCACGCCGGCAGACGGCGTGGCCGCGGCTCGCATCGTCTTTCAGGGAGACAACCTCAAGGAGTGGTATTCGGTCGCCATGAAGCCAGAAGGCCCGGTCTTCTTCGGAGTGCTTCCCAAGCCGAAGAAGAGTCTGAAGTCGTTCCGGTACTACGTCGAGGTGACCGACAAAGCGTTGGGCGCCAGTCGAACCACCGAGTACACCACCGCGGTCGTCGATAGTGCCGGCGCGTGCAAAGGACGGGTCATGGCAGCGACCCTCGCTTCGGCGTCCATCCTGATTCAAGGCCCGGCCGGGGCGGTCGCGCTGCCGGTGGGCTTCGCATCGACGGGAGTGGTGGCGGCGGGAACGGCGGCGGGTTCGGGCACGGCGGTCGGTGCGACCGGCGCAGGTGCGGGGGCGGGTGGGGGAATCGGCGCGACCGCGCTGGTGATCGGAGGCCTCGCCGTGGCGGGTGGCGCGGTGGCTGTCGCCCTGCCCAAGGGCGACTCCTCCTCCTCCGACTCATCGTCCACGTCTGGAACGTCGGGTTCTTCTAAGACCATCTATGGCGTTTCCTTTCCAGGCTTCATCGACGTGTCGGTGTGCGCCGGGCGCCAACTGATCTGGAGCAGCCACAACGTCTCGGCCGACGGCAGCGGGAATTTCAACGAGACGTGGTCGGTGAACGAGCCCAACACCGTGCGCGTTGCCGGTCAGGTGACGCCGACGACTTTTCAGGCGACTTTGAACTGCACCAACGGCGCCCGAAGCGGTTCGATCTCCGCCACGGGCTCCGGCAACAGCTACAGCGGCTCGTTCTCGTTTGGACCTTCAACCGGGCCGGTGTCGGTGGTGAAGCAGTAAGTCGGCGCCACGCGGCGTTGATGCGCCGATCCGGAGGTCGTCAGCGAGCGCGCTTCAAGAGGTTTGCGTGTTACCTGCTCCCGGGTGGGCGCCCGGCGGGCATCCGAGGGGTGGGCGACGGAGATGGCGATGGCGACGGATCAGCCGCCGGCATTCCCTTGCGCCGCTCGTTCTGCTTCCGGATCTCCTGGGTGGCGAGCATGACCGCGCCGAGAAGGTTCAAGGCCGGCGTCACATGAGGTCGATAGGGCCCGAGGTCGCGAAGCGTGGGAGCCCCGCCCGGGGTCGATCCGCGAAGCATGTTGCCCTTTTCCTCGGTGCTCTCGAAGAACCTGGCGATGGCCGCGTTCATCTCCAGGCCCCGTACCTCGGCCCGGTCCTCGAACCTGAGCAGCGGCACCGCCGATCGCTCCTGGGCGCTCTCGAACCCGTAGGGAACGAGCTTGTATCGCGGCGAGGGGGAGGGCGACGCGGAGGCCGCCCTGGGACTCCCGGGAGGCTGCTGGACCGCCCCGGCGGCCGCGGCCACGCCCAGAAACAGAAGGAGCGTCTCAGGCGCGAACCGCATGCTCCTCGAGACGCTCACATATGCCCTTGGCCGTTCGACGAGAACGCGTTTTCGGGCCCCCGACTACGAGGTAATCATGGCCTTCACGTTTTTGTGATCGGCCTTCGACACCAGGGTAGAACCGCGCAGCTTTCGCTTCCGGCTCTTCGACTTCTTGGTGAGGATGTGGCGCTTCATCGAATGATTGCGCTTGATCTTGCCGGTGGCGGTGAGCTTGAAACGAGCCACGGCGGCGCGCTTCGTCTTCTTCTTGATCTTGGTCTTTGGCTTTCGCATTGTCTTTTTTCTAAATTTCTCGAGGAACTGCGGATTCTAAGCGACCGGGGCCGCTTTCGGGGCGTCCGCCTCAGGCTTTGGGAGCTTCGGCCACGGCCCGGGGCTTTTCGTCGGCCTTCTTCGCGGGCTTTTCCGCCTTGTCGTTGCCCGGTTTGGCCGCGCTCCTGGCCTTGGCGTCTCCGCCCTTGGCCTTCGCGTCGTTCACCTTGGCGGTCGCCTTGGCAAGCTCCTTACCCGGGGAAAGGATCTGCGTCATCATGTTTCCTTCCAGACGCGGCGGCACTTCCACGATGGCGGAAGCGCCCAGGTCGGCGGCCAGCTTCCGGAGGATGTCGAGGCCCACGTGCGAGTGGACGATCTCGCGGCCGCGGAACTGCACGAGCGACTTCACCTTGTTGCCTTCGGCGAGGAAACGCTCGACGTTGCGCTTCTTGAAGTCGAAGTCGTGATCGTCGACCTTGGGCCGGAACTTCACTTCCTTGATCTGGATGTGCTTCTGGTGCTTCCGGGCCTCGTTCTCGCGCTTGTTCTGCTCGTAG
>Ga0315271_10000402_pt1 | contig 23289 bp, 16 predicted proteins | sample C3_top_MG_FD_204664 | JGI IMG/M metagenome (GOLD analysis project Ga0315271, IMG submission 204664) | Sediment microbial communities from Yellowstone Lake, YNP, Wyoming, USA - C3_top | ecosystem: Environmental > Aquatic > Freshwater > Lake > Sediment | place: USA: Wyoming | collected 2017-08-01
CGTCAGCAGGTGCGGGTCGAGATGCGCCACGCGGCGCTCGAGTGCTGCGGCCGGTTCACGATCGACGGCGTCGCGCCGAGGCTCTGGGACAAGCTCGCCGGCTTGTACCCGTGCCGGACGGGTTGGGTGCGATTGCACACGAACTTCGCGCATCACCGCGACGGCGTGTTGCGCCTGCTCGGCCTGCCCGAAGGCACCGACACCGAGCGGACCGCGGTCGCACAGGCATTGGCAGTGCGTGACGCGTTCGACTTCGAGCAGGCGGCTACCGAGGCGGGCCTTGTCGTCGCCGCATTGCGCAGCCCCGAGGAGTGGGCGGCGCATCCGCAATCGGTGGCCGTCGCCGAGCAACCGCTGGTGGCGATCGAACAGATCGGCGAAGCCCGCCCGCTGCCGCTGCCGCCGCTGCAGCAAGACAGCCGCCCGCTCACGGGCCTGCGCGTCCTCGAACTCACGCGCATCCTGGCCGGTCCGTTTTGCGGCCGCACGCTGGCGGCTTACGGGGCCGACGTGATGCTCGTCAATTCACCGCACCTGCCCAACATCGAGGCCATCGCCGACCTGAGCCGCGGCAAGCTGTCGGCGTTTGCTGATCTGCGCACGGCCGCGGGGCGCGATGCGCTGACCCACGTGCTGCGCACCGCGCACGTGTTCGTGCAGGGCTATCGCCCCGGCGCGATCGCGGCGCTCGGGTTCTCGCCCGAGGCGATCGCGCAGGCCCGACCGGGCATCGTGATGGTCTCGCTGTCTGCCTACGGCGAGCGTGGCCCGTGGGCCGGCAAGCGCGGCTTCGACTCGCTCGTGCAAACCGCCACCGGCTTCAACGTGGCCGAGGCTCAGGCTGCCGGCTCCGGACCGCCACGCGCGTTGCCGATGCAGGTACTCGACATGGCCAGCGGCGCGTTGATGGCCTTCGGCGCGCAGGCGGCGTGGCTGCGCCAGCAGCGCGAAGGCGGCAGCTGGCACGTGCGCGTGTCGCTGGCACGCACCGGCCAGTGGCTGCGCGAACTGCCGCGCGTGCCCAACGGCTTCGCGACGCCGGCCGCCGACTTCACGGGTGCGATGGAAACGAGCGCTTCGGGCTGGGGCGAGTTGAGCGCGATTCGGCCCACGGCGCAGTTCTCCGCAACGCCGGCCGGGTACGCACGGCCATCGTTGCGGCCCGGCAGCCACGCGCTCGCCTGGCCCGACCACTGACCGCTCTTCACAACCGCGAGCCGCACCGCGGCGCGCCGAGGGAGGCATGCCAAAATCTCCGGCGCACCGACCCACCCGAGCCCCCGACCTTGAGCCTCGTCTTTCCCCACACCTTCGTGCCCTGGTTTCGCACCGTGGCGCCGCACATCCACGCCTACCACGGCAAGACCTTCGTGGTGGCCATCGCCGGTGAACTGATCGCTGCCGGCAAGCTCAACTCGTTCGCGCAAGACCTGGCGATCCTGCAAGCCATGGGCATCAAGCTCGTGCTGGTGCACGGCTTCCGACCGCAGGTCAACGAGCAGCTGCGCTCGAAGGGCCATGAAGCCCGCTACAGCCACGGCCTGCGCATCACGGATGCAGTCGCGCTCGACTCGGCCCAGGAGGCGGCCGGCCAACTCCGCTTCGAGATCGAGGCGGCGTTCTCGCAGGGCCTGCCGAACACGCCGATGGCGAACGCGATCGTGCGCGTGGTGTCGGGCAACTTCCTGACCGCACGGCCCGTGGGCATCGTCGACGGCGTCGACTTCATCCACAGCGGCGTGGTGCGCAAGGTCGACGCGGCGGCGATCCGCAGCGCGATCGACATCGGCGCGATGGTGCTGCTGTCGCCCTTCGGCTTCTCACCCACTGGCGAGGCCTTCAACCTGACGATGGAAGACGTGGCCACCAGCACCGCCATCGCACTGCAGGCCGACAAGCTGCTGTTCGTCACCGAGGTGCCTGGCATACACGAAGACCCGGCCGACGCCGACAGCCCGATCGACACCGAGCTCGCGCTCGCCGACGCCGAACGACTGCTCGCCGCACTGCCCCGCCCTTTGCAGCCGACCGACACCGCGTTCTACCTGCAGCATTGCGTGCGCGCCTGCCGCGGCGGCGTCGAACGATCCCACATCCTGCCCTTCGCGCTAGACGGCGCGCTGCTGATGGAGGTGTTCACCCACGATGGCATCGGCACGATGGTGGTCGATGAAAAGCTCGAGAGCCTGCGTGAAGCCACCTCGGACGACATCGGCGGCGTGCTGCAGCTGATCGAGCCCTTCGAGCAGGACGGCACGCTGGTCAAGCGCAGCCGCACCGAGATCGAACGCGACATCGGCCACTACACCGTCATCGAACACGACGGGGTGATCTTTGGTTGCGCCGCGCTCTACCCATACCCGGAAGCGAAGACCGCCGAAATGGCTGCCTTGACCGTTTCGCCGCAGGTGCAAAGCCAGGGCGACGGCGAACGCATTCTCAAACGCGTCGAACAACGCGCCCGGTCGATGGGCCTGGACAGTATCTTCGTGCTCACGACGCGCACGATGCACTGGTTCATCAAGCGAGGTTTCGCGCCGGTCGATCCCGACTGGCTTCCAGAAGCGCGCAAACGCAAGTACAACTGGGACCGCCGTTCGCAGGTGCTCGTCAAGAAACTCGGCTGATCCCACCGCGGGCGGGGTTTCTTCCACCCACCCCACAGTGCCCCCTTTCCGTCAACAGGAGATTTCAATGGCTCGCATGGTGCAATGCATTCATCTGAAGAAAGAGGCCGAGGGCCTGGACTACTCACCCTACCCCGGAGAACTCGGAAAGAAGATCTACAACTCGGTCAGCAAGGAAGCCTGGCAGCTGTGGATGAAGCACCAAACCATGCTGGTGAATGAAAACCGGCTGAACCTCGCGGATCAGCGCGCCCGTCAATACCTGGCACGGCAGATGGAGAACTTCTTCTTCGGCGACGGGGCGGAACAGCCTGCAGGTTATGTTCCACCGGCACCTTGAATTGGTTGCAATCGAGGTTTCGTTTCGATAGATTCACGGACCGTGTTCTGGAAAATGTGGGTTGAAAATATTCATGACACCGATGTATTTCGCGGCACTGATTTTATGAATAGAATCTGTTTCGCGAATATGTCGCGTCCACCCGCAATTTCAAAGGAACTGACATGGCCTCATTGAAGGAATTGATTGCGCAGAGAGAAGCGCTCGAACGCCAGATTGAATCGACGGCAAAGCAGGAACGAGACGACGCCATTGCCAAAGTACGGGCACTGATGAGCGAGTATGGTTTGTCGGTGGCCGATCTCTCGATGAAAGCCGGCGTCAAATCAAAGTCGATCAAAGGCAACAAGGTGGCCGCGAAGTATCGGGACAAAACTACCGGCGACACCTGGAGCGGTCGCGGGCTGCAGCCCAAGTGGTTGCGGGCGGCGCTGGCGGCGGGTCGCAAGATCGGCGATTTCGCGGTCTGAAGCTCAAGCGGCGCGGGCCGGCGCGGGTGCAATTTGTCGAGAGGTGGCCGCGGAAGACTTGACCGCTCGCCCTCACATTCACTTACCATTCGCGACCTCAGTTCCCGCAGCATTCCAACCCGTGTCCGCCGGTCGCCTTTCACACTTCGCCGGCGCATTCGACTCGCCTGCCGAGACACGCCGCTGGGCCGTGCGCGTGGCGGTGCTGATCGCTGCCACCTACCTGTCCGGTCGGGTCGCCGCGGCGCTGCCGGCGCTAGGCGGCAATGCGCCCCTGATCTGGACATCGGCCGGCATCGCCATCGCCGGTTTGTTGCGATTCGGCGTCGCTGCGTGGCCCGGCGTCTGGCTGGGCACTTTCCTCGTCTTGCTCGCCACCGGCGTTCCACCATGGCTTGCTGCCTTGCTGGCGGTGGGCCACTCGTTCGGGCCGGTTCTGGGCGTTCTCGTGCTGCGACGCGAGGGAATGCACCTCGAACTCGACCGGCGCCTGGATCTGTGGCTCTTCGTCGCCGTCGGAGTCGCGTTCTCGATGGCGGTGACCGCAACCAACAGTGCCTTCTGGCTCGCCGCCGGCGGCCGCTTGACCTGGGCCGAGTCCCCGCAGGCTCTGATGTCCGGGTGGGTGGGCGGCTCGATCGGCGCATTGGTGCTCGGCATTCCATTGCTCACGTTGTCACCGGCGTCGTGGCGTCAAGCGAGCGCCGACCGGCGCTGGGTGCCGACCCTGCTGCTGTCGATGGGAACGATCGCCGCTGCCGCGACCGCCTTTGCCGGCTCGACCCACGAGCGCCCGATCCAGTCGCCACTGTTCTTCCTGCCCCATGTGCTGCTGTGCTGGCTGGCCGCACGAAGCGGCCTCTTTGCCGCCTCGCTGAACGCCTTGCTGCTGACCGTCCTGACCGTCGCCACGACGTTGAGCGGCGTGGGCCCGTTTCAGATGTTCGGCACAGGCGCGGGCGCCGACCTCGCGATGCTGGCCGGCTACGTGGCCAGCCTGGTCGCGATCCCGTTGTTCACCACGGGGCTGACCGGCGAGTTCGCCGCCCGGGAGAGGCGCTGGAAGCTGGCACTCGACACGTCGCGGATCGGCGTCGGCGAATGGGACCTGAAACGCGACCGGTTCGAGCTTTCGCCGCGTTGGCTGGCGCTCCTCGGCCATGCACGCCAGGACTTCGGGCATGACCTGGAATCGTTCTGGTCACGGGTTCACCCCGACGACTTGAGGTCGACGCAATGGGCACTCGATCCACTGCGCTCTGGAAGACAGGCCGAATGCCATGTCGAATGCCGGCTGCGGTGCCGCGACGGCAGCTGGCGCCCGTTCGAGCTGCATGCACTGGTCACCGAGCGCGGTGCGGATGGCGCATCGAGCCGCGTCCTGGCGACGGCACGGGACGTAACCGCCCTGCGCGCGGCGCGCGACAGCGAGCAACTGACCCAAAGCGCCCTCAAGCACCTGCACGAGGGCCTGCTGATCACCGATGCGCGCCACCGCGTGCTCGAGGCCAACCCGACCTACGTCGAGATCTGCGGCCACTCGCGCGAGGAGTTGCTCGCGACCGTGCCGTCCCTGCTTCGACCGGCGGAGCCAGGCAGCCGCGCCGCCGCGCAGCAGGCGGCCATGAGTGCCGCGTTGGCCGTCGAGGGGGTGTGGCGCGGTGAGATGCGTGACCTGCGTCGCAACGGCGAGAGCTGCCTGCTGCAGGTCACGGCGTCGGCGGTGCGCAACGGTGACGGGTCGGTGCGCAACCACGTCTATGCCGTCGCCGACATCACGCAGGCACGCCAGCAACTCGAGCAGTTGCAGCGCCAGGCCCATTTCGACGAGCTGACGCACCTGCCAAACCGGGTTCGTCTGGCGCAAATGCTGGACGAGGCGCTGCGCACCAGCCGCCAGGAGGGCTCGTTGCTCACCGTGTGCTACCTCGACCTCGACCATTTCAAACCCGTCAACGACCAGTTCGGCCACGACGCCGGTGACCGCCTGCTGCTGGAACTGGCCGGCCGCATGCGCCGCTCGTTGCGCTCGTGGGCCGGCGGCGACGACGTGGTGGCACGCATTGGCGGCGACGAGTTCGTGCTGTTGCTGCGCACCGCCACGCTCGAGGAGAGCCGCCACGCGGTCGAACGGGTGCTGAGCCAGGTCTGCCAGCCGTATGCGCTGGGGGTCGGCGCCGGGCCGGTCATGGTGACGGCCAGCATCGGCGCCACGGTCTTCCCGCTCGACGGCGCAGACCCGGAAACGCTGCTGCGTCACGCCGACCACGCCATGTATGGCGCCAAGCAGGCGGGCCGCAACGGCTACCTGTTCTTCGACGCCGAACACGACCGCCGCACTGAAGCGCGCTTCGTGGCGCTGGGGCGCGTCCAAGAGGCGCTCGACGCGGACGAGTTCCGCCTGTACTTCCAGCCCAAGGTCGACATGCGCTCCGGCGCCGTGCTCGGCGTGGAGGCGTTGCTGCGCTGGCAACATCCCGACAAGGGCGTGATCTCGCCCGCGCAGTTCCTGCCGCTGATCGAGAACACCGGCTTGAGCGGCAGCGTCGGCAACTGGGTCCTGCGCCGCGGCATCGAGCAGCTGGCGCAGTGGTTGCGCCAAGGGCTGGACCTGACCGTGAGCATCAACGTCTCGGCGCGACACCTGCAGGAGCCGCAGTTCGCCCAGCACCTCGCCGGCCTGCTGGCGCGCCACCAGGCGCCGGTGGCACGGCGCCTCATCCTCGAGGTGCTGGAAACCGCGGCACTGGCCGACATCGACTACACCTGCGCGCTCATGGTCGAGTGCCGCGCACTCGGGGTGCGCTTTGCGCTCGACGACTTCGGCACCGGGTATTCGACTTTCACCTACCTCAAGCGCTTGCCGATCGACATGCTGAAGATCGACCGCTCGTTCGTCACCAACATGCTCAGCGACCGCCACGACCTCGCGATCGTCGAAGGCGTGATCGGCCTGTCGCAAACCTTCGGTTGCACCGTGGTGGCCGAAGGCGTCGAAACGCCCGAGCAGGCGCAACGCCTGATCGAGATCGGCTGCGATGTCGGGCAAGGCAATGGCATTGCCGCTGCGATGCCGGCCGGCGAGGTGCTCGACTGGGTGCAGGGCTACGCCGGCCTGACCCGCGACACAGCACTGCAGGTGCGTTGAAGGCCGTCACCGGAACTGCGTCGACGCGCCGGCAACCCGGGCCGCGCGAGCCCGACGGGTCGACCTCGTTAGACTCGATCCGTGATCCCACCCGCCTTCATCCACGACCTGTTGTCCCGCGTCGACATCGCCGACGTGGTGGGCCGCCATGTGCAGCTGCGCAAGGGCGGCGCCAACCTCAGCGGCCTGTGCCCATTCCACGCCGAGAAGTCGCCGAGCTTCACGGTGAGCCCGAGCAAGCAGTTCTATCACTGCTTCGGCTGTGGAGCGAACGGCGACGCAATCCGCTTCCTGACCGAATACAGCGGCATGACCTTCATCGACGCGGTGAAAGACCTCGCGCAGCAGGTCGGAATGACCCTGCCGGAAGAAGACAGCACGCCCGCCGAGCGCGAACAGGCGGCCGCGCAGAAGCAGCGCCGGGTCACGCTCACCGACGTGCTGACCAAGGCCGCCGACCACTACCGCAAGCAGCTCAAGCTCAGCCCCCGGGCCGTCGACTACCTGAAGGGCCGCGGCCTGAGTGGTGAGATCGCGGCCCAGTTCGGCCTGGGCTACGCGCCCGATGGCTGGCGTGGCCTGGCCAGCGTGTTCGCCCAATACGATGACCCGCTGCTCGAGGAAAGCGGCATGGTGATCGTGCAAGGGGCCGAGGGCGCCGACGAGGCAGACCGCAAGCGCTACGACCGTTTCCGTGACCGGATCATGTTCCCGATCCGCTCGGTGCAGGGTGACGTGATCGGGTTCGGTGGTCGCGTGCTGGACCGTGGCGAACCCAAGTACCTGAACTCCCCCGAGACACCGGTGTTCAGCAAGGGACGCGAGCTCTACGGCCTGTTCGAGGCCCGCGCCGCGCTGCGCCAGCGCGGCTATGCGCTGGTGGTCGAGGGCTACATGGACGTCGTCGCGCTGGCGCAGGCCGGCTTCGGCAATGCCGTGGCCACGCTGGGCACCGCGTGCACCGCGGACCATGTGCAGAAGCTGTTCCGGTTCACCGACTCGGTGGTGTTCAGCTTCGACGGCGACAAGGCGGGCCGCCGGGCCGCCGGTCGAGCCCTCGAAGCCTGCCTGCCACACGCCACCGACACCCGCACCGTGCGCTTCCTGTACCTGCCCACGGAACACGACCCCGACTCCTACGTGCGCGAACTCGGCGCCGCCGCGTTCGAGGCCTGCATCGCGCAGGCGGTGCCGCTGTCGCGCCAGGTTGCCGAGACCGCCCGCGAAGGCAAGGACCTCGACACCGCCGAGGGCCGCGCGCACATGCTGGCCGATGCCCGGCCGCTGTGGAGCGCCCTGCCCGACGGCACGCTGAAGCGCCAGCTCGCCGGCGAACTGGCGACGCTGGGGCGCCTCGAGGTAGGTGAACTGATGGCGCTGTGGGGCGCCGCGGCCCCACGGGGTCCGCGCGAGGCCGCGCCCGTTCGGGTGGCACCGCCGGCGCGGCGCGCCAACCGGCTCGGAAAGGGCACCGCCAGCCTGCTGGACCGCGCCGTCTGGCTGCTGCTGCACCGCTGCGAGATGTGGACGGCGTTGGACGGCGAAGCACACGACGTTCTGGCTGCACAGCCCGCCCCCTACGACATGTTCTTCAGCTGCATCGAACGCTGCCTCGACGAACAGGGGCCGGTCGCCCCGGCCGCACTGCTCGACGCCCTGCGGCTCAAGGCCGCGGAACTGAACGAAGGTGGCGCCGCGCTGGCACGCATCGCCGAGTTCCATGATCCGGAGACCGGTGCCGACTTCGCCAACGAGCTGGCACTGGTGGTGGGAAAGCTGCGGCTGCAGGCTGTCGACGACGAGTTGAAACTGTTGTTCGAGTCGGGCGTGCACACCGCCGACGCGCAGCAGCGCAGTCGCGAATTGATGGATGCGCGACGCAAGTTGAAGGCGTAGCCGGCGCGAGTGGGGTGACGGTTCAGGGTGCCGGTTCAGGGCTGATCGACGCCACTGCCATCGGTATAATTCACGCCTGACGAAAGTGCGGCAAGCGCGTGTCGGAAGCACCTGCGGTTCGGCCATTGGCGGGCACGCGCAGCCGGCCGAACTGCATGTCGGCTCGCGACAAGAGGGGCGCCCACGGTCCTGAAGCGTGCACACCCGGTGCGCGGCTCATTGCGCCGGCGATCCATGTGCAGGGACGCCACCATCCGAGGAACTGCATGACCGCGAAGCAAAGCGCCCCAGCCCCCTCCAAGACCACCCAGCCTGCCAAGCACGGACACGCCGCGAGGCTCGCCGCCACCGCCAAGTCCGTCAACAAGCCCGCTGGCGCAAGACAACCCGCCAGCGCTTCGGCCCGCAAGACTCCAAACGCCGCCACTGCGCCGAAGGGGACCGCTGCGGGCACACCGAAGCCCGACGAAGTGCAACGCAGGGCGGATGTTTCCGATGTCGACCTGTCCGACCTCGAGTCCGACCTCGAAGGCGAACCCGAGCCTGAATCGGCCTCCGAGTCCGACACGAAAGGCAAGGCCAAGCCGTTGCGGATGAAGGTCTCGCGCGCCAAGGAGCGCGCGCTGATGCGCGAGTTCGGCCTCGAGGAAACGGCACTGAGCGAAGAGGAAGCCGCGAAGCGCCGTCTGGAGCTGAAGACGCTCATCAAGATGGGCAAGACGCGTGGCTTCCTGACGCACCAGGAGATCAATGACCACCTGCCGGAGAAGCTCGTCAACGACGAGATCCTGGAGGCCATCGTCTCGATGCTCAACGACATGGGCATCGCCGTCTACGAGCAGGCCCCCGACGCCGCGACACTGCTGATCGCCGGTGGCGGCACGACCACCGCCACCGAAGAGGAAGCCGAAGAGGCCGCTGAGGCCGCGCTGTCGACGGTCGACTCTGAATTCGGCCGCACGACCGACCCGGTGCGCATGTACATGCGCGAGATGGGCACCGTCGAACTGCTGACCCGCGAAGGTGAAATCGAGATCGCGAAACGCATCGAAGGCGGCCTGCAGGCGATGATGCTGGCGATCAGCGCGTCGCCGACCACGATCGCGGAGATCCTCAGTTACGCCGACCGCATCGGCGCCGGCACCATGAAGATTTCCGAGGCTGTCGACGGCTTCGTGTCCGAAGGCGAAGCAGACGACTACGTCGCCGAGGAAGACGTCGACTTCTTCGATGAGGAAGACGACGACGATGGCCAGGGCGGCAGCAAGGCCCTGACGAAGAAGCTCGAAGAGTTGAAGGTCGCGGCACTTGCCAAGTTCGGGGCGTTGCGGGCCAACTTCGACAAGATGCGCCAGTCGTACGAGACGGAAGGCTATCGATCATCGTCGTACAACAAGGCGCAGCAGGCGATCAGCGGCGAACTGATGACGATCCGGTTCACCGTAAAGACGATCGAGAAGCTCTGCGCCCTCTTGCGGTCCCAGGTCGACGACGTGCGTCGCCACGAGCGCGAGTTGCGCAAGATCATGGTCGACAAGTGCGGCATGCCGCAAGCCCACTTCATCAGGCACTTTCCGCCCAACCTGCTGAACCTGAAGTGGGTCGAGAAGGAAACGGCAGCGAACAAGCCCTACAGCGCGGTGTTGGCGCGCAACCTGCCCGCCGTTCATGAACTGCAGAAGAAGTTGATGGACCAGCAGGCACGTGCCGTGGTGCCGCTCGAAGACCTGAAGCGCATCAACAAGCGCATGAACGAAGGCGAGCGGGCTTCGCGCGACGCAAAGAAGGAAATGATCGAGGCGAACCTGCGCCTGGTGATCTCGATCGCGAAGAAGTACACCAACCGCGGCCTGCAGTTCCTCGACCTGATTCAGGAAGGCAACATCGGCCTGATGAAGGCAGTCGACAAGTTCGAGTATCGGCGTGGCTACAAGTTCTCGACCTATGCCACGTGGTGGATCCGTCAGGCGATCACGCGCTCGATTGCCGACCAGGCACGCACAATCCGCATCCCGGTGCACATGATCGAGACCATCAACAAGATGAACCGGTTGAGCCGCCAGCACCTGCAGGAATTCGGCTTCGAACCCGACGCACCGACGCTGGCTGAGAAGATGGAGATTCCGGAAGACAAGATCCGCAAGATCATGAAGATCGCCAAGGAACCAATTTCGATGGAAACGCCGATCGGCGACGACGACGACTCGCACCTCGGCGACTTCATAGTAGACACCAACAACACCGCGCCCATCGAGGCGGCCATGCGAGCCGGCCTGCGCGATGTGGTGAAAGATATCCTCGACAGCCTGACGCCGCGCGAGGCCAAGGTGCTGCGCATGCGCTTCGGCATCGAGATGAGCACCGACCACACGCTCGAAGAGGTGGGCAAGCAGTTCGATGTGACACGCGAACGCATCCGCCAGATCGAAGCGAAGGCGATCCGCAAACTCAAGCACCCGAGCCGGTCGGACAAGCTGCGAACCTACCTGGACACGCTCTGAATGGCTCGCCACTCGACATACCCTTCCACCCTCACGCAGCACCCCATCACATGACCCGCGTCATCGAGTGCACGCTCCTGTTTGCCGACCTGCGCGGCAGCACGTCGATGTACGAAACATTGGGCAACACCGACGCCACCGCGGTGGTGTCGCGGAGCGTGGCCCTGCTCGCGCGCATCGTGGGGCAGCACCAAGGACAGGTGGTCAAGACGCTGGGCGACGGCCTGATGGCCACGTTCGGCACGCCGGCACTGGCCGTCGCCGCGGCCGACGACATGCACGAGTCGCTGGAACGCATCGACGTGCCCAAGGCGGCGGGCCGGGCGGCGCCTGCGCGCGCGGTTCCGCTCAGGCTGCAGGTCGGCCTGGCCCACGGCGAGGTCGTCGAAATGGCGGGCGACGTGTTCGGCGACGCAGTCAACGTGGCGGCACGCTTGCTCGACCATGCCGGCGACAACGAAACACTGGTCACGGCCGACGTTCTCAGCCGCTTGCCGACCTTCGAGCAGGTGCGCTTTCGCAGCCTCGACCGCCTGCAGCTGCGCGGCCGGGTCGAGCCGGTGCATGTGCACCTGCTCGAAGCAATGCGACGCTTCGGCGACACCGTCGCGACGGCCTTCGGCGACATCGGACCCGGCATGGCTGTCGAGCCCGAAGGGATTCGGCTGGTCTGGATGGATCGCAACCGCGTCTACTCCGGCACCAGCCTGCCGCTGGTGCTGGGCCGCAGCCCCCAAGCCACCTACATGATCGACGACACGCGCGTGTCACGCTCGCACGCGCGGGTTGCCTGGCACGGCGGAACGTTTCAGCTTACCGACCTGAGCTACAACGGGACCTACGTCCGCTTCGACCACGACCCGAAGATCATCAGCCTGCGCCGCGGCAGCTGCACCCTGCACGGCAGCGGCGTCATCGGTCTGGGTGCACCGCCCTCCGACGCCAGCAGCCCGTCCGTGCGCTTCGAAATCATGAAGTTCGCGGACACGCAGCGGCAATTTCCACCCGAGTTCGAAGTGAAGCTCTGACCGCATGACATTCGCCCCCGAACCGGACTACCTGCACGGCAGCGCCGCCCGCACCGCCGTGCTGCTGTGCAACCTCGGCACGCCCGACGCACCCACACCGGCCGCACTGCGGCGCTTTCTGGCCGAATTCCTGAGCGACCGCCGTGTCGTCGAGATCCCCCGGGCGCTGTGGTGGCTGATCCTGCACGGCGTCATCCTGCGGGTGCGGCCGGGCAAGTCCGCGAAGAAGTACGCCAGCATCTGGACTGCCGATGGTTCGCCGCTCAAGGTCTGGACCGACAAGCAGGCGAAGCTGCTGGCCGGCTACCTCGGCGAGCGGGGCCACCGTGTGCTGGTTCGATGCGCGATGCGCTACGGCGCCAACCCGATCGGCAAGGCGCTCGACGAACTGAAGGCGCAGGGCGTGACGCGCGTGCTGATCCTGCCGCTGTACCCGCAGTATTCGGGCACGACCACCGCGAGCATCATCGACGCCGTGTGTCAGTGGGCGCAGAGCGTCCGCGCCGTGCCCGAACTGCGCTTCGTCAATCGCTACCACGACGATGCCGGCTACATCGAGGCACTGGCAAGACGTGTCACCGACCACTGGATGACGCACGGCCGGCCGGATCGCCTGGTGCTCAGTTTTCATGGCATCCCCAAGCGCACCCTGACGCTGGGCGACACCTACCACTGCGAATGCTTCAAGACCGCGCGGCTTCTGACGGAGCGCCTCGATCTGGCGCTGGGCTTCGTCACCGTGACCTTCCAGAGCCGGCTGGGAAAGGCAGAATGGCTGCAGCCCTACACCGAACCCACGCTGGTGGCGCTGGCGCAGCAAGGCGTGCGCCGCGTCGACGTGATGTGCCCGGGGTTCACGTCCGACAACCTCGAGACGCTCGAAGAGATCAACCAGGAGGCACGTGAGGCGTTCCTGCACGCCGGTGGCTCCGAGTTCAACTTCGTGCCCTGCCTGAACGACCAGCACGAATGGATCGCGGCGCTTTCCGCGATCGCGATCCAGCACATGCAGGGCTGGCCCACAACCCACCCGGCCGACCCGGTCGAACTCGAATCTCAGCGCCTGCGCGCCCTGGCGGCCGGGGCGAGCGCCTGATGCGTCGGAGTGGTTCGCCCGGCCCTGCGCCCACGTGGCTCGAGACCCCCTGATGGCACACGACGCTCCAACGTCCGGCAAGGTCCGACTCGACAAGTGGCTGTGGGCGGCGCGCTTCTTCAAGACCCGCGGACTCAGTGCCGACGAGATCGGCACGGGCCATGTCACCGTCAACGGCCAGGCTGCCAAGGCCTCGCGCGAGGTACGCGTCGGCGACCGCATCGAACTGCGCCAGGGCCAGGTGGCCCGTACCGTGGTGGTGAAGGCGGCGAGCGACCAGCGCGGTTCGGCCGCCGTGGCGCAGTTGCTCTACGAAGAGACGCCCGAGAGTGTCGAGCGACGCACCCGCCAGGCGCTGGAGCGGCGCCTCAACGCCGAGCCGTCTCTCGCCATCGAGCAGGGCCGGCCAACCAAACGGAACCGGCGCCAACTGGCCGACTGGAACCGCTGGAGCGCGTCCGCCGAGGCGGAGTGAGCGTGGTGGCGTCCGGCCTTCGGCGGTCGGTACCGGCCCGTTGCAGGGTCCTGAAAATCCCTCTTGAATTTGAGGGCACTCGCCTCACATCTGCTTTACTGAAGCTTCACACCGCGTCATGTCGAACAACGAACCCACCCCCTTCGCCGCCGATGCCGCCGCAGCGCCCAACGAGGCAGCTGCTGCACCCGACCTTCACGCCCGGTTCGCCGAGCTCGAAGCGCGTCACGCCGAGGTGTCCGATGCCTACCTGCGCGCCAAGGCGGAGGCGGAAAACACCCGTCGCCGCGCCGACGATGAAATCTCGAAGGCCCGCAAATACGCTGTCGAGGCCTTCGCCGACAGCCTGCTGCCGGTAAAAGACAGCCTCGAGGCTGCCATTGCACTGACGGCGGCCACGCCCGAGCAAATGCTCGAAGGCGTGCACGCCACGCTGCGCCAGCTGGTGTCGGCGCTGGAGCGAAACAAGGTCGCCGAAATCAACCCCGTGGCAGGCACGCGCTTCGACCCGCACCAGCACCAGGCCATCAGCGTGGTTCCGGCCGCGCAGGAGCCGAACACGATCGTGGCGGTCCTCCAAAAGGGCTACCTGATCGCGGATCGCGTGCTGCGCCCCGCGCTGGTGACGGTGGCGGCGTCGGCCTGACGGAACGCGTGCGCAGGGTGTCCACCAGGATGTCCACAGCCACGGCTTGAATCCGCACACCTTACCCACACGTTAAGAACAACTTCATCCCATCTCAGGAGCAATCAAATGGCCAAAATCATCGGCATCGACCTCGGCACCACCAACTCGTGCGTGTCGATCATGGAAGGCAACACCACCCGGGTGATCGAGAACAGCGAAGGTGCACGCACCACGCCGTCGATCGTGGCGTACCAGGAAGACGGCGAGATCCTTGTCGGTGCCTCGGCCAAGCGCCAGGCCGTCACGAACCCGAGGAACACGCTGTATGCGGTGAAGCGCCTGATCGGCCGCAAGTTCACCGAGAAGGAAGTGCAGAAGGACATCGACTTGATGCCCTACAAGATCGTCGCGGCCGACAATGGCGATGCCTGGGTCGAGGTGCGCGGCCAGAAGCTCGCGCCGCAGCAGGTGAGCGCCGAGATCCTGCGCAAGATGAAGAAGACCGCCGAAGACTACCTCGGCGAGACCGTCACCGATGCCGTGATCACCGTGCCCGCGTACTTCAACGACGCGCAGCGCCAGGCCACCAAGGACGCCGGCCGCATTGCCGGCCTCGACGTGAAGCGCATCATCAACGAGCCGACCGCGGCCGCGCTGGCCTTCGGCCTCGACAAGAACGAAAAGGGCGACCGCAAGATCGCCGTGTATGACCTGGGCGGCGGCACGTTCGACATCTCGATCATCGAGATCGCCGATGTCGACGGCGAGAAGCAGTTCGAAGTGCTGTCGACGAATGGCGACACCTTCCTGGGCGGTGAAGACTTCGACCAGCGCATCATCGATTACATCGTGACCGAGTTCAAGAAGGAACAGGGCGTCGACCTGACCAAAGACGTGCTCGCGTTGCAGCGCCTGAAAGAAGCCGCCGAGAAGGCGAAGATCGAACTCTCGACCAGCGCCCAGACCGACATCAACCTGCCCTATGTCACGGCCGACGCATCGGGCCCAAAGCACCTGAACATCAAGCTGTCCCGCGCCAAACTCGAAGCCCTGGTTGAAGAGCTGATCGAACGCACGATCGCCCCGTGCCGCACCGCCATCAAGGATGCCGGCGTGGCCGTGGGCGACATCAACGACGTGATCCTGGTCGGCGGCATGACGCGCATGCCCAAGGTCCAGGAGAAGGTCAAGGAGTTGTTCGGCAAGGACCCGCGCCGCGACGTGAACCCCGACGAAGCCGTCGCCGTTGGCGCCGCGATCCAGGGCCAGGTACTGATCGGGGATCGCAAGGACGTGCTGCTGCTCGACGTGACGCCGCTGTCGCTCGGCATCGAGACCCTGGGCGGCGTGATGACGAAGATGATCAAGAAGAACACGACCATTCCGACCAAGTTCGCGCAGACCTTCTCGACTGCCGACGACAACCAACCGGCTGTGACGATCAAGGTCTACCAGGGCGAGCGCGAGATGGCCTCGGGCAACAAGAGCCTGGGCGAGTTCAACCTCGAAGGCATCCCGCCGTCGCCGCGTGGCATGCCGCAGATCGAGGTGAGCTTCGACATCGACGCCAACGGCATCCTGCACGTTGGGGCGAAGGACAAGGGCACCGGCAAGGAAAACAAGATCACCATCAAGGCGAACTCCGGCCTGACCGAGGCCGAGATCGAGCAGATGGTGAAGGACGCCGAGATCAATGCTGCCGACGACAAGAAGAAGCTCGAATTGATTCAGGCCCGCAACTCGGCCGACGCCATGGTGCACAGCGTGAAGAAGAGCCTGGCCGAGCATGGCGAAAAGCTCGATGCGGGCGAGAAGGAAAAGATCGAGGCCGCGATCAAGGATGCGGAAGAAGCCCTCAAGGGTGAGGACAAGGCCGTGATCGAAGCCAAGACCGAAGCGCTGATGACCGCGAGCCAGAAGCTCGGCGAAAAGATCTACGCCGAAACCCAGGCCGCTGCAGCCGCGGCTGGCGCGGCCGCCGGTGACGGCGGGCAGGCGCCGCAGGGCGAAGCGGCATCGAAGCCCGTCGACGACAACGTGGTCGATGCGGAGTTCAAGGAAGTCAAGAAGGGCTGAACCTTCTTGCACCCCTCGCCGGTTTCGGGCGGAGCTGCTTTCTCAAAGGGCAGGCTCCGGCTGAAACCGGCGTTGGTGTTTGTTGCAGGCGCGGCCACACGAGCAGGTTGCCGGGCCTGACGACGGCACCCTGACGAACCGAATGACGAAAGACCGGGAGCCTGAATTTCATGGCCAAGCGTGATTACTACGAAGTGCTGGGCGTACCCAAGAACGCCAGCGAGGAAGACATCAAGAAGGCTTATCGCAAGCTGGCGATGAAGCACCACCCGGACCGCAACCAGGGTGAGCACGCGAAGAAGTCGGAAGAGAAGTTCAAGGAAGGCAAGGAAGCCTACGAGATGCTCACCGACGCACAGAAGCGTGCCGCCTACGACCAGTACGGCCACGCCGGCGTCGACCCGAACATGGCCCGCGGCGGTGGTGGCGGTGAAGGCATGGGCGGCTTCGCGGAGGCCTTCGGCGACATCTTCGGCGACATCTTCGGTGGCGGCGGCGGTGGCCAGCGACGTGGCGGCGGGCAACAGGTGTTCCGCGGCAGCGACCTGAGCTACGCGATGGAGATCACGCTCGAGGAAGCGGCGCACGGCAAGGAGTCCCAGATCCGCATCCCGTCGTACGAGACCTGCGAGACCTGCAAAGGCAGCGGCGCGAAGCCGGGCACCAGCCCGAAGGTCTGCACCACCTGCAACGGCCAGGGCACCGTGCACATGCGCCAGGGCTTCTTCAGCATCCAGCAGACCTGCCCGCATTGCCACGGCACCGGCAAGATCATCCCCGAGCCCTGCACCACCTGCAGCGGCCAGGGCCGGATCAAGAAGAACAAGACGCTGGAGGTGAAGATCCCCGCCGGCATCAACGAGGGCATGCGCATCCGCTCCAGCGGCAATGGCGAGCCCGGCACCAACGGCGGGCCGGCCGGCGACCTGTACATCGAGATCCGCATCAAGGCGCACGAGATCTTCGAGCGCGACGGCGACGACCTGCACTGCACGGTGCCGGTCGGCCTGACGACGGCGGCGCTCGGCGGCGCCATCGAGGTGCCCACGCTCGGCGGCAAGGCCGAGATCGACCTGCCGGAAGGCACGCAACACGGCAAGACCTTCCGGCTGCGCGGCAAGGGCATCAAGGGCGTGCGCTCGAGTTACCCCGGCGACCTGTACTGCCATGTCAGTGTCGAGACCCCCATCAAGCTCACCGAGCACCAGCGCAAGCTGCTGAAGGAACTCGACGACGCGTTCCGCAAGTCGGGCGACCGGCACTCGCCGACCACGAAGAGCTGGACCGACCGGGTCAAGGACCTGTTCAAGTGACCCCGGGCGGCGCCTGAACGGGCCGCCACACCCTCGCAAGACGGGTTCAAGTTCGCGGCGGCGGTGACGATATTCGGGGGAGCAAGACTTCCCGATGACTTTCACGCGTCCGCTCGCCGAATGAGAAAGATCTACCCCGACGTCGGAACCTGCCGCGCGCTGATCATCGACGGCAATCCGTCGCTGCGCAGCATGCAGGCGCAGATGCTGCGCAACATGGGCGTCGGCACCGTGGTGCAAAGCAGCCGGATCGTCGACGCGCGCCGCGCGCTCGAGACCCGGGTCTTCGACATCGTGCTGTGCGACTACCACTTCGACAAGAGCTCGATGACCGGGCAGGACCTGCTCGACGACCTGCGACGCGCCCAACTGCTGCCCTATTCGACCGTCTTCATCATGGTCACCGGCGAGGCTTCTTACACGCACGTCGCCGAGGCGGCCGAGTCGGCCCTCGACAGTTACCTGCTCAAGCCCCACACCTCCCTCGCACTCGAACAACGGCTGATCCAGGCACGCCACCGCAAGGCCACGCTGCGCACGATCTTCGAGGCGATCGAAACCAACGACCTGGCCCGGGCCGCAGCACTGTGCCTGTCCCGCTTCGAGGCGCGAGCCGAATACTGGCTGTATGCCGCGCGCATCGGCGCCGAGTTGTTGATCCGTCAGGGCGAGCATGCCGCGGCACGCGCGGTCTACGAGGCGGTCGAGAAGGCCAAGCCCGTGCCGTGGGCGCGGCTCGGCGTGGCGCGCGTCGAGGTCGAGGTGGGTGAGCTCGGTCCGGCCCGACGCACGCTCGACGCATTGATCGGCGACCAACCCTCGTATGCCGACGCCCACGACGTGATGGGCCGGGTGCAGGTCGAGCAAGGCAGCCTGGACGAGGCACTGGAGACGTATCGCAACGCAGCCCGCCTCACACCGCACAGCATCGCCCGGCTGCAGAAGCAGGGCATGCTCGCGTTCCACATGGGCAAGGGCGACGAAGCAACCCATGCCCTGACGCGCAGCGTGCGCATCGGCCTGAAGTCGAAGACGTTCGACCTCCAGGCCCTGGTGGTACTGGCGCTGACCCATTTCGACCAGCGCGACGGCAAGGCCTGCGCACGCAATCATGAGCACCTGCTGCGCGCGCTCGAACATCAACCCCAGAGCGTTCGGCTGCAGCGCTTCGTCTCGACTTCGGCGGCACTCAAGGCATTGATGGAAGGCAAGTTCGACGCCTGCCAGGGCCGTGTGCGGCAACTCGCGACGAGCATCGGCGCGCAAGACTTCGACTTCGAGTCAGCCAGCAACCTGCTGGCCTTGCTGGCACGCCTTCAACAGACCGAGGCCAGGCTCGCCGAGTCCGAGGGCTGGGTCACGCAGATCGCACAGCGGTTCTGCGTCTCGAAGGCGTCGGCCGACATGCTGTGCATGGCGGCTCAGGGGTACGAGCCCTGCGTGGCGCTGATTCGCGCCGGCCACGCACACATCGGCCACCTCTCGGAGCAGGCCATGGCGCACAGCGTCAAGGGCTCTCATGGGGCCGCAGTGCAGAGCCTGATGGCGCGAGGCTCGGAGACACTCAACGCGAAGCTGGTCGAACTTGCCGGCATGGTGCTGACACGCCACTCCGCCAAGATCGACGGCAGCGCCGGGCTGGCTCTCAGGGTCGACGATCTCAAGCGCAGGTTCTGCAGCAAGGCTGCGCAGGTGGCGCTCAGCAACGGAGCGAATCGTGCCGCGGGGGCCATGACGATCCGCAGTTGATCGCGGTGCGGGCGACGGCCGTGGCCGGTATGCCGATGCACGGACAATACCGCGCATGTCGATGCGCCAACCCCTTTCAAACCGCACGCGTGCGGCCACCGAGGGCGTGAATCCCTTGACGTTGGCAGCACTGGCCGGCCTGTGGATCGCAGCCCTTCCCAACTGGCCACTGTGGCGAGCCCTGCTCGCGCTGCCCGAGACCCAGTCGACGCGCGGCGCGCTGTTCATGCTGGGGTTCGGCGTGATGATCGCTGCGCTGACCACCGTGCTGCTCGCCCCGCTGGCGTGGCGCGCCACCATCAAGCCTGCGATCGCATTCCTGCTGCTGGCCGCGGCGTTCGGTGCGCACTTCATGGGCACCTACGGGGTGGTGATCGACACGACGATGATGATCAACGTCGTCCAGACCGACCCCCGCGAAGTGCGGGACCTCCTCAGCCTGCGCCTGCTGGGCAGCGTGCTGCTGCTCGCGGGGCTGCCGCTGCTCGCGCTGTGGCGGATCCGGTTGCGCCGCTCCGCCGCGTTGGCGCAGGCGGCCCGCAATGCAATCGGGCTGGTGGCTGCCGTGCTCGTGCTGGCGGCGTTGGTCTTCATGCTGTTCGCCGACTTGTCGACGACGATGCGCAACCACCGCTCGATGCGCTACCTGATCAACCCGGTGAACTCGCTGTACGCGCTGGTCGACCTCTCGGTACAGGCCCGGTCGAAGCCGAGCGGCCCGCCCCAGCGCATCGGCGCGGACGCGCGTGTGCTGCCGCGCGCTCCAGGCGTCAAGCCGCCGCTGCTGATGCTGGTCATCGGCGAGACGGCGCGTGCCGATCACTTTTCGTTGAATGGCTATGCACGACGTACCAACCCGGAGCTCGCGGCAGTCGACGTTCTCAGCTTTCGAGACGTGACGTCGTGCGGCACCAGCACGGCCACGTCACTGCCATGCATGTTCTCGCACCTGGGAAAAGCGAGCTTCGAATCGCGCGAGCGCGACCATGAGAACCTTCTCGACCTGGCCCAGCATGCCGGCATGGCAGTGCTGTGGGTCGACAACCAGGCCGGTTGCAAAGGCCTGTGCGATCGAGTGCCCAGCGCCGACACACGCAAGCCGGCCGTCGGCGGGCCCGCGATGCCGCCCGGCCTGTGCGACGGCGAGGAGTGCCTCGACGAGGCGCTGCTGATCGGCCTCGATGCCCGCATCGCTGCGTTGCCCGCATCGGCCCGAGAGCGCGGCGTGTTGCTGGTGCTGCACCAGATGGGCAGCCATGGCCCGGCCTACTACAAGCGCAGCCCCGCCGACCGAAAGCCGTTCCAGCCCGAATGCACGACCAACGTGCTGCAGCAGTGCGACGCCCAAGCGCTCGTCAATGCCTACGACAACTCGATCGCATACACCGACCACGTCCTGGCCTCGGCGTTGAAATGGCTCGAAGCGCAGCGGTCGCATCATGAAGCGGCGCTGCTTTATGTGTCCGACCACGGCGAGTCACTCGGCGCAAACAACCTCTACCTGCACGGCCTGCCGTTCGCGCTGGCGCCGCGCGAGCAGACTCACGTGCCGATGCTTCTGTGGCGGGCCGATTGGGCCGGCGCTGCCGCGCGTATGCCACGCGCCTGCCTTGAGGGTCAGCTCGATGCGCCGTTGACTCACGACCACCTGTTCCACTCGGTGCTGGGGCTGCTGGGCATTCAGGCCGGCGAATACCGGCCCGCACTCGACGCATTCGCGGCCTGCCGGTTGCACTGACACGCCGGTCGCTCGCTCGAAGGTCGATGCGAACGAGGTGGGGGGCGCCTTCAGGTGAACAAGTCGAGCTGTCCATCATTGCGCACCGCGACGGGCCTTCGGAACTGTGTCAGATCGAGCTCGACGCGTTGCCGGTTCAGGCCAAGGCGCGCTGCAGCCTTTGACAGGCGCTGCGACAGCAGCTGCGCCCAGACGCCTTCGCCGGTCATGCGCGTGCCGAAGCCGGCGTCGTAGTCACGCCCGCCGCGCATCTCCCGAACCCGCGCCATGACACGCGCCGCACGCTGCGGGAAGTGCAATTTCAACCAGTCCTGGAACAGCGGATTCACCTCCCATGGAAGGCGCAGCACGACGCTGAACGCCGAGGTGGCTCCGGCCGTGGCCGCGGCTTCGAGAATGCGCTCGATCTCGGGTTCGTTGATGAACGGAATCACCGGCGAGACGCTGACACCCACCGGCACGCCGGCGCGTGCCAACGTTTCGATGGTGCGCAGACGGCGTGCCGGCGAGGCGGCACGCGGCTCCATGATGCGAGCCAGGCAGGCATCCAGCGAGGTGATCGAAACGTACACCGCAGCGAGCCCTTGCTTGGCCATCGGGGCGATGAGATCGAGGTCGCGCTCGACACCGGCCGACTTGGTGACGAGAGAAAAGGGATGCCGGCATTCGGCCAGCACTTCCAGCACCGAGCGCGTGATGCCCAGCTTGCGCTCAGCGGGCTGGTAGGCGTCGGTGGCCGACCCGATGTTCAACAGCGCCGGCACATAGGCCCGACCAGCAAACGCCTCTCGCAGGCGCTGCGCGGCATTGACCTTGGCGATGATGCGGGTCTCGAAATCCAGCCCGGGTGACATGCCGAGGTAGCTGTGCGTGGGGCGTGCAAAGCAGTACACGCAGCCGTGCTCGCAGCCTCGATACGGATTGATCGACAAGTCGAACGAGATGTCAGGCGAGTCGTTGCGGGAGAGGATCGACTTGACGGCCTCTTCGATCACCCGCGTCCCGGGGGCCACCCGCTCCTGCCGCGTGTCCTGCTCCAGCGTGCCCCAGCCATCGTCACAAGGCTCCGTGGATTGTTGGGTGAACCGGTGCTCGATGGCCCACACCGTTCCGCGGCCCTTCGTCGGCTGCCTGCCAACGCTCGGGGCTTCGGGGCCCATTCCGGAACGCGAACCCCGTGGCACTTGCATACTGGTAATATATACAGCTTAATCGGCCCTGACAAGTCGAAACGTGGCGCTGTTCGGTGCAGTCGTCAGACGGTGTACCCGAACATCGGGTTGTCGGTCTGTTCATCCACCGGCTGCGTGTTGGCCATCGCGCGTTCGGTCTGGGCCAGTTCTTCCGCGATCCGGTCTATTCGGCCAGCACGCGAAGCCGGCGCCAGGCAGGCCTCGGCCAATTCCTGCCGCAGGCGCGCGTGCTTGCCGGTCAGTTGCTCAGGTGTGATGGGCTCGTTCATGCTGCTGGTTCGAGTATGGATCCTGAACCGAGAGGCCTGTTCGCAAGAGTGCTCGGGTGCAGGATCCATCAGCGGTGCACGTGCGATTCTTCACGAGCTTGTCGCGTGCAGCGCCGCATCAGTGGCAGCACGTTTCAGGCGCGCACCGGTCTTGCCGGAAATCCGTGGCGATTGGTTGTCAAGGCCGGCCGAGGCGACAAATCGGGCCGAACACGAAGGAAAGAGAATGCTTCAAGTGGCTGCCATCCTGATGGTGCTGATGGGCCTGCTGCATTCGCAGCCATCAATGGCCTTCGGCGCCGAGGGTCACGCGTTCAGTGGCGCTGTCGCCGATCGATTGCTGAACCCGCGAGCGGCGAAACAGGTCCGCCGCCTGCTCGGCATGCGGCTCGTGGAGGCATCGACCTGGGCCGACTGCGTCAAGGATGTCGCGCCAGGTCCGGATGGGTTTCGTCACGTTCCGGACGCTCGCTTTCACCACTCCTGCCAAGCGTTCGAGACCCGCGCAGGCATTGCGCGAATGATCGACTATGCCAGCCGCAACTGGAGCACTTGTGGCGACGAAGCACGCGCGACGGCCTGTCACAAGGCCTACCACTTCGCTGACGTCGCGATTCAACACGATCGATACGATCGTGCGTTCATTGGCACCACCGATCACGACATTGTGAGTGCCCTGAACGCCGCGATCAGCGTGCTCCGGGGCCGCGCACCGGCCTATCCATTCAGCATTCGGGACAAG
>Ga0315271_10000403_pt1 | contig 23286 bp, 27 predicted proteins | sample C3_top_MG_FD_204664 | JGI IMG/M metagenome (GOLD analysis project Ga0315271, IMG submission 204664) | Sediment microbial communities from Yellowstone Lake, YNP, Wyoming, USA - C3_top | ecosystem: Environmental > Aquatic > Freshwater > Lake > Sediment | place: USA: Wyoming | collected 2017-08-01
AGCGAATACCTTCACTACTATTGACAGCCCTTCGACAGGCTCAGGGCGAACGGGCTGAGTGGGTGCGCTTCGACAAGCCTGTCCTGAGTTTATCGAAGGGCTCACGATGAGGGCGAACAGGGGTGAGTTAACGGGCTGGATCAGCTATCCGTTCCCGGTTTCACGGTACGCAATTTCTTCGTTTCCCCCCGCCGCTGCTTACCCTCCAACCGCCGCTTTTTGGACGCCAGCGTGGGTCGGGTAGGCCGGCGCGGCTTATCTACTTCGCAGGCTTCACGTATCAGCTCAATCAGTCGTTCCAGCGCATCGTCGCGATTGCGCCGCTGGCTGCGATAGCGTTCGGCTTCGATGATCAGCACGCCATCCTGGGTGAGGCGACGGCCAGCCAGGGTGGCGAGCCGGGCACGCACCGGGTCGGGCAGCGAGGGGGAGCGGGCGACGTCGAAGCGCAGTTGCACCGCGGTCGACACCTTGTTGACGTTTTGCCCGCCGGGGCCGGAGGCGCGCACGAAATCTTCCTGGATTTCGCGCTCGTCGAGTTCGATCTGGGCGTTGACCCGGATCATGTGTGCGGCTTGGTGATCACCACTTCACCACGTGCACGTTGTTGAGCGTGCGTCCCAGGAAACGCTCACCGATGGTCTGGAAGCGCAGCGGCACGTCGGTGACGTAGAAGTCGTAACGCGGCTGGGCCGGGCCGGGGTTGGCCAGCTGTTTTTCGGCCAGAAGCTGCGCGACCTGTTCGGCCATGGCTTCGGCGGAGTCGACCAGCGCGACGTCGTCGCCGACCACCTGGCGCAGCAGCGGCTTCAGTAGCGGATAGTGCGTGCAACCGAGCACCAGGGTGTCGATGTGCTCGGCCAGCAGCGGCTTCAGATAATCCTGCGCGGTGAGTCGCGTCACTTCGTGGTCGAGCCAGCCTTCTTCCACCAGCGGCACGAACAGCGCGCAGGCCTGCGAGTGGATGCGTGAGTCGGGCGCGTAGTCGTGGATGGCGCGCGCGTAGGCGTTGCTGTTGATGGTGGTGGGGGTGCCGATGACGCCGATTTTTTTGCCGCCGCGTGCCGACACGGCGCCGGCGTCGATCACGTCGAGCACCGGCACCGGCGACAGATCCTTGACCACCTGTGCCGCCACGGCTGCCATGGTGTTGCAGGCGATGACCAGCATCTTGACGTCTTTTTCCAGCAGAAACTGCGCGATCTGGGTGGTGAAATGGGCGATGGTTTCGACTGATTTCACGCCGTAGGGCACGCGCGCGGTGTCGCCGAAATAGACGATGTTTTCGTAAGGCAGGCGCTCCATCAGCGCGCGCACCACGGTCAGCCCGCCGATGCCGGAATCGAATACGCCGATGGGGGAATGTGCATTCGTGGACATGGAGACCAGCTAACGGGACAGGAAAGGGCGCATTTTACTCTGGGCGCAGCACACTGCGCTGCGGCGCGCGGCAGGCTTATCGTGCGGATTCTTGTTGGCGCAGTGCCCATGCCACGTGCTCGCGCACCAGCGCAGATGGGTGGTTCAGCTGCGTGCCTAGCGCGGCTTCAATTTCAGGGGAGGGTGTCGCATTGCCGAGCGCGACGGCGATGTTGCGCAGCCAGCGTTCATGCCCGATGCGGCGGATCGGCGAACCCGTCAGCCGTTCGTTGAAATCGGCTTCGCCCCAGGCAAACAGGTCCAGCAGCCGCGCACTGTCCAGGCCGTTGCGCACACCAAAATCCGCCAACGTGGCGGTCTGCGCGAAGCGGTTCCACGGGCACACCAGTTGGCAGTCGTCGCAACCGTAAATGCGGTTGCCCAGCAGCGGACGCAGTTCAGGCGGGATGCTGCCCTTGAGTTCGATGGTGAGATAGGAGATGCAGCGCCGCGCGTCGAGCAGGTAGGGGGCGACGATGGCCTGGGTGGGACAGACGTCGATACAGGCCTGGCAGGTGCCGCAGTGGCTGGATTCGGGCGTGTCCACCGGCAGCGGCAGATCGGTGTAGATCTCGCCGAGGAAAAACCACGAGCCATGCTGCCGGTTCAATAACAGCGTGTGTTTGCCGCGCCAGCCGAGCCCGGATTTTTCGGCGAGCGCCACTTCCAGCACCGGCGCGCTGTCGGTGAATACGCGGAAATGGTGCTCGCCGGCTGCGGCGCTGATTTGCTCTGCCAGGGTTTGCAGGCGATTGCGCAGCACCTTGTGATAATCGCGCCCCAGCGCGTAGCGGGAGATATAGGCAGTTTCGGCATCGGCCAGCACCGCATGCGGGTCGGTGGAAGCTGGTGGAAAATAATCCAGCCGCGCGCTGATGATGCGCCGCGTGCCGGGCAGCAGCTCGGCCGGGCGGCTGCGCTTCACGCCATGCGCCGCCATATAATCCATCTCTCCATGAAACCCATGATCCAGCCACGCCTGCAAACCTGCTTCGGCAGCGCTCAATTCGCTGTCGGCAATGCCCACCTCGGCAAAGCCGAGCGCGCGTCCCCATTGCTTGATTTGCTGCGCCAGCCGCGCTAGATCTGTCTCATGCATACGACCCATCATACCGTGCGCTGTCATCTGGCAGACGAGGCGGCGACGCTGGCGTTTGGCGCGCGGCTGGCGCGGGAACTGACGCCGGGGATGTGCCTCTACCTCGAAGGCGATCTGGGCGCGGGCAAGACCACGCTGGTGCGCGGGCTGCTGCGCGCGCTTGGGCACAGCGGGCGGGTGAAAAGCCCGACCTACACCCTGGCCGAAACCTATAGCCTGCCGGCGTTTGAGCTGTATCATTTCGACCTGTATCGTTTGCACGACCCGCGTGAATGGCTGGACGCCGGGTTTCGCGATGTGAGCGGCCAGGCGGTGAGTGTGATCGAATGGCCGGAAAAGGCGGCAGGCTGGCTGCCGCCACCGGACGTGATTGTCCGTTTGACGATCACGGACGAGGCGCGCGAAGTCGAGTGCGAAGCCAAAAGCCCGCGTGGCGCTGATTATCTGGAGACATGTTGCATATCTTGTTAAGAACTTTCCTGCTGTGCGGTTTGCTGGCGTCGGGCTGGGCGCAGGCGCTGCAACTGTCGGCCACGCGCCTGTGGCCGTCGCCCGATTACACGCGGATCACGCTGGAGGCGACGCAGGAGGTGACGCACAAGTATTTCAGTCTGGCGAATCCCGATCGGCTGGTGATTGACCTGGAAGGCGTCGAACCCGGCGCCGCGATCGACGCGCTGACCAGCCAGGTGGCGCCGGACGATCCGTACATCGCCGCGATCCGGGCGGGCGTCAACCGCCCCGGGGTGATGCGTCTGGTGATCGATCTCAAAACCCCGGTCAAGCCTTCGATATTCCAGCTGCAACCGCTGGGGCAATATGGTCACCGGCTGGTGGTGGATTTGTATCCGGTTCAGGCAAATCCGGCCCAATCAAATCCAGTCCAGGCGAACCTGCCTCAATCAAATCCGGTTCCAGCCACTCAGGCCGTGGTGACTCCGCCTGTAGGCAACCCCGTTGTCTCGCCGCAACCCGCCCTGATTGAAGTAGCCAAACCCTCCAAACCGCCCAAAGTGGCCGAACCGCAATATGCCCGTCTGATCACCGTGGCGATCGACGCCGGCCACGGCGGCGAAGACCCCGGCGCAGGCGGTGCCAATGGGTCGCATGAAAAAGACATTACCCTGGCATTGGCGAAGAAGCTCAAGCTGAAAATCGATGCGCAGGAAAACATGCGCGGCGTGCTGATCCGTGACGGCGATTATTTCGTGCCGCTCGGGCAACGGGTCATCAAGGCGCGCGCGCTGAAAGCGGATCTGTTCGTGTCGATTCACGCCGATGCCTTCATCAAGCCGGATGCGCGCGGTTCGTCGGTGTTTGCGCTGTCGGAGAATGGGGCAACTTCGGCTGCGGCACGCTGGCTGGCGAAGAAGGAAAACGAGGCTGACCTGATCGGCGGCATCAACATCGATGTCAAGGATCCCTTCCTCAAGCGCACCCTGATTGACCTGTCGCAAACCGCGACCATCAACGACAGCCTGAAGCTGGGACATGCGGTGCTGAAGCAAATCGGCGGCGTCAACACGCTGCACAAAGGGCAGGTTGAGCAGGCAGGGTTTGCGGTGCTGAAGGCACCGGATATTCCGTCGATCCTGGTCGAGACTGCATTCATTTCCAACCCGGAAGAAGAAAAGCGCCTGAACGATCCGGAATATCAGGACAGACTGATCGACGCCATCGTTGGCGGCGTCAGGAATTATTTCGACAAGCATCCGCTGACCGCGCCATCACGGCTGACGCGCAATCCATGACCGTTAGCCTGCTGGGGGCGGCCGCGCCTGGTTTCGACCGGCCGCTCGATGTGCTTGAAGCCTGCCATGGCCGCATCGCCAAACAGTGCGACACCCTGGAAAAACTGCTTGCGCATCTGCCCGCACATGGCGCTGCTGCGCAGGCGCAGCAAGCTGCGCGCGTGGTGCTGGCCTACTTCGACACCGCGGCGGTGCATCACCACGAAAACGAGGAGCGCAACCTGTTTCCGCTGCTGGAAGAGGCCGGCGCGCCCGCTGCCTGCGATCTGGTTGAAACGCTGACCCTGGAACACGACGAGCTGGCGCTGCTGTGGCGGCGGCTGCGCGTGCTGCTTCAGCAGATTGAAGCGGGCGCGGCGACGGTGCTGGACGAAGCGCTTGCCCGCCGTTTCATCGCGCTGAATCGCAGTCATCTCGAATTCGAAAACACCCACGTGCTGCCGCTGGCACGGCAGGTATTGGGCGCCGCCGAGGTGGACCGTCTGGGACGTGCCATGGCCGCGCGGCGCGCCCTGCGACAAGCTCAGGACGAGCGGGATTAGCTGTGCCCATCCGCGTACTGCCCGATGTGTTGATTTCGCAAATCGCTGCGGGCGAGGTGGTCGAACGCCCCGCCGCCGCGTTGAAGGAAATTCTCGAGAACAGCCTCGATGCCGGGGCGACCGACATCCAGATCGAGCTGGAGCAGGGCGGCATCAAGCGCATCCGGGTGAGCGACAACGGCAGCGGGATCGCGCGCGACGAACTCGCGCTGGCCTTGACCCGCCACGCCACCAGCAAGATCGCCAGCCTGGCCGATCTCGAGCAGGTGGCGAGTCTGGGATTTCGCGGCGAGGCACTGGCGTCGATTGCCGCCATCGCGCGGGTGCAACTCACCAGCCGCAGTGCAGACGCCGAGCATGCCTGGGCGGTGCAGGTCGAAGGCGGCCAGTTCATCGCGCCGGTACCCGCCGCGCGCGGCGTGGGCACGACGCTCGATATCCAGGACCTGTTTTTCAACACTCCGGCGCGGCGCAAGTTCCTCAAGACCGAGGCGACCGAATATGCCCACTGCGCCGAGACCGTACGGCGGCTGGCGCTGGCGCAGCCGCAGGTGGCCTTTACGCTGACCCACAATGGCAGGGTGCAGCTGCGCCTGAATCCCGAAGCGGCCGTCGCGCGGATTCGCCAGGTGCTGGGCGAGGCGTTCGAATCGAATGCGATTGCCGTCGAAGCGGCTGCGGGTGCGATTCGCGTCAGCGGCTGGGTGATTCGCCCCGGCGCGGCCACGGCCAGCCGCGATGGCCAGCATGTGTTCGTCAATGGCCGCTATGTGCGCGACAAACTCATTGTCCATGCATTGAAGGAAGCCTACCGCGACGTGCTGCATCACCAATTGAACCCGGCGTACTGCCTCTTTATCGGACTGCCGCCGGAGTTGGTGGACGTCAATGTGCATCCGTCCAAGACCGAAATCCGCTTTCGTGACAGCCGTGGCGTGCATCAGTTTCTGTTCCATGCGGTCGAGCGCCTGCTGGCGGCGCCAGTAGCGAGCGATACGATTGCCGAAACCCATGTGCAGCGCGCACCACAAGCTTACAGGGCAGGGCAGGGGACACCCTGGCAGGCTTCAATGCCGTTACAGGTTAACGAGGCGATGGCGTTCTATGCGCCGCTTGCGGCCCATCCATCAAGTGGCACGCCCGCTGCCCCATTCGAGCCGACTCACGATGCGCCGCCGCTGGGGTATGCCCTGGCGCAACTGCATGGCGTGTACGTGCTGGCGCAAAACGCGCAGGGGCTGGTGCTGGTCGATATGCACGCCGCGCATGAACGCGTCGTCTACGAAAAACTTAAGACCGCGCTGGATAACCGCGCGGTACCCGCGCAAACCCTGTTGATACCGGTCGCGCTCACGGTCGACGCCCGCGACGTGGCAGAAATCAGCCCGCATCTGGACGCGTTGGGGGCAATCGGTTTTGAACTGTCTATCACTTCGCCGACCTCGGTGGCAGTGCGCTCGGTGCCGTGGTTATTGAAAGATGCCGACCCGGTGGAATTGACCCGTGCCGTACTGCACGAAATCGCCGAATTCGGTGTGGCGCGACTGCTGGCCGAACGCCGCAACGAACTGCTGGCGACTCTGGCGTGCCACGGTGCCGTGCGTGCCAACCGGCACCTGACGCTGCCCGAAATGAACGCGTTGCTGCGAGAGATGGAAGCCACCGAGCGCGCCGGGCAATGCAACCACGGCCGCCCTACCTGGTTTCAGGTCAGCCTCAAGGAACTCGCCGCCATGTTCATGCGCGGCCGCTGATTTTGCAGGCTGTTGATTTTACGTGGCGCGCATTTGAATATAAGCTTGAGCTAATTAGTCAGGTATTAACGAGGTCATCATGAACGAACGTAGCGAACGCAAAACCATTCCGATCCAGGACATCAACGAAGCCAGCAACTGTTCCAGCGCCGAGCCCTATGCGCTGATGGTGCTGGGTGACTCCATGATGCCGGAGTTCGAGGAGGGCGAAATCATCGTGGTTGAGCCGTCCGGGCTGGTCAAGGATGGCTCCTATGTGGTGGCTTTTGTGAACGACGAATATATTTTTCGCCAGATCGTGAAGCACGACGATGGCTGGATGCTGAGGCCGCTCAACCCCGTGTACGAGAACATCCCGGTGGCGGACATCGACGTTGCCAAGGGCGTGGTCATCATGAAGAAATGGCCTGGCAAGCGTAGCGTGCAAAAGAGTTACATCTGACCGGGCACAGCGAAACAAACTAAGCAATTGATAGATAAGCGGTTAGCTCAATGGCTATATATTCAATTAATTGATCCACGCATTAATTATTTAAATTAAATAGTTGACTAAAACACTCTGGTATATAAACTGGGAACCTGTTCAACCCTTTCCCAACAGGAGCAAACCATGAGTGGACTGATCGCAAATTTCCCGACCGACGGTGTGGTAACCATCAACCGGGTGATTCTGAAACCTGAATACACAGTGGACGACTTGCAGGAGCGGGTCGCCTTCCTGTGTGAAAACGTCAAGACCTACCATTCCGATACGGGCTTTGTCGGCGGCTTTGTCGCGCTGAATTCGGGCAAGGTGTCCAACGAAGGCTCGACCATCGGCCAGGCGGTGGAAAGTGAAATGAAGGGCAAGGAAGCATTGATCGTGACCTTCTGGACGAGCTTCGACAACCACGAGAAGTCGCACCAATCCGCGACATTCCAGCCGCTATTTCAGAAAGTGCTGGATCTGTGTGAGAACGGTAACGAGGAAATCGCCTACGAAATGCTGTGGTCCGGCAAGGCTTACGGCCCCGAAGAAATCGAGGCGGCTCGCAGGGCCAAGGCGCAGTACGCCCAGGCGGCCTGAGCTTCATCAAGCCAGTTAAAAACGGCGGGATTGTTCCCGCCGTTTTTTTGCCTGCCGACAGGGCCGCTGCGGCATAATCGACCGCCATGCCAGCGCCCCTGCCTCCCGCCGTTTTCCTGATGGGCCCGACTGCTTCGGGCAAAACCGCACTGGCGGTCAGCCTGGTCGAGCGCTTTCCGCTCGAAATCATCAGTGTCGATTCGGCGCTGGTGTATCGCGGCATGGACATCGGCACCGCCAAGCCCGATGCCGCTACGTTGGCGCGCGCGCCGCATCATTTGCTCGATATCCGTGACCCCACCGAAGCCTATTCGGCAGCGGCGTTTTGCGACGATGCGCGTCGACTGATGGCCGACATTAGCGCGCGCGGCAAAGTACCGCTGCTGGTGGGCGGCACCATGCTGTATTTCCGCGCGCTGCTGAATGGCCTTGACGATTTGCCGCGTGCCGATGCGGCGCTGCGGCACAAGCTGGAGATCGAGGCGGCCAGTCGTGGCTGGCCTGCTTTGCACGCGGATCTGGCGCGTATCGACCCGCTCACCGCGGCGCGGCTGGCACCGAACGACTCGCAGCGCATCGGCCGTGCACTGGAGATTTTTCAACTCACCGGCGTTCCCATGTCGGCCTTGCTCGACAAGGCGCAAACCACGCTGCCGTATCGCGTGCTGCAACTCGCTTTGATCCCGTCCGAGCGCGTCGTGCTGCACCAGCGTATCGCCGCGCGCTTCGACGCGATGCTGGCTGGGGGGCTGCTCGATGAAGTGAACAGCTTGCGCCAGACCTATGCGCTCAACCCTGACCTGCCTGCCATGCGTGCGGTGGGCTATCGTCAGGCGTGGGCTTGTCTCGACGGCGAAATTGATTTGAATGGCCTGCGCGAGCAGGGCATTGCCGCCACCCGTCAGTTGGCCAAGCGCCAGTTGACCTGGCTTCGTTCATGGCCGGATGCGGTGGAGCTGGACTGTCTGGCGCATGACCTGGAGGCGCAGGCGTTTGCCCGGGTTGAGCGGTTTCTGGCTTAAGGCTTGGTTGTCGAATCAACCGTGACGCGTGCCTGTCCGCGATGGAAGCGAATGCCCAGTGTGTCGCCCGCGCTGAGTGTTGCGGCATCCTGCACCACGGCGCCATTTTCCAGCTGGACGATGCTGTAGCCGCGCGCCAGAACGCCATCCGGGTTGAGGTGGGCGAGGCTGCTGGCAAGGCGTGCCAGGCCCAGTTGACGCTGCACCCAGCCGCTTTGCACTGCGCGTTGGCTGCGGGCGCTGAGTGCGTCCAGTCCCTGCCGCTGGCGCCCAATGAGGTGATATGGCGTGACCAGCCGTTGATTCAGCTGGGCGATTCTCAACTGCTCACGTGTCAGGCGGGTGCGGTCGGCGTAGTGCAGGCGTTGTGCCAACTGGTTAAGGGCCGTCTGCTGGTGGCGCAGGTGTTCGGCAGGGTGAACCAGCCGCCGCGCCAGGTAATCCAGGCGCTGGATTTCGCTGTGCTGTTTGCGGACGAGGTGATGTTGCAGTTGGCGTGCCAGCTGTCGCAGGTGTTGCAGCAGTTCAGTCTGTGCCGGGCTGGCGAGTTCGGCGGCCGCAGTGGGTGTGGGCGCGCGCAGGTCGGCGGCGAAATCGGCCAGGGTGAAATCGGTTTCGTGGCCGACGCCGCTCACTACGGGCATCGGGCTGGCGGCAATCGCGCGTGCCACCGCTTCGTCGTTGAACGCCCACAAATCCTCCAGCGAACCGCCACCACGACACACCAGCAGCACGTCGCATTCGGCACGTTGCCCGGCAGTGCGAATGGCTGCGGCGATTTGCGCACCGGCACCGCTGCCCTGCACCGGAGTGGGATAGAGGATCACCGGCAAGCCCGGCATGCGGCGCGCCAGCGCGGTCAGCACGTCGTGCAGGGCGGCGGCCTGCGGCGAGGTGACGATGCCGATGCCGCGTGGAAAGCGGGGCAGGGCGCGCTTTTTGAGCGGGTCGAACAAGCCTTCGGCTTCGAGTTTGGCCTTGAGCTTGAGGAAGGCTTCGTACAATCGCCCGGCACCGGCGCGGCGGATGGCCTCGGCACCCAGCTGGAATTCGCCGCGCGCTTCGTACAGCGAGGGCAAGGCGCGGATTTCGACATAGTCGCCGTTGGCCGGCGTGAAGTCGGCAAACTGGTTGCGCCCACGGAACATCACGCAGCGCACCTGCGCCGTGGCGTCCTTGAGGGAGAAATACCAGTGGCCGGACGCGGCGCGGGTGAAGTTCGACACTTCGCCTTCCACCCACAACAGTGGCAATTGGGACTCCAGCGCGCGTCGCGCCATGCGGTTGAGTTCGCTGACGGTGAGCACCGGCAGGGCAGATGGGCTGTCGGGGGGATAGTCCAAAAATTCCATGGTTTGCAGGATAACGGCTTCACGACCGGCACGGTTCATGCACAGTCATCAAACTTTTACAAAAAAATCCCCCTCACCCTATTGACGCTGGTTTGTTTGTTGTAACCAGTTGAATTTAAATAAAAATGTTTATTGGTTACTTTTTGAGCCAAAATGCTTTTTCCTTAGTGGGCGTGTGTTTAGAGAACACGACAGGCAGTTTCTCACAGACTTATCCACACCAATTGTGGAGAACTCGACAAGGCCGGCAAAACGGCCATCCATGCAATTGGTGCTTGCCGAAAAGGGGTTGCGGGCGATACATTCCGTCTGTTGTTTTATCTCATGGAGTTGTATCCAGTGCTTGCTATCATTGAGGCGGCCGGCTGGCCGATCTGGCCGTTGATTCTGGCGTCTATTATCGCCGTGGCCATCATCATCGAACGTGCCTATAGCTTGCGGGTTCAGGAAGTGGTCCCCTCCGGTCTGTTGCTGGAGACAATCAAGGTCTATCAGGAACGCGGTGTGACGCAGGAGCTGGTCGCCCGGCTGACCGACGATTCACCATTGGGACGGGTTTTCGCGACCGCTCTGAGGAACGCCCACAACTCGCGCGAAGTGATGAAGGAGTCCATTGAGGAATCCGGTCGCGCGGTTACCCAGGAACTCGACCGTTTTCTCACCTCACTCGGCACCATCGCCAGCATGGCGCCGCTGCTGGGTCTGTTCGGCACGGTGATCGGCATGATCGAAATCTTCGGCGCGCAGACGGGAGGCGGCACCAACCCCGGCCAGCTGGCGCATGGGATTTCAATCGCCTTGTACAACACGGCGTTTGGCTTGATCGTCGCCATCCCGGCGATGGCCTTTTACCGTCACTTTCGTCGCCGGGTCGAGTCACTGGTGGTGGATATGGAGCAGCAGGCGATCAAGTTGGTCGAAATTGTCCACGGCGACCGGAAATAAGCCATGAATTTTCGTCGCGGCCGCCGGGAAGACTATCCGGAAATCAACCTGATCCCGTTTATCGATATCCTGCTCGTGATCGTGATTTTCCTTGCGGTGACGACAACCTATGCGCGCTTCGCTGAACTCAAGATCAATCTGCCCACCAGCAGCGCCGCGCAGACGCCCAACCCGCCCAAGCAGATTGAAGTGGCGGTGGCCGAAAATGGCCGTTACCAGATCGACAACACCGCAGTCGGCGAAGCCTCGGTCGATGAGCTGACTGCTGCACTGAAGCGAGCCGCCAACGGCCAAAGCGAGCCGGTGGTGGTGATCAATGCCGATGCGCGAACCACGCATCAGTCGGTGATCAACGTGATGGAAGCCGCGCGCAGGGCTGGCCTCACGCGGATCACCTTCGCCACCCAGACTTCCCCATAAGCGGGCTTTCCGTGGTTTCACTTCAGCATCTTTGGGCACGCACCGGTGTGCTCACGCTGCTGCTTCTGCCCCTCGCCGTGCTGTTCTCCGCTGTGTCCGCGCTACGCCGGCTGGCGTATCGCCGCGGCTGGCTGAGCGCCATTGCAGTCGGCGTGCCGGTGGTCATCGTGGGCAACATCACCGCGGGTGGCAGCGGCAAGACACCATTGACGATCTGGCTGGTGAACTGGCTGCGTGCCCAGGGCTATCGCCCCGGCGTGGTGAGCCGCGGCTACGGTGGCGCGGCGCGTGGCTGCGTTGAGGTACAGGCCGACAGTTCGCCGTCGGAGGTGGGCGATGAACCCCTGCTGATTCAACTCAAAACCGCCGCGCCCGTAGTGGTGGGGCGCGACCGGGTGGCGGCGGCGCGCACGCTGCTGGCGCGCCATCCTGGGGTGGACGTGATCGTGTCCGACGATGGCTTGCAGCATTACCGCCTGGCGCGCGACATCGAGCTGGCGGTGATCGACGCGGCAACCGGACTGGGCAATGGCTGGCCGCTGCCGGCCGGCCCGCTGCGCGAATCCAGGGGCCGCCTCGACAGCGTGGATGCGGTGATCCAGGTGGTGCGCGGGGCGGTGACACCGCACAGTGACCAGCCGTTGGCGACCTGGCGTGCTGATTATTCAGTCGGACAGGCCTACCGCCTGCGCGCACCCCAAGAAAAAATGGCGCTGCGCGAGTTGCCGCAACACGATTGGCTCGCCGTGACGGGAATTGGCCGCCCGCAGGGGTTTTTCGATATGCTGCAAACTGCGGGTGTCCGTTTCAGCCCGCGCGCCTTTGCCGATCATCATGATTTCCGTCCGTTGGAACTCCCTGCCGACGGCGCGGTACTGATGACTGAAAAAGACGCGGTAAAATGCCTGAAATTCGCAGGAGCAGACTGGTGGGCGGTGCAGCTCGATGTCGCCCCGGAAGCCGGATTCATCGACTGGTTAAGCGCGCGCATTAAACGATAAATGACAACTGCGCATGCCTAACTAAGGGAGGAGGAATGTATGGGAAGGCAATATTCTGACTGGGGCGACCGCCGACACCCCTGCCGCTGGAAAGAAGAAACCGCAGACACCGGCTTCTGGGTGCCCGAACGCTCGGAACTCGTCACCCAGTTCTTCACCCGCTATTTGTTCTTCGCGCTTGCGGTGATTTATTTCTCCACCCTGGACGCCGTGCCGCCCGTGTTTTTCAGCATCGAGCAGCTGCTGATTGCGCTGGGGATTTATTTCATTCTGAATACCTGGTTCTTCCGCCAAGCGCTGCAAGGCGTCACGCTACACAAAATTCGTGGCGCCATGGCCGCCGATCTGTTGATCGTCACCCTGTGTGTGATCCACGATCCCAATCCGATTCCCCCTTCGGCGCTGGCGTTTCTGATGGTGCTGCTGGGCAACGGCATGCGGTACGGCATGCGCCTGTTCGCCGAAGTGCTGGGCGGCGCCTTTCTCGGTATGGCGGTCTCCTTCGCTTTTCGTTATCGTCTGGGCGGTTTCGAGATCAGCGCGGGCGACGTGTTTTTCGGCGTGTTCTGGATCACCCTGGCCTTGTATTCCTACATTCTGATGGGGCGCATCGAAGGCCAGCGCCGCCAGCTCGATTATCGCAGCCGCTACGATGCGTTGACCGGGCTGCTCAACCGCCACGGCCTGCTGGCGGCGTCGGATTCCATCTTCGACAACGTGAAGACAGGCGCTGATCAGGTCACCGTCTTATTTGCCGACCTCAATCAGTTCAAGGCGGTTAACGACCGTTACGGCCATGGGGTGGGTGATCGCGTGTTGACCGAGTTCGGGCGGATATTCAGCGAGTCGGCTGAAATGGGAGTGTGCGGCCGCTGGGGCGGTGACGAGTTTGTCGCCATCCTGCCGCGGCGTGACGATGCAGCCATTCAGCAGATTTTTGAACGCATCGAAGCACGCACCGCGGCCTGGAGCCAGAGCAACGGCCTGCCGATGGGGGTGAGTCTGGGTGTCAGCCACGCCCCCCATGATGGCAATGATCTGATGACACTGTTGTCGGTCGCCGACATCCATCTTTATCAAAGTAAATCGCAACAGCCCGATGCTGACGCGCCGCTGTTTTACAGGAATCTCATTAATGAACCCGAAGCTCCTTGATATCCTGGTGTGCCCGGTCTGCAAAGGCCCGCTCGACTGGAAAAAATCCGCGCACGAACTGGTGTGCCCGGCATGCCGCATTGCCTATCCCATCCGCGACGACATTCCGGTGATGTTGCCGGAAGAGGCGCGTCCGCTCGAGGCTGACGAAATCCACGGCCAGCGCTGACCATGCATTTCCGGGTGGTCATTCCCGCGCGCTATGCGTCCAGCCGCCTGCCGGGCAAGCCGCTGGCGGACATCGGCGGGCGCCCCATGGTGCTGCATGTGGTGGAGCGTGCTTTGCAGGCGGGAGCCGAGTCGGTGGTGGTGGCCACCGACGACGAGCGGGTGCAGCAGGCGGTGGAAGCTGCCGGCTATCGGGTCATCATGACTTCGCCGGACCATCAGTCCGGCACCGAACGTCTGGTTGAAGTCGCCGAAACACTGGGTTGGGCGGACGACACGCTGGTGGTCAACGTGCAGGGCGACGAACCGCTGATCGATCCGGCGCTGATCCGCGAAGCCGCGCGACAACTGGTCTTGCACGACGATGCGGTGATGGCGACGCTGGCGCATCCCATCCACGATCACGCCGATTTCATGAATCCCAACGTCGTCAAGGTGGTGGCCGACGAAGCCGGTTACGCGCTGTATTTCAGCCGCGCCCCGATTCCCTGGCCGCGCGATGCGTTTGCCACGCAGCGGACGATGCCGCACGAACTCGGCGCGCTGCGTCACATCGGTTTGTATGCCTATCGCGCCGGATTTTTGCGCACCTATGCCAGCCTGACCGCCTCGCCGCTGGAACGCTTCGAGGTGCTCGAGCAGTTGCGCGTACTGTGGCACGGCCACCGCATCAGCCTCGGCATTACGCCCGCCGCGCCTGCGCCGGGCGTCGATACGCCGGAAGACCTGGCGCGCGTCCGCGCCCTGTTCGGGGCTGCATAGCAGTTGCTTGAATCGTGCAATAAAAAATTTTAAGTGTTGTGCAAACCGGCCTTGCCTTAGGCTAGCAAGGTTTGACACATTCAATATCTAAGGGAGACACGTAATGCGTTTGATTCTGTTGGGCGGCCCCGGCGCGGGCAAAGGTACCCAGGCCAATTACATCAAGGAAAAATACGGCATCCCGCAGATTTCCACCGGCGACATGCTGCGCGCGCAGATCAAGGCCGGCACCGAGCTCGGCATGAAAGCCAAGGCCATCATGGACGCGGGCGGTCTGGTGTCGGACGACATCATCATCGGCATGGTCAAGTCTCGCCTGACCGAAGCCGACTGCAAGAACGGCTACCTGTTCGATGGCTTTCCACGCACCATTCCGCAGGCCGAGGCGATGAAAGCTGCCGGCGTGCCGATCGATTTCGTGGTCGAGATCGACGTCGCCGACGAAGAAATCGTTAAGCGCATGTCGGGCCGCCGCGTCCACGTGGCGTCCGGCCGCACCTATCACGTCGTGTTCAATCCGCCCAAGGTTGCCGGCAAGGACGACGTCACCGGCGAGGACCTGATCCAGCGTGACGATGACCATGAAGACACGGTGAAGAAGCGTCTTGACGTCTACCATGCGCAGACCGAGCCGCTGGTGAAATACTACGGTGACTGGGCGGCGCGCGGCGAAGCCGGTGCGCCCAAGTATGTGAAAGTCGCAGGCGTCGGCAAAGTGGACGGCATCCGCGATTCGATCTTTGCTGCGCTAGGTTAATTCGGCCCAGACTAATCAGAGCCAGCATTAATCAGTACCGATGCCGCAGAAAATTGCGCCGCTGACCGACACCGAACGCTGGATCGTTGCCAGCGCGGTGAAGGAGCGCTACGGCCACGACGTTGAGATCCAGGATGTCGAAACCGAAATCCGTCTGTACATCGACGACCGTGAATTGACGCTCTGCCCGGGCCTTTACTGGATCGAGCGCGGCTGTCATTTCGTGCTGTCGAAAACCGGCGATTCGCGCTACCGCAGCATGTTTTTCTATCGCATCCGCGATCGTTTTGCGACCGGGCGCGAAGAATACGATGACATGGGAGACTGCGTCACCACCTTGCTGAAAATGCAGGCTGATGAAGAAGCCAAGCGGCTCGCCGAGGGTGAGGTGTCAGGCAACAGTTGAACTTTATAAGCCAGCCCGGAGCAGTCCAGGGCTGGCTTTTTTACAGCATTTATTTTCAAGCAATCGAGGAGACTCACCATGGCGAAAAAAATGAACGCCTTTTACGCACAGTCCGGCGGCGTCACCGCCGTCATCAACGCGTCCGCCTGCGGCGTGATCGAAACCGCGCGCAAGCATAAGGACAAGATCGGCAAGGTCTACGCCGGCCGCAACGGCATCATCGGCGCGCTGACCGAAGACCTGATCGACACCAGCAAGGAAACCGATGCCGCGATTGCCGCGCTGCGCAGCACGCCGTCGGGCGCCTTCGGCTCCTGCCGCTTCAAGCTGAAATCGCTGGAAGCCAACAAGCGCGAATACGCCCGCCTGATCGAAGTGTTCAAGGCGCACAACATCGGCTATTTCTTCTACAACGGCGGCGGCGATTCGGCCGACACCTGCTTCAAGGTCAGCCAGCTGTCGGAAGCGATGGGCTATCCGATCCAGGCGATCCATGTGCCGAAAACCGTCGACAACGATCTGCCGATCACCGATTGCTGTCCCGGTTTCGGTTCGGTCGCCAAATACATCGCCGTTTCGACGCTGGAAGCCAGCTTCGACGTGAAATCGATGGCCAAAACCTCGACCAAGATTTTCGTCCTCGAAGTGATGGGCCGTCACGCCGGCTGGATCGCAGCGGCAGGCGGACTGGTGGAAGACCACGGCATTCCGGTCGTCATCCTGTTCCCCGAGATCGAGTTCGACCAGAAGAAATTCCTCGCCCGCGTCGACAAGCTGGTGAAGGAACACGGCTACTGCACGGTCGTCGTTTCCGAAGGCTGCCACTACCCGGACGGCACCTTCCTCGCCGAACAGGGCACGCGTGATGCCTTCGGCCACGCCCAGCTCGGCGGCGCCGCGCCAGTGGTCGCCAACATGATCAAGGACGCGCTTGGCCACAAGTTCCACTGGGCGGTCGCCGACTATCTGCAACGCGCCGCACGCCATATCGCGTCAAAGACCGATGTGAAGCAGGCCTACGAACTCGGTAAGAAAGCCGTCGAGCTGGCGATCAAGGGCCACAATTCGGTGATGCCGACTGTCGATCGCATCTCGGATTCGCCGTACAAGTACAAGATTGGCGTGGCGGATCTGAAGGACGTCGCCAACGTCGAGAAATTCATGCCGCGCGATTTCATCACCAAGGATGGTTACGGCATCACGCCCAAGTGCAAGCGTTACCTGACGCCGCTGATCCAGGGCGAGGACTATCCGAAGTACGCCGACGGCCTGCCGGTGTATGTCACGCTGAAAAATATTGCCGTGGCGAAGAAACTGGCGGCGTTCAAGCTGTGACGCGCAAGGCGTGAGCGTGAGGGTGGCATGACACTCGATCGGGCGAAGCAGCTGCTGAAAGTACAGGCTGACTTTGGCGGCTTCTACAATGGCAATTCGGCCAAGCTGATTCTGTCCGAGGTGCAGCGTGAACACGGGCAGACGGCGGTCGATGAATGTATCCGCGACCTCCGGCTCGATGAGATTTTTGGGTTCCAGCCTGGCACCCGCTTCGAAGGTGGCCTGGCAATGGGTAAAGCGTAGTGAATGAGAACGGTGGCGCAAGCTGCCGTTTTTTTTGGGTCTTTTGAGGAGGAAACAAGCATGAATGCAGGTTTGATGTTTGCCCTCGTGGCGGCAGGGTTGGCACTGCTCTACGGGATTGTATCGATCAAATGGATTGTTGGACTGCCTACCGGCAACGACCGCATGCGCGAGATCGCTGCGGCGGTGCAGGAGGGCGCAGCGGCTTATCTGAACCGGCAATACACCACCATTGGCATCGTCGGCGTGATTCTGCTGATCGCAATTTTCGCCGCGCTGGGATGGCAAACTGCGGTCGGCTTTGCACTGGGTGCGTTTCTCTCGGGTCTTACCGGCTACATCGGCATGAACGTCTCGGTACGCGCCAACGTGCGTACCGCCGAAGCGGCCAAGAACGGTCTGAATGCCGCGCTGAATGTGGCCTTCAAGGGCGGCGCCATTACCGGCATGCTGGTCGTGGGTTTGGGGCTGCTGGGGGTGGCGGGCTATTACGCTTTTCTGACCCTGAGCATGGGTGCCAGCACCACCGACGCGACGCACGCCCTGGTCGGCCTGGCTTTTGGCGGCTCGCTGATTTCCATCTTCGCCCGGCTCGGCGGCGGCATTTTCACCAAGGGCGCGGATGTGGGCGCCGACCTGGTGGGCAAGGTCGAAGCCGGCATTCCGGAAGACGATCCGCGCAACCCGGCGGTGATTGCGGACAACGTCGGCGACAACGTCGGCGACTGCGCGGGCATGGCGGCGGATTTGTTCGAAACCTACGCGGTGACGATTATTGCAACCATGTTGCTGGGCGGCCTGCTGATTACCGGCTCGCCCGAAGCGGTGATTTATCCGCTGGTGCTCGGCGGCTTCTCCATCATCGCGTCCATTGTCGGCACCTTCTTCGTCAAGGCGCGCGACGGCGGCAAGATCATGAACGCACTGTATCGCGGCCTGATCGTGTCGGGCGTGCTCGCTGCCGTCGCGTTCTATCCCCTCACCAATATGATGCTGGGAGAGGGCGTGATGATCGGCGGCAACCTGGTTTCGTCGATGCACCTGTACTACGCGACCTTGATCGGACTCGCGCTGACGGCCGCCATGGTGGTCATCACCGAGTACTACACCGCCACGGAATACGGCCCGGTGCGCCACATCGCGCAAGCCTCCACGACCGGCCACGGCACCAACGTCATTGCGGGTATCGGCGTGTCAATGCGATCCACCGCCCTGCCGGTGCTGGCTGTGTGTGCGGCGATCTGGGGTGCGTATGCATTGGCCGGCCTGTATGGCATTGCGATTGCAGCGACTTCGATGTTGTCGATGGCCGGCATCATCGTCGCGCTCGACGCCTACGGCCCGATTACCGATAACGCCGGCGGCATCGCCGAAATGGCCGGTTTGCCGGATAGCATCCGCAATATCACCGACCCGCTCGACGCCGTCGGCAACACCACCAAGGCCGTCACCAAGGGGTATGCGATCGGTTCCGCCGGTCTCGCCGCGCTGGTGCTGTTCGCCGACTACACGCACGCGATCAATGCCAAGGCGCTGCTGGCCGACCCGCTTGCCAAAGCCATGACCTTCGACCTGTCCAACCACATGGTCATCATCGGCCTGTTCATCGGCGGCATGGTGCCCTACCTGTTCGCCGCGATGGGCATGGAAGCGGTCGGACGTGCTGCCGGTTCGGTGGTGGTGGAAGTGCGCCGCCAGTTCAAGGAAATCCCCGGCATCATGGCGGGCACGGCCAAGCCCGATTATTCGCGCGCGGTCGACATGCTGACCAAGGCCGCGATCAAGGAAATGATCGTTCCGTCCCTGCTGCCGGTCGCGGTTCCGGTGATCGTCGGCCTCACCCTCGGTGCGCAGGCGCTCGGCGGCGTGCTGGTCGGCACCATCGTCACCGGTATCTTCGTGGCGATTTCGATGACCACCGGCGGCGGCGCGTGGGACAACGCCAAGAAATACATCGAGGAAGGCAACTTCGGCGGCAAGGGCAGCGAGGCGCACAAGGCCGCCGTTACCGGCGATACCGTGGGCGATCCCTACAAGGACACCGCGGGCCCGGCCGTCAATCCGCTGATCAAGATCATCAATATTGTGGCGCTGCTGATCGTGCCGCTGATTGCTTGAACGACTGAACCCGGCGCACCGCAAAATGCGCTAAGCTTGCACCCGGGAGTGATCCTGGGTGCAAGAATAATCATCTAATCCAACCGAGAGAGGAATGTGTAATGGCAAAAAATGTTGGTGGTATTGATCGCATCATCCGTGCCGTAGTCGGTATTGGCCTGATTTACTGGGCGATGACGCCGACCGGTCCGATGCTGGCAGGCGGCATGATTGGATTTATCGTTTTATTGACCGCGATTTTCGGCTGGTGCCCGGCCTATCTGCCGTTTGGCATCAAGACCAACAAGACGAAATAAACTTTCGTCAGCTTGCAGGGTCTTGCAAAGTGCGCCCGCCGGGCGCACTTTTTTTCGGAAAACCTATGCGTTTATTGTTCTTGTTATTTGCGCTTGCCTTGACAGGTGCAGCCCATGCGGGCGGCGTCGAACGCCTCAAAGCCTTCATCGCCGGCGCCAGAACCGCCGAGGCCGATTTCACCCAGACTGTCGCCGACAAATCCGGCCGTGTCACCCAGGAGGCGAGCGGAAAAATGGCGTTCGCCCGCCCCGGCAAATTCCGCTGGGATTACGCCGCGCCGTATCAACAGGTGATCGTCAGCGACGGCGTCAAGCTGTGGCTGTTCGACACCGACCTCGACCAGGTCACCGTCAAGTCGCTCGGCGACGTCATCGCCGGCACACCGGCGGCCTTGCTGGCCGGCGACAACGCCATCGAAAAATACTTCAGCCTGAAAGACGCAGGCGAGGGCGGCGGCCTCGAATGGCTGGAAGCCACCCCCAAAAACCGCGACACCACTTTCGAGCGCATCCGCATGGGCTTCAAGGGCGACCTGCTGGTGCAGATGGAGCTGTTCGACTTCTTCGGCCAGCGCACCACCCTCAGACTGTCGCACCTGACGCGCAACCCCTCCATCGCGCCGTCGCGTTTCAAGTTCACCCCGCCGAAAGGGGCGGATGTCATCGGGGAGTGATCGATCAGGGTACACGACCGCTGCACCGTTCGCCCTGAGCCTGTCGAAGGGCAGGTTCGCTCAGGCAAATGGGCTTCGACAAGCTCAGCCCGAACGGTGGTAAGTTTCAGTTTCAAACGGAACCACCATGTGCCCTCAAGACCTTTTCCAAACTGACACCTCCGAGCCCGCGCGCGACGACCCCCACGCGCCGCTGGCCGAACGCCTGCGCCCGCACACCCTTGCCGATGTCGTCGGGCAAACGCATTTATTGGGGCCGGGCAAGCCACTGCGGCTGGCGTTCGATTCCGGCAAGCTGCATTCGATGATCCTGTGGGGGCCGCCGGGTGTGGGCAAGACCACCCTGGCAAGATTGACCGCGCAGGCCTTCGGCGCCGATTTCATCGCCATCTCTGCGGTACTGAGCGGGGTCAAGGATATCCGCGAGGCCGTCGAGCGTGCGCGCATGAACCAGACCATGGCCCGCACCACCATCCTGTTCGTCGACGAAGTCCACCGCTTCAACAAGGCGCAGCAGGACGCCTTTTTGCCGCACGTCGAATCCGGGCTGTTCACCTTCATCGGCGCCACCACCGAAAATCCCTCGTTCGAAGTCGTCGGCGCGCTCTTGTCGCGCGCCCAGGTCTACGTGCTGAAATCGCTCACGCCCGAGGAACTCGGCCAGCTGATGCAGCGCGCGCTGGCCGAACTGCCCGACCTGAAACTGGGCGAGGGCGTCGACCAGCTGCTGGCCGCCTACGCCGACGGCGATGCCCGCAAGCTGTTGAACCTGCTGGAACAGCTCGACGTTGCCGCGCGCACCTCGCAGGTGAAGGAAGTCGACGCCGCCTTCGTCGAAAACGCGCTGGCGCAATCGCTGCGCCGCTTCGACAAGGGTGGCGAAGCCTTCTACGACCAGATTTCCGCCTTGCACAAAAGCGTGCGCGGCAGCGACCCCGACGCCTCGCTGTACTGGCTGGTGCGCATGCTCGACGGCGGCGCCGACCCGCGCTACCTCGGGCGTCGCCTCATCCGCATGGCCAGCGAGGACATCGGCCTGGCCGACCCGCGCGCGCTGCGATTGGCTTTGGACGCAGTCGAAACCTATGAACGCCTCGGCACCCCCGAAGGCGAACTCGCGCTGGCCGAAGCCTGTATCTACCTGGCCTGCGCGCCCAAGAGCAACGCCGTCTACGTCGCCTACAACGCCGCCCGCGCGTTCGTGCAGTCCAACCCCTCCAACGACGTTCCCATCCACCTGCGCAACGCCCCCACCAAACTGATGAAGGAACTGGGTTACGGCCGCGCCTACCGCTACGCCCACGACGAGCCCGAAGCCTACGCCGCCGGCGAACGCTACTTTCCCGACGACCTGCCGGAGCAGCACTGGTACCAGCCCACCCCGCGCGGACTCGAAGGCAAGATCGCCGAGAAGCTGGCGCATCTGCGCAAGCTGGATGAGGAAGCAGGGGAGGGGTGAGCCCGTTAGCCTACGGACGTCCGGTTGCCCGGTCCGGACCAGGGCAGATCTAAAACAACCCGGCTGCCCGCTGTGAAAACAGCCGAGCCCGACGCACCCGGTTACAACGTCTGCACAAACGCCAATACCTCTGCCGCGTGTCCCGGTGCCTTCAGCCCGCGCCAGCTTTTCACCAGCTTGCCGTTGACGTCGAACACGAAAGTGCTGCGCTCGATGCCGCGCACCTGCTTGCCGTACAGGTTTTTCAGCTTCATCACGCCGAACAGTTCGCAGGCCTTTTCCTCAGTATCGGCGAGCAGTTCGAATGGGAAACCGAACTCGGCCTTGAAACCCTCGTGTGACTTCAGACTGTCGCGCGAGACGCCGACGACCATCGTGTTGGCCTTGCCAAAGTCGGCATATAGATCGCGGAACTCCTGGCCTTCGAGGGTGCAGCCGGAGGTGTTGTCCTTGGGGTAGAAGTAGACGACGACGTTTTGGCCGCGATGGTCGGACAATTTGAACGTGGTGTTGCCGGTGGCGGGCAGTTCAAAATCGGTGATGACGGGTTCGCTCATGATGGGCTTTCTTTAACGGGATGAGGATTTCAGCAAGACGATGACCGCGCCGGCGCCGCCATCGACGGTGCGCGCCTGGCAGAAGGCGAGCACGTCTTCGCGCTGCGTCAGCCAGTGGCGCACCTTGTTTTTCAGCACCGGCAGGCGGTTTTTCGAACCGTGGCCCTTGCCGTGGATGATGCGCACGCAGCGGCGGTCTTCGATCATGCAGCGGTTGAGGAAGGCGGCCAGCGCCACGCGGGCTTCGTCGCCGCTGTGGCCGTGCAGGTCGAGTTCGCCCTTGATGACCCAGCCGCCGCGCCGCAGTTTGCGCAGCGCGGCGGTGGGCACGCCGGGGCGCGAGAAAACCAGTTCCTCACCGGTGGAGAGTGCAGCGTCCCAGTCCCACGGGTCGGCCAGGGCGTCGACCAGCACCTGCGCTTCGTCGGCCTGGCGTTGCCGGGCGATGGGCTTGGGACGTTGTGTCGGCAGTACCGCGCGATCGGATGGCGGCAGGGGAACCACGTCGGCGACGGCGCGCCGGAACAGCATGGCGCCGTCCGCCGGGGGCCTGGGCTTATGCGGCGCCTGATGAAGCATGGCTGGCGCAGTGGCTTGTTCGCGCAGCGAGCGGCGCACGCTTGCGAGCGCCTCGAACGAGGCGGGCGCGAGCGGGCTGCTGCGGGCGCGCTTCATTCCACAATGCCTATCGAGCTTTCCTGAAATCAGGACGGTCATCTACGCCCGTTCGCCCTGAGCCTGTCGAAGCCTGTCCTGAGCCTGCCGAATGGGGGCTGCTCGAATCGAGACGGGGCTTCGACAAGCCTGTCCTGAACTTAGTCGAAGGCCTCAGCCCGAATGGACGCTTAGTCATGATTATCCGGAAGGTGCAGCAATCAAGCCTTGCCGAGCGCGTCCAGGTAGCGCTCGGCATCGAGCGCCGCCATGCAGCCGGTGCCGGCGCTGGTGACGGCCTGGCGGTAGATGTGGTCCTGCACGTCGCCGG
>Ga0315271_10000404_pt1 | contig 23227 bp, 15 predicted proteins | sample C3_top_MG_FD_204664 | JGI IMG/M metagenome (GOLD analysis project Ga0315271, IMG submission 204664) | Sediment microbial communities from Yellowstone Lake, YNP, Wyoming, USA - C3_top | ecosystem: Environmental > Aquatic > Freshwater > Lake > Sediment | place: USA: Wyoming | collected 2017-08-01
GGTTTACCGATTCCGCTCGAAGTGCGAGCCTTTCTCATGCGCCTCGTCCTCGCCGGTCTCGTCGCCTCGGCCCTGCTCGGCTGCGCCGCCCACCGCGCCGTCCCGTCGTCGCCCGCCACCGCGGCGCTCCTCCCCGAGCTCCAGCTCCCGCGCGACGCGGTGCCGGTCGCCTACCGGCTCGAGGTCACCCTGGTCCCCGACCGGGAGCGGTTCGAGGGGCGCGTCGAGATCGACGTCACCGTGGCCCGGACCCTCCCCGCGCTCTTCCTCCACGCGCGGGGGCTCGACGTCTCCTCGGCCACCGTCACCGCCGGCGGCGCCGAGATCCCGGCGCGGCTCGAGCAGCTCACGCCGGAAGGCGTGGCCAGGCTGACCCCGTCACGGCCCATCCCGGCCGGGCCGGCCACGCTGCGCTTCAGCTACTCCGGCCCCTGGAACGGTCAGTCAACCGGCCTCTACCGCGTCACGCGAGGCGGCCAGGCCTACGCCTTCACGCAGTTCGAGTCGGTGGACGCGCGCGCGGCCTTCCCCTGCTTCGACGAGCCGGCCTTCAAGACGCCATTCGAGATCGCCATCCTGGCCCGGCCGGAGCACGTGGCCCTCTCCAACTCGGCCGAGAGCGGCGTGGAGCGGCGCGGCGATCTGCAGCGGGTCAGCTTCGCGCGCACCCCCCCACTGCCGACCTACGTCATCTTCCTCGGCGCCGGCCCCTTCGACGTGGTGGCCCATGACCCCATCCCGCCCAACGAGACCAGGACCCGGCCCCTGTCGCTGCGGGGCTTCGCGCCGCGCGGCGACGGGGCGCGGCTTGGGCTGCTGCTCGACCTCCACGCCGAGCTGGTGCCGATCCTGGAGCGCTGGTTCGGGATCGCCTTCCCCTACGAGAAGCTGGATGCGGTGGGCGTGCCGGAGTCGCCGGTGGCGATGGAGAATGCCGGGCTCATCACCTACCCGAGCAGCTCCGCCTACTTCGAGGAGGGGGTCTCCCCGGAGGGCCAGCGCGGAGAGCTGGCGGCGCTGGTGGCCCACGAGGTGGCCCACCAGTGGTTCGGCGACCTCGTGACGCCGGCCTGGTGGGACGACGTCTGGCTCAAGGAGTCCTTCGCCAACTGGCTCGAGGAGCGGACGGTGCGCGCCTGGCGCCCCTCGCTCGGGACCGAGGCCGGGCGGGTCCGCGACGCGGACTGGGCCATGCGGGGTGACGGCCTGGCGGCCACCCCGACCGTGCGCCATCCGCTGGCCCGCGTCGCCGAGATCGACGCCCAGTACAACAACATGAGCTACGGCAAGGGGGCCGCGGTCCTCGAGGCCTTCGCACGCTACCTCGGCGAGGAGCGGTTCCGCGCCGCCCTGCGCGGCTACCTGGTGGCCCACGCGGAGGGAACCGGCACCGCCGCCGACTTCATCGCCGCGCTCTCCGGGGCGGCGGGGCGCGACCTGGCCGGCCCGTTCGGCTCCTTCCTCGACCAGCCGGGCGTGCCGCTGGTGCGCGTCAGGCAGGTCTGCGATGCCGCCGGCGCCCGGCTCGAGCTGGCGCAGTCGCGCTGGCTGCCGCTCGGCTCGCACGCCGCCCGTACGGGCGCCTGGGGCATCCCCTTCTGCGCTCGCTTCGAGGCCGATGGCCGGGAGGGCGAGGCCTGCACGCTGCTCGAGGCAACGTCCGGGACGCTGCCGCTCCCCGGCTGTCCCGCCTGGCTCCTCCCCAACGCCGGCGGCTCGGGCTACCACCGCTGGGCGCTCGACCCGTCCAGCGCCCAGCGGCTCCTGTCGGCCGGGCTCCCGCGCCTCTCCCCGGCCGAGCGGACCTCGACGGCCCTCGGGCTCGAGGGGGCGGCGCGGGCCGGCGAGGTCCCGCTCGACGACGCCGTCACCGCCAGCCTCCGCTTCGCCGCGGACCCGGACCTGGTCGTGGCCATGGCCCCGCTCGACTTCCTGGGGGCCATGCTGACCGTGGCGCGGCCCGGGAGCCGCGAGGCGCTGGCCCGGCGGCTGGCCGCGGCGCTGCGCCCGCGCTTCTCGACGCTCGGCTGGAAGGTCCCGGCCGACGATCCGGCGCCACGCCGCCAGCTCCGGAGCGAGCTCGCCGCCTTCCTGGCCCTCGTGGCCGATGACCCCGAGACCCGCCGGGAGGCGGCGCGCCTCGGCCGCGCCTACGCGGCGCTCGAGGGCGACACCTTCGACGCCTCGGCCGTCGACCCCGACCTGGCCGGCACCGCCCTGGCCGCCGCCGTCCGGGAGGGCGATGAGCGCTTCTTCCGCGCCCTCGAGGCCCGCCTGCCCGCCACCACCGACCCGGAGCTTCGGACGAGGATCCTCACCGCCCTGGCCTCGGCCATCGCCCCGGCCACCTCGGCCGCCTCGCGGTCGCTGCTCTCGGCGCCCGGCCTCACCGGGCTCGAGCGGCTCGCCGTCCTCCGGACCCAGGTCCGTCGGCCCGAGACCGAGCCGGCCGCCTGGGCGCAGCTCCAGGAGCGGTTCGACGAGCTGGTCGGCGCGCTCGCCCCTTCGACCGTGCGCTACCTCCCCTACTTCGGCGCGGCGCGCTGCGACGCCGCACGGGCCGGTGAGCTCAAGGCCTTCTTCGAGCCGCGGCTCGCCAGCCACCCGTCCATGGGCCAAGTCCACTCCGAGGCGTCGGAGCGGGTCGAGCTCTGCGCGGCGCTCCGCGCTGCACAGGGGGCGACGCTGGCGGCCTGGGCGGAGGGGCCCTGAGGAGGCGAGACGCCCCCTTCAGGCGGCAGGGGCCGTGGCCGGCTCGAGCGTCTCGCCGGCCCGCTCCAGCAGCCCCTTGAACTCGCCCTTGGAGACCGCCTTCATCCAGGCCTCCTTCGGCGAGACCACCTTGCGCTTCACCAGGTCGATGAGCGAGTCGTTGAGCGTGACCATCCCCTGGCCCCGGCCGGTCTGCATCATGGAGGGGATCTGGAAGGTCTTTCCCTCGCGGATCAGGTTGGCCACCCCGGAGTTGCAGAGCAGGATCTCCAGCGCCGGGACACGGCCGCCGCCGGCCTTCTTGCAGAGCGTCTGGGCGATGACGCCGCGCAGCGACTCGGAGAGCATCATGCGGATCTGCGACTGCCGGTCGGCCGGGAACTGGTCGATGATCCGGTCGACCGTGGAGGGGGCGGTGTTGGTGTGCAGCGTCCCGAAGACCAGGTGGCCGGTCTCGGCGGTCTCGATGGCGATGGCGATGGTCTCCAGGTCGCGGAGCTCGCCCACCAGCACCACGTCGGGGTCCTCGCGGAGGGCCGCCCGCAGCGCCGCCTTGAAGCCGCTGGTGTGGACGCCGACCTCGCGCTGGTTCACCAGGCAGCGCTTGTTGGGGTGGACGAACTCGACCGGGTCCTCGATGGTGATGATGTGGTCGTCGCGGTTGCGGTTGATGAAGTCGATCATGGCGGCCAGGGTCGTCGACTTGCCCGAGCCGGTCGGCCCGGTCACCAGCACCAGCCCCTTGGAGAGGAAGCAGAGATCGAGGACCGCCTGGGGGAGCCCCATCTTCTCGGCGGTCAGGATCTCGGTCGGGATCTGGCGGAGCACCGCGCCGATCCCCTTCCGGTCGCAGAAGAGGTTGACCCGGAAGCGGGCCTGCGCGGTCTCGTGGGCGAAGTCGGTGTCCTTCCTGGCCTCCCACTCCTCGCGGTTCTTCTCGGGCGTGAGCGAGTAGACCAGCTCCTTGAGCCGGTCCGGGCCGAGCGGCCCGTAGCCGGCCACCCCGGTCATGTCGCCGTCGACCCGCAGCATGGGCGGGCTGTCGCTGGCCAGGTGCAGGTCGGAGGCGCCGCGCGCCACCATCGCCTCGAGGAGCGCCTCCATGGCCGCGCGAGGGTCGGTCGGGGCCGCGACCTGGATGACCGGCGCCGGGGGCGGCGGCGGCTGGACGGAGGCGGCCGGGGCGTCGCGGGGCCCGCTCGCGGCGCCAGGCGTCACGCCCGGGAGGTCGAGATCGAAGGACCGCAGGGCCGGCGCCGGGACCGCTGGCCCGCGGCTGCAGGGCACCACCCGGGCGCGGGCCAGCGCCCCGGCCAGCTCGAAGTGGACCTCCACCGCCCCGCGCGGCGCCAGGTACTCGAAGTCGGTCGGGCCGGGCCGGGGGAAGCCGGCGCGCCGGTCATCCGGGATGATCTCGGCCATCGCCCCGACGATCTGCTCGGTGGTGAGCGGCTGCTTGATGGGCGTCTGCCGCCCCCTGGCCGAGACCAGGACGGCCCCCTGCCCGGTCTCGAGGGTGAGCTGCCCGGACCGGTCGGTGAGCAGGGCGTCGAAGAGCGCGTCGAGGCGGGCCATGACTAGCTCCCCGCCCCGTGCCAGCCGTCAGGCGCGAGCGCCACCAGCGCGGCGTGGCGCTTGTTGACGTAGGCCACCCGGTCCCCCTGGAGCAGGCGGAAGAAGGGGGGCGGCTCGTTGAGCACGTCGATCAGGCGGGAGTGGTCGGGCGGCCGCACGAACGAGACCAGGCCGCGCTGCACCGTGCCGTCGCCGAGCCCGACCTCCACCTCGACCTCGGTCGGCAGGGTGGCCGCGTCGTCGCCGGCGTCATGGGACCGGTCGACGCGGACCAGGCTGACGCCCTTGCGGTGGAGGAAGGTCATGGCCTGGGCCTCCTCGTCGAGCGCCGGCAGGAAGTCATCGTCGCCGTTGAGCAGGTCGAGCGGCCGCTCGGGACCGTGGTGGTCGGGCGCCGCCTCGGCCAGGAAGAAGGCCATGCGCCGGATGGCTCCGCCGGGCAGGACCACCTCGACCGCCACCTTGTGCTTGGGGACCCGGAGGTCATTCGTGCCGGCGACGCTCATGCCATCACCGATCTGCCAAGCGCGTGCCGGGCCGGATCGCCGGCCCGGGGCGTCTCGGCGGCGGCGCCCTGCCGACCCGGGGTCGGTCCCGACCCGGCGGCTACTCGGCCTCGGTCATCACCCAGCGCTGCGCGATCCCGGCGGAGAAGGCGAAGGCGGCGCCGAGGGTGCGGAAGACCTCCTCGACGACGCGCACGGTCCGCGCGTCGAGGCCGGCCGCGCCGCCATAGACGGCGGTGGCGTCGTAGCCGAGCCAGGAGACCAGGCTGGCAGTGAGCAGGACCCAGGGCCAGGCGACCAGCCCACCTCCCAGCACCAGGGCGGCCCGCAGCACCGGGATGGCCACCACGAAGAGGCTGCCATCGAGCAGGTCGGTGCAGACGTCGCCGATGGCGTTCACGTCGCCGCCGAGCGCGGCCGGGAGCTTCTCGACCAGCTCCGGCCCGGCCATGGCCCCGGCCACCGCCAGCGCCACCAGCTGGGCCACCAGCCGGCCGGCTGGCGAGGTGGTGTCGAGCCCCGAGGCGCGCCAGGCGCGGGAGAGCAGCAGGAAGCCGGAGACCGCCAGGGCGCCCGAGACGATGGAGGCGGCCGAGTCGGTCCAGGGGGCCCTCACCGCCTCGACGAAGAGGCCGCTGGCCTTGGGGCCGATGCGGATCAGCGCCGGGACCAGCACCAGGTAGGAGGCCGAGACCATCAGCCAGGCCGGCCGCAGCCGCTCGCCGCGGTCGAAGGTGAGGGCGGCCACCAGCATCCCGCCGGCCGCGAAGAGGTACATGGCGTTGGCCCAGCCGAAGAAGGCGCTGGCCAGCCTCACCGGCTCGGCGATGGAGACGGCGAAGCTGGCCGGGATCAGCCCGATGACCAGGGTGGTGAGCGCGAGCGCCTGGAAGCGGAGGTGGCGCCTGGGCTGCTTCATCGGAACTCCCGGGTGATCTCGTCGAGGAGGTGCTCGGCGGTGGCGGCCCCCAGCAGCGTCCGGAGCGCCGGGCGCAGCGCCGCCAGCAGCCGCGGGACGTCCGCCGGCGTGAGCGCCTCCGGCTCCATCTGCAAGGTGCGCTGGCAGAACGTGCGGGTGGCATTGCGGGCCATGTTGGGCCCGAGGAGCGGGGCGAGCTTCGCCTCGATGCGGGCGTTGATGGTGCCGGGGGGCATGGGATGGATGGATCGACCCTAGCGCAAGCTCACTCGAGGAGGAAGTCGAGCGCCTCCTCGCGGGTGCGAAAGGCGCGGGTCTGGCGCTCGCCTGTGGCGTGTAGGTAGGCGTTGAAGAAGATGACCTTGAGCCCGCTGATGCCGATGAGCGCCGAGCGGCCGATGAGCGCCGCGTTCTGGCGGCCCACCTGCTTGACCCGCTTCATGAAGGCGCTGCCGATCACCGACCCCTCGAAGTCGTTGAAGAGGAGGGCCGGGCGGGGCAGCGGCTGCATCATGGCGCTGCCGGCCTCGAGCGTGGCGATCATCTCCCTGTCGGTCTTCTGGCCGCGGTAGTCGAAGAAGAGGACCTGGCGGCCGCGGTGCTCGATCCAGCTTGCGGGCATCCTCCCAGACTAACCGTGTTGAACCCCCTGCAACAGCCCCACCTCCCGACGTGGCGGCGTGGTCCCGCCAGAGACGTCGGCCCGCAGCAGGAACCTGGCCAGCTCGACGTCGTGCTCGACGATGTGGAAGCGGAACCACTCGGGCAGGCGCCCCACCGCCCAGCGCCGGAAGGGGACCGTCACGCCCGACCTGGTGACCTCCTCGAGGAACTGGCGCGCCTCCGAGGCGAAGAGGAGGTGGTGCTTGGCGTGCCGGACCCGGTCCGGGAAGCCGTGGGCCTCCATGAGCCGCTCCTCGTGAGCGAAGTGGGCGCCGACGCCGGCGATGATCGACTCGAGCGCCATCTGCACCTCCTCGCTCCTCCCGGTCGAGAGCATGTCGAAGAAGGCCTCGATGGCATCGCTGAGGGCCCGGTGCTCGAGGTCGATGGGCGCGTAGCCGGTCTCATGGTAGATGGCGCTCCCGTCGAGCAGGGGCACGAGCGAGAGCCCTCCGGGGGCCTGGCCTGCGGGCGTGCCCGTCGGGCCTGCCGCCAGCGTCGCCGCGACGTCGGCGTCGTCGCACGCCACGCGGTTCCGGCCCGTGCCCTTGGCGCGGTAGAGCGCCGCGTCGGCCCGCTTGAGGAGCGACTCGACGGTGTCGCCCGGGCGGTACTGGGAGACGCCGAAGCTCCCGGTCACAGCGCCGACCGGCCCGTACCCGGTCCGCTCCATGACGGCCCGCAGCTTCTCCGCCAGCCGGATGCCCCCCTCGGCCGCTGTGGCTGGCGCCAGCACCACGAACTCCTCCCCACCCCACCGCCCCACGGTGTCGGAGTCGCGCAGGTTGGTCTCCACGATGCGCGCGGCGCCCACCAGCACCTGGTCCCCGGCCGCGTGGCCGTGCTGATCGTTGACCCGCTTGAAGTGATCGAGGTCGAACATCACCACCGAGAGGGGGTGACCGTAGCGGCGGGCCCGCTCCAGCTCGGCGGCGTAGACGGCGTCGAAGCCGAGCCGGTTGAATACCCCGGTCAGCGCGTCGGTGTCGGCGCGGCGCTCCGAGTCGCGCGCCCGGCCCTCGGCGGCGCGCCGCCGGTCGTTGACCTGCGACTCGGCGCCGAGCTGGCGCTGCATGGCGACGAAGTAGGTGAGGACCACGGTGCAGAGGAGCAGCGTGATGATGATCCCGAGGAGCCGGTTGGCGAGCTGGGTCTTCTCCTCCTTGAGCACGAGGAGCGTCCAGTCGGTGTCCGGGATGGAGCGCCGCACCGCGACCATGCTGCGTGCGCCGGTCATCACCCACTCCGTTCCCTGGACCGGATGCTCGAGGCGCGGGGCGGACGGGCCCTCCCCCGCGCCGGGCGCTGCAGTCGTCGACGGCGAGGCAACGCTCCAGAGGAGCGGCGGCCCGGGGCGGTCGCCGCTCGCGACCATGGCCCGGCCCTCTGCCGACACGACGTAGGCCTCTGTCCCGACCCCCGATCCGAGCTGCTCGCCGCCGAGCTGGCGCTTGATCACCGCCACCGCGACCACCGTGCCGGCGACGCTGGTCACCGGCCGGCTGGCGTAGTACCCGGGGGCCCCGCTCACCAGCCCGACACCGAAGAAGTGGCCGGCCAGCCCGGATCGGGAGGCCTGGAAGTAGGGGCGCGCCGCGAAGTTCTTGCCGAGGAAGCTGTCCGGTCGGCCCCGGTTGGACGAGGCGATGGTCGTCCCGGACCGGTCGAGGACGTAGACCACCCAGCCGTTGGACGCGAGCGCCAGAGAGTCCACCACCTCGGGGAGGCCGCCCCGAGCGAGGGTGTCTCCGGAGACGTGGAATCGCTCGACCAGCGCCGCCAGGGTCTGCGCGCCCCGGTCGGCCGCCTGCAGCTCGCCGAGGAAGTGGTCCTCGACCTGTGAGGCGGAGGACTCGGCCTCCTCGGTGGTCGCCCGCTGGTACAACCTTCCCAGCTTGTTGGTGAAGACCCAGCCGCCGGCGAGGAGCGCCGCGATGGATGCGGCCATGGTCCAGAAGAGCAGCCGCCGCTTGCGCAGCACCCTCCCCTTCGGGTCGAAGGAGACGGCCAGCGCCCAGACCGAGATCGCCATCACGCAGACCGTCACCCCCCGGACCAGCTGGATGGGCATCCCCAGGTGCGCCAGGAAGCCCTCCTCGGTGGGCCAGAGCGGTGGGAGGAACGGGGCGCGCGGCATCACCAGCCCTGCGAGGAAGCCGAAGAGGGCGAAGTAGATGCCGGCCAGGAGCCTGGCGCGGTAGGCGCCGGCTCCCCCGCCCAGGTCATCGTTACGCACCGAGGCGAAGAGGAAGAGACCGGCCGTCCAGAAGATGGCGGGCGCGGCCACCAGCGGCCGGACCGCGGAGACCAGGTGCTTCGGGCCGAAGGCCAGCCCGAGGGCCAGCACCGCCGCGCCGGGCACGAGGTGGATCCAGGGACCGAGCGTCCTGCCCCGCACCACCCGGTGGGCCCGGCGAGCGAACTCGAGCAGGAACAGGAAGCTGGCGGTGATGATCAGTTCCCGCACCAGCCTGAACGTGGCGGAGTCGCCGCCGGCCAGCGCCAGCAGGTTCAGCCACTCGGCACCGCCATGCGCGAGGGCGAAGGCGCCCAGGAGCCACCACGGGGTGGGGAGCGACGCGCTGCGCGACATCGACAGGCAGACCGCGCCGAGCAGGAAGAGCACCAGCCCGTAGAAGAAGTAGATGTAGTCGAGCTGCTCGAGCAGTGGGTTCGACATGCGCCCTTCCAGACTGGCCGCACGGAGCCTTCCGGCCGCTCCTGCGGTTCCAGGACTGGCCATCGCAAGGCGCATGCCGCGCCGGACCGGGGGCGGTGGGATGGCGCCAACCGGCCATTCGGCCGTGGAAAGCGGCGCGGCGGCCCTCCTCGGCAGGGTGCCCACCTTCGTCCCGGTGGCCGGGTCCGCGCCCCCGTGGGTGCGTCTTGACCCGCGCGGTGCGACCCTCCACCTTTGGCGAAGCGACTCCGGGACCCGACGCACGTTCGGGGTCTACAATCGGCGCTCACCCACGGCTGTGGAGGTTCCATGCGGCTTCCCGAGTACGACCGGCTCGATGCGCTCGGGCTGGGAGCGATGGTGGCTTCCGGCCAGGTGACCCCGGCCGAGCTGCTGGAGGCGGCCCTGGAGCGGGCCGACGCGCGCAACCCGGCGCTCAACGCCATCGTCCACCGGGCCGACGACGCGGCCCGACGGCGCGCCGCGGGCGGGCTCCCGGCCGGTCCGCTCTCCGGCGTCCCCTTCCTGATCAAGGACCTGCTCACGGCCTGGAAGGGCCAGCCCATGACCTTCAGCTCGCGGCTCGGTGCCGGGTTCCGGCCCGACTTCGACTCGGAGGTGGTGCGGCGCCTCGAGGCGGCCGGCCTCAACCTCTTCGGCACCACCAACGCCCCCGAGCTCGGCATCCTCGCCCACACCGAGCCCCAGCTCCACGGCCCGTGCCGGAACCCCTGGAACACCGACCACACCCCGGGCGGCTCCTCGGGCGGCTCGGGCGCCTCGGTGGCGGCGCGCATCGTGCCGGCCGCCCACGGCAACGACGGGGGCGGCTCGCTGCGCATCCCGGCCTCCCACTGCGGGCTCTTCGGCCTCAAGCCGACGCGCGGCCGCGTCTCCGTCGCGCCGGCCAGCGATGGCTGGGACGGGATGGCCTGCGAGGGGGTGGTGACGCGCAGCGTGCGCGACTCGGCGGCGCTCCTCGACGTCCTGGCCGGGGCGGTTCCCGGCGACACCTTCACGCCCTTCCCTCCGGCCCGCCCGTGGCTGGAGGAGGTGGGGCGGCCCCCCGGCCGGCTCCGCATCGCCTTCACCGAGGAGTCCTTCTTCGGGCGCACCACGCACCCGGAGTGCCGGGCGGCGGTGCGCGACGCGGCCAAGGCGCTGTCCGAGCTCGGCCACGAGCTGGTGGAGGACCGGCCGCCCTTCGAGCGCGAGCCCATGGTCCACGCCTACCTGGTGGTGGTGGCGGCCGGGGTCAGCGCCGCCATCGACACGCTGGCGCGCCTGACCGGGCGCCGGGCCCACCAGTCGCTGCTCGAGCCGGAGACGGTCGGGCTGGCCGCCGGGGGCCGGGCCTTCTCGGCGACAGAGCACGTGGCCGCCCTGGAGGCCACCCGCGACTGGGCGCGCCGCATCGGCCCCTTCTTCGCGCGCTACGACCTGCTCCTCACGCCCACCGTGGGACAGCCACCGGTCCGGGTCGGCGCCCTCCAGCCCAGGCCGGCCGAGGCGCTGGGCATCCGCCTGGCGGCCGCGCTCGGGAGCCGGCGCCTGCTCGACCTGCTCTTCGCGCAGATCGGCGACCGCTCCTTCGAGGCCACCGGCTTCACCATGCCCTGGAACCAGACCGGCCAGCCGGCCGCCAGCGTCCCCATCCGCTGGACCCCCGAGGGGCTCCCGCTCGGGGCCCAGCTGGTGGGCCGCTTCGGCGACGAGGCCACGCTCTTCCGCGTCGCCGCCCAGCTCGAAGCGGCTCGGCCCTGGGCGGGGCGCTCACCGCCGGGGATCGGCTAGCACCGCGCCCCAGGCCCCCCGCGGCGAACCCTTCGGCGCGTGGTACATTCCAGCCGTCGGCCGCGCGTTCGGCCACCTGCCGGAGGGGACGCCATCGCCAGCTCGAAGAAGACCAAGAAGAAGACCACGCGAAAGGCCCCGGTCCGCCGTGCCAGGCGCCCCGCCGCCAGGCCGCCGCCGCGCAAGCCGGCGCGGCGCTCATCCTCGTCCGCCTCGCAGGCCGACCATCCACTCGGCGAGGGCGTCGCCGACGGCTTCGCCCTGCGCCGCCTGAAGGCCCCAGCCCACCTCTCCCGCACCCCCAGGAAGGCGGTGCGCGAGCTCGGCTGGGCCGCCTTCGGCGAGGTGGCGAGATCGCTGGCCTCCCGCATCTCCGCGCGCTTCCACCCCGACATCGTGCTCGGCATCGTCAAGGGCGGGGTCTTCGTCGGCGGCGCGCTGGCCTCGGCGCTGCAGGCCGACTTCCAGACCATCCGGCTCGAGAAGCGGCGGCGCGACGCCACCGCGCTCACCGAGCCGGCCGAGCAGCTCCCCGACCTGACCGGCAAGCGGGTGCTGGTGGTGGACGACGTCTGCGCCAGCGGCTCGACCCTCGCCAAGGGGAAGGCCGTGGCCCGCAAGGCCGGCGCCAGGCAGGTGCAGACGGCGGTGCTGGTGAAGCGCCCCACCGGCGCCAAGCCCGACTGGTTCGCCTTCGAGACCGACGAGCTGATGCTCTTTGGCTGGGACTACGAGCTCCAGGCCACCGACCAGGTCGACTTCGATCCCGGCGAGGCCGGCGCGTAGTCGGCGGGCCGCGCGCCCCGACCCACCATGCTCCGGGTCGTCATCGGCACCGCCGGCCACGTCGACCACGGCAAGACCGCGCTGGTGAAGGCCCTCACCGGCGTCGACACCGACCGGCTGGCCGAGGAGCGCCGCCGCGGCATCACCATCGAGCTCGGCTTCGCCCACCTGGCGCTGCCCGGGGGCGGCGTGGCCGGCGTGGTCGACGTGCCGGGACACGAGCGGTTCGTGCGCTCCATGGCGGCCGGGGCCGGCGGCCTCGACCTGGTGATCCTGGTGGTGGCGGCCGACGAAGGGGTGATGCCCCAGACCCGCGAGCACCTCGACATCTGCAGGCTGCTCGGCGTGCGGCGTGGTCTGGTGGCGGTGACCAAGAGCGACCTGCTGCCCGGCCTGGGCGCCGACTGGCTCCCGCTGCTGCTCGGCGAGCTGCAGGGCGCCCTCGCCGGCACCTTCCTGGAGGGCGCCCCGGTCCTCACCTGCTCCACCGTCACCGGCGAGGGGCTGCCGGCGCTGCGCGAGGCGCTCGGCCGGCTGGCCGCCGAGGTCACGCCGCGCCCGGCCGACGGGCCGCTGCTGCTCCCCATCGACCGGGCCTTCACGCTCAAGGGCTTCGGCACCGTGGTCACCGGCACCGTGCTCTCCGGCTCCATCACCGAGGGCGAGCAGCTGGCGCTGCAGCCGGCCGCCCCCGGCCGCGAGCCGCTCCGCGTCCGCACCCTCCAGGTGCACGGCGCCCCGGTGAAGCAGGCGCTGGCCGGGCAGCGGACCGCCGTCAACCTGCCCGGCCTCGAGGTCGGGGAGGCCTGGCGCGGCCAGGCGCTGACCCGGCCCGGGGAGCTGCCTCCCTCGTCGTTGCTCGACGTCGAGGTGACGCTGCTGCCGGCCGCGCCCAGGGCGCTCCGCCACCGGGCCGGGCTCCTGCTCCACCTCGGCACTGCCCAGGTGCAGGCCACGGTGAGCCTGCAGGACCGCGCCGAGCTGGCCCCCGGCGCCACGGCGCTGGCCCAGCTGCGGCTCGCCGGGCCGGTGGCGGCCCTCCCCGGCCAGCGCTTCATCCTGCGCGGCTTCGCCAAGCTCGACGGCCGGGGCGCCACGCTTGCCGGTGGGCGGGTGCTCTCCATCGCCTCCCCGCGGCGGCGGCGGGGCCGGGCGGACTCGCTGGCGCAGCTGGCGGCGCTGGCCGGCGGCGCGGTCGACGCCCGCGTGGCAGCGGTGCTGGCCACGGCCGGGCCCGGCGGGCTCGGCGCCGGGGCGCTGGGTGGGCGAACCGCCCTCTCCCCGCGCGGCCTCGAGGAGGCGCTGGGCCGGCTCTCGGCCCGCGGCGAGGCGCTGCTGGTCGACCGGGAGGCGCGCACCTGGGTCTCCGGCGCGGTGGCCGGCCTGCTCGCCGCCCGCCTGCTGGCCGGCGTGGAGGCGCACCATGGCAAGCGCCCGCTCGACGCCGGCATGGGGCGCGAGGCGCTGCGCGGCCTGCTCCCGCCGGTGGCCGATGCGCGCCTCTTCCAGCGGCTGCTCACCCGGATGGCCGAGGCCGGGCAGCTCACTGTCGACGGCGACCAGGTGCGCCGGCCGGACCACCGGGTGGCGACCGGGACCGGCGGCGAGCTCAAGGAGCGGGTGGCCGCCGAGCTGCGGCGCGGCGCGCTCACCCCGCCGCTGCTCGGCGAGTTGCCGGCCAGCTGCCGCGGGACGGTGACGGAGGTGGCGGGCGTGCTCAAGCTGCTGGTCGCCGAGGGGAGGGCGGTTCGCGTGGCGGCCGACCTGCACTACGATGCCGCCATGCTCACGGCCCTGCGCGATCGCCTGGTGGCGCGGCTCCGCGAGCAGCCGCGCCTCACCACGCAGGAGTTCAAGGAGCTGGTGGGCGCCACCCGCAAGCACGTCATCCCGCTGGCCGAGTACTTCGACCGGGAGCGGGTCACGCTCCGGGTGGGAGACCACCGGGTCCTGCGCGGGCAGGGGAGCTGATGGCCGAGTCGAAGAGCGACCGGATCACCGGCGGCACGCTGGTGCTGCGGGACCGGCGCGTGGCCTACGCCTCGCTGGGGGCCCAGGCCCTGGTCGGCCGCGCCGGCCGCGACCTGCTGGGCCGGACCCTGGCGGAACTGCTGGCGCCGGAGGACCGCGACCGCGTGCTGGAGCGGCACGAGCGGCGGCTCCGCGGTGAGCCGGTGCCGAGCGAGTACGAGATCCAGCTGCTCCTCCCGGACGGGACCACCCGCACCGCCTGCGCCCGCGTCTCCGTCGAGGGCCAGGAGGTGGTGGTCCAGCTCCAGGACCTGACCGGGCTGGCCGCCAGGCGGCGGCTGCTGGAAGGGCTGGCGGAGCTCGGCGTGGCCGTCCAGCGCGAGCGGACCGAGGCGGCCATCCACGCGCGGGTGCGCGAGGGGCTGGCGGCGCTCGAGCTGTCACCGATGTTCCTGCGCCCCAGCGGCAGCTCCGTCGTGGTGGCCTGGGCCGGCCTCCCCGAGCGAATCGCCGCCGCCGCCCAGGCGCTGCTGGGCCGCTCCCTGGAGGGACTGTCCGGCCCGTGGACCGCCTTCAGCCGCGCCGTCTGGAGCGACGGCTCCGCCTACTCCGACGACTGGATCGCCCACGCCGCCACCTTCGCCAGCCAGGCGCTCAACGACGCGCTGGCGGGCGCGGCCGCCGCCCACGGCCTGGTCCGCGGGCTCGGCGTCCGGCTCGACGAGCGGCGGGGAGCGAGCGGCTACCTGATGGCGGCCGGCGAGTGGATCCGCGGCGACGACCTCCCGGCCTTCCGCCTCTTCGGCGCCCAGGTGGCGGCCTCGCTCGACTCGGCCCGCGACATGGCCGAGCTCTCCTCACGCAACGTCGAGCTGGCGGCGCTGGCGGAGCTCGGGACGCTGGCCGGCTCGGCGGCCTCCCTCGCCGAGTTCCTGCCTCGAGCCATCGAGCTGGTGGTGGCCACCGCCGGCTGCCAGGGGGCGGCGGTCTACGCGGCCTCGCACCGGCACCGCCAGCTCGCCCTGCTCCACGCCAGCGGCGGGCGCGAGTTTCCTCCCCACCTGTCCCACGCGAGCTTCGACTCGCCCATCGGCGCTGCGGTGAACAGCCGCCGCCTGGTGTTGGCCCAGATCGACGAACTCCCGGAGCCGCAGCGGGCCTGGCTACAGACGGCCGGCTACTCCACCTTCGCCTACGTCCCCCTGGTGGCCCGCTCCCAGGCCCTGGGGGTGATGGTGGTGGGCTGGCGAAACCGGCTCGATGCCGACGGCTGCCGCTCCGACCTGCTGCTCTCGCTGGGCTCGCACCTCGCCGCCGCCATGGAGGCCCAGGACCTGCTCGGCGACCTGCGCCGCAGCGTCGGCGAGCTGACCCTCCTCAACGACGTGGCGGTGGCCACCGCCAGCCTCGATCCGGTGCTGCTGCTGGAGAATGCGCTGCGGCGGACCTGCGAGACGCTCGAGGCCGACGGCGGGCTGGCTTACCTGCTCGTCGACGGCCTGCTCGAGCAGCAGGCCGGCATCGGCCTGCCGGACGGGTCGGCGGCGGTGCGCCAGCTGGAGCCGGGAGAGGGACCGGCCGGGCAGGCGGTGGCCCGCCGCCAGCCGGTCATCGACCTCGATGCCGAGCTGGCCGGCCCGCGCTGCAACGACTTCCGGGTGCGGGAGGGGCTGCGCGCCGTGGTGGCGGTCCCGCTGCTGGCCAAGGAGCGGGCCGTCGGCGCCCTCTGCCTCTTCAAGCGCACCGCCCGGCCCTTCGGGCCCGGCGACGTCACGCTGCTCTCGGCCATCGGCGTCCAGCTCGGCGTGGCGGTCGACGCGGCCCTCCACCACGCAGAGGTCCGCCGTCGCGCCCGCGATCTGGAGGCCATCCACGGGCTGGCCCTGCTGGTCCTCTCGGCGGCACAGGGCGAGACCGCCACGCTGCTGCGCGAGGCGACCGGTGAGGTGGCCCGGGCGCTCTCGGCGCTGCAGGTGGTGATCATGCTGGTCGACGAGGACGGCACCTCGCTCTCACCGGCCGCCTCCTACGGCATGGTGGTGCCCTCCGAGGCCCAGCCGCTGGTGCTGGCCCGCTCCAGGCTGGCGGCGGAGACGCTGCGCACCGGCCGCCCCACCTGGACGGAGAACGTCCTGCTCGATCCGCGCAGCGCCATGTTCGGGCAGGTCGGTCTCCCGGCCTCGGCGGTGCTGGTGGTGCCGCTGGCGGCGCGCTCCAGCCAGCGCGGCGTCATGGTCGTGGCCGACCTGCCCGGCCACCGCTTCTCCGAGGCCGACCGCGCGCTGGCCTCGGCGCTGGGGGCCGAGCTGGCCCTGGCCCTGGAGAACGCCGAGCTCTACGCCCGGGTCATCGCCGCCAACGCCGACCTGGGCCGGGAGCAGGAGAAGAACATTCGCAAGTCGCGCCTGGAGGCGCTGGGCGAGCTCTCCGCCGTGATCGCCCACGAGGTCCGAAACCCGCTCGGCGTCATCTTCAACTCGCTCGGCTCGCTGCGCCGGCTCACCGCCGCCACCGGTGGCGACGCCCGCATGCTGGTCGACATCGTCGGCGAGGAGGCCGACCGGCTCAACCGCATCGTCGGCGACCTGCTCGACTTCGCGCGCCACTCGCCGCCGCAGCTGGCGCCGGACCGGCTCGAGCAGGTGGTGGAGGAGGCGGTGAGCGTGGCGCTGGCCCAGCCGCCGCCCGGGATCGAGGTGGTCCGCAGGCTGGGCGCCCCGCTGCCCGAGGTGGCCCTCGACGCCGGCCAGGTCCGCCAGGCCGTCCTCAACCTCGTCGTCAACGCCGCGCAGGCCATGCCGCGCGGCGGCCGGCTCACGGTCCGCACCCTTCTCGACGGCGCCACCGCCGTGGTCGAGGTGGAGGACACCGGGCCGGGCATCCCCGCCGAGATCCAGGCCCGCATCTTCGAGCCCTTCTTCACCACCAAGGCGACCGGAACCGGCCTCGGCCTGCCGGTGGTCCGGCGCATCGTCGAGGGGCACGGCGGCGAGCTCAGGCTCCGCACCGGCCCGGGTGGCACCTGCTTCTCCATGCGCTTGCCGGTCGCCGCCACGCCGGCCACGCCCAGCTCTCCGCCTCCTCCACCCGTGCCAGGGTAGCCACGCCATGACCGCCCCCATGCTCCCCACCTCCCCGGCCGGCCGGCTGCTGGTGGTCGACGACCAGAAGAACATGCGCGCCACCACGGCCATGGTGCTGCGGCAGGCCGGCTACCTCGTCGAGGAGGCCGAGGACGGCGCCACCGCGCTCAAGAAGCTGGAGGGCGCCGGCTACGACGTGGTCCTGACCGACCTGCGCATGCCCGACGTGGACGGCATGGAGGTGCTGCGGACGGTGCGCCAGGTGGCGCCCGAGACCGAGGTGATCGTCATGACCGCCTACGGCACCATCGAGTCGGCGGTGGAGGCGATACGGCGCGGCGCCTATGACTTCATCGCCAAGCCCTTCAAGGAGGACGAGCTGCTGCTGCGCGCCGCCAAGGCGGTGGAGAAGCGCCGGCTGGTGGGGCAGGTGAGCGTGCTCACCGGCGAGTTCCGCCGCCACTTCGGGCTCGACCACATCATCGGCCGCTCGGCCGGCCTCCGCGAGGTGCTCGACCGGGTGGTGCGGGTCGCTCCCTCCGACGCCACCGTGCTCATCACCGGCGAGTCGGGCACCGGCAAGGAGCTGGTGGCGCGCGCCCTCCACGTCAGCAGCCGTCGCGGCGACCGCCCCTTCGTCCCGGTCAACTGCGCCGCCATCACCGAGACCCTGCTGGAGTCGGAGCTCTTCGGCCACGCCCGGGGCGCCTTCACCGGGGCGACCCAGGCGCGGCGGGGACTCTTCGAGGAGGCCGACGGCGGCACCCTCTTCATCGACGAGGTGGGCGAGACGGCCCCGGGCTTCCAGGCCAAGCTGCTGCGCGCCCTGCAGGACGGCGAGATCCGCCGCGTCGGCGAGTCGATGCCGGTGCGGGTCGACGTGCGGGTCATCGCCGCCACCAACCAGGACCTGCGCCGGGCCATCGGCGAGAAGCGCTTCCGCGAGGACCTCTTCTACCGGCTCAACGTGGTGCCCATCCGCATCCCGCCGCTGCGCGAGCGGCTCGAGGACGTGCCGCTGCTGGCGGTCCACTTCCTCGCCGAGTACAACCGGCGGGCCGGGACGCAGAAGGTCTTCGCCCCGGCGGCGCTGGCGGAGCTCACCGAGCACAGCTGGCCTGGGAACGTGCGCGAGCTCGAGAACATGGTGGAGCAGGCCGCGGCGCTCTCGCCGGGCGCCGAGATCGGCCTGGAGGGGGTCCAGTTCGAGCCGGCGCCGCGCCGCCACTCCGAGCCGAGGCCGGGCCAGACCCGCACCCTGGCGCTGGCCGTCGAGGAGGCCGAGCGGGCCAGCATCCAGGCGGCGCTGCAGCGCTGCGAGGGCGATCTCGGGCTGGTGGCGGTCGAGCTGGGGATCTCCTCGACCACGCTCTGGCGAAAGATGAAGCGGCTCGACGTCACCGCCCGTCAAGGCGGCTGACCGCGCCGATCCTTTCGGTTTCGAAGCTGCAATTCAGGTCTGCAAGGCGCTCCCCGGGGGCGCCCGGCGCGGGCCGGGGTGGCCGTGCGCAAGGCCTCGTGATCCCCGTCCATTTCCATGCCCGCTCCGTCCGGGGCGAGCCGGCGGTGGCTGGCACCGCTGTTGCTACCTGCTGCCCGGAAGCGCGGGGCTGCCGGCTCGAGTACGGTCCCCCCCCGCCACTCGGTCTCTGCCCCGCGCTTCCATTCTTCATGGCCTCGGTGCTCCTCATCGACGGAGACCGGAACTTCCGGGAAGCGCTGGCGATCGCGCTGCGGCTCGACGGCTGCGCGGTGACCTCGGTGGACTCGGCCAGTGACGGGATGTCGCTGCTGCTCATCGGCGGCTTCGACCTCTGCCTGGTCGACCTGGGCGTGGGCGGCGTGGAGGGGCTGCTGGCCTCCGCCTCGCGCCTCCCGACCCCGGTGCTGGTGATCGGCCCCTACTCCGAGCTGCTGGAGTCGGCGGCGCTGCGCCACCCGCCGGTGCAGGCCCTGCCCAAGCCCTTCACGGCGGCCGACCTGCTGGCCCGTCTCGCCGCGGCCTGAGGCGGCGCCGTCACGCCACCGGGAAGGCGCCAAGGCCGAAGAGGAAGCGCTGCCGAGGCCTTCGAGCTACCGACCGCGCGCGCAGGCCGCGTGCCGCAGCGTGACAACCCTCCGCCCTCCGGCGCCGACGGGCGGAAAGGCGCGCCGAACAGCCGAGGCCGCGGCGGGCGCCGCCAGACGACGCAGGGGCAGGAGACGCCATCGAATCTTGCGCTGGCGGCACCAGAAGCCGCCGCCAGCACGACCTACATCGCCACCGCGCTGGCGGCCTGCGCCAGGCGGAGGAGCGGCTCGGCGGCGAGGCCGAAGAGCACCACCACCAGCGCGGCCAGGCCGAGCGCGAAGACCATGGCCGGCGCGGCGACCGTCTCGTCGCTCCCCTCGGCCGGCTTCATGTACATGTGGACCACCACCCGCAGGTAGTAGAAGGCGCCGAGGATGCTGGTGAGCAGGCCGACGACGGCCAGCGGGACCAGCTGGGCCCCGACCGCGGCCTTGAAGAGGAACAGCTTCCCGATGAAGCCGGCGGTGGGCGGCACGCCGGCCAGGCTGAGCAGGAAGACCGTCATGGCGAAGGCCAGGCCGGGCCGGCGGCTGGCCAGGCCGGAGAAGCGCGAGAGGTCCCAGGGGGCCTTGCCCTCCTCGTCGCCGCGGGTCCGCTCCTCGAGGGCGCCGACCACAGCGAAGGCCCCGATGACGGTGGCGGTGTAGGCGGCCAGGTAGAAGAGCACGCCGGCCAGGGCCATGGAGCGCGCCCCCTCCACCCGCGCCGAGATCACGCCGACCAGCAGGTAGCCGGCGTGGCCGATCGAGGAGTAGGCGAGCATCCGCTTGACGCTGCGCTGCGGCAGCGCCAGCAGGTTGCCGAAGACCATGGTGAGCACGGCCAGCACCACCAGGACCTTCTCGAAGGAGAGGTCGTGGACCTCGGCGCCGACCTGGGCCGCGAGGAAGAGGCGCGCCAGCAGCGCGAAGGCGGCGGTCTTGACGCCCGCGGCCATGAAGGCGGTCACCGGCGTGGGGGCCCCCTCGTAGACGTCGGGGGTCCAGGCGTGGAACGGCACGGCGCCGACCTTGAAGGCCAGGCCCGAGGCGATGAGCCCGAGCCCGCCCACCAGCAGCATGGAGCCGGCGCCCTTGGCCCCGTGCAGGGCGGAGAAGAGCGTGGTGCCGGTGGCGCCGAAGACCAGCGAGCTGCCGTAGAGCAGCAGCGCCGAGGAGACGGCGCCGAGGATCATGTACTTGAAGGCGGCCTCGGACGGGCGCCTGCCGCGGCGGATGTAGGCGGCCAGCGAGTAGGTCGAGAGGCTCATGATCTCGATGGCCACGAAGGCCACCAGCAGGTCCGAGGCCATGCCGACCAGCGCCATGCCGGACGCCGCGAAGAGCGTCAGCGCGTAGAACTCGCCGCGCTCGGCGTCGCGGGCGTGCAGCCACCCGGCGCTCATCAGCGCCGAGAGCGCCACGCCGCCGCAGATGATGACGGTGACGAAGCTGGAGAAGGCGTCCACGGTGGCCTGGCCGCCGAAGACCGCGCCCGACGGACCCTGGACCACGGCGGCCGCGGCCGCCAGCAGCGCCGTCACCACGGTGAGGCCGGCCTGGTAGCCCCGGCGCGTCGAGGCCAGGAAGACCTCGGTGAGCAGGAGCAGCAGCCCGCCGGAGGCGAGGATGGCGACGGGGACCAGGGCGACGAAGTCGCGGGTCGGGAAGCCGGTCATGTCAGTACGCCCCTCTGGGCGACGGGGGAGGACGCGCGGCCACGGCGGTGCCCACCGTGCCGACCTGCGAGGGGAGGCCGAGCCGGGCCTCGGTCTGCTGGAAGCGCTGCACCAGCCGGTCGACGGCCGGCTTGGCCGGCGCCAGGAACGGGCCGGGCATCAGCCCCATCACCACGATGAAGAGGATGACCGGGGCCATGACGATCCCCTCGCGCAGCGAGAGGTCGGGGAGGTGGCGGTTCTCCTCGTGGCGGATGGGGCCGTAGAAGACCTTCTCCACCAGCACCAGCATGTAGACGGCGCCGAGGATGACTCCGGTGGAGGCCACCACCGTGAGCAGCTGGCCGCCGGGGAGGCGCGACAGGAAGGTGCCGGAGAGGATGAGGAACTCGCCGACGAAGCCGTTGGTCCCCGGCAGGCCGATGGAGGAGAGCGTCACCACCACGAAGGCGGTGGCCAGCCACGGCACCTGCTTGGCGAGGCCACCGTAGTCGGAGAGCAGCCGGGTGTGGCGCCGCTCGTAGAGCATGCCCACCAGCAGGAAGAGTCCGCCGGTGGAGACGCCGTGGTTGAGCATCTGGTAGACGCCGCCGGTCAGCCCCTCGGCGCTCAGCGCCATCAGGCCGAGCATGACGAAGCCGAGGTGCGACACCGACGAGTAGGCCACCAGCCGCTTCATGTCGGTCTGCACGAAGCACATCAGCGCGCCGTAGACGATGCCGATGGTGGCCAGCGTGGAGATGAGCGGGCGGTAGGTGAGCGCCGCCTCGGGGAAGAGCGGCATGGCGTAGCGGAAGAAGCCGAAGGTCCCCATCTTCAGCATCACGCCGGCCAGGATCACCGAGCCGGCCGTGGGGGCCTCGGTGTGGGCGTCGGGCAGCCAGGTGTGGAGCGGGAACATCGGCACCTTGACCGCGAAGGCCAGCGCGAAGGCCAGGAAGAGCCAGCGCCCCTGCTCGGAGGTCACCTGCAAGGCGTTGCGCGCCTGCACGTAGTCGAAGGTCCCGCCGTCGTTGAAGTAGACGAAGAGGATGGCCAGCAGCATGAGCACGCTGGCGGCGAAGGTGTAGACGAAGAACTTCACGGTCGCGTAGAGCCGGTTGGAGCCGCCCCAGATGCCGATCAGCAGGTACATGGGGACCAGCATCAGCTCCCAGAAGACGTAGAAGAGGATCAGGTCGAGCGCCGCGAAGGTGCCGATCATGGCCGCCTCGAGCACCAGGATGGCGATCATGAACTCCTTGACCCGGTCCTGCACCGCCTGCCAGGTGGAGAGGATCACCACCGGCACCAGCAGGGTGGTGAGCATCACCAGCAGCAGCGCCACCCCGTCGAGACCGACGTGGTAGCCGACGCCGAGCGACGGCATCCAGGGCCGCAGCTCCTCGAACTGGAACTCGGCGGCGCCGGGCGAGGCGTCGAAGCCGAACCAGAGGCCAAAGGAGAGGGCCATGGTGATCAGCGAGACCGCCAGGGCCAGGGCCCGGTGCTGGCCGGCCTCGTCGCGCGGGAGCAGCGCGGCGGCCAGGGCGCCGACCAGCGGGACGAAGGTGACGACGGTGAGCAGGTTCATGTTACTGGGCTCCCACGCCGAGGACGGTCCAGAGGATGGCGGCGGCCGCTAGCGCCATGAGGGCGGCGTAGCGCTGCACGTCCCCGTTCTGGGCCAGGCGCAGCACCGACCCCAGGAAGGCGACGAGGCGGGGGATGCCGTTCACCAGCAGCCCGTCGATGACGGTGACGTCGACGAACCGCCAGAGGCCGCGGGCCAGCGACTTGAGCGGCTGGATCACCACCGCGCCGTAGAGCTCGTCGACCCTGAACTTGTCGACCATGAGCGAGTAGGTCCGCGGCAGGGCGGTGGCGAGGGCGGCCGGCAGCTTGAGCCAGCCGCGGCCGTACATGGCGAAGCCGATGACCGAGCCGGCCACCGCGATGAGCCAGGCGGCGAAGTAGGGCCAGGCCGGGTGCGGAGCGGCGTGGAAGTGGCCGACCTCGTGGAGCCGCTCGGTGCCGGGGGCGAAGACCGGCGCGACGTAGGTGGAGAAGAGCTCGGAGACCGGGCCGAAGCCGTGGGGCAGGCCGAGCACCAGCGCCACCGCGGCCAGCACCGCCAGCACCATGAGCGGCACGGTCATGACGAAGGAGGACTCGTGGGCGTGCTCGGCGGCGGGGGTGCGCGGCTTTCCCATGAAGGTGAGCCAGTAGAGCCGGGTCATGTAGAAGGCGGTGCCGAGCGCCGCCAGCGAGCCGAGGGCGTAGGCGATGGGGCCGACCGCGTGCCAGGCCGGGTTGGAGCTGAAGAGCGCGTTGCCGAGGATGGCGTCCTTCGACCAGTAGCCGGAGAGCGGCACGATGCCGGTGGCGGCGATGGTGGCGAGCAGGAAGGTCCAGTGGGTGTGCGGCATCTTCCCGGCCAGCCCGCCCATCTTGCGGATGTCGGTCTCGTCGCCCATGCCGTGCATCACCGAGCCGGCGCCGAGGAAGAGGCAGGCCTTGAAGAAGGCGTGGGTCACGAGGTGGAGCACGCCGGCCCACCAGGCGCCGCAGCCGACGCCGATGAACATGAAGCCGAGCTGGCTGACGGTGGAGTAGGCCAGCACCTTCTTGATGTCGGTCTGGACGAAGGCGATGACCGCGGCGAAGAGCGCGGTGGCGGCGCCGATGATGGTCACGGTGGCCATGGCGGCCGGGGCCAGCGTGAAGAGCATCGAGTTGCGGGCCACCAGGTAGACGCCGGCGGTGACCATGGTGGCGGCGTGGATGAGTGCCGAGACCGGGGTCGGGCCGGCCATGGCGTCGGGCAGCCA
>Ga0315271_10000406_pt1 | contig 23188 bp, 21 predicted proteins | sample C3_top_MG_FD_204664 | JGI IMG/M metagenome (GOLD analysis project Ga0315271, IMG submission 204664) | Sediment microbial communities from Yellowstone Lake, YNP, Wyoming, USA - C3_top | ecosystem: Environmental > Aquatic > Freshwater > Lake > Sediment | place: USA: Wyoming | collected 2017-08-01
TGAATCCTGGATGAATAATTGGACATTTCCGAATTGATCATTGGGTCTTTACCCGCCAAGCTGATCCTCACGTATGCAACGTTTATTACCACTCCTGAAGAGAATGGAAGCCACATCATTCCTTTTCAGCAGGACTGACTTAGGGAGCAGATGGAACTGGCGCATTAAGGTATTCGATTTTCGCTGAGGAACGCAGGTTTTTGATTTCTGCATCCGCCGCCTCCTTGGATTTCTTGTTGATCAAATATTGCTCGATCTGTGGCGCAGCATCCTTGGCCGTGACAGGATTATCCTTGATGTTATTAATGGAGTTTAACATGCTGTTCTCTCCCTCATTGACGATGAATAATTGACCTTTCCGCATCTCTTTTAGCTTCGCTACCATCAGCTCCGGCAAATCAGTGGTGCTGCGTGATAACTGGCCGCGCGCATACCGTACGTTATGCCCATCCAGCCATGCCGCAACCTCATCCAGAGTCTTGGCAGCGTCTATGGCCAACTTGAGTTCATTGCTCAAGTCCTTGGTGGCGATAACTAATTGCTGCATGTCGAATTGCTTACGCTCAGTGAAGTACTCTGGGTGCTTCTGGAAATACTCGTCAATCTCTGCCTTTGAGGGCTTTGCGATTTTGGTAACGATGCTCTCCATGTATGCCTGAGCAATAATTTGCGATTTGGCTCGCTCGATTGCCTGTATGACGCCAGGAGAGCGATCGATCTTGTTACGTATCGCTTCGGCTATGATCAATTGACGATCAATCAGTTTCTCCAATAATTGCTTGGTCGCGGCCTCCTGCTGGTCAGCCTTGACACCAGCACGTTTTAGCTCGTCGTTGACCTGTAGCACAGTGATCTCTTCTCCGTTCACTCTAACCAGTGCCTGCCCAGCCTTTTTTTCCTTGCTGCCGCAAGCAGAAAGTCCAACAGTGGTCACCAGCACCAGGACTCCGCAAAGCAAACTCCTGAATAGAACTGGTTTATTGACCTTCATGAGTGACAATTCATTCGAGCATATCAAGATAATTCTCCTTTAACTTTCGCGATTAGATTATTCGGTAAACCTAACAATAGTTATTCAATACGCATTATGCCGGCGCAGGACCACCCATACTGTGCGCATGATAATCCATAAATCAAACCATATTGACCAGTTTTGAAGGTAGTAGAGATCGTACTCGATACGCGCCTGCATCTTCTCCAGCACCTCGGTCTCACCGCGCAACCCGTTTATTTGAGCCCAGCCGGTAATCCCCGGCTTCACCTTGTGGCGCAACATGTAACCCCTGATAAGCTTGCGATAAAGTTCATTGTGCGCAACCGCGTGAGGGCGAGGTCCGACAATACTCATCCGCCCCTGCAATACGTTGATGAATTGCGGTAATTCGTCCAGTGAGGTGCGGCGCAGAAAAGCGCCGATCCTGGTTATTCGTGGATCGTTTATATGAGCTTGTTCAATGCGTGATCCATCTTCGCTAACTTTCATGGTGCGGAATTTATAGACAATGATCTCCTCGCCGTTAAGGCCATAGCGACGCTGCTTAAAGATAGCCGGGCCGGGTGAGGTAAGCTTCACAGCCATCGCAATGCCCAGCATGAGGGGCGACAGCAAAAGCAGAATAAGCGATGCGAGCACGAAATCGCTTACATTTTTGACCACGCTGTCTACACCAGAAAATGGCGATTCACATATCGCGACTACCGGTATGCCGCCCACGTTGTTGAAGCGGGCCTGCATCAGATCGAAGATATAGACGTCGGGCAGGAAGTATATGGAAGCTGTGGTGTCATGCAGATCGTCCAGGATTTCGCGAATGCGGGGCTGGGCAGACATTGGCAGGCTGATGAAAATCATCTCGATGTTGTGTTTTCGAGCATAACTGGCAACGTCTGAAATATCGCCTATTCGCAACCCGACCCCATCCTGAATCCGATCTTCATTCCGCACGTCAAAATAGCCACGAATATCTATGAGCAAATAGGGGAACTCTTTAATGCGCTGGACTAGTTTAAGGCTGGTATCGTTGGCTCCGACAATCACCGCAGAGCGCAAGCCTCCGCTATTGCGCAGTTGATCAGCAATAAAGCGCACGGTGATATGGCTTACAAGAAGTGCGAGTGGGGTAACAATGAACCAGGTCAAAATAACCTGCTCAGAATACCTATAGGAGAGTTTAGTGGCATAGCCTAGAAAAATCAGGATGGCGACTATAATGCCCCAGCCAACGAAAGTGTCGCGGATGTAGGCAAGCATCTTTCCATCGCGCCACCTGCGATAAATTGAAGTCTGTTCGAAAACGTACGAAGAGATGAAAAAGGTAATGATCATCAGTACCAGATAATAACCCGTGAAATTCTCGTCATACACCCAAGTGAGCAGGACCAATATGCCCCAGATCATGAAAGGGTCAAGCAGGCGCTTGAAAAAGGACACTACAGGGATGTCATTATCGACCATAGGTTTATAAACTCTTAATGCACGCTGATCATGATGCTGTTGCTGCGATTACTGGTCATATGCATATTGAATTTCATTTCTGACAAGATCCAACCTTAAAGTTGTTGAAAAAGTGCATAAACGAGCATGAACAGCAAATTCTAGACAACATTAATTGGGTTGGATTGCTGCAGAAAAGTAAATATTGACAATACTTATAGTCACGTAATTCATATTTGAGCTGGCCTTAGATGTGCATGTTGGCGGCCAAACAAACGCACAATCAAGACTACATCATATTTCTACGTTTACCAAGATTTTCTCAGTTTAACAGATTCTTTTGTCCCATCAGCCCCACTAGTCCGCATGCTCGCGTGGGTCATTTCATCAAATCATCTATTAAATATGCTTGTAAATGACCAACCCCGCCAAAAGGGCGGGGTTGTCGTAGATGCTGCTAACCCAGATTTGCTTAATCAACAGTATCATTCTTCCGGCGTCGAGCGCTGAAGCCCACCAGACCCAGTCCAATCAGCAGCATGGCATAAGTCTGGGGTTCTGGAACCGGGCTGATCACGATATTCCCGCAATATGAACCTCCCCCCGAATAATTGTGACCTTTAAATCTCAACTCAAAATCTTTGATATTTGAATCGCCCAAAAAACTCAGATGTGAATCTGAACTTCCAATGAGACCGGAACTCAACATATTCCCATCACCCCATAAATCAAACGCTTCAAGGGAAGTGCCACCATCATGTGTTAGGCTAACATAGTTTGATGAACCAACTTTGGGGAGAGAGAAGTGTATCGAATCCTCAAACGAAGTCAAAACATTATTCCCAAAGTTTGCGCTGAAACCACCACCATCGTTGTTCCAAACAGTTTATTGATAGTCTGAAGCATTCGCCGTCCCGGCAGCAAAACCAAGCCACATGGCTATAACAACAACCGCCATGCGTGATAAAGTGCTTTTCATAATAATCACCCCTTTACAAAAATCATTATCTTGAATAATTAGCCAAAAAAAACCATCATGTAACTTGCTTATCCCCTTACTCTCTCGCACGTTCAGCGGATCAATGATGCAATGCTAACGATTTCATTTATAAATGATATTGTACTTAAGTACAGGTGTGCCATTGCTTGCCCTCTAAACACCAGGGAACCTGTAATAATCTGGACTTGTAAGTATCCGTCTTGCGGATCGCAACCAATACCACGTTCTACAAATTCTAAGAATTCGACTCACGGTTTTGGACAGCTCTGTGTCGGACCAGCCATGAGCTTCGACCCAATAATTTGGCTCATGAATACGATCTGGCATTATCTTCTTGTTTTTCATCATGGCTTAAAAAATACAGGCCGGTGAGATTGGCTTACGGCAGCAGAAAAGCAAAGGATTCAAAACTCTAAATTCCTCTATCGGCGATTCATGCAAATGGCTGTTAATGACATTGCCATAGCTTCGTTCTTTGTAACAACCTTCCTGAAAACTGTCGCTCGCAACGTGCGGCTATCAATGCATTCCTCAACAGAATAAACAAGCGTGGCCGATGATCTTAATTTAAAAGTATTCGTCAAGGCATTGGTTGAATCAGACCGTAGATTCGCATCCCCCACCAACGAAGGCAGCGAACTGGAGAAAGCTCAAAAAGCGATCATGGGCATCGATGCCAGGATCAATCGCTTGTCCAATCTTCTGGCCGAAACCACGGCCACAGCTACCCTGCTTCACAAGATTGAATTCATGGAGCATGGAACGTTCAGATATTCAGCATCGCATGAAAACTGCAAAAACTGCTACATGGCAAGCATAAGCACTGCGCGAGATTAATGAAATAGATGTGAGGCCGATCCTGAACGGTTTCGCCGAAAACCTCGACGAATTAGTCCGCGACGGCCTGAAAGAGATGCTACGCGACCTAACAAACAGCATCGTATTTGACTACTCCAGCATGGACTGTTGCACTCACTAAAAATTCCAGTCCAAACTGGGAAATTGGTGGCGTCCCCAAGGCGATTGGGCGAAATCCCGACTATTAATTTTACCCGCATTTGTCGGATTTTACGCAAATGGATATGACCAAACTCTTTGATTTTTTCGAGTATCTTATACGACGAGCGTTTACCCTGAAAAGGAGTTGTTTCACTGCCCCACCCCTCAGCTTTCGACACCTTTAAATCATATTACCTCGAAATTACGCCCCCCGAACGCAGCCATTCGCGAAGTGCAACTAGCGACACATAGACACATAAAAGACTGTCAACCTTCTCCGAAGTGGACGCTCATCAAGCTTTCTGAGCATCATATGTCAACCTTATTGAGTACCACTGGTTAATGTTCAGTGTGCAACAACAGCGAACATTCCAAAACGCATCTGCAATAAGTTCAAGCGACTTGCACCATCAGCATTCACTTGCAACCTCAAAGCTATCAATTACCCAATATTGTATAGCTTGATCTTGCGCCACAAAGTGGTCTTATCAATTCCGAGTATCTCCGCGGTCACTGCCCGATTACCATCGTTTTCATGCAATATTCTAGTTATAAAGGATATTTCAAGTTCCTCCAAACTCTGTGGCGAGGCATAATCGGAAGAATTGGCTCGCCCTTCCTTGATTTCCCTCAGTTCATGAGGCACAACATCCACATCAATAAACTCAGTCTTGGAAAAAATGATCATGCGCTGAATGACATTCTCCAGTTCTCGACCGTTCCCGGGCCAATCGTGTCGAATAAGGGCATTGAGCGCCTTGGTGCTAATCCCCTTGATTTTCTTCTTGAGCCGAACGGATTGTTTTTCGATGAAATAATTTACGAGGAGCGGAACATCGCTAATACGCTCGCGCAACGGCGGGATTTTGATCTCGATGATTTTCAGCCGGTAGAAAAGGTCCATACGGAAACTGCCATTTTCGACAAGATCCTGAAGCGGCTTATTGGAGGCTACCAATAAGCGAACATCGATATGACGCGGCTTGGAATCTCCCATCCGGTAGAACATTCCATCTTGCAATACGCGCAACAGTTTAGCCTGTAACGATAGTGATGAATTGTTAATTTCATCCAGAAACAGCGTTCCGCCATTCGCAGCCTCGAATAACCCGATCTTTGCGTGATCAGCTCCAGTGAAAGCGCCGCGTTGAAATCCGAACAACTCGCTTTCTATAAGGTTCTCCGGGATGGCTGCACAATTGATGACAACAAAGGGTTTGTCTTTGCGCAAGCTTTCCGCATGGATACGCCTTGACACGATTTCCTTGCCGGTTCCCGATTCTCCCGTAATCATTACACAACAGTCATAACCGGCAGCAATGCCGATCATGCGGCGTACCGAGTTGATAGCCTGACTCTTGCCTATCAGATCATCAGCACTAATTAATGGGCTGGACTCACGTAACTGGAGATTCTCACGATTGAGCAGGAAAAACTGGAGCACTTTTTCGATTACGTTCCTGAGTTCTGCGGGTTCAAACGGCTTGCGCAAGTAATCATGTGCGCCACTCTTGAGCGCATCAATCGCCGATTCGATTGTCGCGTGACCGGTAATCAGCACCACCTGTGTCATCAGGTTGCATTGCTTGGCGAAATTGAGTATTTCGATGCCATCAGCATAAGGCATACGCAAATCAGTCAGAACCACCCCGACTTCATGGCTTCCGAGTATATCTTTTGCGTGCTGGGCATTCCTGGATAACAACACATTCGCTTCAAGAGGTTCAAGCACTTCCGCAATCAGATTGCGCATCGGCTCGTCATCCTCAACCACGAGTATCACTGGCCGCGCCCCAACTTCCTGCGCAGTATCAATTTCCATCGCGCTTGATCTCATTCAGCTCTCCTTGATTGCCAGCGGCAGCGTCAAAATGAATCGTGCGCCACCCGCATAATCTCCATCACAGCATAATGTACCACCAATTCGAGTCACAATAGACTGACTGATCGCCAGCCCAAGCCCAAGCCCGGAGCCATCCGGTTTGGTGGTGAAAAAAGGATCGAAAAGCTGACTATGCGTGTTCCTGGGTATTCCGGGTCCGTTATCGGTGATGCTTACCATGGCTCTATCGCCCTGGATTTTACTGACGACCGTAACGAGAGGATCTGACGCCACCCCTGAGGCCGCTTGCACCGCATTCATTATCACATTGACAAGCACGATATCGAGTTCACCTCCCTCCCCTTGGACTAGGACATTGGTTTCCAGATCGGTCTCGATGCGCACATTGTGGTTCTTGCCTGGGCAGTTATATATTGTCTCCACGACATCACCGACAACACTACTTAACTCGCAACTCTGAGGCTGGCAAACGACTCGTTGAGCAAATGTCCGCAGGTTTTCGATTATCCCGGAGCATCGCTTTGCCTCCCGGTATATCTCTTGCCCGTACTGCAGTCGCTTTATATCGCTGTCAACACCCTCGTTGAGCAACTGCGCATAGCCGACTATCGTCCCGAGCGGAGTATTAAGTTCATGCGCCAACCCTCCTGCAAGCTTCCCTATGGCCAGGAACTTCTCCGACTGTCGGATCAATTCTTGAAGTCGCTTGTATTCTGTGATGTCTTGCAGCATAACGGCAGCACAGTATTCTTGGTCATTCTCTGATTGCCTGAAAAAAGTAATATTGAGAGTGTAGTGTCGCAACGTATTGTCGGCAGTGAGAACGATTTCCTTGTTGTTAATCTGCTGTTCGTAAAGGAAAGCCTCTCGCAACAGTTCTCGCCCTTCCTCATTGAGCGCAAGTAGCTCAAAAATATTTTTCCCTAGCAATTCATCTGAACACAAATTGAATAATTGTTCGGCCTGTTTGTTCGACAGCGTCACGCGAAAATCGCTGTCTACTGTAAGCAAGGTGCCTGGCAAGCTACGCAAGATTGCGTCATTACGGTTGCGATCACCTATTATCGAAAGCTGACTTTGCTCCATTTCATGGAACAGCGATCCCATATTGCGTATCAGAATATTGTAATCCTCTATTACTGGACCAAAAATAAATCTTAATCCACGCGGCGTCTTGATCGGCTTCAGCGAACCTTTGGCCGCGCGTTGTATGCCTCGATGGAGGATCTGAATTCCATATGGGAATGTAAGAAAATAGTTGGCTAATAACACAATCAGTATGCTGATTATTGCGAGAGGCAGAATGAAACTTTCAAGCGTGTAGAGTCCCTCCGACTGTGGCGGATAAAGCACGACCAATGCCAACCCGGCAATGCTTAAAACCAGTATCCAGTTTGACATGGTTGATGAAGGTACGATCGTCAGTGTTCTCATAAAAGCCTCATAGATCCAAAACGTCTTCAACCGCAACACTACATTTTAAAAAGCGCGGATTCAAGTTAGAAGTGCAACAACCAGTGGTTGCTTGGTGTAGCGTACTTCCACCCCGAAGAATACCTCATGCGGGGTTCGAAATTACTGTAGTTGGTTTCCTGTTTAATAGCAATCAGTCCAAAACATAATCCCTTTCCCATTGCCTCAACAGGGATTCGAACCGTTGCTGAACAAAATCAGCGTCGCTCGTGCTGATTGAGTAGGTTTTACAGGTATTGTCGTCAATCTCGAAATCAACCGCATACAGTGTTTCCGGCCTGTGACCGTGAAGCGTAACAACCCAATAGCGAAATCTGCCCCTGATTCCCGGCTGTTTTATCACCTCATCCGGTTGCCCATATCGACCCGCAAGTGTCGAGACAGGCAGGCTCCTCGTCAGGGTCGCTTCGACGCCCACCACCTTGTGGGCCTTGTATAGATCTTTAGGTATGTCATATGTAGTGATGTAGCCTAAGCCCTGCGTCTTCTTGGTGACGGTGAGCACACCAACTTGCCCCTTGGTATGTATTAGCAATTGGGTCAGCCCGGAGGTGCAGCGCGTATCGGCTTTGCCTCGATTGAACCAGCCCTCGGCAGTTCCCGGTTTGCGCTGCCCTGTAACGTATACGACGTCCCAATCCGTCGCCGACAAACGCATAGCCACGCCGCGCCAATTGATACCCTGTTTCGCATTATCGGCTGGCCCATGATCCACGATTGCTGATGCTAGGCCGCAATCCTGAAACAGCCGATCCACGGTTATTTCAAGTCGTGATGCACCCTTGAGCGATTTCATCTGGTCCAGTGTCATGGCAGCGATGGCGCCACCCGAAAAACAGCAACTCGCAAAAGCCAGTGCGCATACCGCCATGCATGTCCTTATCCTGCCCATAACGTTTTTCACAACCATGCTTCCGTTATGCTCAGACTAAAAGAGCACCCTCTGGACGAGCCACACAATACCCAACGCTGCCGCACCCTGGGAGAATCCACGGCAGAACCGCCGATCCCAGGCACGGCTTCTGAGATAATGCAATATCGGTATCGAAATCGCGATGATCACCAGTTGTCCGGCTTCGATGCCTATATTGAACGAGAAAAGTGAAAGCAACAGCTCATCGGGCGAAACGGTAATGGCCTTTAATGCACCGACAAAACCGAGACCATGCACCAGGCCGAACAGACCGGTCAGCAGCCATCTTTTACTGACCTTAGTTGCGTAAACATTTTCGATGGCCACATAGATGATAGTCAGTGCAATCAGTGGCTCGACGATGCTGGAAGGCAGCGAAATCAGGTGGAGAAAGGCCAATGCCATGGTCAGGCTGTGGGCGACCGTGAATGCGGTCACTGCCTTGATCGTGTCCATCAGGTTCATCGCGATGATCACGGTCAATAGAAACAGAATATGATCATAGCCCGTGAGCAGATGCATCACCCCGAGCTCGAAAAAGGACTTCATACGGTCGCTGGAAGCCGAACCCCCGGTGTAAACATCGGGAATGTGAAAGGTCGTATTCGACGCATTCAGCACCGCCTCGCGCAAAGACTTTGCAGGATCATCGGGTGGCGCCAGCCGAACGAATTGCGTGTGCTTGTCGTCAAGATCAAGAAACAGGGTCGAGGTAAGCGTCAAGTCATTGACCTTTTGCGGACAATGATAAAGCAGGTGGACGATCCAGTTGCCGGCTGTGTCCGGGACAGCTTTATCGATCCTGGTGAGCTGGCATTCGCTGTCCCAGGTCTTTACGCTCAATTCCGAAGTGAAATAATCCTGAAAATCGGAGGAATTCGGGTCAACCTCCTGTTTAATGAGTTTGGCGGCCGCCGGCGACATGTTCAGGTAATACGAGACTGTGTCGCCCTGGACGATGATGATCGAATGGCTGACGCTGCCGATACTGACATGAGCTTCTGCCGGCACCACCGTCAGCAAGCTGCAGACGAATAACAACAAATTACGCAGCAGGGAAAACGCCGGCAATTCCGAAAACGATCTTACGCGGGGTGGATAATGCAATGTCTTGCTCCCTTTCATCATGCGAATCAAACGCAGCATCAAGTAGTGAGAATTTTCGATGCATTCATCGTCAATCAGGTTTGTCCCTTGCGGGTACCTGTACCCTGCGGATGCCAGTCCAATTAGAATGGAGATATTATGGCCGGAAAAAGAGGAGGCTTACGCCTCCTCTTTCCGGTTAAATCAAGTGCTGAAACCATCTTTGCCGCCGTCTGCCAGAATCAAACGTTTTAAAGCTATGTCCACCCGGCCGATTCAAGACAGCCCTCAGATGCCGCCAGGACCATAGCATTGTTTAAAGCCGTTCTGAAGATCGATGGCAGGATCGCCGGACGACGGTTGCGCAGCCTTGTCCAGACATACCGCCCGGTCATCGAGCTTGGGCCCGACCGTAGCGCTCAGCTGTGCCTTGATATACGCAACGATCTGATCGACCGCATTCATCGGCGAGGCTACCATGGCGGAGGCGCTTCCCGAACTGCTCGCAAAGGTGAACGCATACGCCAGATTGGCGGTGTTGCTCACGCCTGCTACTACCAAGGGACATTCACCAGCGCCATTGGGGGCAGGGCAACCGGAACCGGAGACTGTGATGACCTTCAGATCGACGATATGCGCGCCGTCAGCCGCGGTGATATTGTAGGTATATTTTACATTGCCATTATAACGTGAGACGTCGCCGCCACCCCAGGTGTAGATGTCAGGCCCGTACTCGGCATTCAGTCCAGTGTTCAACGAGGCCAAAATCTGCGTTCCAGTCATGGTCGACACATACATGGCATTGCTACCAATATTCGGCGAGACCATGTTTACCACGTCGCCGTAGGTGATCGGCGCAGGCTTGGCCACGGAACCGGGAATGGAGGAACCATAGCGGATGCCGAAATGATTTGCGGTATCCGTGCCGAATATGCTCGCCATCGCATCGGCAAGAAAATTCCCCATGGTACTTTGGGTATCGCCGCGTCGCTCGATCACCGTGGTCGTGTAACCGACCACCGTATCCAACTGCGCCGCGAAGGGCGCATAGGCCGCATCTGCCAACGTCTGCACCGCCGGGTCGGGAACGCCGTTTGGCGCATAAGTTTTCACGTTGGCATCCGTGACGCGCACCAGGGTGTTGGTGTAACTGACCACCTTTTTACCGCTGACCATCAAGTCGAGCTTGCCGAGATACTTGCCGTGCGAGCCGGCCTGCACCACCACCACTTTCCTGGTGCCGTCGGCATTGGGAATGGCCGGTGGATTGGTGACATTATGATGGGTATGCGCGCCGACGATCACGTCGATGCCGGTAGAACGGGCAGCGAACTTCTGGTCCTGGAAGTAACCCATGTGTGAGATCACGACGACCAGATCAGGATTCTCCTTCTGGCGTATGGTTGCCGCCAGCGAAGAGATTTCGTTCTCGATATGGAACCCGGCGGGCACGTTCGCGCCCGCTACACCCGTAGTAGCATTCCATGCCTGCCCCTCAACCAGGAAGCCCTGCGTGCCGTCCGCCTTCTTGGTGCCGCCTGACAGCGGAGAAGCAATGCCGATGAAGGCAATTTTCAGGTTCGGGGTCTGCTTGATGTAGTAACGCGGCAACACCGGCAGTTGTGTCCCCGCATCGAGCAGGTTGGCGGCGATGAGTGGGTAGTTCAAACCGGGTGAGGTGGTGCCGGCCGCAGTGACGCCATTGGTGATGGTGCCCGTGGTGGTGCCACCATTGACCACCGCCAGGAAGCTTTCCTTGTTCCAGGCAAAATCGCGGTTGCCCGGAATCCCGATGTCGATGCCCATCGCATTCAGCACCGGGACGACCGCAGTCCCCTGGGTCAGTTGCGCCACCGGACTGCCGTCGAAGGTATCGCCGGCATCGACGAACACCGCATCCGTCGCCTTCGCCTTGAAGCCCTTGACCATCCCGGCAATGCGCGCGTATCCGCCGACCGTTCCCTCTGTCGCCGCAGTAGTGGCGTAGGAGTCAACTTCGGTGTATTCGGCGTGATAAGTTGGCACGAAGTAACCGTGCGTATCATTCATCCATAGAATCTCTAACGCAACCTTAGGAACCGCAGGAGTGCTTGCAGCGGGAGTGGAACTGTCGCCGCCACATCCGCTCAACGCCAGTGCAGTAGATATAAGCACCAGCGCAAGCAAACTCTTGCTAGTTTTGTTCAAGCGTTTGGGCAAGCAATTATTTTCAATCATTTTTATCCCCTCCCTGATGATATGTATATTTCTGGAATTTATGAATTCATCACGATTCGTCAAAACTCGAACTGCAGACCGACCGTGGCCTGGTTATAGTCCCGTTGCGAAGCATCGTACGGATTCTGTACGTCGAACTTAACCGAGGCAAATTCGCCCGACACTTTCAGTTTCTGACCATCGATGTAGTAGTTTGCACCTACACTGTCCCACTTTCTGTCGCTATAGCCTGAAGTCAGGTGATAATCCGATTTTTCGTAGCGAGCAAATATTTGCAGGCGACCCATGCCAACTTTACCCGGTAACATATAGCCACCTTTCAGATATCCGCCGCCCAGTTCGGAGGTCTGCGGCAAGAGCGGGTCTACTGAAGTGCCATTGATCGCATTCCCAGTCTTGTAGCGCATAGCTGCGCCCGACAAGGTGTAGGTGCCAGTGGAAAATGGTTGCTCGTAGAAGAAATCCACAGTCGAACCCTTATAGTCCTGCGGATTGCTCTTGTTCGCGAAATCTGCGTAGGCGGCGTCCTTCTGGGAATCCAGTGCAATACCAAAGGTCAGCACTTGTTTTGTTCCCAGATAGGTTCCAAGGTAACCATAATCAGTCTCCGGATCCAAGAGGCTCCAATGTACACGCCCGGTAAAGCGAGGAGTTTTCTGCGGCGCGTTGGCATCGTTTCGGCCGTTACCCGCCATCAGTTGATAGTGGAATTTGCCATCAGCGAGATTTCCCCATACCGCCACGCCGGTATCGCGGCTGCCACCCCACGGAGTGTAAGCAAGCCACTCTGCGCGATCCATCGTCAGGGGGTCAAGACAACCTTCGAGATTTTCGCGGGAAAAACTGTTTTTGAAGCGGCCCACGATGAAGCGAACGGCATCGGTGTAATCGAGAGTGACATAGGCATCACGGTAATACACGCTCTTATCGACATCCCCCCCTTTGCCGTCGTTGCCTGCTTCCAGTTGCGCGAAGAAGCCGACATAGTCATTGGCCTGGCCGTTGAAAGTCAAACGATTTCTGTGCAGGAAAAATTCGCTGGTATTGCCGGAATCGGTAGCCGACGTGTATCCACGATTCTGCCCCCAAAACTGTAAGGCATAGCTTATCGTCAGATAACTTTCGTTATTGAAGGGGATGGTGGGTCCAGCCTGAGCCGGGGTACTCAAACCCGCCAAGAGTAGCGCTCCGGCTTGTACCAGGCCCAACCCGACAAGACTGCTCTTTTTTACGTTATTTTTCGTATTCATCTTTGCATCCCCCCTTGATTTTTTATTGATAACGCTTGTTAAGTTCGGCTGAATTTCCCGACTTGTGGCAGGCATCGCAAGCGTCCGCCACTTTCATGCGCGGATCCTTGATCAGCCCTTCGTGCGCAAGCTCCTTCTTGATCAGGCGATCCTTTCCCTTGTGACAACCCACGCAGTCGCCATCCACCGACTTGTGATTAAAGTGCCACGGAGCTGTTTTGGCATCCATCTTTGGAGCGGCGGCTCGCATACCGTTGTGACACTTGAAGCATGAGGAGGCGCCCATGCCGCAGGCATTCGCATTAGCGATCGGCGAAAACGCCGCCACATATTCCCGCACATCCCCAATCGCTTCTCGCCCCCAGCCAGCACTACTGACGGACGCTGTCAGGGGCTGTTGCTCGGCTGCAAGCGACAGCCAAGCGATAGTCGATGCAGATAATAGAACGGTGAGCGAAGTGGCGACGATCATCCCGCGTTTGTATTTGCGCATTTGACTGACGATCTTTCTGATATTCATTGAGTAACTCCTAGGTTATTGGTTTTTTCCTGACTACTTTCCTGGATACGGCTATCACCTGAATCCGGACCCGGATTGTTGCCCGTTTTTAATTTGGCCATTGCTTGCTCTATATCTCGCTCACTCATACCCTCGGCGCACATACATACGGGACCGGAGGTTTTAAATTTGAGGCGCCCCTTTGGCGCAGGCTTCCCACCTTGACTTTGCAAGGACGTCATTTCCGCCGCTAATACCGTAACAGTCCCAACCGAAACCAAGCTACCGGCTGCTACCGATAACAGAAACGCAACATCACATCCTGTCAGATTCCGCATTTAAAATTATCCCAAGCACACTTACGGTACTGTTGATTTATATTCAGCATATTATGTGCCATCTACTCATGTCCTTATAATACATAGAGTTATAACAATTCAACGGGGGTTTATGCATTGCAAAATTTATCGGCATCCTTTCTTTATTTCAATTTGCAACTGCCTGTTGAGACTCACCGGATCGAACAGGCACGGCCACCACCAGATCGTCGAGCTGATAAGCTGTGGCCTCAGCCTTTTGCATCGCTTCGCGTAACAGAGACTGGGTAGTCATATCCATCTTGGGATTGCGCTCGAGCATCGACTGAAACATGCGCACGTAGTGCTCTGCAGGGGCGACTTCTATACGCATTTCAATATGGTTTGTGCCAGGTGGCACACTGATTTCAGCGGTGACCACCGATTTTCCCCCAGGCGGAATGCGCGTATCGGTCAACTCGCGGTCCATATCCACGCTGACTGTCCTGCCTATCACATGACGCGCAATTTCCCGGGTACCTGCGGAATTGCGCAACTGCAGGCTAACCGTCACCTTGGGCACTACGTAGGTGGGGAAGTAATGTCCGACCCCAGGTGCAGTAATTATGGATTGCACGGCGAGACGGTAAGGGGAGATACGTTTGACGACCAACTCGCGTCGGAGACCCCTGTCCACCATTGCCCGGTCATGTATCCCGCGCCACAGGTGTCGCTTTCCCTGCATGTGACAATTTTGACAGGCCAGACCTTGCCCGGCCGCCGGACTTGTTCGCCATTCCTCGTAGGTATTCTCGACCAGCTTTCCCGCGAGGCTCTTGCCGTGCGGCGGAAATTGATGGCAGGTTGCACAAAAACGGCTGTCCTGGAATGCCTGTTCGGCGATGAAACCATCATGCGGTTTGTGCGCCACCGGTAATGGGTTTTGCGCATTCTTTGCACCGAATGCATCCGCAGGTGGCCCATAGCGCTGATGCCTGCGGACGTGACAAGCCGCGCAAACCAGTCCGCGCAAATGCAAATCACCGCTCACATAAGCGGGCGCCGGCGACTTGGGCGCATTTGCCCAACCCTGCTGCAGGGCCATCAGCGCTTTCTGCTCAGCCAGCGGCGCGTGGCAACGTAAGCAACTGTTGGACTCCTCCTGGCTGAGCACGCGGAACTGCCAGAGTATCCCCGGTCCTATGCTGTGACTGTGCAGACTGGTGCGCCAATCAGCGTATTGATTGGGATGACAGACACCGCAGGATTCGGGGGCAAGCGAAGCTTCAAGGCTTGAAAACCCCGGCGGCGGCTCGCCTTGCGGCGCCAGTGGCTGTGCCCAATGCCGGGCGAGAAACTGAACAGTCGACTCCGTCGGCACATGATCCTTTGCCAGCTTGCGATAAACCACCCATGTGCTTGCCACCGCGAGCGTCAACGCGACAATCAGAATTGCAACTTGAACTTTTGAACGCAGCATACTGGTTTCACTTGGCTAAAAAAAACGGGAGCCAACATTGTATTGCTGGCACCCGTCACTAAGACTGATATTTCGCGCGGGCGCTTGGCGCCCGCGATTCAACTATTTCACGCTCAACCACCGCAGGGATTGGCCGGTGCTGCACCGCCACCGGAACTACTGGTATTGCTTGCACTAGGCGTTTTGTATGCCTGGTCCTGGGCGATTAGGACATTGGAGTTCGGCGCATAGGCATTCGTGATTTGACGGGTCGCCACCATAACAGTATTGCTAGCAGGCCGGAAGAACGACTTCACGTCTGTACGCCAGGGCGAGTCAGCTGGCAGGATGTTGTTTCCCGTAGCATCCGGCAAGTTGGACAGCGAGTTCCACTCCACCATGCCGCTATCGTAGAAACGGGTCGGATGCCCGAGTACCACCGAACTAGCCATGCCGGTGATCATGGCACGGAAAGTGGTCTCGCACCATAGATAGGCTGTATCGCCAGGCTGGTAGCCATTGCCCGCGCCCACCAGCGTTTCCGTGTAGACGCTATTCACCATGTTGCCACGGTGCAAGCCATTGCCGGCTGCATCAGCCTCACCGTTCATGTAACTCGCCAGTTGTGCCTTGGTCTTATAATCGCAGCCCCCCCCAACAGGAACGGGGTTGCAATTATTGAGCAGGTTGATGAAGTTGAGGTCGACCGCGCCATTCGGATGCCCTTGCCGCGAACCGTTGTTCTGGAACGAGCCCATGTAGTCGTAGGTGGGCGCCGCATTACAATAGGCGGACGCGCCGCAACCAGCAGATGCACCGTCGTTGGCCTCACGCATGTAGCCAGCACTGTATTGTGTGATGGTACGCGCATCCCAGAGAAACACTCCGCTGCCCTTCGTGCTGGTGTCTGTCGCCGGCACCACCGCCATGAAGTCGCCGACGGATGCGATCAGGGAAGTATTGTCATTGAGGAGATTCTTTACCGAGTATGTCCCCGCAGGAAAACTAGGCGGCGTATTGCCAGCGGTAGCAAAGTCAACCGCAGTCATCGCGCCACTGGTTAACTGCCACTGGTTGCTGCCGCTCAGAATGGATAGATGCTTGGCATCAACGCCCCAATAGTGCAGAGCAAGCCAGGCGCGGCCCTGACTCATCACATTGCTGGAACTGGCAGTGCCCTGCAAGATCACGATCATGTCGTTTGCCGGGTCGATACCATACTTGTTGAGTTCTGCATCGATGCTGGGGCCGTCGAGCACCAGACTGGATGTGCTGATCACGCCATTGCTGCGGGTCATGACCCATTCGGCGCTCGCCGCCAGATAGCTGACCACGTTTTGGGTGGGAGTCGCATTGGTGGTGGCAGGCACAATATACTGGTAGCCAGCCTCGCCGGCTGTCACTTCCAGAATCACCAGTTTGCCGGTGATACCTGCCGGGCGCTGGTTAAGCCAATTATCTTTCCAGCGCTTGAGCGTCGCGCCGGTGATCAGGCCGTTGACGTTATCGTTGTAATTGTCCGCCGATACATTCGTGAGATCCGCCGGGGAGTTAACCGTGATTGTAACGGCATTGATATAGCCTGTACCGTTGGTTGTGTCCTCCCCGCCACTACAACCAGCTAACAGTGCCGTCGACAGTAGCAACATCGGCATCACACAGGAATGCAAAAACTCACTGCCATACCGGTCATTATCTTGATATTTTTTCATACTCCCCTCCTCATTCGTGAATACGATTTACGCTTTTGATGATTGAGCCATGTACATCCATACGGTCATACCTGCCACCCAATGAAAGCAGAATTCATACCATAAATAATAATATTTATTATTCATATACTTATGCAAGTATGATCCTCCCGCAACAATTGCACAATTCATCAATAGTCATGCAGCCTTTCAATTTGCAAGCCACCGCCGTTATCCAAACTGCTGCGTCAAACATACATTGCAATATCCAAACTTAACGACTAATTTCTTTGATTATGTTGCGATATAAAACCCAATCATCATCCAAGGTAAACAAGGATTTATAACAATATCAAAATGTTAATCTTCTGGCTCGCAAATTGCTTTTGTTTGTAAAAGCGGTCGAGGAATTATCAGGTATGTGGTTTTATCAAATTTTCAGGCCTATTGGTCTGGTATGGGTTGGAATACGACATCGCTTGGCCCGTGCCAATAATTTCAGACTTAGACAGGTCGATCTGCCCGAGCATGGAACACTAACACTTGAAGAGACACTCGATTTTGTGGGGGACAATTGTCTTCGTACCAATTTGCTCACCAAAATGATATTGGATAAGGCTGTCGCGGGAGAGGTATTCGAAATCATCTCGGATAACCTGAGTGCTGTCGAGACAATCCCATTCATGCTACCCAATTGTAATTGCGAGCATCTTGCAACTGTCCATGAACCAACGTGCCGAAAGATCTATGTTCGCAAACGCGACTCACTATCATTGCCTACCAAATCGAAATAACACCCTGATGTTAGACAAGAAATCAAAACCAATACAAAGGTAAACTCGAATGACAAGTCTCCCATGTAACACAGTGAACGTAGACACCCCTCCCGTCGTGTCGACCGAACCGCGTAACGTCATTCGCGCATTTATCGTCCTGGGATTCTTCGCCCTGGTTTCCTTGAGTTCCTTCGCAGTGGATCACCGTTTCATCTATTACTCCGCCTACCTGTGGTTCGGTTTCACCTATGGCATGTCACTGCAATACGGCCGGTTCTGCATGGCATCCGCAATCCGCGATCTGTTCGCGGTTGGAGTCCCTCGTATGGCTGTGGGAATCATGATCGCGGTGGTATTGTTCAGTCTGGTTTCCGCATTAGTGACCGTAGCCGGGAAAAGCACATTTCACCCTTCGCCCATCGGCCTATATTCCGTGATCGGAGGTCTGATTTTCGGCATCGGCATGGTCTATACCGGGGGATGCGCCTCGGGTTCACTCTACAAGACAGGGGAAGGCAGTATCGCTGCTCTGCTGGTGGTTCTATCGCTCAGTTTCACACAGGTATTTCTGGTGGATGCAGGGGGCTGGCTGAACCAGTTGATACCAGCGGCTTGGACACAGGCCACTCTCGCTCAAGACCTACCAGCCGTCATCACACCGACCGACGGCTGGTACGACCAATTCCTCGCCGGATACGTCTGGAATCTTAAGGCACATACCGTTGGCGAATTACTCGGATTTACCAATACTGTTTATGCGGCGTTCATCGGTAATTCGCTGATCAATTCCATCATACCGGCGATTCTTATCCTCGCCGGAATCTACGTCCGTTGGTTTCGCAAAGGCTACCTGCGCGACAACAAGTCGCAATATCAGGGTTTCCGTACCGAACTTGCCGGATATTGGAGCATGATTACAGCTTCCAAACGCACAGCCATTGCCGGTCTCGTGCTTGGGGTTGCAGCCGGCCTGCATATGTGGGTTATGCAAGGATTGCAATTTCGCCTGGGCATCTCAAATGCCGGAGAGTTGCTCTCTGGCATGGGTTATAGTGGACTGAGTATTCAGGATACAGTTTTCGACCCGGGCTATTTCTACATCACGACACAGGAGGCCCAAGGTGCCGCGTGGGTTGTCCAAAAACTCGGCTTCAATGTAACGGATAACATCTTTTTCGGGCTAGACAACGGCGTACCCAATCCGATCCTGAATCCGGTGCTGTGGATGTCCATTGCCCTGGTTGGCGGCGCTGCTGTAATGGCGTTGCTCAACAATGAATTCAAACTCAAGATGCCAACTCTAGAGATCGCCACTTGGGCAATCTTTGGCGGCATCCTGATGGGGATAGGAGCACGCATTGGACTGGGGTGCAACATCGGCGCATTTTTCGCAACTGTCACGAACGGCGACCCATCAGGCTGGCTTTTCGGTCTGGGCATGACCGTGGGCGGCTTTATCGGTGTGAAATTCTTTAACTGGTGGATCGAACGCCAAATGGCCAAGGAAATGTCAGCATTCGATCTCTAACGAATCTTAAACTCAAGGTAAGGTATGTAAATCATGGCAGTCAAATTCGAAAAAACAGGTGATGGAACCTATGTGCTGGATGTTCAGGGCTATGTATGCCCGCATCCACAACTGTATACCAAGAAAGGCATGGAAAAACTGAAACAGGGCGAAATTCTCGATCTGATTTTCGATAATCCATCTTCAGGCGAATCCATCATGGCCATGTGCCAGGCTGAGGGCAACGAGATCATCGAGCAGAAAAAGGAAGCTGGCAAAACGACGATGCGCTGGCGCATCCGCAAGAGTTAAAGCGCCTTCTGAAAGTACTCCCATGAAAAAAAATGTCTGGTTCGTGATTGCAGTAGTCGTATTCTTTTTAGGTTTGATCATTGCCTATACTTTAGTGCCAGCTGATCGTATTGTTGCAAGCGAGGCGGCAACATCCGCAGATAAGCCACACTGACCCGAAGAGTGCATTCCAACACAGGAGATAGACCCGTGCTGCTTGGCATTGTTGCAACAAACGAATCTGCCGAAGACCATCTGGTGGGGTTAGCCCATGCCGCCAGCGCACGTGGCTGGAAGTGTCGTGGCTTTCTTACCGACCTTGGTGTGAGACTGCTCCGCTCGGCTGACCTGCTTGAACTGGTCAACTCGGGCGCGTTGAGTCTGGCCGTCTGCGAACACAGCTGGAAGCTATTTGGCAGCGGTGACGCCCCGGGTGGTGTGGCCATGGCAAGCCAATTCCAAAACGCAGAACTGGCTCATTTATGCGACAAAGTGATTGTTCTCTAGCCCTGGCCAGCCATGAAAAAAAACATTCTGGTAATTGCAAAAAACAACAAGGCCGAAGCGCTACGAGTAGCAATTGGTCTTGTGCTTCTTGACGACACGGTGAAGCTCGACGTTGTGGGTGAACTTGATGATTCTCCGCAGATCCAGGAACAGATCGAGGTCCTGGAGTTCGCCAATGTGCCATATGAAATGCTCAATGATGGCGCCAAACTAATCGATAAACTGGCTCAAGATCTGATCAATTCGGATATGGTGTATGTAATATGAAAACACGACGAAACATACTGGTTCTTTACTCCGACAATGAAGCGCCTGTCGTTGTATCTCATTTGGCAGATGCCATAACTCGCCTGGGTTCGATTGCCTCAGTTTGCAAGCTTTGCAACAGCCAATATGACCAGATACTTGATGCAGTGGAAATCGCCGACACAGTGATTTACTGGCCTCCAGACTAGATCGGCTCTACTGGCAATGCCAATAAACTCTATGACTAAAGCTGGATTTGAAAGAGTCCAATGGCCAACACCATGCGTTTACTTGGTGTGGTACTTCTATTCACGCCCAGGTAGTTTCATGCTTGAGCTTCTACAGATACCATCGTGGCCAGTCAGGATGGTTGATGTGCTGGTGATACCTAGACTGCTAGAGGGGTTTTTTGTGGGCGGCAATCTGGCCAATCCTATTCTAGACACAATCTAGACACGGCTAAATTACTACTTTAAATATCATTCATAACTACTTGATTAATTTGGCGTCCCCAACGAGATTCGAACTCGTGTTACCGCCGTGAAAGGGCGATGTCCTAGGCCTCTAGACGATGGGGACTTTGACTTTTAATGCTCTTTTGGTGGAGATAAGCGGGATCGAACCGCTGACCTCTTGCATGCCATGCAAGCGCTCTCCCAGCTGAGCTATACCCCCGGTACCTCGAAAGAGGGCGCATTATAGTGATGCGACCTATGCTTGTAAAGCCGACATCCCAAAATATTTACAGGTATCGCTTGATCCGCGCCAGCACGGTCTCGCGCGGGAACAAAGCCAGCACGGCATCGACTGACGGAGTGTGCGTCTGCCCCACCAGCATCACGCGCAACGGCATCGCCAGCTTCGGCATCTTCAGGTTGTGCTTGGCCAGCACCTCTTTTATCAACGCGGCCAGCGCGGGTGCTTCCCATGCGACATCGGCAAAACGTTCGGCAAGTTCGCGCAACGCGGGCAGCACATCGGGTAACAGGTGCATGTCCAGCAGGTCCTGAGCGGGATGCAGTTCGATGTAGAACACTTCGGCGGCGTCGGCCAATTCATTAAGGGTCGCCACGCGCTCCTTGTAGAGCGACACGATGGATTCCAACACCGGAACATCGCTCACCTTTACACCGCGCGCTTCGAGACGCGGACGCACCAGCGCAGCCAGACGCACATTATCGGCCTGCTTCAGGTACTGCTGGTTGACCCAATTCAATTTCTCAGTGTTGAACTGCGCGGCGGACGGCGTGATGTGATCGAGATCGAACCATAAACAAAATTCCTTTACCGAGAAAATCTCCTTGTCGCCGTGCGACCATCCCAGCCGCGCCAGATAATTGACCACCGCCTCCGGCAGATAGCCGTCCTCATCGTATTGCATCACGCTCACCGCGCCGTGACGTTTGGATAGCTTGGTTCCATCATCGCCGAGGATCATGGAGAGGTGCGCGTATTGCGGCACTGTCGCACCGAGAGCCTTGAGAATATTGATCTGGCGCGGCGTGTTATTGACGTGGTCGTCGCCACGGATCACATGCGTGATGCCCATCTCCCAATCATCCACCACCACGCAGAAATTGTAGGTGGGAGTTCCGTCTGCACGCGCAATGATCAGGTCATCCAGCTCATTGTTATTGAACCCGATATAGCCTTTCACCAAATCCTTCCAGCCCACCATACCCACTGTCGGGTTCTTGAACCGCACCACCGGCGCAACGCCTGCAGGGGGCTCGGGCAGCACCTTGCCGAGATCCGGGCGCCAGAGGCCATCATAGCGAGGCTTCTCACCGCGCGCGCGTTGTGCCTCGCGTATCGCATCCAGTTCCTCCGGCGAGGTGTAGCAGTAATAGGCCGTCCCCTCATCCAGCATCTGCCGGATCACCTCTTTGTAGCGCTCCATGCGCCGCATCTGGTAGAAAGGACCCTCGTCATAATCCAGATTCAACCAGGACATCCCGTCCAGGATCGCCTGCACTGCTTCGGGCGTAGAACGCTCCACATCGGTATCCTCGATGCGCAAGATGAAAACGCCTCCATGCTTGCGCGCATACGCCCAGGAGAACAAGGCGGTGCGTGCGCCGCCGATGTGCAGGTAGCCGGTGGGGCTGGGAGCGAAACGGGTACGAATGGCCATGACTTTAAAGAAACAAAAATGGGGAGCGCATTTTACGGGCTTTGCGCATTGCGCGCACAAAGTTGTGATTGTGCTCATTGACCAGGACAATCGCGTTGTGCTCTAATCCGCGCCCTCTTTTCTCTTTCGGGCTCGGGCGGTTAGCTCAGCGGTAGAGCACTGCCTTCACACGGCAGGGGTCACTGGTTCGAACCCAGTACCGCCCACCAAGGAATCAAGCGCTTGCATCGCTCTTAAACCACCACTTGATCGGCAACAAGACTAAAAAGATTTCAATGTCCAATGCAATCGTAGTCAATAATCAACACCGGATGATGAACATGAAGCCAGGAAGAAACGATCCTTGCAGCTGCGGTAGCGGAAAGAAATTCAAGTATTGTTGCATGGCAAAAATTGAATTAATGCCGCCATCCCCGCTGGCTCCACCACCCGCCGAAATAGACCAGCTCGGCATCTTGTTCAACACTGGCCGTTATGCGGATCTGCAAAGCAGGTCACATCAATTGCTCGGGCAGTATCCAAATTCCGGGATGATCTGGAAGCTGTTCGGCCTGTCCCTGCAGTTGC
>Ga0315271_10000408_pt1 | contig 23137 bp, 22 predicted proteins | sample C3_top_MG_FD_204664 | JGI IMG/M metagenome (GOLD analysis project Ga0315271, IMG submission 204664) | Sediment microbial communities from Yellowstone Lake, YNP, Wyoming, USA - C3_top | ecosystem: Environmental > Aquatic > Freshwater > Lake > Sediment | place: USA: Wyoming | collected 2017-08-01
GGAGAAGATGAACTTGCTGGGAATGCGAAAGTCGCTTGCCGGTGCCGCCCGGCCAGTCGTTGTCCGGAATGGCGGGTTCACATTGGTTGAACTGTTGCTGGTTCTGGTCATACTCGCCCTGATCGGCGGCCTCGTGCTGCCAAGCATCATTGGCAAAGCTGAGGGGGCAAAAGCCAAGGCCGCCGCTTCCCAGGTGAGCCGGTTGGCGATGGCTGTAGAGAGTTACTACCTGGATACCGGTGCAACACCCCAAAGCCTGCAGCAGTTGGTGGAAGACCCGGGTGCAGCCGGCTGGAATGGGCCCTATGTAAAGGCTTCCAGCCTGAAAGACCCCTGGGGTCATGATTACGAATACGTCTTCCCAGGCGAACACGGTGAATTTGACATCACCACACTGGGCGCCGACGGCCAGCCGGGTGGCGAAGGTAAGAACGCGGACATCAACAGCTGGGAGTAGTGCTTCGCCAATGTGCGCAGCACGCCTCGAGCGGGTTCTGACCGTGACAAAAAATACACCGGCGCGCGCCGCAGCACAGGATTCGAAAGGCTTCACGCTGGTCGAGTTGCTGGTGGTGCTGGTTATTGCCGGCTTGGTCCTGGCCCTGGTTGGTACATCCATTTCCCGCAGCATCAGCGGCGCCGAAATGCGCACAGCAGCTCGAAAAATGGCAGCCTCCCTGCGCTACACGCGAACGCGTGCCATTCTGGATAAACAGGAAGAGGTTTTCCTGGTTGATACCGAAAGCCGGTCCTACCTTGCCCCGAAGAGAAAAGCAGTAGAGCTGCCCGAAGGTATGGAAGTGTTACTCAATACTGCTCGCTCGGAATTGACAGCCGAATCGGTCGGTGGCATTCGCTTTTATCCCGACGGAGGCTCCACTGGTGGATCAATTGAACTCAACGCGAATGGACGGATTTATCGCATTAACATTGCCTGGCTGACTGGCGAAGCTTCCGTGCAGCCTCCAAAGGATTAGTCCATGGCGTTACGCGCACTGCGACCACCATACCGTTCAGCTGCATCAGGATTCACGCTGATTGAGGTATTGCTGGCTTTTGTGATTTTTGCCCTGAGTTTTTCCGTGGTGCTGGAAATCATTGCTGGCTCGATGCGCAATACCGTGCGTGCCCGGCAGTACACCGAAGTTGCTCTTATTACGCAATCCGCGATGGACCGGGTTGGATTGGATATCCCTCTCAAAGAGGGCGCCCAAGCCAACGGCGAGTCCGGCGTTTATCGCTGGGAGTTACACATAAGTCATTTTGCCGGTACGGCCGAGACTGCCCGTAGCGTGGAGTTGGAAGATCTGACCGGCATTGAGTTGCTTGAGGTTGAATTCGTCATCAGTTGGGGGGACTACCCGAGCGAACACTCCGACCGCTTCAGTACCATCAAGGCTGTATTGGCCGGCCAGGCGGGGAAAGGCGCGTGAACCCGTCCAGGGGATTTACCCTCGTGGAGTTATTGCTCGCCATCACTCTGCTGAGCATTCTGTTGGCATTGGCCTATGGTGGCCTGCACGCCGCCACCCAGGCCACGGACCGTGGCCAGACCATCCTCGAAGAAAGCGGCCGGCTGCGCATGGCACATCAGTTTGTGCACAAGCAACTGAACCAGGCGATACCGTTGGCTTTCAATCTAAAAGAAGGAAAAATCGCGGAAGGTGATAAGGCCGAGATATTTGATGGCACCTCTAACTCCATTCGCTTTGTTGGCCCAATGCCCGGTTACCTGGGGTTTGGTGGACCGCAGGTTCAACAACTGAGCATCGTTTCCGGGGAAGATGGTCTTGAACTGGTACTCGAGCAGGCCCCGGTGCAGGGCTTTGAAGAATCAAGCTTGACTGAACGGGCACCGATCAGCCTGATTGACCACATCGCTAGTGCCGAATTCAGCTTTTTGGGGCGTGGTGAGGATGGAGAATTGCTCCCCTGGTCCTCGGTTTGGGAAGAAACCGATACCCTCCCGTTGGCCATTTCACTGGACATCGAATTTGAAAAAGGTAGCTATGCGGACTGGCCATTGCTGGTTGCCGCCATAAAAATAGACAGCAGCGTGGTTGACGGCGTTGATGGAAGCTCTTCTTACAGCTCCGCCATTAAGCAGCTGATCGACCCCAGGCAGAAAAGAAATTGAACGCGCGGCGAACGCAGACCGGAGTTGCCCTGGTGATGGTCTTATGGATCCTGCTGCTGGTAACAATTTCTTCGGGTGCATACACGCTGATGGCCCGAATGGACCAGCTGGAAGCTCACACCGTGATGTGGGGTACCCGTGCCAGGTTAATCGCAGAAGCTGGTCTGAACCTCGCGGTTTTGTCACTGCGCGATCCCGAAGATGAGCAGCGGTGGATGCCCGATGGCCGGCCCTACGAATTGAAGTACGACGATGCCACGATAGAGGTCAAGGTAACGGACGAACGGGGCAAGGTAAACATTAACTCCGCGGACGAGGCTACACTGGTGCGCCTTTTCGTCGCCAATGAAGTTGAGGAAGGCGTCGCGAAAGCGTTGGCAGCCGCTGTCCTGGATTGGACGGATACAGATGAAGTGGTCCGCCCCAACGGTGCGGAGGAAGGCGAGTACACGGCTGCCGGATATCAGGTTGGCCCTGCAAACCGCAAATTCATTATGGTGGAAGAACTCCTACAGGTGATTGGTTTGCCGTGGGATCTGTATCAGAAAATGGAACCCGGCTTGACGGTCTGGTCTGAAGGCACTTTACCCGACCCCGCATATGCGCCTGTTGAATCGTTACTTGCCCTGCCCGACATGACCCCGGATGATGCGGTGAAGTTCGTCGACGAGCGACACGCTCAGGAAGGCAACGCTGGCTTGTCCATGCACTTGCCCAGCGGCCAGGTGGCAATGGCCAGAGGACGGGGGGTAACGTATAGTATCCTGGCTAAAGCGACATTGCCGAACGGAGTCTGGGACCAGATCGAGGCAACTATAAGCCTGGGGGGAAATGAAAACGGGCTTCCCTACAAGATCCTGCGCTGGAAAGAAGGGTTCCATCACTGAAAAATCATGGCGATTGCGTTGAATAACAAGATCCAGTATTTGAGCGGCCGTCTTCGAAACGGCCAGGTCGGTTCCTTTTTCAGTTGGTGGTTGGGAGAGCTTGCACAGGTACTCCCTGCAACCTGGCGGCAAAGGATGCAGCACGCTTTGCGGCGAGTCACCCTGACGGTGAACTCAGGGCAGCTGAAGTTGGGCATAGAGGAGAATCGCTCTGCCCGTTGGCTGGAGTCCCTTTCCCTGGACCAGGAAACCGCTTTGCAGAAGCAAGGAATTCGCAGTTTGCTGGAAAAGCACGACATCCAGGAAACACCGAGATTTCTGCTGCTGGACTGTGGCAAGATTCTGCGCAAGTCCTTAACCCTGCCAGCGGCGACCGAAACCAATCTGCAACAGGTCCTGACATTTGAAATGGACCGACAAACGCCTTTCCGTGCGGCTGATGTTTATTTCACCTGGCAATTGCTTGGCGCCGACAAAGAGAACGCGCAGATAAAAATTGACCTGTTCGTTGTTCAACGCAAACTGGTTGACGCTGCGCTGGAATTATTGGCCGCACGTGGACTTGCCGTCAGTGGCGTGGATGTCATTGATCGCGACAAGACGTTTGGCATCAATCTTTTGCCCGCGGAAAAGCGCTTCCGCATGATCAACCCGAAGTCCCGCCTGAATTATTCACTTGCAGCGGCGGCATTCATCTTGGTGATTGTCTTGATGATGCAGTCGCTAAATATGCGAGCCCATCGTGTGGAAAGCCTGGAAACTGGTATTGCGGACGTTCAGGATGAAGCGCGCCGCGTGCAGCGCTTGCGGGAGCAAATTACGGAAACCAGCGAAGCAGCGAGTTTCCTCACCCGCAAGCGGTCAGCTTCACCGATGTCCATTGAGCTAATGGCCGAGATAACCAGGACGCTTCCTGACGATACCTACCTTGATCGCCTGGTCATTAGCCAGGATGGTGTCCTGATGCAGGGCAAGTCCAGCAATGCTCAGCACCTGATCGAGGTCGTAAACAGCTCCGCGCTTTTTGATAATGCGGCTTTTCGTGGATCTACCAGGCTGGATACTGCCAGCGGGCTGGAGATTTTTGAAATCAATGCAACCGTTGCGAAACCGGGCGAATCCTGATGGCTTTTGCAATTGAGCAGGCAAAAAGCCGCAGGACAGCCATACTGATGTTTGTTGTTGCGGTCCTGCTTGTCTACCTTCTGGGGTTTCACTGGTTTATCGTGCGTCACCTGGAATACGGTACAGAAATATCAGAGCTTACGGAGCAACTCAGCCGTTTCCAACGCGTTGCAGAGCAGCGCGAACAGGTCGAAAAGCAATTGCAGTCTTTGCAGGGGCGACGTTCAGAGTCCAACCTGTTTTTGGAAGAGGGTGATTTTAACGAGGCTGCAGCAGCCATGTCGGAAAGGCTGAACCAGATGGTGAGTGGACAAGCCGACGAGTCCTGCCAGATTGTCAGCCGGCAACCGGTACGGGCACGCGAAGTTGAACGGTTCGAAAAGGTAACAGTAAACGTTCGAATGCGTTGCAACGTGGAAGATCTGATGAGGGTGCTTTACTCGCTGGAAACCGGCGTGCCCATGATCATTGTGGAAGAACTCACCATCATCAAGCCGCGGGTGCGGCGACAAGCGCCAAATCAGCCGGACACGGCCGCGCAAGATCTCGACGTGCGCTTCAACATGTCAGGATACCTGCATTAGCCATGGGGAGTGTTCTCAAGTGGCTGGAAGACAATCCTATGGGCATAGCGCTGAGCGCCCTGTGTGGTTTACTGCTTTTCGTTTTGCTGCTGTTGACAGTGTTCTCGTCGCTGCCGCCTCCGGCAGCAGCGATTCCTGCTTCGGCAGGTGAGGGTGAAGGATTGCAACTACCGGTCCTGGCGCAAAATCTCCCCATTGCCAATTACGCCATAATAACTGAGCGACCGCTGTTTAACGAAAATCGGCAGCCCGCTCCGCATGATGGAGATTCCAATGTTGAGTCCGTACCTTTGGAAGAACCGTCCGGTGCGCCGGAGGTCGAGTTGTCGGGTGTCATTATCACACCGACCTTGCGCATCGTGACTTTGAAGCGTACGGATGACGCGAAATCTCTGGTGGCGTTTGAAGGCAAACCCATTGAGGCCGACTTTGGAAGCTGGCAAGTGAGCAGCATCCAGGCACGTGCAGTAACGCTGACTTCAGGTAGCGGTGAGGAACTGCAACTGGAATTGAAGGTCCATGACGCGAAGATTGAACAACCGAAGCAGCCGGTAAAGGCTGGCAAGAAGGTAGCAGAAGCGGGCAAGCAGTCACCTGTAGTTGCGGAAAATTCCGCAGCTGAACCTTTGTCCAGAGCTGAAGAGATCCGGCAGCGAATTGCAGCACGCCGGGAAGAGCTCAAGCGGGATGCGGAGCAGGAAGGTCAAGCCGGCGAGCAGTCTGGCGAAGCAATCGATCCTTCTGGTGATCAGAACAGCAACAAGGACAATCAGCAAAACTATCAGCATGCGATCCAGGCCCTGATGGGTGGCAGTCGCGGGAAGAAGACCAAAAATGACAAAAAGCACTAGAGGCCTGTCCGTTATGCGAAATCACTCCAGCTGTCCGAAGCGGCAACAGTCTTCAGAGCGGAAGTTCGCCGGGGGATTGGTGCAAAAATTCTTGCTGGTCACGACCATACTGCTGGTTGCAGCAAGTTGTGCCACCACGGGTCAGCAATCGCCATCCACTTATTCCAGTGCGCATGACTCAGTTCCTAAACCCCTGCCAGATGCTGAACCTGCACAAGTCTCTCTTGAAAGTCCGGTCAGTGATGAAAAAGGCGCGGCTGTATCCGAGGTGGAAGTCTATACAGGCAGTGGTGTTTTTATTAATGAAGAAGCAGCCAGGAAAAAAGAGGCGCCGGTATCGGCTGATGGCGAAATTGTTCTCAATTTTGAAGGTGAATCGATCCAGTCCGTGATCCACACTATCCTGGGAGAGGTTTTGCAGGAAAACTTCACCATTGCCCCTGGTGTGGGTGGCGAGGTCACATTTTCTACTTCCAGCGCGGTATCACGGGATCAACTCCTGCCTATCCTGGAAATGATTCTGCAGTGGAACTCAGCTACCTTGGTATATAAGGATGGTGGCTACCAGGTTTTACCGGTAGCCAACGCCATTGCGGGTAATCTCTCGCCGCGCATTGGAGACATAGAGGGCGCCCAGGGATACCAAGTGATGGGCGTTGCGCTCAAGTACATTGCAGCAACCGAGATGGCCAAAATCCTGGAACCCTATGTACGTGAAGGCGCCATGGTGCAGACTGACCAGTTTCGCAGCATGCTGTTCCTCGCAGGAACGCCTGACGAGTTGGCCAACTACATGAGAATAGTTCAAATATTCGACGTTGATTGGCTCAAAGGCATGTCTGTTGGAATCTATCCACTGCATACCGTTGAGGTTGGCGCCATCATAACCGAGTTGCAGGGGATTTTCGGTACCGAGGGCGACACACCTCTGGCCGGCATGTTTCGTTTTGTTCCGCTGGAGCGTCTGAGTTCCATCATGGTAATCACTTACCAGCCGGAATACCTCACAAAGGCTGAAGAGTGGATAAAAATACTCGATCGTGGTGCGGCGGGTGCCGGAAAGCAGCTTTACGTCTATCGCGTGAAGAACCTCGAAGCGCCTATTCTCGCTGGCTACCTGACACAAATCTTTGGTGGTGAAGGTGGCACGCCAACGTCCAATAAACCACAAGGCACCTTGGCGCCAGGGCTCGAGCCGGCGCAGATTGGCAGCGTTGCGGACTTTAATGAAAACCGCCTCGGTATGGAAAAAAAGCCCCCTGGAGCAGCTGCTGGTGCAACTGTCTTAAAGAGCGGCGAGGGCGACATCCGGATTACCTCGGTACTTGAAACAAACTCCCTGCTGATTCAGGCAACCCAGTCCCAATACAATTCCATATTGGCTGCCATCGAACGCATTGACATCGAGCCCCTGCAGGTCCTGATCGAGTCTCAGGTCCTGGACGTGGAACTCAACGAACAACTGAAGTTTGGGGTGAACTGGTATCTCACCAACAATCCTGCCTTGATTCCTCCCGGGGCTGGTAACCCGTACGGACGCTACATCGATTCGGCAGCTTTTGGCGGTGCTTCAGCGAAATCGGGTGGGTTCAATTTTCTCGCCTCGCTGGTCAGTCCGCTTGGCAACAAATCGTTTGTTCAGGCTACCATTGCTGCGCTCGACGAGGTCACTGATGTGCGATCACTGGCGTCACCTTCCTTGCTCGTGCGCAACAATGCAACAGCGACCATTACCGTGGGAACCCAGGTGCCGATCCAGTCTTCCAGTATTTCAACCGGCACCAACAATACTGTAAGTAGTGCGCAATATGTTTCAACGGGTGTGACATTAACTGTTACACCGCGCATAAACCCGGGTGGCCTGGTTTACATGGATATCACTCAGAATGTCAGCCGACCGGGTGCGATAGATCCGGCCATTTCCACCAGTGGCAACCCGCCTATCAATAACAAATCGGTGACCAGCAAGGTTGCTGTTCAATCCGGACAGACCATTTTCCTGGGCGGTTTGATTGCTGAACAAGACAATCGCGGGCGCAGTGGCGTTCCTTACATAAACCGGATACCGGTTATCGGGGCATTGTTTGGAACCAGATCCAAGACGAAAACTCGAAGTGAGACGCTGGTGATGATAACGCCAACTGTGCTTGAGAATGCGCGCGACATGGAACATGTCAGTGACGAGATGAGAAGTGAATTTTCTCGTGTTCAGCCGTTGCACATCTCCACTTTGGAAAAGGACAAACCGCCCGATAACAACTGATTTTTTGAGTCCGGGCGGAACCCCTTTAATGTACGGCAATGGTGTTCCAGCGGGCAGTTTTTGGATAATTGAGAGCTAAAACCCCTTAAGAACCGGATTTTGAAAGTAAAAAACAGTAAAGATTGATTCACAAACCAAGGATAATACCAGCCTATGAACATTCCAACCGAACGCCAGCACAGTGCCCATATGAACAGGGGAGCACGCTTTTTCCGGCTATTCATTGCCTGCGGCCTGATCGTGCTGGTTTCAGCCTGCGCTGCTACACAACCCACCGGTGACAGCATAAAGAGCCGTGCGCAGGAGAGGTGGGATGCCTTGCTGGCGGGGGATCTCGACACGGCGTATGCCTTCTATTCACCAGGCTACCGGACATCTCACTCCCGTACGGATTTTGAAATTGAACTGCGCTCCCGGCGCGTACGCTGGACTGGGGCAAAGGTGCTGGAAGCAAGCTGTGAAGCGGATCTCTGCACGGTTAAAAGCCAAGTCGACTACCAGGTTAACAAGCCGGTTCCCGGTGTTCCCGAATGGAAAAGTTCCGAGCAGATTGCGGAGCGCTGGGTGCGCGTTGACGGCCAGTGGTGGTTTTTCCCGGATAAGTGATCAAAGACAGTCTTTTGACTCGTTTTACCCGTGACGCCTGCACCTACAACGCGGACGAGCAGAGCCACCCGGGGTCAAACAAGGCGAAAGTTTGCAACGTTTTTACCGCCTGACGCCCGCATCTGCACCCTGGAGAGGCCACACAGTTTCGGGTTGCGTTGAAATTCCAATTATCGTAACATTGTTACGCGAATAACCGGGCCAAGGTTCGGTTTGCCCTTTGGAGTTGGGTGAGTTGCAATTTCCGGCTTTTCGCAAAGCCCTGTGTACACAACTTTAGGAGTGTTGTAATGAATAGAAAAAATCTGACAGCTGCTGTGCTGGCTGGACTGGCAGGTGCTGCCGGTATCGCAGGCACCGCACAAGCAGTCAACCTGAATCCGGATGGGCTGGGACAAGTACTGATTTATCCGTACTACACCAGCAACGACGGAAACGCTACCATTCTGTCCGTGGTTAACACCACAGACAGCGGCAAGGCCGTAAAGGTCCGCTTTAAAGAAGGTTACAATTCCCGCGAAGTTCTTGACTTCAACATGTACATGTCAGCTTATGACGTGTGGGTCGCCGCCATCGCCGACCATAACGGCACGCCGACCCTGTACATTCCGGATTCGACCTGTACCGTGCCTTATCTCTACGAAAACAACGTTGTAAACGGTGTTGGCTCGCAGGCGTTCCTGCCTTACGCCTATACCGGCGACCATGAGGACGGTGGCCCAACAAGCATTCAGCGCGCCGCTGAAGGTTATTTCGAGATGATCGAAATGGGTACCATTCACAAGGACACTGATACTTACGGATATCTTGAGCACGAGGTTTCTTCCACTGGCGTACAGGCTCCGGCTGACTGCGGGGCTTTGGTTGACGCATGGACCGTCAATCCTGATGGTTACTGGATTGATGATCCCACCACTGATATCAGCCGCAACAGCGGTGGATTGTTCGGTGGCGCTGCAGTCATCAATGTGGGTAATGGCACGATGTTCTCATATGACGCCAGGGCGATTCAGGGCTATGACCAGACTGCTGACGGTGTTCACTATGAACCAGGTACCAGCAATCCCAGCTTGAATGACGGTAGCCAGAACTCAGCCACCGTGTTCTTCGGTGTACCGAGCGACGAGGCAGTGACCATGAGCTACCCGCGTCCGGTTGACGCGATTTCTGCTGTGTTCATGCATGAATACACCATGAATGAGTACAACATCCAGTCTGGTCTTCATGCTGCCTCTGAGTGGGTTATGACTTTCCCGACCAAGGCTTGGTATGTGGACAAGGAAATCGTTCCATACGAAACTCAATGGATTCCCGATTCTGCGGATCCGGGTTGCGGTGGCTGGCAACCGGGCGATGAGCCATTCCCGCCACGTACTGGGAGGGACTACACCGACAGCGTTGACCAATCGGACACGAATAGTAATGGCATCCCCGATTCTCAGGAAGACTGGGTGCTTTGCTCTTACGTCGAGCTGGATATAACTACCGCCATTCCTCCGTTCACCAACCTGTTTGACGGCGAAGCCTGTGAAGCGTTTGGTTTCCAAATATGGGATCGCGAGGAAAATGCCAGCAGTTCTAGCAACAATTCCATTCCTCCGATCGTTTCTCCGCCACCTCCTGGTGGAACCCCACCACCGGGTGGAAACGATATGTGCTACGAAGTCAACGTGTTGCGTTTTGGAAATGACGGCAACTTCCCGGTAATATTCGGCACGCCAACCATCCAGGGTTCTTCGCTGTTGAAGACGGTGGACACGGGCTCAGTTGAGTTTAATAGCAGCGCTGGATCAAAGCCGCGTCAAAACGGCTGGGCCCGCGTAAATTGGTATTCCGACACGGACCACGAGGATTATGCAGGCCTGGTGGGTCTGCCGGTCACCGGTTTCTGGGCTGAGCAGTTCGAAAATGGCTACCTGGGTACCCCGGAAGCCAGCGTGCTGTCCAACTATGGTGGCTTGTTCCAGCACAAGGGTAATGTACGGCGCGTATGTTCTAAAGAGATTTGCGATTAGTCTTTGAGCCGATAAGAAACAGGGGGTCTGACGACCCTTGCAGGAAAACGAGGGGCTGCTTTTGCAGCCCCTTCGTTTTATTCGTCGTGTAACTGAGGAAAGCCTGAACCTCGTAAGGGCGTTCCGGTCAGAATGAAGTCACTATTTACCGATTACTGAGGCAACATATGAAAAAAATAATCCTGGGTTTGGCCTGCCTGGTTTCTGCGAGCAGCGTTTCGTATCAACTGAGCGCGCAGGACAAGGCATCATCCACGCCGGTGGTTGATCGCAACAACCCCGAAGTTGTCTTGGCCTACCAGGGCGAGGCTGTTTTGACCCAGACAGAAATTGATGCTGCGTTCAGCCGTATTCCGGAACAGGACAGGCTGGCGTTCATTAGAGACGGAGCCAAGGTCGATAAGATGATCAAAAACCTTCTGCAAACTGAAACTGTCGCCCTGGATGCAGATGCCAATGAATTCGCAAAGAACCCCGTGGTGCAGGAGCGCGTGGAGCTTGCGGCACGGCTTGAACTGGCTACGGCATGGATGGAGGAACTGGCGCTGAAGGCGCCGGGGGCAGACTACCTTGCCATGGCGCACGAAGAATACCTTGTCAATCCATCTGCTTATTCCAGCCCCGCCACCGTGGACGTTACCCACATTTTGATTGGCACAAAGACGCGCCTGCCCAGTGAAGCTGAGGCGATTGCCCTCCAGTTGCAGGCGCGCCTGGCAAAAAATCCGGCCGAGTTCGATGCGCTCGTAATGGAATACTCGGATGATCCGGGTAAAGACAAAAACCGGGGGCACTACAAGGACGTGAAGCACGGACAGTTCGTGAAACCATTTGAAGAGGCCGCATTTGGCCTGGAAACCGTAGGGCAAATTACGGGACCTGTAGAAACCGACTATGGCTTTCACCTGATCCGGCTCGATCAGAAGCATGCGGCCGTGCTGTCACCCTTCGAAGAAGTTCAGGACGACATCGTGAAGAAAATGAAAGCGAAATACGTAGCGGACTTTCGCCTTAGCTATATGCAAAAACTGCTACTGAATCCCGTCGTTTTTCCTGACGGGTCCATCGAAATTATGGCGAAACGCTATTTCGGTGAGAACCTGGAAAAGGCACCTGTATTTTCCGAAGGCGGGGTTGAAAAAGGCAGCATGAATTAGACTTACCTGATGGGTCCTGTCTATAACAGCATTTTCTGGCAGTTGGTGTCCCGGTCCATACGTACGGAATACCTGGAAAACCTGACAGGATTCGCGTGGCTGATCCTGCAGCCGCTGTTATTGCTGGCGGTCTATGCCTTCGTGTTCACCAGCATATTCCAGGCGCGCATACCTGCCGCAGAGCATATCGGTTTCGTGCCATACCTCGCTGTGGCATTTTGGCCCTGGACCGCGTTTTCGGAAGCCATACTCAAGGGCAGCAACACCATTGTGGCCAACGCTTCATTGATTGGCAAGGTGGCTTTCGCCACTGAACTGTTGCCGCTTTCCATGGTGACAGCAACGTTCATGATGCACGTGGCGGGCTACTTGGCGGTATTATTGGTCTTACAGTTCACAGGCACAGACATTCACTGGCTGGGCGTGTTGGTGGCTACGCCGCTGTTGTTTCTTCTGTGTGTCCTTGCCGGTGCTTTTACGCTGTTTTTCAGTGCTCTGCAGGTTTTTGTGCGAGATGTTGCGCAGATACTGCCTCCCATGATGACATTCTGGTTCTTTACTACGCCCATCGTGTACAGCACGTCCGTGCTTCCTGGGAAAATGGCTGAATGGTTGCAGTGGAATCCGATTACATGGTTTGTTGGCCGCTTCCGCGAACTGATTCTGTTCGGGAGTTACCAGCCTTCACTGCCGGATTTGCTGGCGCCGCTGGGCTCGCTGGTCCTGTTCTGGCTTGGGCTGAAGTTTTTTCGCCGATTCTCCGGCCACTTTGAAGATTTCCTGTGACGCAGCCCCTAATTCGAGTGGAATCTGTTTCGAAGTTCTACCCGAGGGTGCACAAACCTTGGGAGAGAATGCGGGCATTTGCGGCTTTGGTAGCCGGGCGCGAACCTCAGGGTGGAGCAGAAGTGCTTCACGACGTGAGCCTTGAAGTCCGCGCCGGTGAGTCATTTGGCATCATCGGTGAAAATGGTGCAGGCAAGTCAACTCTGCTCAAAATCCTGACGGGCGTCATCAGCCCCAGCAGGGGATCGGTATGGGTCAATGCACGCGTGGCCGCCTTGTTGGAGCTGGGTGCCGGATTTCAGCCGGAATTTTCCGGTATCGACAACGTGCGCATGAAAGCGGCTTTATTGGGCATGACCGCGAAACAGTTGGACCAGCGATTGGACGAAATTCTGGCATTTGCGGACATTGGCGAGTACGTATATGAACCGGTGAAGCACTATTCATCTGGTATGGTCGTACGCCTTGGGTTTGCAGTGGTGGCTGCTTCCGATCCTGAGTTGCTGATTACCGATGAAGTTCTCGCAGTTGGTGATGAATCCTTCCAGAAAAAGTGCATCAAGTGGATCGAGTCTTTCCTGCAAAGGGGCAATACGCTCCTGATGGTTTCACACAGCATGTACATGGTGCAGAAGTTGTGTCACCGCGCCCTGTGGTTACAGAATGGCCGCACCCAACAGCTGGGTGATGTGTTCGATGTAACGCAGTCCTATCTTGCCTGGCATGAAACACGTAATGCCCAGGAAAAGCGCGGCCGTGATGAGCAGGGAGGCGGCGCAGGAATATACCGTATTGATAGTTTTGCAGTTGCCGGCTTTGCCAACGGGGAGGATGTTCAACTCCGCAATGGCCAGGATTTGCAGGTGGACCTTGTGCTGCATTCGCCTGATGGCAGGCCACCGGTAGGTTTGATCGGTATAGTGCGCGCGGATGGCACCCCCATCTATGGAGTTGCCTCTGATTTTGACCGAATCAGGCCGGAGCAGCTTGATCAGAACCGGTTCCGATACCGCATTCGATTCACTGCTCTTGCTTTGCTGCCCGGGAGTTACAGCGTACGCGGTCATGCCATGGACCCTGAAGGGCTGCGCTTGTCTGACACGGCTGAATGGCGCATGAGGGTGGTTGGCGAGAGCCGTGAGCTGGGTTTGGTAAGACTTCCCCATGACTGGCTATGAACCCGAATCTTGAGTATGGAAGCGCCCAGACTGCCCACGATAATCATTCCAATTCACAATGCGCCGGATGAGTTGAACGCCTGTCTTGCGTCTTTGCATCGCAACACCCCGCCACAAACCGAAGTCCTTCTCATCGACGATGCTTCGGATGATCCCTTGATTCGGCCCATGTTATGCCACTGGCTGGGTGAAGCGGACCCGGCCTGGCGCCTGGAAGTACTGGCGCGGAATATCGGTTTTGTGGGTACCGTGAACCATGGCATGGAAATGACGCAAGGCGATGTGGTTCTGCTCAACTCAGATACCGTGCTCACTCCTGGATGGCTGCAAGGGCTTCATCACTGCCTGGCATCGGATGACGCAATCGCAACGGTTACCCCCTGGACCAACAACGGAGAGATTGTCTCCTTACCCGCTTTTTGCCGGCTTAACCCGCTACCGGAAAACCCGGACGAGGTCGCCAGGATCATTGCGGCTACGGGCAGTGCCGATTACCCTGAAATACCCACGGCGGTAGGGTTTTGTATGGCAATTTCGCGCGCGGCAATAAACCAGCTGGGCTTATTCGACCAGGAGTTGTTTGGCCTCGGCTACGGCGAAGAAAATGACTTCTGCATGCGCGCACGGAAGGCCGGGTGGAAAAATGTTCTGTGCGATAACGTTTATGTAGGGCATGTAGGCGGGAGTTCGTTCGCACCCAGAGGACTGGGTCCGGATGCAGATTCGATGAAAAAGCTGCTGTCGCGCCATCCTGAATATCTCGAATTGATCCAGAGTTTTATTTCTGCCGATCCACTTTCCTCGAGGCGGAATGAGCTGGTTACGGCACTGCACCGGGCCGGAGCCATTGAATAAACGGAGCGCGGAAGTTCATTGGGTTAGAATCAGTGCAAACCGGGGATCAGCCTGGCAGCCGCCGGGACCGGCATGTCAACCGAGAGGCAGAATTGACCAAAGAATCAGCGCCGGCACTTGAATTCAGCGGTGAGCGTTTCACCCCTGAATGTGTTCGCGAAATCTGGTACGAACATGTTCATCGCTACGTGTTGGCGGGTGAGGCCGTGACTGGCCTGAACGTGCTCGATGCCGCTTGCGGTGAGGGTTATGGCTCCTGCTACCTGGCAGGCCTGGCAAAACACGTTACCGGCGTGGATATTTCCGGGCAGTCCATCTCGCATGCATCTGCGCGCTACCAGGCCGGGAATCTCTCGTTCCTGCAGGCTGACTGCCGCAAGTTACCATTTCCCGACGGGCATTTTGATTGCATTGTCAGTTTTGAAACACTGGAACACATGCAAGAGCAGGAACAGTTGCTGGCCGAGTTTCGCCGGGTATTGGCGACGAACGGATTTCTCCTGATTTCGTCCCCGGATAAAGCCATCTATTCAAAGCAGATGCAGAACGAAAACCCATTCCACCTGCGGGAGCTGGAACGCCAGGAGTTCGAGGACCTGCTGGTTGCCGAATTTCCGGCAGTGCGCTTAATGGGTCAGAAACTGGCATTTCATTCGGTCGTTTGGCCGTTGCAAACAGGAGCTGAGACGGGAACAGTCGATTCAGGGAAAGCGCCAGTCAGTATCTTCCATCGTCAATCCGATGGGCGCACGTCGCTTTCCAAAAACCCGTCGGGAGATGCCGTTTACCTCATTGCTGCCTGCGCGGCGGAAGCGCGTTGGCTGCCGTCACTGAGTGATAAAGTCTGGTGGTTTGATGATGAAGCCGAATCTGTCTACCGGCATTACCATCATGAAATCGGCAAGAACATGAGCGCAGGAGAACTTCTGCTCAGTAAGGACCAGGAAATCGCGTCCCTCAGGGCCGAACTGCAGCGGGCCGGGCGCCGGTCAAAGAATCACTGGTGGCAGCGTTGGTTCAAGCGGTTGTGAACTGCCAGCGCCTGCAGATTCTGTGCCCTGCAGTTTCCGTGTCATGAGTAATGCTACCCGGGTAGTCATGGTTAATTACAACGCGGGCGAGGCCCTGTTGCGTTCAGTTGCTGCAGTACTGGCAACGCGCGAGCCCTTGCACCTTGTTGTGGCAGACAATGCTTCTACAGATGACAGTTGCGCAAAGCTGCGCAATCTTTATGGCCGGAATCAACGCCTGGAAATTCTGGAAAATGGACAAAACCTGGGTTTTGCAAGGGCCGTGAACGCATGTGCATTGAATGCCGTTGAGCCCTGGTTGCTCATTCTCAATCCGGATTGTGAACTGTATCCAGATGCGCTTGCAGCCTTGCGCACGTCACTCGAGCAAGACCCGCAAGCCGCCCTGGCGGCGCCACGCATAGTGGATCGGCAGGACCGGACCTTGCGCGGGAGTTTGCGGGCGTTTCCGGAGCCATGGAAAGCGTTCACGACGGCCAGCGGCTTGTGGCGACTGGGTCGCTGGCTGCCGCTATTCCAGGGAATTGAGCCGGGCAGTATGCAGCTGCCAACTGAAACCTGCCGCGCAGATGCTGTTTCGGGGGCATGCATGCTGATTCGCCAGGACGTGTTCAAGCAGTTGGGTGGCCTGGACGAGGGTTACGAGCTGCATTTCGAGGATCTGGACCTGATGTACCGCCTGCGCCAGAACAACAGTTTCAGCCTGTTCGTCCCTACTGCGCGGGCGTTTCACCAGCCAGGCACCTCCAGTCGCAGCCGACCGTGGTGGGTGCACTGGCAAAAACATCGCGGCATGCAACGATTCTTCCACAAACACTTTGCCGCCCAATATTCGCGCCCGGTCCAATACCTGGTTGTATGCAGCAATTGGTTGCACTACCTCCTCACACTGCCATTGGTGTTGCTACGTCGATGAACCAGGCGGAACGGTGAGCGGGGTGAAAACAGTCCTGGTAACCGGCGCGACCGCCCAAGTGGGTGTGTTTGCGCTTCCAGGATTGCTGGCTGCGGGTTACCCCGTGCTTGCGCTCAGTCGCCAGGCACCCCCGGGGCCAGGTAAAGCAAGAGAGCCGGGAGCAGACCGCTTGGTCTGGTTGCACCCGGACTCAGTGCTGGAACCTGGAGGTGGATCTGCAGTCGCTGGGCAGACTGGGCGCCTGGGCGAAGTTGACGTTTTGCTTTCCTGCGGACCCGTTGCACTGGCCGCCCGGGTGGTTTCCGCGTGCTCCAATCTTCGCCGCGTGATATGCATTTCAACCAGCAGCGTCTACACCAAGCAGAACTCACCGGATGCTGCGGAGCGAATGCTGATTGACGAAATCATAGCGGCAGAAAGCACGTTGTCCCACGCCTGCAGGGAACGTGGCATTACTCTCGCCTTACTACGCCCGACATTGATTTATGGTTGCGGCCTGGATCGGAATATCAGTCGAATAGCGCGGTTGATCCGGCGATTTCACTTCTTTCCGCTGGCTGGCAAGGCGGGCGGGCTGCGCCAACCGGTGCACGCAGCTGATCTGGCAACATTGGCGTTAAAGCTCATTCAGGCCGAAAATCTGCAAACCCTTGAGAGTCCCGTAGGTGGTGGCAATGTTCTGACTTACCGGCAAATGGTAGAGCATGTATTTCTCGCATATGGCCTTGCCCCACGCGCCATTGCCATTACCCCGTCTTTGCTCGTGGGTTTATTCAAGGCGTTTGCCTGGCTCCCCACAATGCACGGCGTGAACAGCGGATTTTTTCTGCGCCAGAATCTGGACCAGGTGTTTGACGATGGGAAATTGCACAGGCTGGTGAAATTCAACCCGCGGCCGTTCGAGCCCACGGTCGCGGATTTCAGTGTTCCCGGCTACGCGCGGACTTTACAGCCCTGGTGAGAGGCTTACCCAAGCCGCTTACCCAAGCCGCTTACATGAGCCGGCGGTACTTCATCCTGTGCGGCGTAGCAGCATCGTCCCCGACTCGTCGTTTGAGGTCTGCTTCGTATTCTGAATAGTTGCCTTCGAACCATTCAACGTGGCTGTCCCCTTCAAAGGCCAGCATGTGGGTCGCAATGCGATCCAGGAACCAGCGGTCGTGGGAAATGACCACCACGCAACCGGGAAACTCCAGCAAGGCCTCTTCGAGCGCGCGCAGGGTTTCCACATCCAGATCATTAGTGGGTTCGTCAAGTAACAGTACGTTTCCGCCCGAGCGCAGCACTTTTGCCAGGTGCACGCGGTTACGCTCGCCACCCGACAGGTCCTTGACGCGTTTCTGCTGGTCTCCGCCGCGAAAATTAAAGCGGCCAACATAGGCGCGGGACTGCGTTTTGAAATTACCTACCGTCAGAATTTCCTGGCCTTCTGAGATTTCCTCCCATACCGTTTTGTCTCCATCCAGGCTGTCGCGGCTTTGATCCACGTAGGCCAGCTGGACGGTCTTGCCGATGCGGATTTCACCGCTGCCAGGCTGTTCCGTACCTATGATCATCCGGAACAGTGTCGACTTGCCTGCACCGTTGCCTCCGATGATACCAACGATGGCGCCGGCCGGAATCTTGAAACTGAGGTCGTCGATCAGCAGGCGGTCGCCGAAGCCTTTGCTGACATGATCCACTTCAACCACCATTTCACCCAGCCGCGGACCCGGCGGAATGAAAATCTCATGGGTCTCATTACGTTGCTGGTATTCCTGTGAATTCAATTCCTCAAAGCGCTGCAGACGTGCCTTGCTCTTGGCCTGCCGGCCTTTAGGATTGGATCGTACCCATTTCAGTTCGGCCTGGATCGATCGCTGCCGCTCGTTTTCACGGCTCGCTTCCTGCTGTAGTCGCTGGTCCTTCTGCTCCAGCCAGGATGAATAATTGCCTTTCCACGGTATGCCGTATCCGCGATCAAGTTCCAGGATCCACTCGGCGGCGTTGTCGAGGAAATATCGGTCATGGGTTACCGCTACCACGGTGCCGGGAAACTCCACCAGGAATCGCTCGAGCCAGCCGACGGATTCGGCGTCCAGGTGGTTGGTTGGCTCATCCAGCAGCAGCATGTCAGGGTTGGACAACAACAGCCGGCACAATGCCACGCGGCGCCGCTCGCCACCGGACAGATGGGCGATTGAGGCGTCCCACTCCGGCAGACGCAGGGCATCGGCTGCGACTTCCAGCGTTCGTTCCAGCTCCCAGCCCTTGGCATTCTCGATGGCTTCCTGCAGCTCTGCCTGCTGCGTGAGCAGGTCATTCATGGCATCGTCATCCATGGGCTCGGCAAACTTCATGCTGATTTCATCGAATTGAATCAGCAGGTCCCGCACTTCACCCACACCTTCCTCGACTACCTCACGCACGCTCTTGCTTTCATCCAGGTGTGGTTCCTGCGGCAGGTAACCAATGCGAATTCCCGGCTGTGGCCTGGCTTCTCCTTCAAACTCGGTGTCGACACCAGCCATGATGCGCAGAACGGTGGATTTTCCGGAACCATTCAGCCCGAGTAGTCCGATTTTTGCGCCCGGAAAGAACGACAGCGAAATATCCTTGATTATGGTTCTGCCCGGGGGAACGATCTTGCTGACCCCGATCATGGTGTAAATATACTGAGCCATGGTTTTGTCCAATTTGGCGAGGCGCGAATTATGCGTGATGGGTCCGTTTCTTTCCACACCTGCCGGTGCAATTTTACCCGTCCTTCCCCCGAATTGGTTCCGCATTCCTTGAGAACCTGGCGTGGCGGGGAAGGATGTATGGCCCACAAGGCCCCTTGTGAGGCATGCGCTGCGCAATCAATGTTAGAATCATCCGTTATTTTGTGCGTTTGTGCAGCGCGCGTAATGGCAGGACTGGCCTACTGAAATACAGGAACTAGCATGTTTGACAGCAACTACCGCATCCACGGATACGACCTGGAACTGGCGCAGGCCATGGATGACGAAAGAACCCGGCAGGAAGATCATATTGAACTGATTGCCTCAGAAAACTATGCCAGCCCGCGGGTAATGGAAGCCCAGGGTTCGGTACTGACCAACAAGTATGCAGAGGGCTATCCCGGCAAGCGTTACTATGGCGGGTGCGAATACGTTGACGTGGCTGAGCGCTTGGCGCAGGAACGCGTAAAACAGCTATTTGGAGCCGCCTATGCCAATGTGCAACCGCACTCAGGTTCACAAGCCAACGCTGCTGCCTACCTGGCCTTGCTGCAGCCTGGCGACACCATCCTGGGAATGAGCCTGGCCGAAGGTGGCCACCTGACCCATGGCAGCCCGGTAAACTTTTCCGGGCGCCTGTTCAAGGCGATCCAGTACGGCATCAACCAGCGAACCGGCCTGATCGACTATGACATCATTGCCGACCTGGCGCAGCAGCATAAACCGCACATGTTGATCGGAGGGTTTTCCGCTTATTCCCGATTCATCGACTGGGAGAAAATGCGCTCCATTGCAGATTCGGTTGGCGCCTGGTTCCTGGTGGACATGGCCCACGTGGCAGGCCTCGTTGCGGCCGGAGTTTATCCCAGCCCGGTGCCTCATGCCCACGTAACCACTTCCACCACGCACAAAACCCTGCGCGGTCCGCGCGGCGGAATCATCCTGTCGGGTGACGACGAATCGATTCAGAAAAAACTGAATTCCATGATCTTCCCGGGCACGCAGGGCGGACCCCTGATGCATGTTATTGCCGCCAAGGCAGTTGCCTTCAAGGAAGCCCTGGAACCCGGCTTCAAGGAATACCAGGTCAAGGTAGTAAACAATGCGCGCGCCATGGCTGGCGTAATCATGGAGCGCGGATACAAAATCGTTTCCGGCGGCACAGATAACCATCTGTTCCTGATTGACCTGATCGGCAAGGATTACACGGGTAAAGATGCAGAGGAAGCGCTGGGCCATGCGAACATGACGGTCAACAAGAATACTGTTCCGGGCGAGCCACGTTCGCCTTTTATAACCAGCGGACTTCGTTTGGGCACGCCGGCTGTGACAACGCGCGGTTTTAACACCGAAGACTGCAACGCGTTGGCCGGCCTGATTTGTGATGTGCTTGATCACATGGGTGATGCATCTGTCATAGAAAAGGCAAAACAAGCCGCGCTCGCCCTGTGCCGGAATCATCCGGTCTACGGCAGTTGAGGTTGGCGTCATGTGGTGCCCGTTTTGCAACCACACGGACACCAGGGTGGTGGATTCCCGCCTGACCGGTGATGGCATGCAGATCCGTCGGCGGCGGCAATGTGCTGACTGCGGTTTACGATTCAATACCTATGAAGCGCCCGAACTGAAGGCCCCGCGCATCATCAAGTCCAACGGCGGCAGGGAAGCCTTCTCCGAAGAAAAGCTGCGCAACGGGATGTTGCGGGCGCTCGAAAAGCGCCCGGTGGAAACACGTGAGGTTGAGAGCAGTATCCGCAAGCTGTTGCGCGAAATCAGCGGCGTTGAAGATGCAGAGATTCCCAGCAGCCTGATCGGTGAATGGGTAATGCGTGAATTGAGCCGCCTGGACCAGGTGGCTTATGTCCGCTTTGCCTCGGTATACAAGCGATTCGAGGATGTGCAGGCATTTCGTGATGTTATCGAGCGTTTGGAGCGCCAGCACCCGGGGGAAAGCGACACGCGCCAGATTTCCCTGCTGGACCAGGCGGGCACCCAAAAGGACCGGCGAGAAGAGTGACTTTTTCCAGCTTCGACCATGAGTGCATGGCTTTGGCGCTCACTCTGGCAGCCAGGGGCATTAATTCAACGCGCCCCAATCCGCGTGTAGGTTGCGTGCTTGCCCGTGACGGTCGTGTGCTTGCAACCGGTTGGCATGTGGCCGCTGGAAGCGCTCATGCAGAAGTGGTGGCGCTGGAATCGGCCGGAGGAGATGGGCAAGGTGCAACCGCATACGTGACGCTTGAGCCCTGTAGTCACCATGGCAGAACTCCTCCATGCGTGGATGCGTTGCTGGCTGCAGGCGTAAACCGGGTGGTTTGCGCCATGGAAGACCCCAATATCCGGGTGAACGGCGCCGGCCGGAGGCGACTGCAGCAAGCGGGGGTACAGGTCGATTGTGGATTGATGGCAACGGCAGCTGAAGAGTTGAATGCAGGTTTCCTGATGCGCATGCGATCAGGAAGGCCGTGGGTAAGGGTAAAGCTTGCGAGTAGCCTGGATGGTCGCACGGCACTTTCAAACGGTGTAAGCCAGTGGATCAGCAGCGAGGCTTCCCGCGCAGACGTGCAGCTCTGGAGGGCGCGATCCTGCGCCATACTCACGGGCATAGGGACCGTTCTGGCCGATGATCCTGCTCTTACTGTCCGGGTCAAAGAGTCCACGCTTCAACCCATGCGCGTGGTTGCAGATACGCACTGGCGGATGCCACCGAGCAGCCGGGTATTGCGGGAGCCTGCTTCTGTTGTGATCGCAGGCAGTCAGGAACACGCCATCCCGGCTGCCCTCGTCGCATCGGGCGTCGAGTGCCTGGCTTTACCAGAAGTCGACGGCAGGATTGATTTACATGCTTTGTTGCGTGCCCTTGCGGTTCGGGAGATTAATGAGGTGCAGGTTGAGGCGGGCGCCGATTTGTGTGGTGCTTTGCTCAAGGCAACCCTGGTGGACGAAATAGTGCTGTACCAGGCGCCGGTCCTGCTGGGTGAAGGCGGCCCGGGCTTGTTCAACCTTGGTGTGCTTGAATCCATGCGTGACAGAACACATCTGCGCGTTGTGGAGACGTGTTACTTTGGCGTTGATATGCGGCTGCGATTGCGGCCAATTCCCGATCAACCTGGTTCAGGAAATACTGGCGGGTAACATGTTCACAGGTATCGTAACGGCTGTCGGTGTCGTGCGGGAAATTTTCCCTTTGGGGGGGGATTTTCGGATCCTGGTTGCAACGGACCTCCTGAAATCCGGATCCGTCCGGGAAGGCGACAGCATCTCCGCGTCGGGCGTGTGCCTCACCATGCTCCAGCCGGGAGACCAGGGCTTCGCAGCAGATGTTTCAGCAGAGACACTGGGTGTCACTACCCTGGGTTCGATAAAGTCGGGGCACAGGCTGAACCTGGAGTTGGCAATGAGCTTGTCAGACCGCCTCGGGGGGCACCTCGTTACCGGCCATGTTGACGGCATTGCACGGCTGGTAAAACGCGAACCCGATGGGCGCGCTCAGCGATTTGATTTCGAGTTGCCTGATGGCCTCGACAGGTACGTTGCGCGGAAAGGATCGGTATGCATTGATGGCGTGAGCCTGACAGTGAACTCGGTGGACGGAAAAATTTTTTCCGTGTGCCTGATACCCCATACACTGGAAGCGACCACCCTGGGCGGGCTTGAATCTGGAGATCCGGTCAATATCGAAGTCGACCTGATTGCCAGGTACCTGGAACAATTGGGGAAACTCTGATTTATTCAGAGTTTCCGCGGTACAGGGATGTGCCGCCATTTTCGATGATTGTAAATCATTGAAAATGAAGCCAAACAAAAATCACACTTTTTGTTTGACGTGCTCTGATCATTCATGGATGAATTATTCAGAGCTTCATTAGGGACGCACGGGTGATTTTCCGCTGCAGCGCATTTCCTGGAGCAATGATGTGACAAACAAAAACGTATTGAACTCGATCCCGGAGTTACTTGAGGACATCCGGGCGGGCAAAATGGTCGTGGTGATGGATGATGAAGACCGGGAAAATGAGGGCGACCTGATCATGGCTGCTTCCA
>Ga0315271_10000409_pt1 | contig 23133 bp, 17 predicted proteins | sample C3_top_MG_FD_204664 | JGI IMG/M metagenome (GOLD analysis project Ga0315271, IMG submission 204664) | Sediment microbial communities from Yellowstone Lake, YNP, Wyoming, USA - C3_top | ecosystem: Environmental > Aquatic > Freshwater > Lake > Sediment | place: USA: Wyoming | collected 2017-08-01
ACCGATGGGACGTGCGCAGTATGACTTCGTCATCGTCGGGGGTGGCTCTGCGGGCTCCGTGCTCGCCAATCGGCTGAGCGCTGAGCCCGGCAACAAGGTGCTCGTCCTCGAGGCTGGCCGGCCTGACTACCGTTTCGACGCCTTCGTCCAGATGCCGGCCGCGCTGACGTTCCCCATCGGCTCCAAGTACTACGACTGGAAGTACGAGTCCGAGCCGGAACCGTTCATGCACAACCGCCGGATCTACCACGCCCGCGGCAAGATCCTCGGCGGCAGCTCGTCCATCAACGGGATGATCTTCCAGCGCGGCAACCCCATGGACTACGAGCGCTGGGCCGCCGACCCGGGCATGGACACGTGGGACTACGCCCACTGCCTGCCGTACTTCCGGCGCATGGAGTCGTGTACTGCCGCTGGAATCGGCGATCCGTGGCGCGGCCACGCGGGCCCGCTCCACCTCGAGCGGGGCCCGGCAGCGAGCCCGCTGTTCGGTGCGTTCTTCGAGGCGGTCCAGCAGGCGGGGTACCCGCTCACCGAGGACGTCAACGGTTACCGCCAGGAGGGCTTCGCTCCCTTCGACCGGAATATCCAGAACGGTCGCCGCCTCTCGGCATCGCGCGCCTACCTGCACCCGGTCATGGACCGCAAGAACTTGACGGTCAAGACGCGGGCGCTGACGACCAGGATTCTCTTCGAAGGCACGCGCGCGGTCGGCGTCGAGTACGTCACCGGCAAGGGCGGCGACGAGACGCACACCGTCAAGGCCGGCACGGTGGTCCTCGCCGGCGGCTCGCTCAACTCGCCGCAGCTGCTCCAGCTCTCGGGCGTGGGCAACGCGGACGAGCTCAAGGCCCTGGGAATCAGCTCGGTCGCCCACGTCCCCGGCGTCGGCGAGCACCTCCAGGACCATCTCGAGGTCTACGTCCAATACGGCTCCAAGCTGCCGGTGTCGATGCAGCCCGCGCTCCAGACGTGGCGCCGCCCGTTCATCGGTGCCCAGTGGCTATTCCTGCGCAAGGGCCCGGGCGCGACGAACCACTTCGAGGCCGGCGGCTTCGTCCGCTCGAACGACGAGGTCGCCTACCCCAACCTCATGTTCCACTTCCTGCCGCTGGCCATCCGCTACGACGGCAGCAAGCCCGAGGGCGGCCACGGCTACCAGGTCCACGTCGGCCCGATGTACTCGGACGCGCGGGGCACGGTGAAGGTCAAGAGCACCGACCCGACCGTCCACCCGGCGCTCACATTCAACTACCTCTCCACCGACCAGGACCGCCGCGAGTGGGTCGAGGCGATCCACGTCGCGCGGAACATCCTGACCCAGAAGGCATTCGAGCCGTTCAACAGGGGCGAGACCTCGCCCGGCCCCAAGGTCCAGTCGGACGCGGAGATCCTCGACTGGGTCGGCAGGGACGGCGAGACCGCGCTGCACCCGTCGTGCACGGCCCGCATGGGCACCGACGAGCTCAGCGTGCTCGACCCCCACACGATGGGCGTCCACGGTGTCGAGGGCCTCAAGGTCGTCGACGCGTCGTCGATGCCGTACGTGACCAACGGCAACATCTATGCCCCCGTCATGATGCTGGCCGAGAAAGCGGCTGACCTCATCCTGGGCAACACCCCGCTGGCTCCGGAGCGCACCGAGTTCTACCGGCACACGCCTGCCTGAACGGCGGACGCGGCACGGAGGAAGGGGCGAAATGGCGGCCGAGCAGAAGGCCATGTTCATCGATGGCGCGTGGTGTGCTGCCGCGAGCGGTGAGACGTTCGAGGCGGCAAGCCCGGCGACCGGCGCGGTCTTCGCGATGATCCCCAAGGGCGGTCGCGCGGACGCGCAGCGGGCGATCGCCGCGGCCAGGGCGGGTCAGGTCGGCTGGGCCAAGCTGTCCGCCTTCGACCGGGCGGCGGCGCTCGAGCGGATCGGCGCCATCGTCCACGAGCGGGGCGAGTCACTCGCCCTGGCGCTGTCTGAGGACCAGGGCAAGCCGATCACCGAGGCGCGGGGCGAGATCGAGGAGCTCCTCGCCTACTTTCGGATGGCCGCGGCCGACGCGACCCGGATCGAGGGGATGATCCTGCCCTCGCTCGACGCCAACAAGCGCGTGCTCGTGTACCGGGTGCCGCGCGGCGTCGTGTCGGTGATCACGCCGTGGAACTGGCCCTACACGATGGCCGGCGAGATCATCGCCCCGGCGCTCGCGGCCGGGAATGCGGTCGTGTGGAACCCGGCGTCCAGCACGTCGGCCTGCTCGATCGAGATGGCGCGCTGCTTCGCGGACGCCGACCTCCCGGCGGGCGTGTTCAACGTCGTCACCGGGCCCGGGCGTGACGTCGGCGACGAGATCGCCGGCCACCGCCACGTCGGCGCGGTCGGGTTCATCGGCTCGGTCGAGGCCGGTCTCAAGGTCGCGACCCGAGCCGTCGGCAAGGACGTGCTGCTCGAGCTCGGCGGCAACGGACCGCTCGTGGTCCTCGAGGACGCGGATCTCGACAAGGCCGTCGAGGCCACGCTCACCGCCTGCTTCCTCAACGCGGGGCAGAGCTGCACGGCGGGGGAGCGGATCCTGGTCCAGCGCACGGTGCACGACGCGTACGTCGCCAAGCTCACCGCCGCGGTGGCCGAGCGGATTCGCGTGGGCGACCCCGCGGACCCCGCCACCACGATGGGCCCGGTCAACAACGAGGCGCAGGCCGCCAAGACCGAGGCGCACGTCCAGGACGCCATCGCCAAGGGCGCGAACCTGGTCACCGGCGGGCGTCGGGCCCCCGGTTTCCCGACCGCGCTCTACTACGAGCCCACGGTGCTGACCGGCGTGACCGAGGACATGGAGATCGCCCGGGACGAGACGTTCGGCCCGGTCGCGCCCATCTCTGTCATCGAATCCGAAGATGACGCCCTGAGGATCGTCAATGACTCGCCGTATGGTCTACTGGCGGGCGTCTTCACGCGCGACCTCGGTCGGGGCCTCCGGTTCGCCGAGTCGGTCAGAACCGGTTGGGTCAACATCAACGAAGGAACTAACTACTGGGAGTCGCACCTCCCGTTCGGCGGCGGTGCCGGAGCTGATAGCGGTGTCGGCCGCGTTGGCGGGCGCTTCTCCATGGAGCGCCTGACCGAGCTCAAGACCGTCGTCGTCAACCTGGGCTAGAGGAGACCATGGCCAAGCAGCAGCGCGGCAGCACGCGCACGCAGTCCCGTCCGGCCGAGCCGGCACCGTCCTCGGGCAAGCCTTCGGGCGGGTCCGCCTCCAGCAAGCCCTCGGGGCAGAAGTCCTCGAGCACCTGGCAGCCCAACCGCGTCGGCTCGACCAAGAAGAGCGGTCCCAACCGCACGCTCATGTTCACGATCGGCGCGATCATCGTGGGCGTGCTGATCGTCGTGGGCGTCGGCTACTCGCAGCTCAGCGGCACCAAGACCCCGGCCGCGAACGACCCGCTCATCACCCCCGGCGCCGCCAACTCGACCCCGTCGGAGATCGCGGTCAACGGCCGCACGCTCGGCAACGCGGACGCCAAGGCGACCATCGACCTGTACGGCGATTTCCGCTGCTCGGCCTGCTACACCTTCACTGAGGGCGGCACCGCCGCGCAGGTCAACAAGCAGCTCGTCGCCACGGGTCAGGCCAAGGTCGTCTGGCATGACTACACGGTGATCGACCTCACGCGCGGCAGCACAGCATCGCGCGACGCTGCCAACGCCGCCTGGTGCGCCGCCGACCAGAACAAGTTCTGGACGATGCACGACTGGCTCTACGCCAACCAGTCGCCGACCGAGGACGCCAGCGCGTTCACGATCGCCCGGCTGCTCGACATCGGCAAGGCGGCCGGCCTCGACATGACGACGTACACGACCTGTGTTCAGAACGGGACGCACAACGCGGACATCGCGACCGAGGAGGGCAGCATCCCGGGGTCCGTCACCGGCACGCCGGCGACGATCGTCAACGGGGCGCTGGTGGACTCGACGTTCGCCGCCCTCCAGAAGGCGGTTGCCGCCGCCAATGGCGCCTCGGCGTCGCCCGCCGCCTCGCCGTCGGGCAGCTGACCCGCGGGCGCTTCCTGGGAACCTTCGAGCGGCCTCGCGGCGACGCGGGGCCGTATCGATTCCTGTGGGGCGCCCTACGACCTTGCGTCCTCACCCCCGCACCCGCCCGGCGGCCCGACGGACGGACCCGGTTCGGCCCAACCCGGGCCGCCCGGCGGCCCTGCGGACGGACCACGTTCAGCCCGCCCCGGGCCGCCCGGCGGCCCTACGGACGGACCGAGTCTCGCCCGGGCCACTCGCCCGGCCCGATCAGCGGCCCGACGGGCCTGCAGCAGTTGTCCGGGCCGCCAACCCGGCCCGCTGACCCGACGGACCGACCGTTGGGCCGCCAACCGGCCCGCCGCCGCGACCCGGCCCGCCGCCGCCAATCGGCGTTCCTCAGCGCCAACCAGCGCTCATCTGCGCCAGTCGGGCGAGGGAGGGTGGGCGCCGCACAGACGAGGACGCCAGGCCCCGTGGGAGACCCGGCGTCCGGCAGTCAGTGGAGCTTCGGCTTACGCCCCGCGAGTCCGCCGGATCTCGGCGCTGATCGCGGGGATGACATCGGCCAGGTCCCCGATCACCGCATAGTCGGCCGAGGTCATGATCGGCGCTTCTGGATCCTTGTTGATCGCCAGGATCCGCTTGGCGCCCTTGCACCCGGCGAGGTGCTGGGTGGCGCCGGAGATCCCGGCCGCGATGTACAGGTCGGGCGCGATCTTCGTGCCGGTCTGTCCGACCTGCTCGGTGTGCGGGCGCCAGCCGGCGATCGTCACCGCGCGTGAGCAGCCGACGGCCGCGCCGAGGAGCGAGGCGAGATCCACGATCGGCGCGAAGCCGTCCGCAGAGCCTGCGCCGCGACCACCGGACACGACCACCTTGGCGTCGGAGAGGGACACGCCGCCGGCCGGGGCCGGGACGCGCCCGACGACGCGAACGGCGAGATCGGCGTCATCGAGCTGCGGCGTGAACGCCGCGACGGCCACGGAGCCACCAGTGGCGACGGCCTCGAAGACGTGCGCGGCGACGGTGAGGACGGCGCGATCGGCGTTGATCGCGGCCTCCTCGAGAAGGCTGCCGCCCCAGCGCGACCGGGTGACCAGCACCGGCGAGCCGGCCGTGACCGCGACGCAGTTGGCGGCGAACGGGAGGCCGGCCCGGGCGGCGGCGCGCGCGAGGACGGTGTTGCCCTCCTCGGTGCCGGGGCCGATGACGATGTCCGCGCCGAGGGTCCCGGCGAGGTCGGAGACGATCCGGGCAGCGGCATCGGGCGCGGGCGCGTCGAGCGCGGCGTGCTTGGCGACGTGAACGCTCGTGGCGCCCCACCCGCCGAGCGCGGCGGCGACCGCGTCGTCACCGAGGACGAGGGCGTGGACCGCCCCACCGGACGCGAGCTGCGAGCCGAGCGCGAGTGCCTGGAGCGCGACCTTGTCGGGCGCGCCGTCGGCGGTGGTGACGAAAACGAGAACCGTGGCCATGGCTAGAGCACCCCAACGCTTACGAGGAGCTCGACCACGGCAGGCGCGGCGTCGGCGCCGCGGCCGAGGATCTGCGCCTGCTTGGCCTCGGTGACCGGCACGACCAGACGCCGCATCTCGAGGCGCTGCGCCGGACGGGACGGGTTGGACGTGGCGACGGGCTTGCTCTTGGCCCGGATGCGCCCCGGGACCGACGGGTACCGCGGCAGGTTGATGCCCTCGAGCACCGCGACCACGGCGGGCGTGCGGACCTCGAAGACGTTGCGGCCGCCGGTGGCCTCCTGCTCGGCGCGGGCGGTGCCGTCCGCGACCGACAGCGCCTTGATGCCGGTAACGGTCGGCCGGCCGAGGACACGCCCGATCCGCACGCCCACCTGGTAGCCACCCGAGTCGGCGGACTCGTTGCCGAGGAGCACGAGGTCGAACGGGCCGTTGGCGGCCTCGTCCTCGCGGATGGCGTCCACGATGGCGCCAGCGGTGGACTCGGCGTCCCAGTCGTCACCGTCGGTGACAAGGTGGATCGCGCGAGAGGCGCCGATCGCCATCGCCTCGCGGAGTTGCTCGAGCGACTCGGCGGGGCCGAGGGTCAGCACGACGGACTCGCCGCCGTGCGCCTCGATGAGCCGGACGGCCTCCTCGACCGCGCACTCCTCGTGGGGCCCCACCTGGAACCCCACGTACTTCGTGTCGATCGCACGCTCATCCTCGGTGAGCGTGATCCGCCCGGCGACGGCCGGGACGCGCTTGACGCAGACGAGCACTCGCATGGGTCAGGCCCGGATCCGGTCGTTCTCGGGGTCGAACAGCGGCACGGCACCAACGCGGGCGACGGTGACCGGGTAGAGCTCGGTGAAGTACTGGACCGCGAGCTGGGTGCCCTCGACGGCGAGCTCGGTCGGCAGGTACGTCATCAGCAGGTGCTTGCCCAGCGAGGGGCCGGCGCCCGCGGAGTTGGCGTATGACTGGCGGCCCTTGGCGTCCGTGATCGGCGTGCCGTCCGGGTGAACGATCGGCTGGCGGCCGAGCATCACGCGGCGCTCGCCGGTGGACGGCGAGGTGTGGTCGTCCACGGTGAGGGTGCAGCAGACGGCGACCCGCTCCTGGCCCATCTGGCGCTCAACAGCCTCGCGGCCGATGAAGTCCTGGGCCTTGAGCCGCGGCGTCGTCATGTCCGCCTCGAAGACGGTGTAGTCGTTGTCGAGTTCGGCGCCGTACGCGCGGTAGCTCTTCTCGAGCCGGCCCGTCGTGCCGTAGACGCCCATGCCGCAGGCGGTGAGGCCGAACTCCGCTCCCGCGGCCCAGAGCTCGTCCCACAGCCGCTGGCCCTGCTCCATCGGGACGTAGAGCTCCCAGCCCAGGTCGCCGACGTAGCTGATGCGCGAGGCCAGCACGATCTGGCTGCCCATCTCGAGCGTCTTGCAGGTGCCGAACTTGAACGCTGCGTTCGAGATGTCGGCCCGGGTCAGCTTCTGCGCGATGTTGCGGGCGTTGGGGCCCCACAGGCCGATCGTCGTGTAGGCGGTGGTCAGATCCACGATGCTCGCCATCGGGGCGAGGTTGTCCGCGAACCACTTGAGGTCGGCCATGCCGTGGGCGCCGCCGGTGACCACGCGGAAGTGGTCCTTGGCGAGGCGCATCACGGTCAGGTCGGACTTGAAGCCGCCGGTGGGGGAGAGGACCGGGGTGTAGACCACGCGGCCGACCGCGACGTCCATCTGGCGGACGCAGACCCCCTGAACGGAGTCGAGCGCGCCCGTGCCGAGGATGTCGAAGATCGCGAAGGCCGAGAGGTCGAAGATGCCGGCCGACTCGCGCATGGCGAGGTGCTCGGCGTTGATGATGGGGCTCCACCAGCGCGCGTCCCACTCGTTGGGGCGGGTTTGCACGCCGTACTTGGCAACGAGCGGCTCGTTGCACTTGTACCACTGGGCGCGCTCCCAGCCGGCGACCTCGAAGAACTCCGCGTCGTGCGCCTGCTGCCAGTCATACATCGGGGTCTTGCGGAGCGGGCGGTCCGAGAGGTACTGCTCGGCCGGGTGGACGATCCCGTACGTCTTGGGGAACGCCTCGGTCGCGCGGGCCTTGGTGTGCTGGCGCGTCTTCTGGTGGGCGTGGAAGCGGCTGATGTCGCTCTGGTTGCAGTCGATGTGCGGCTGGCCGTGGGTCATCCACTCGGCGATCGACTTGCCGACCGCGGGGCCTTCCTTGACCCACACGGCGCAGGCGGACCAGAGGCCCTTGACCTCGGGCGTCTCGCCCAGGATCGGCATGCCGTCCGGGGTGAGCGAGATGAGGCCGTTGATCGCGTACTTCTGGCCGACTTTCTCGTCGCCGAGGATCTCGGGGAACAGCTCGAGCGCGTCCTCGAGCTGCGGGTCGAAGTCGTCCTGGGTGAACGGGAACTCGGTCGGGGAGAGCTTCGCCTCCTCGTTCGAGGGGATCGTCTCGGGGTCGTGCAGGATGGAGCGGTGGGCGTACGAGCCGACCTCGAAGCCGATGCCGTCCTGGCGCTCGTACATGAGCACGTCCATGTCGCGCACGATCGGGTACTCGATCGCCTTGGACGACTTCTCGAACAGCGGCACGGGACCGTAGTCGGCCATCTGGTGGACGACCGGGGTGAGCGGGATGTAGGCGCCGGCCATCTCGGCGAGCAGCGGGGCCCAGACGCCGACGGCGATGATGACGTACTCGGCCTCGATCGTGCCGCGGGTCGTGGTCACGCTCCTGATGCGGCCGTCCTCGACGCCCATCGAGAGCACTTCCGTGTTCGCGAACGAGGTGAGGGCGCCCATCTCCTCGGCCTTCTCGCGGGCGATGGTGCCAAAGCGGAGCGAGTCGCAGACGCCGGTCTCGGGCGTGTAGAACCCGCCGACGAGGATCTCCTCGTTGATGAACGGGACGAGATCCTTGATCTCGGCCGGGGTCACCATGTAGGCGTCGATGCCCCAGTTCTTGGCCGAGTCGACCTTGCGCCGGAGCTCGGCGAGGCGCTCCTCGCTACGGGCGACCTCGAGGCCACCGCAGGTCGTGTAGACGTCCCACTCCTTGTACTGGCGCGCGGACTCGAGCGTGAGCTCGGCCATCTCCTTGTTGTGGTCGACCAGGTACAGGAAGTTGGACGCGTGGCCGGTCGAGCCGCCCGGGTTGGGGAGCGGGCCCTTGTCGACGAGGACGATGTCCTTCCAGCCCAGATTCGCCAGGTGGTAGGCGATGCTGTTGCCGACGATGCCCGCGCCGATGATCACGACCTTGGCGCTGGACGGGAACGTGGCCATCGAGGCGACTCCTGCTGGGGGTTGCGGACGCGGCGAATGCCCGCGGTTCCGGCGGGCGGTGGCGCGATGCTAACTGTTGACAATCCACGGTGTCAACGCCGATCCTGCACCGTGATGGCGGCTTCGTTCACCCACAAGCAGCTCTGGGAAACCGTCGCGGACCAGCTCCGCGACGAGATCCTCGACGGGCACCTCCCGGCTGGCTCGCGGCTGGTCGAGACCGAGCTCGCGGAGCGGTTCGGCGTCTCGCGCGGACCCATCCGCGACGCGTTGGCCGAGCTTGCGCGCGAGGGCCTGGCGCTGGACCTGCCGCGGCGGGGGACGTTTGTGGCGAGCCTCACCGAGGCGGACCTCGCCGACGTGTACGTGATCCGGCGGGCGATCGAGGAGGCCGCGGTTCGCCTGGCGATCGAGCACGCGGGCGACGAGCAGATCGCGGAGATGTACGCGGCGCTCGTGGCCACCGAGGAGGCGTACGCCGCCGGCGACCTCGCTGTCGCGTGGGAGGCGGACATGGCGTTCCACCGGAGCTACTGCCGGATGTCGGCGAACGGCCGGCTGCTCTCGCTGTTCGACGAACTCGCCTCGCAGACCGTCCTGCTGATGCGGACCGCGCTTGCCACGCACGCTTCGCTCGGCTGGACACCGCCGGTCGAGTTCCACCGCCACATCGCCGACGGCATCCGCGCCCGCGACCCCGAGGCCGCCGTCGCCGCGGTGGGGATCCACTACCAGTACACGCAGGACCGCCTCAAGGCCGACGCCGCGAGCTGATCGTCCGGCCCGTCCTCTCGCGCGCTCACCGAAGTTGTCGAACTGGCCGCCGACCGTCGGGTTTCTGCCAGATGCCACTGCGGCGGGAGCTATCCCGAGATCAACCGGTCGACGGGCCGGCGCCGAGCGTGAGGCTCGCAACGTTGTGTGCCAGATGCGACCGCGAGCGGGAATCTGACGGGAACCAAGTGATTTGCTCCCGGCTGAGTTGTATCTGGCACAAACCGGGCGCCCGACGAGCGAGGGCGCCAGCAACACTTCACCCTGCGAAACCATCTGGACAGCCCGCGCGCATGTGGCTAGGATCTGTTGCGCGTTCCGCAACTGGTTGCATAATCCGCGACAAACCGCGAACCACGACCGTCACCACGGCAGGAGCCCATGGGAACCGACGAGCAGGACCTCGACCTCACCGCCCTGAGCGACGAGGAGCTGGTCAGCCAGATGCACGATGACCTCTACGACGGCCTGGCGCCGGAGGTCACCGAGGGAACGAACCTTCTGCTGGGCCGCGGGTGGAGCCCCGAGAAGGTGCTGTCGCAGGCGCTCGTCGAGGGCATGCGGATCGTCGGCGTGGACTTCCGCGACGGCATCCTCTTCGTCCCCGAGGTCCTCCTCGCCGCCAACGCAATGAAGTCCGGCATGGCGATCCTGCGCCCGCTGCTCGCGGAGACCGGGGCCAAGCCCGTCGGCAAGGTCGTCATCGGCACGGTCAAGGGCGACATCCACGACATCGGCAAGAACCTCGTCGGGATGATGCTCGAGGGCGCGGGCTTCGAGGTCATCGACCTCGGCGTCAACACGGACGCGGACAAGTTCCTCGCCGCCATCGAGCAGCACCAGCCCAACATCCTGGGCATGTCCGCGCTCCTCACGACGACCATGCCGTACATGAAGGTCGTCATCCAGGCGCTCAAGGACAAGGGCATCCGCGACAAGGTCGTGGTGCTCGTGGGCGGTGCGCCGCTCAACGAGGAGTTCGCCATGGCGGTTGGCGCCGACGCGTACTGCCGCGACGCCGCCGTCGCCGCCGAGACAGCCCGCAAGTTCGTCGAATGACCCAGCGCGGGCGCCGGCATCCCGTCGCGTCCTCCTCGGCTCGCCCATCCACGCTCGTCCTCGGCTGTGGCGCGCTCGCGCGCGAGCTGCTCGAGCTCGTGGACCGCAACGGGCTGGGCGAGGACGTGGACGTGCGCTGCCTGCCCGCCCCGCTGCACAACCGCCCGGAGCTGATCGGCCCGCTGCTCGACGAGAAGCTCACGGAGCTCGCGCCCGGCTACGACCACGTCTTCGTGGCGTATGCCGACTGCGGGACGGGTGGCGAGGTCGGGCGCGTCGCCGGGAAGCACGGCGTCGAGATCCTGCCGGGCGCCCACTGCTACGCGTTCTACGCGGGTCTCGAGACCTTCAGTGCCCTTGCGGCCGAGGAGCCCGGCACGTTCTACCTCACCGACTTCCTGGCCCGCAGCTTCGAGACGCTGGTCTACAAGGGCCTGGGCCTCGACCGCCGCCCGGAGTTGCGCGACGCCTACTTCGGCAACTACACGCGCGTGCTGTACCTCTCGCAGCGCGAGGATGCTGAGCTGATGGCCTACGCGCAGCACGCAGCCGAGATGCTCGGCCTGGCGTTCGAGCACCGGCCGACCGGGTATGGCGTGCTCGGGACCGCGATCGCGGGCTTGGCGGGAGCGGGCTCGACCGGCGATACGACATCGAAGACCCAGGAGGCGGCAGCCTGATGCCCACGCTCATCGTGATCCACTGGCGCGACATCCCTTCCCAAGTCACCGCCAAGGAAGGCCGCCGGACCGCGAAGGCCATGCTGCCGATGCGCTTCCAGGCGGCCATCGACAAGGCTGCGACCGTCGCCGGCAAGAAGGACATGGACGAGTACCTCGCCGAGTGGCGCCGCGTCGAGCGGCCGTGCGGCGAGGACCTCGAGGCGGAGGCGGCCGCGGAGGCTGCCCGCATCGAGGCCGCCTACGACAAGCACCGCCTCAAGGCGCTCATCGCCAACCGCGGCAACGAAGCCGCGCCCCAGACCCCGTCGACCGCGTCCCCGGCGACCGACCCAACGGAGGCTCCATGACCCGCACCGTCATCAGCTCGGCGACCCGCGAGGTCGTCATCGGCGGTGACCTCCCGTTCGTGATCATCGGGGAGCGGATCAACCCGACCGGCCGCAAGCTGCTCGCCGAGGAGATGCGCAACGGCGACTACTCGCGCGTGGAGCGTGACGTCCTCGCCCAGATCGAGGCCGGCGCCCACATGCTCGACGTGAACGCCGGCATCCCGCTCGCGGACGAGCCGGCGATCCTGGCCCACACCGTCAAACTCGTCCAGTCGCTGACCGACCTGCCGCTCTCGATCGACTCGTCGATCATGGACGCGCTCGAGGCCGGGCTCTCGGTCTATCAGGGCAAGGCGCTCGTGAACTCGGTGACCGGCGAGGAGGAGCGCATGGAGCGCGTCCTGCCGCTGGTGCGCAAGTACGGCGCGGCGGTCGTCGCCATCTCGAACGATGACACCGGCATCTCGGTCGATCCGGACGTGCGGTTCGCGGTCGCCAAGCGGATCGTGGAGCGCGCCGCCGACCACGGCATCCCGCGCGAGGACATCATCGTGGACCCGCTGGTCATGCCGATCGGCGCCATGCGCACGGCCGGCCGCCAGGTGTTCGCGCTGCTCAACCGCCTCCGCGACGAGCTCAAGGTGAACACGACCTGCGGCGCGAGCAACGTCAGCTTCGGCTTGCCGGCACGCGAGGGGATCAACGCCGCGTTCCTGTCGATGGCGATCTCGAACGGCCTGACGTCGGCGATCACGAACCCGCTCCAGCCGACCCTCCGCGAGGCGATCATGGCCGCCGATGTGCTCATGGGCAACGACGCGGACGCCGCCGCGTGGATCGCCGCGCATCGCGACCCGGTCGCCGAGGCGGCCAGCGGGCGCGAGCGGCGCGTGAACCGCCGTCGGGCCGGGGTCGCGGGCTGACCGCGAGCCGATCATGGTGTCCGCCGACCCGCTCCTGATCTTCACGCCCTCGGGCCGCCGGGGGAACTTCCCCGTGGGCACGACCGTGCTCGACGCGGCCCGCCGCCTGGGCGTGGACATCGACTCGGTCTGCGGCGGGCGCGGGATCTGCGGCCGCTGCCAGGTGGAGCAGAGCACGGGCGAGTTCCCCAAGCACGGCATCACATCGGACCCGGCGAACCTCACCGCGCCAGATGCGATCGAGGCGGACTACGCCGCGCGCAAGGGACTCGGTCGCGGGCGCCGGCTCGCCTGCACGGCGGCGATCTGCGGTGACGCGGTCATCGACGTGCCCGCCACCTCGCAGGTCCACCGCCAGGTCGTGCGCAAGGAGCTCGAGGTCCGCGCGTTCGACCTCGACCCGGTCACGCGGCTCTACTACGTCGAGGCGGCGGAGCCGGACATGGCCGCGCCCGCCTCGGACCTCGTCCGGGTCGAGAATGCGCTCGCGCGCGAGTGGGGCCTGGACAACCTGTCGGCCGACCTCGCGACCGTGCGAGGGCTTCAGCACGCCGTGATGACCGGGAACGGCAAGGTCACTGTGGCCGTCCACGAGGGCCGCTCGATCATCGCGGCATGGCCCGGCTTCCGCGACCGCGCATACGGCGTGGCGATCGACATCGGCTCGACGACGATCGCCGGGCACCTCGCGAGCCTGCTCGACGGGTCCGTACTCGCGTCCGCGGGCGTGATGAACCCGCAGATCCGCTTCGGCGAGGACCTGATGAGCCGCGTCAGCTACGCGATGATGCACGACCGGGGCGCGGCCGAGATGACCGCCGCCGTCCGGACGGCGCTCCGCGACCTGATCGGCAGCCTCGCGGAGTCGGGCGGCATCGCGCGTGACGAGATCCTCGAGCTCGTGCTCGTCGGCAACCCGATCATGCACCACCTCGTGCTCGGCCTCGACCCGACGCCGCTCGGCCAGGCGCCGTTCACGCTCGCCACGGAGCGGGCTGTCCACGCGTCGGCGACGGAGCTCAAGCTCGGCGTCCACCCGGGCGCGCGCGTGTACGTGCTGCCGTGCATCGCCGGGCACGTGGGCGCGGACACCGCGGGCGTGATCCTCTCGGAGCAGCCGCACCTCGCCGAGGCCGTCACGCTGATCGTGGACGTGGGCACCAACGCCGAGCTCGTGCTGGGCAACAGGCACCGCCTGCTCGCGGCGTCGAGTCCCACGGGGCCCGCCTTCGAGGGCGCGCAGATCAGCTCTGGCCAGCGGGCCGCGCCCGGCGCCATCGAGCGCGTGCGCATCGACCCAGCTACGCTCGAGCCACGCTTCCGCGTCATCGGCTGCCCGCTCTGGTCTGACGACCCGGGCTTCGCCGAGGCCACCGCGGACACGGGCATCACCGGCATCTGCGGCTCGGGGATCATCGAGGTGATCGCCGAGCTGTTCCTCGCGGGCGTCATCACCGCGGACGGGATCATCGACGGGTCGACCGCCGCCCGGACGCCGCGCGTCATCGAGGAGGGCCGCACCTTCAGCTACCTCCTCGCGGACGGCGAGCCGCGGATCCTGGTCACCCAGAACGACGTCCGCGCGATCCAGCTCGCCAAGGCCGCGCTCTACGCCGGGGCCCGCCTCCTGATGGACGACTACGGCGTGGATGCGGTCGACGAGGTGCGCCTCGCCGGCGCCTTCGGCAGCCACATCGACCTGCGCCACGCCATGGTGCTGGGCCTCGTGCCCGACTGCGATCTCGACCGCGCGTCGTCCGCTGGCAATGCCGCGGGTGCGGGCGCCCTGATCGCGCTGCTCTCGGGCGCCGCGCGAGCGGAGATCGAGACGGTCGTCCGCGAGGTCACCAAGATCGAGACCGCCATCGAGCCGCGCTTCCAGGAGCACTTCGTGGACGCGCTGGCGATCCCGCACCGAACTGCCGACTACCCCAACCTCGGGCGCGTGGTGGCCCTGCCGGAGCGTCCGGCGGCCGGCCGCGCGGGCCGGGACGAGCGATCTGAGCGACGCCGCCGTCGCACCCCCGTGGCGGCCCAGGAGGACAACGCATGACCGACGAGCTCCACGGCCGCCGCACCGGGGGCCGCGCCGGCCGCCAGGCCGCCCGCGCCCACGCGCACATCGCCGCGGCGCCGTTCCTCACCCGGACGATGGCGCCGTTCGAGGTGCTGAGCGAGGAGGGCCTCTCGCTCATCGAGCACAACGCGGATCTGGTGCTGCAGGAGGTCGGCCTCGAGTTCCGCGGCGACCCCGAGGCGCTCCGGCTGCTCAAGGACGCCGGCGCCGACGTGGACGGGGAGCGCGTGCGGTTCCCGCTCGGGATGGCCCGCTCCGTCGTCCAGGCGACCGCGCCGCGCACCTACGTGCAGCACGCCCGGAACCCCGAGCGCAACGTGACGATCGGCGGGATGAACACCGTATTCGCGCCCAACTACGGCTCACCGTTCGTGCGCGACCTGGAGGGCGGCCGCCGATACGCGACGCTCGAGGACTTCGGGAACTTCGTCAAGCTCGCCTACGCGTCGCCCAACCTGCACCACTCGGGCGGGACGGTCTGCGAGCCGACCGACGTGGCCGTCAACAAGCGGCACCTCGACATGGTCTACGCCCACATCAAGTACTCGGACAAGCCCTTCATGGGCTCGGTCACGGCACCCGAGCGCGCGGCCGACTCGATCGAGCTTGCGAAGATCGTCTTCGGCGCCGAGTTCGTGGACCAGAACGCGGTCATGACGAGCCTGATCAACGCGAACTCGCCGCTCGTCTGGGACTCGACGATGCTCGGCGCGCTGCGCACCTACGCCGCGGCCAACCAGGCGACCATCCTCACGCCGTTCATCCTCGCCGGGGCCATGGCGCCGGTCACGAGCGCGGGCGTCGCTGCCCAGACCCTCGCCGAGGCGCTCGGCGGCATGGCGCTCGCCCAGCTCGTCCGCCCCGGCGCGCCGGTGATCCTGGGCTCCTTCGCGAGCTCCATGTCCATGCAGTCGGGCGCGCCCACCTTCGGGACGCCCGAGCCCGCGCTCGTCCTCTACGTCATGGCCTCGCTCGCCCGGCGCCTCGGCGTCCCGTTCCGCTCGGGCGGCAGCCTCACGGCGTCCAAGATCGAGGACGCGCAGGCGGCATATGAGTCGGCGGCCACGCTCCAGCCGACCGTTCTGGGCGGCACGAACTTCGTGCTCCATGCCGCGGGCTGGCTCGAGGGCGGCCTCACGATCGGCTACGAGAAGTTCGTCATGGACGCGGACCAGCTCGGGATGATGGGCGTGTTCGTGAAGGGCGTGGACCTGTCCGAGAACGGCCAGGCACTCGACGCCATCCGCGAGAACGGCCCCGGCCAGCACTACCTCGGCACGGCGCACACGCTGGCCAACTTCGAGACCGCGTTCTACCGCTCCGACATCGCGGACAACAACAGCTTCGAGCAGTGGCTCGAGGACGGCGAGCTCGACGCCCGGGCCCGGGCGAACAAGATCTGGAAGAAGACCCTCGCCGAGTACGAGGCGCCGGCCCTCGACCCGGCGATCGACGAGGCGCTGCTCGACTTCATCGCCCGCAAGAAGGCGTCGATGCCGGACGCAGCCGAGTGACGATGGCCGAGCGCCCGCCCGCGCCCGTCGCCCCGACCGTGCCCTGCCCCTGGGTTGCGGCGTGACGACCGCGCGCGCCACGGACGCGCCGCCGCTCATCCAGTCGGTCGACCGCGCCGTGGACGTGCTCGAGTACCTCGCCGAGCGCGACGACGGGGCGGTGACCGACCTCGCCGCGGCGCTCGGCGTGCACAAGTCCACCGCGTTCCGCCTCCTCGCAGCCCTTGAGGCGCGCGGCCTGGTGGAGCAGGTGAGCGAGCGAGGCCGGTATCGGCTCGGCTTCGGCCTGGTCCGGCTCGCGGGCGCCGCCGCCTCCCGGCTCGACCTCGTGGAGCAGAGCCGCCCGGTGACCCGGCGCCTCGCCGCACTCGTCGGGGAGACGGTCAACGTGGCCCGGCTCGAGGGCGACGCGGCCGTCAACGTGGACCAGGTGCTCGGCGGGGCCACGGTGGCAACGCAGAACTGGGTCGGGCGCCCCACGCCGCTCCACGCCACGTCGAGCGGCAAGGTGTTCCTCGCCGCCGCCGACCCGGCCGAGCGCGCGCGGCTCCTCGCCCGCCCGCTCGAGACCTTCACCCCGGCCACCGTGACCGACCGCACCGTTCTCGAGGCAGCGCTCGGGCGCGCCGCCGCGGCCGGCTGGGCGTCGACTTGCGAGGAGCTCGAGCTCGGTCTCAACGCGATCGCCGCGCCCATCCGGGGTCGTGACGGGGCCGTCGTGGCCGCGGTCAGCGTGTCCGGCCCGTCCTACCGGCTCGCGCCCGACCGGTTCGCCTCGCTCGCTACCGAGGTGGTCGCCGCTGCCGATGAGATCAGCCGTCGGCTCGGGTGGAGGGGCTGACATGCCGTCGCTCGCCAGCTGTCTGGCTCCGGCCTGCGATACGGGGCTGACGTCCGGCCCGCAAGCGCCTAACCTATGCCCCTTCGCCGACCGGCCCGGTGCCGGCGTCCGCAGCCACCGCTAGAGGTCCGCTTCGTGGCCGTCGCCCGCTCACCGCTCGTCACTCGTGAGGTTCGCCGCGCATGACCGCAACCTTCCCCGCTCCCGGGCCGTTCGCGCAGGCGCGCCTCGCCGAGTCGAAGAAGCCCGCGGACGAGACCACGATCTCGGTCAAGGGCCTCTGGAAGATCTTCGGACCGGGCGAGCACAAGATCATCGGCACGCCCCTCGCCGAGCTCTCGCGTGACGAGCTCCGCAACGCCACCGGCTCGAACGTGGCCGTGCGCGACGTCAGCTTCGACGTCCGCCCGGGCGAGGTGTTCGTGGTCATGGGCCTGTCGGGCTCGGGCAAGTCCACGCTGATCCGCTGCCTGACCCGCCTGATCGAGCCCACCGCTGGCGAGGTGCTCCTCGACAAGGAGGACATCGGCAAGGCAACGCAGGCCCGTCTCCGCGAGCTGCGCCGCAACCGGTTCTCGATGGTGTTCCAGCACTTCGGCCTGCTGCCGCACCGACGCGTCATCGACAACGTGGCGTTCGGCCTGGAGATCCGCGGCGAGCCCAAGAAGGAGCGGCGCGAGAAGGCCGCCCAGATCCTGTCCCTCGTCGGGCTCGAGGGCCAGGAGATGCGCTACCCCGACCAGCTCTCGGGCGGCATGCAGCAGCGTGTCGGCCTCGCCCGGGCGCTCGCCGTCGACCCCGAGGTCATGCTCTTCGACGAGCCGTTCAGCGCGCTCGACCCGCTCATCCGGCGGGACATGCAGAACGAGGTCATCCGGCTCCACAACGAGGTGGGCAAGACGATGATCTTCATCACCCACGACCTCGCCGAGGCGCTCAAGCTCGGCGACCACGTGGCGATCATGCGCGCCGGGCAGATCGTCCAGATCGGCCGCCCGGAGGAGATCGTGGGCGCGCCGGCCGACGACTACGTCGCCGACTTCGTCCAGGACGTGCCCAAGTCGTACGTGCTGACCCTGGGCTGGATCATGCGCCACGTCCACGAGGACGACACCCTCGACGGCCCCGAGTTCCCCTCGACCGCGGTCATCCGCTCGGCGGTCCACGCGGCCGCCGGCACGGACCACCCCATCCGGATCGTGGACGACGGCAAGCTCGTCGGCATGGTCGACCGCGGCCTCATCCTCGCCGCGATCGCCGGGACAGAGCCCGAGGCATGACCGCGGCCGCTGCGGCGGTCCGGCCGAGCGCCGGGTTCCGCCTCTCCAAGACCCGCCAGCTGCTCATCCTGCTCGGGACCGCCGCGGTCGTCTACGTCCTGGCGCAGGTGTTCTTCCCGGAGCGCTTCCTGCGGCCGTACGACCCGGCCGCCGACTTCTTCTCGTTCCTCAACAGCCTCCGCGACTGGCTGGAGGACAACCGCTCCGGCCCGTTCTTCGCATACTTCATCGACCCCATCCGGGTGTCGCTCAATTCGCTGGTCGCGCTGGTCACAGGCTGGCTCAACGCCATCGGCTGGACGGGCGTCATCGCCATCGGCGCCGCGCTCGGCTTCGTGTTCGTGACCTGGCGCACGGCCGTCGCCGTCGCGGCCGCGTTCTTCCTGATCGGCCTGCTCGGCCTCTGGACCGACACGATGGTCACCCTGGGGCAGATGGTCGTCGCCGTGCTGCTGGCGCTCGGCATCGGCGTGCCGCTCGGGGTCCTCGCAGGCAAGAGCGACCGGTTCCTCTCGTTCGTGACGCCGGTGCTCGACTTCATGCAGATCATGCCGCCGTTCGCGTACCTGCTGCCGCTGACGCTGTTCTTCCTCATCGGCAATGCGACGGCGACCATCGCCACGCTGATCTACGCCATCCCGCCGGCCATCCGGATCACGGCGCTCGGCATCCGCGGCGTGGCGAGCGAGACCGTCGAAGCGTCCACCTCGCTCGGCGCGACCAGGGGCCAGGTGCTCCGCAAGGTGGAGCTGCCGATGTCCCGGACCACCCTGGGCCTCGCGGTCAACCAGACGATCATGATGGCGATCTCGATGGTGGTCATCACCGCGTTCGTCGGCGCGGCCGGCCTCGGCGCCAAGATCATCAAGGCCCTCGAGGTCCAGAACGTGGGCGTGTCCTTCGAGGTCGGCCTCGCGATCGTCCTGCTCGCGATGATCCTCGATCGCCTCTCCGCCTCGGCGAGCCAGGTCTCCGACCGGCGCCACACCGGCCAGGAGAAGCTCACGCGGGCCCGCATGAACCGGCTGTTCGTGATCGGCGTGGTCATCGTCATCATCGGCGTGGCGCCCGCCCTTCTCGGCCAGAAGTGGGCGATCACCTTCCCGACCGCCTGGCATGTGTCGTTCGCCGCGCCCATCAACGCGGCGGTGAAGTGGATCTCGATCAACCTCGCGTTCCTCACCGAGGCCATCAAGAACGCCGTGTCCGCGTGGATCCTGGATCCCATCCAGAACGTGCTCACCACCTCGCCGTGGTGGCTCGTCGGCTACTTCGCGGTCGGCCTCGGGCTCATCATCACCGGTCGCCGGGCCGCGGTCTGGATCGGCGTCGCGACGCTCGGCATCGTGGCGCTCCAGGTCTGGCAGCCAGCGATGGAGACGCTCTCCCAGACGCTTGTCGCGGTGCTGCTGACCGTGATCATCGGCGTGACGATGGGCACGTGGGCCGCCCGCTCGAGCCGCGTCTCGGCGATCTTGCGGCCCATCAACGACGCGGCCCAGACGATGCCCTCGATGGTCTACCTGCTCCCGGCCCTCGCCCTGTTCGGGTCCACCCGCTTCACCGCGATCCTCGCGGCGATCATCTACGCCATTCCCCCGGTGATCCGACTCGTCGAGGACGGTGTCCGTGGCGTGTCGGCCACGAGCATCGAGGCGGCCGAATCCGCGGGCTCCACGGCTTTCCAGGTCATCCGCAAGGTTCAGCTGCCGATGGCCCGGCGCTCGCTGCTCGCGGGCACGAACCAGGGCATCGTGATGGTCCTGGCCATGGTGGTCATGGGCGGTCTGGTCGGCGCCGGGGCGCTCGGCTACCAGGTGGTCGCCGGGTTCTCGCAGCGCAGCAACTTCGGCAGCGGCATGGCCGCCGCCCTGGCGATCGTCATGCTCGGGGTGATGCTCGACCGGATGACCCAGGGCGCCGGCGCCCGCCGCGAGGTCAAGAAGGCAGCGGACGAGTAGATCGCTCGCCGGGAGTCCACAGCGGCCCCGGCGCGCGTATGGCAGGAGGAGCGACACAGCGACAACACGGACAGCCCGCTCCGACCGCGCACCGCGTCGACCAATGGCGCGCTGCAGGCGGAACGGGCATCATGCGGCGATCCGGCCGGAGGAGCATCGTGGCCGGAACGGAAGGAAGGGGTACTGGGTTTGAATCTCTCGACCAACACCAAGCGGCTCGCCGCGGGAGCGGCCGTCGCGGCCATGCTCGTGTCGGCGTGTACCGGCAGCGGCGGCGCCACCACGGCGCCGACCACGGCCGCCAGCGTGGCGCCGAGCGTGGCCGCCAGCACCGCACCGAGCATGGCGCCCTCCGTGGCCGCCAGCGAGGCCGCGAGCCAGGCGGCCGCATCGATGGCCGCGTGCGGCACGGTCAACCTCGCGGACAACGCGTGGGTGGGCTACGAGGCGGACCTCGCCGTCGTGAAGTACGTCCTCGAGAAGGACCTCGGCTGCACGGTCAACGTCAAGCAGATCAGCGAGCAGGTCGCCTGGCAGGGCTTCCCGACCGGTGACGTGGACGCCATCCTCGAGAACTGGGGCCACCAGGACCTCGTGGACAAGTACATCACCAAGGACAAGACCGCGGTCGACTTCGGCTCGCAGGGCAACATCGGCATCATCGGGTGGTTCATCCCGAAGTACTACACCGACGCCCATCCTGAGCTGCTGACCGCCAACAGCGACCCGAAGGCCTTCGCCGCCGCGCTCAACGCGGTCGCGGGCGATTTCAAGACCTCCGAGTCAGGCTCCAAGGGCCAGCTGCTCGACGGCGACCCGTCCTACGTCACCAACGACGAGGGCCTCGTCAACGGCCTCGGCCTCAACTTCAAGGTCGTCTACTCGGGTTCCGAGGCGGCGTCCGACAAGGCGATCCAGGCCGCGATCACCGCCCAGAAGCCGATCCTGGCGTACTACTGGGAGCCCAACTGGTTCGACAGCCAGATCAACAACCAGCTGATCCACCTGCCGCTCCCGGCCTACACCGCCGGCTGCGACGCGAACGTCAAGTCCATGACGTGCGACTACCCGCCGTACAACCTCAACAAGATCGTCTCCACGACGTTCGCGAACAGCGGCAGCCCGGCTGCCACGATGCTCAAGAACTTCAAGTGGACCAACGACGACCAGAACGCGGTCGCGACCGATATCTCGCTCAACCAGATGAGCGACGACGACGCGGCCAAGAAGTGGCTCGACGCCCACCCGGACGTCTGGAAGGGCTGGCTGACCGGCACCGGCTGGTCCGGCTGATCATCTGACCTGACCGAGGCGGCCCCGGGACCCTCGCGGACCCGGGGCCGCTTCTTTGATCCTGGACGAATCCCGGCCTGCGGCCCGGGCCCGCTCGGGAGCACGGTTTGCCCGCGCTGTTACACTCGGGCGAGAACGCCGGTTCTGGTCGTCTCGGGCGTGCCCTTCCGAGGCTCCGTATCCGGCGAGCGTGGTTGCCGGAACCCAGTGCCGAGGGGCGCTGAAGCGACGGAGACAGCTCGCACGAGATGAGGACGCCACTTCGTTGACCACCCGCCAGGTCGCGCAGCACTTCCCCCGGGCGCGCCGCGTCATCGGACGCCGCACGATCACGGCACTCCTGATCGTGCCGCTCCTCATGGGCTCGTTGGCGGGCCACGTCGTCGCGCCCACCGCAGTCTTCGCCGACCAGCTCTCGGACGCGCGGGCCCAGCAGAAGGCGCTTGCCGCCAAGATCGCCGCGGAGAAGGCGCAGATCGCCGCGCTCAACGCGTCGCAGGCGTCGCTCTCGGGGCAGATCGACCAGACGAAGAGCCAGCTCGACGGGATCACGGCAGACCTCGCGACGACGCGGGCGCAGGTCACCAGGATGAAGACGAGCCTCGCCGCCGTCCAGGCGCAGTACGCCTCGCTCGTCGCGAGCCTCGCCGACCTCGACACCCAGCTCGCCTCGATCGAGGCGCAGGAGACTGCCAAGCGCACCGAGCTCGGCCAGCACCAGACCGAGCTCGCGGCCCGGGTCCAGGCGGCGTACGAGGACCAGCGCACCTCGATGCTCGAGACGCTGCTCTCAGGCGCGTCCTTCGCCGACATGCTCGCTGCCATGTCGACCCAGCTCGACGCCGCGGCGCAGGACCAGCAGCTTGCCGCGCAGGTCGCGTCCGACCAGGCCACGCTCGTCGCCCTCCACCAGACGGTCGCGGACACGCGGGGCCAGACCAATGGGCTCCGCCAGCAGGCTGCGGTCCAGAAGCAGGCCCTTGACCGCAAGATCGCCGCCCTCGCCGCGGCGACCAAGCGCCTCAGGGCGCTCGAGAACGCCGCCGCCGCCGCGCTGGCCGCCGAGAAGTCGGCCTACGCCAAGATGTCCGCAAACAAGGCCTCGCTCAAGACGGCGCTGGCCAAGGCCGCGGCAGCTCGAAACAGGCTGCAGGACAGGATCGCCAGGCTGGTCGCCCAGCAGGGCAACAACGGCCACATCCCGAGCCAGTACAACGGGACCCTCATCTGGCCGATGTCGGGCACGGTCACCCAGCCCTTCGGCTGCACGGGGTTCAGCTGGGAGCCGCCGTACGGCAACTGCCCGCACTTCCACAATGGCATCGACCTGGTCGCGCCGTACGGAACGCCCGTGCACTCGGCTGGCGATGGCACGGTGGTCTACGTGGGCTGGAACTACGCCGACGGCGCCGACCCCGCCTGGATCGTGATCATCGCCCACAGCACGTCGCTCGTGACCTGGTATGCCCACATGCAGCCCAGGTATCCCGTGCACGCTGGCGAGCACGTCAGCCAGGGGCAGGTCATCGGCTACGAGGGCAGCACCGGCCACTCGACCGGCGCCCACCTCCACTGGATGGTGGAGTTCAACGGGTCCTTCGTCAACCCACGTCTGTTCA
>Ga0315271_10000411_pt1 | contig 23121 bp, 14 predicted proteins | sample C3_top_MG_FD_204664 | JGI IMG/M metagenome (GOLD analysis project Ga0315271, IMG submission 204664) | Sediment microbial communities from Yellowstone Lake, YNP, Wyoming, USA - C3_top | ecosystem: Environmental > Aquatic > Freshwater > Lake > Sediment | place: USA: Wyoming | collected 2017-08-01
TCTTGTACGAGTAGTAGTTCTTGAACGACGCCGGGCTCTCGTAGTCGCGGCTGATGTCCACGACGTCGCGAAGGTGGGTGGGCAGCACGCCGGGCGCCCTCGGCGCCATCACCGCTCCGATTTCCTGCTCGGACTTGAACTCCCCGGAAGGGTCGATGGTGATGTTCTTCGAGCCCACCTCGAGGATGCCGCCGGGGAACTGGGTGTTCCGGGTCGCGAACAACTGCGGCAGTACGGTGGGATGCAGGCCATAGGCGGCGAGGCGCTGCTGCGAATAATCGAGATAGATCCGCTGATTGAGGACGCCGGACCGCTGCACCTTGGACGCGGCAGGAATCCTCTGCACCGACTTCTGGATCAGATCCGTGAACTCGTCCAGCTGTCGATAGGAATACTTGTCGCCGGCCACGGCCGCGAGCTGCTTCAACGCGCCCTTCGGATCCCGCACCACCGTGGGCGCCCAGACATCCGGATGGAACTCCGAGGCATGCAGGCGCTCCTCGATGAATCGACGCGCCTCCAGGAGGATAGGCCGATCCTCGGGCGGGAATTGTCCGTCGATCACGATGAAGCCCGGGCCCGTCTCCACGCGGACGTCCTTGCCGAACCCGGTCTCCTCGAAGAACGCTCCCAGCAATCGGCCCGGTCGGCTGACCACGCGCTCGGCCAGCGACTGGGGGAACGACACGACCAGAGCGGCGCGGCCCGTTCCTCCACCCGGGACATTGGCCCGCAGTTCGGTGATGGCCTTTTGCACGGCCGCAGCCTTCAACTCGAGCTCCGGGCCGGACACCGGGGGGCTCGCCACCGTGAGCATCAGCGCGGCGGTTTCCGCGAAGTCCTTCAGGAAGATGATCGGCTGCGTCCCCGCGGGCAGATCCGTGATGCCGTCGAGCCGGATCTTCACATCGTCGAACTGCGCCGAGGTGTCGGAGATGCGCTCGTCGATGTTGAAGTAAACGATGGTGACGCTGGTGCGGACGATGGACTCGAGCTTGGTGATGGTCGGGTTTTCAGCGATCTTCTGCTCAATCTTCCGGGTGACCAGGGCCTCGATCTTCTCGGCGCTGACCCCGGGCCAGATGCAAACCGCCACCGCGGTGCGAGCCGGGAAGACCGGGTCCTTCCGCTTCGGCATCTTGTAGTACGCAAAGGCGCCCCACAGCACGGTGGCGACCAGGAGCACCCAACCCACCTGGCGGTGCTCGACGAAGAACCGCGCGGTGTTGCGCGTGGTCGCGATGGTGTGGTCGTCGGTGTGGCCGTGACTCATGGGCGCTACTGCACCGGCCGGACGCGCTGGCCGTCGACCAGGAGGGTGGCGCCGCGCACGATGACGCGCTGCCCGACCGCCGGGCCTTCGGACAGCGCGATGGCATTGCCGACGACCTCGCCGAGTTTCACCGGGCGAAGTCGGGCGAAGTGCTGGTCCTTCTGCTCGTCCAGGACGAATACCGCGTACTCGGCAGAGCCGCCCGCCGGCTTGACGATCGCCTCCAGGGGCACCGTGTTCACGGTGGCTCCGGGTTCCCCGGCCAGGAGCAGGGTCGCGATGAAACCGACCTCCAGTTTTCTCTGCGCGTTCGCCAGCGTGATCTCGATCTGAAAGACCCGGCTCACCGGGTCGGGCGCCGGCGCGATCAAGGTGATCCGTCCCTCGAAGGCCTCGTCCTCGAGGGCCTCGAAGGTCAGGCGCTGGGGCTGACCAATTCTCAATCGTCTGACCACGACATCGGGCACGCCGAAGACGACCTTGACCCGCGTGGTTTCCGCAATCAGAAACGCCGGAGTGCCCGGGGCCACGAGCGAGCCAAGTTCGACCGAGCGTTTGATGACCGTGCCGGATATCGGCGCGTAGAGCACGGCGTCACCGAGTACGATCTGGGCCTCGCGCAGCCCCGCGCGCGCTCCTTCGACCCTGGCCGCCATCGCGTCGCGTTGCGCCCGGGCGCCTTCGAGTTCGGGCTTGGTGAGGCTGTGCTTCTCGAAAAGGCGGGAGGCCCGTTCGTATCCGAGGGAGGCCTGCTCGTAGCCCGCCTGCGCTTCGGCGAGGCCCGACTCCCTTTGAGCGAGGCCCTGCTGATAGTCGGACTGACGAATGCGGGCCAGGGCGGCGCCCTTTTCCACGCGATCCCCGGCCTGAATCTCGCGCACGCGCCCTTGTTCGTCGCGGGTGGTCAGGATGTCGTCGACGTATCCGGCGATCCTGAATGCGAGATCCACCTCCACGCTCGGCTTGACCGTGGCGGAATAGCGCACCGCGACGCCGGTGGCGCGCGCTTCGACCGTGGCCACCGACACCGGGATCACGGGCTGTTCGTAGGCAGAATCTTTCCGGCACGCTCCTGCGGCGAGCACGGCTACCAGCACGGGTGTCAGGTACGGCAGTTCTCTTTTCATCGCTCGACCGCCATGGCTTTCTCGAAATCAGCGCGCCCTTCCCAATAACTGAGGAGCGCCGCCTGGTGCTTGTGACCGGCCTCCGCGAGAGCCACCTGCGCCTGCAGCAGGTCCTTCGGCAGGACCGTTTCTTCCGTGCGCTTGTCCAGCATCACCCGGAGTCTTTCACGCGCGACCTTCATCTGGAGGTCGGTCACCGCCACCAGGGAGCGGGCCTCCCGCAGCGTGCGCATGTGCTGCCTGAGGTCCACGGCGACCGTCGACTCGAGCTGCCGGAGCTGGGTCTCCGCCTGCTGGACAACGATCTGCTTGGTCGCTATCTCCCGGCCCCTGCGGCCCCAATCGAACGGCTCCCAACTGGCCTGGAGCATCGCCGCGCCGATGTTGCCGGGCAACAGGGGGAAGTTCCAATTGCCAACGTAAGCAAAGAGCGCACCCAATCGTGGATACCGCTCGGCCTTTTTGAGCCTCCAGTCCACGGTCGCCAGATCGATGGCGATGCGGGCCTCGTGAACATCGGGCCGCCGCGCCAGCACCTCGTCTCTTACCGCGGTGAGATCGGCCTCCGCCGGAAACGCTTCGGGGGGAGCCTCGAGGCCGAAGGGCGTCTCGGGATCGCGACCGAGGGCCACGTTGATCCGCTCGCGACCGGTCGCAAGGGCGTCATCGAGCACGAGAAGGTCGTGCTCCTGCTGGGCCAGGCGCGCTTGAACATCCAGCCGGTCGGCATCGAGGGCGGCGCGCTCCGCCACGAGCGCTTCCAGGACCCGGTCAACCTCTTTGAACAGGCTCACCGCCTGCCGCATCACGGCCAGGCCGCTCTCCGCGCGCAGGCAGCCGTAATAGGCGCGTTTGATTTCGTCCACGACCTGCTGGCGCGCGGCACGCTGCCTCTGGGATGCGAGGTCCTTCGACAGTTGGGATGCTTTGATGCCGAGCCCGATGTCGTGCAACTGCGAGATCGGCTGGGCAACGGTGGCGAGAGCAAACCCGAAGTTCGGGGGGAGGGGTAGGGTGCCCAGAGGTCCGAGCCGCAGATCCAGGTCCGTGACCGTGGCCAGCCCGACCGCGCTGAGATTCAGTCTCGGCCAGCGGGCGGCTTTGGCCGCTTCGATGGCCTCGCCGGCCCTCGCGACTTCCTGGTCTGCGAGCGAGAGGGTTCGGTTGGTGGCGAGGGCGAGCCGGACGGCCTCGTCGAGCGTCAATGTGGGCGTCTGCGCCGCGAGCGATCCTCCGGCGGAAGCGACGAACAGCACGACAAGCGCGAGCCGTCGCATGTGAAGATCCAAGCCGGAGCCGCTGGTCACGTTGGTGAGGACTATATCCCGTGGGGTACCACGTCAAGGGGGTCCAATCCCGTCAGCGCAATCGGGGTTCGCGGGGGTAGTAGGAGCCGTGGAAGCAGGGCGGCGTCGCCTCTTCGCAGTGCAGCACCGCCACCGGGCCCGCGGCCACCGCATGCGCGTCGAAGAGCAGATAGGCGTCCCGTTCGCGTTCGGCGTCGAAGCGCTTCAAGAGGATCAACCCCGCCCCGGCATGCTTTGGATCCGGCAGGAAGGTCGGCTCGCTGCCGAAGTAGAACCGGTCCGGGAGACGGAAGGTGTCGTTGATCGCTCCACTCGAAAAGTTTCCGTGGGCGAGTTCATCGAAATACTTGCGGCCCGGGTTCCCGGTCTTCGACAGATTGAGCATCCAGAAGTGCTCGTTTGAGAGGGTGGCGCGGCGCGGGTCGATGGTCGGAAAGTCGGACGAGACCGCCGAGGGCAGGCTGACCCGGTCGCTCACCTGCCATGTCCGGGTGTCGATCGCGTAACGAACGGGTCGGCCCGGCTTCACCCGGGTAAAGATGTCGGGAATCACTTCGTAGTCGGGATAGACGGGCTCGTCGAGCTCGATCACGTCGTAGATCAGCCGCCCGGGCTCCTCGAACGCGTTGATCGTGTGCAGAGAGTAGCCGCGACCAATGGGCACCTGGGCCAAGCGGCGCCCGGTCTCTCGGTCCGCGATCAGCAGACTGGAGCCGCGCTCCGGCTCAAAGCTCAGGGATTCCTGGACGGTGCTGCCGCCATCTCGGATCGATGCGATGTCGAGGACGAGGCCGTTGAGATAAACGATCACGTAGCTCGGGCTCACGCAGAAATCGTGGACCGAGCAGGGATCCGGCACGGGCAGGCGTCGGCGATAGACCAGGCCCCCGCTGGGGTTGAATCGATAGAGGTTGATGACCGGTCGTTCGCTCGAAAACGATATTCCGAAGTTGAAGAGCTCGCCGCTCCTGGAATCGACCTTCGGGTGCGCCGCGAAGGGAGTGATCTCGTTCAGGGCGCCGCCGAAGGTGAACGGGCCGACGGTCTCAAGGGTCACGGGGTCGAGTTCCCAGGGCAAACCCTGCTCTCCAAAAGCGAGCAGCCGTTCGGCGAAACGCCAGACGCTGACGTTGACCGGTGACTCGATCCCGACCCCGTACTGGTTCAACCGGTCGCCGGGAAAGCGGGTTCCGAAAGTGCGAAAGAGCGCCGCACCGGCCTCCTCCTCCTCGCCGAACTTACGCGAGCGCACGAAGCGATTCTTGAAGAGGATGCGGCCATCTTCGAAACGGAGGGAACGCACCATGCCGTCCCCGTCGAGCAGATGACGGTACCGCAGGGGGCCGATCGCGTGACGCGAAGGACCGTTGCTGTAGTAGTCACCTCGCACGTACTCCGGAACGTCACCCTCGATGTCCCGCACCTCATAGCTGCGCTCGGAGAAGCGGAGCGTGAAGGCTCTCTCGACCAGCGACTGGCTGTCGGTCAACGGCGGGCCACTATTTCGCCATTTCTCCAACCTGAGTCGGGGCGAGAGGCAAGGGCTTGTCGGCGGGCATGTGTCGGAAACGATTCATCACCTTGGGATCGAATGACCACATCCAGCGCTCCTTGGTCTCGATGGACGAGGCCTCCTGCCAGCGCCGCCTCAAGTCGTCGAGCGGCCAGCCATCCGCGCGCAGATCGATCCCTTCGACGAAGGCCTTGTTCTCCATCACGCGCGGGTCGCCGACCACCACGGAGGTGACGTGGGCGACGATGAAGCGCGCCAGCTCTTCGAGCGGCCCGAGCTGCGCGAAAAGTGCATCGCGGGCCTCGTCGGCCTCGACCCCGATCCGGTAGAAGAACTTCTCCGCCTCCTTCAACGTGCCGATGTCGAAGAGGTCGAAGAAAATGGGTTCGCCCTGGGGGGCGAGCATGCCCTGCGACTTCTTCCAATGGAAGAAGTCGCTCAGCAGTTTGTGCAGGGAGTTGTTGATCGGGCCCAGACGGCTGAAGAAGCGCATGAAGCCGAGCAGGAAGCGGCGATCGGAGAACAGGTCGTTGATGAAGGGGTAGACGTAGGCGATGAAGTAGACCGACAACTCCCAGGCGTACTTCAAGGAGAAGGCCTCTTCGTCGCCGAGGCAGTCGTAGCTGACCGCGTAACTGGGCACATAGGCGTTGGCCAGGGCCCGCATCATCTGCTCGTAGGTCTCGATCGTCCTCGATCGTTCCTCCGGATCGTCCATCTGGATGGCCGACACGATCATGGTGTTGTAGGTCGAGATCAGATCGCTGCCGGGGCTGTAGAGGGGATCGGTGAAACGACCGGCCTCGCCGGTCATGGCCCAGCGGTCCGGACTGATCGTCCTCTCGCAACTGTGGGAGTACTGGCGAATGGTGCCGAAATCGAGGACCTTCCGCTGGGGCAGGTCGCGAGCGAACAGCGGGAAGTGCTTGAAGACCCAGGCGTTCGCCTTCTCGACGGAATTCATGTCCTCGTGGCGGTGCACCTTGCTGTCGTAGACGAGGCCGAGGCTGGTCTTGCCTTGAAGCGGGATCACCCAGAACCACAGCCCCTCCACGCAGAAGTGGTTCGTGGCGAGGAAGACCGGGAGGTGGCCGAGAGTGCCCCGCTCCTTCTTGAGGCGCACCTCCTGCCGCGTGCGGTCGGTCAGCTTCTCGATGTCGACGGTGCCCTCCACCCACCAGAAGAACGTGTCGTTGTGGATCGGCATCGGCATGCGCAGGCCCAGTTTGCGGGCCAGAAAGCGATTCCGTCCGGAGGCATCGACGACCCAGCGGGTATTGACCGTGGCCGGCCCCGCGTCGGTCCGGTAGCGGACGACGTGATCCCCGTCGGGGACGATGTCCACGTCGAGATCCTTGACCCCGGTCAAGACCGTGAAGCGGTCCGATTCACGGTTCCGCCGGAAGATCTCCGCTTCAAGCGTATTGCGGTTGAGCTGGTAGCTCGGCACGTTGGAGAAGGGCCGGATCGAGATGTGCCCGTAGTCCTCGAAGCGGGTGTTGTCGCGCCCCCCGCTCGGGAAGTAGAAGCGCAGGTTGTACTTCATCAAATGCTCGTGAAGCAGGTAGCTTTCGAGCCCGAGGACCTTGCCGAAGTAGTGGCCCGCGAGCTGGACGCTCGATTCGCCCACCTTCTGGTGGAACCACGGGATCTCGTCCCGCCGCTCGAGCATCAGGATCCGTTTGTCGGTGTCGAGCAGCAGATGCCGGGCCAGGGTCTGCCCGGCTAGTCCCCCGCCGAGAATCACGACGTCAGGCTGCGGCTCGCTCATGTTTTCTTCTGGCTCCAATGCTGAAGGGAGTGGGTCGGCGGATCGCGGACCGGGAGAATATCATCGTGCTCGCTGACCAGACCTGCGAAGTCTTCCCCTGGCCGAGGCGCGGGTCAGCCACGTTGTCTCGCGTAAACCCCGTTCAGATATCCAGTCTCGCCCGCCCTCATGGCCTCGACGAAAGGGTCGATGTCGCGCGCAAGCTGGAAGCCTCGGGAACCCCGCTCGAGCATGGCCACCAGCGCGTCCAGTCGAGGCAGACCGCGCAGCCGGCGTGCGCCCCCCAATAGGCGGACCGCCGAGGGGTGTCCGGCGAGGGCATGGCCGAAACGAGTGGCCGCGGCGGAGAGCGCGATCTGCCGGAGACGATCGTCGTAGTCGTCGCAGCCGAAGTAGGCGGACTCGAAGTCCGCGGTCGAAAGAGGGCTCTTGGCCTCACGAGACACCAGCAAGCGCACCAGCCGGTCGTCGAGCCGCTCGGAGAGCGAATGCAGGTCGATCAGACCGAGGGAACCCTCGTAGATCCAACCGGGCAGCACGGGCCGCAGGGCCGCGACGAGGGAGTGAAGACCGGCGCCGCGAGAGGAGCCGACTTCCCGGGGACCGTAGAGGTCGGCGAGGAAGAACTCGCACAAGGGTCGATAGATTGGCGATTGAAACAGGGCCTCGTGGGTCAAGCGCATCCGCGCAGTCTGGTAATCCTGGACCGCCCCAAGCATGTCCCCGCGGTTCGCCACCGGCTCAGTATTCCGGGAACACGATTTGCCCTTCGGCGCGGAGCTCGCCGCCTAGATAGCGCGCCCTCAGCAACGGGTACTGGAGCTTCCCGTTGTACGTGCGTGGAATGGTCCGGGGCTTGACCAGATACACGCGGCCCGGACGCAGGCCCATCTGGAGGTGGACCTTCTCCACGATGGCGAGCGCCAGCTCGGCCCCCGCGGGCTCCGGCAGGGGGCGACGCAGCTCGGCGAACAGAAAGGCCTGCTCGCCCTCGAGCTGTCCGCGGTCGATCCCGATCGCGGCCGAGCAGCGCACCTCCGGGAAGGAATCGGCGATCTCCTCGAGCTCCCGCGGGGCGACGTTTCGGCCGGCGGTAATGATGATGTTCTTCTTCCGGCCAGCGATGTACAGGTTGCCGGCCTCGTCGAGACAGCCCAGGTCGCCGCTGTCGATGAAGCCGTCCGGCCTGAGAATCCCGGCCGTGGCCTCGGGGTTCTCCCAGTAGCCCCGAGTGTTGGCCGGGCTCTTGATCAGGATGCTTCCAATCTCCCGGGGAGCGAGCGGGCGCCCCTCATCCGCGATCTGGAGCTCTATCTCGGGGAAGGGCGGGCCTACGGATACGAGGCCGTGCGGGTCGACGGCGGGCCGCGAGCCGGGGGGCCACATCGAGACACCCACCGTGGCCTCGGCCAGGCCGTAGCCCGCGACCATCACCCGCTCCAGGCCGAAGGCCTTCTCGAACTCGAGGAGTGTGGATTCGCGAACCGGTTCGGCCGCGTTCAAGGCGACGCGCAGGCTGGACAGGTCGTACGCTCCGGGGTCCTTGATGGAGCGCACGCACAGGCGATACGCGAAATCGGGGGCCGCGGTGAAGGTCCCGTGGTGGTCCTGGATGGCCTGAAGCCAGGTCCGGACGTTGGTGAGGTTCGTCGGGAGCAGGATCAGTCGAGCCCCGAGATAGAAGGGCACCATCGTCTTGAGGATCAGGCCCATGTCGTGGTAGACGGGGAGCCAGCTCACGAAGATCTCGGCCTCCGTGATGCGCATCCCGGCGATCATCTGGCGGACGTTGGTGATCAGCCCGCGATGGGAAAGCTGGACGCCCTTCGGATCGCCGGTGGTTCCCGATGTGTACTGAAGCATCGCCACATCGTCCGGGGCCACCGGCGGGCGCTCCACGAGCGGGGGTGCGGAGGCGCTGGCCGCGAAAGTCGTGACCCGCACCTCGCTCCCGGGCTGGGCCGAGCCCAATTCCTGGATCTTCCCGGGCTCGGTATCCGAAGGGGCAACGACCACCCGCGCTCCACAGTGCCGGGCGCGAGCGAGAACGCGCTCGGGACCGGTGCCCGGGAACACCGGCACCACGATGCCACCGCGCAGGAGGACGGCGTAGAAACCATAGAAGAACTCGGGGCCGTTCGGCAGCACCAGCAGCACGCGATCGCCAGGCCCGACGCCCAGGCCCTGCAGATGCGCGGCCAGCGGTTCGACGCGGCTCCACAGTTGTTCGTAGGTCGTCTCTTCGCCATCCCACCAAAAGGCCGGCTTGCCCGGTGTCGCCTGGACCCGGCGCTCGAGCATCTCGACGAGGGTCGCCATCTCACTCATCGCGGGACCTCACAGCTTTCGAAGGACGATGGCGTGAAGATCGCGCACGGTTTGCAGGCTTGAGATTTCGTCATCGGTGATCGAGACCTGGAACTTCTCCTCGGTCGTCCTCACCAGGTTCAGGATGTCTATGGACTCGACACCCAGGTCGGCCACGAGATGGTCGTCCGCGCGGACGCCGCGGCGGCCCAACTGTCGACCCACCAATTCCTGGATTGTTTCGACGCTCACCTGCATCTCACTTCTCCCCTTGCCCCGACATCGAGGGCCCGCGCATTCCGGCAGCTCTCAAGGCGCTTAGCTTAGCTTTGCCCGCGACGGGTTGAAGATCGAGCCAAAGAAGATCCATCGGCGCCGGGCCCGCATCTCATCAATGGCCGCCTGCAGGCGCGCCCTCACCTCGTTTCCGATCTTCGCGACCGTGGGCTCGTCGCTCGCCGCCTCCGGACCATAAGTCTCCTCGATGTGAAGCGGCTCGAGGATCATGGTGTGCCACTTCGTGGGCAACGGTATCGGCAGCAGGGGAAAGGGGGGGGCGATAGGAAAGCAGGGCCAGCCGGTGAGCCGCTTCCACCACTCCCAGTCAAACTTGGCGAGCATCGGGAACATCTCGACATTCCCGACGGTGACGAAGGGAATGATGGGGACGCGGTTCCTCAGCGCGGTCTTGACGAACTCATCGCGTCCGAAGTCCGCGCACAGGCGGTGGGCGACCCAGTAGTAGCTGAAAGCTCCGTCGACGCCCTCCGGAAAGAACCCGAGCAGATCTCCTCGCTGCAAGACCCAGTCGGCGTTCTGCCGGCAGGCAATGACGCCTCCCTGTCTGGTGATGAAGTCGGCCAGGAAAACCTCCTTGACCAGGTTCGGGTGGATCAGGAAGCGAGGGTAACGGCCAAGCGTCTTCACGACGTCGTAGAGCAGCATGGTGCCGTCGAACGGCATGAACCCTCGATGAACGCCGGTCAGCACCCCGCCTCCCTGTCGCGGCACATTTTCGATCCCCGTCACCTCGACCCGCCACCACACATTGTGCAGGAAGCCCATGATGGTGCGATGCAGCCAGGCGATGTACGGCTTGTCCTGGCCGTAGAGATCGAAGTCTCGAGAACGGGCATCACCTTCGACGAGGGGGCCGCCGAAGGTCGCGGCCACTTCGGCGCTCGAGTGGAGGGGCCTGAAGCCGAGAGTCTCCTCGATCTTCCGGCCCGAGACCGTCGACGAGTAGCGGAATCGCTCAGCATCCGCCCAGGGCGCTACACCCAGGCCGCGGAGCAAGATCCGCCCCAGCTGTTGAAGCCAGGCCGGCAAGGGCACGCGCAGAGTCCGTGCGAACGCCAGCGCCTGGTGCACGGGGATGACGCCCGCCGGCACCACGTGGAAGACGCCTGGGGGCGACGCCTCGACGATGGAAGCCAGAGCCCGACCCAGGTCGTCGGCGCTCAGGAGCTGAATGGACGGGTCATGTCCCACGCAGGTTGCGGCGACTCGCGCTCGCAGCACGCGACTGAAGTAGTCAAGCCCGTCCGGCGTCGGCACCGCCGCAGGCCGGACAATGGTGAGGGTGAGCGACGGGTGCGCGTCGAAGACTCGCCGGGCCGCCCGTTCCAGGGCCGCCCAGCCGTCGGCGGCGGCGTTCGCGCCGCGAAGGGGAGGACGAGCCTCGTCGACCATGCCTGGGTGCGGGTGCCGCGGGGGAAAGATGGCCGCGCTCGAGACCACAACGAGCGATCGCGCGCCGTGATCCGCGGCAAGGCGCAGGCACGCTTCCGCTCGTTCCGGCGTGGGCGCCGAGCCCCGCTCGCCGATCGCGGGGCCGAGATAGACAACGTCCAATCCGGGATCATCCGGGAGTTTCGGTTCAACCGCTCCCTGGAGGTCGAAAACCTGGCACGATTCGACGCCCGTGGATCCGCGCAGTCGCTCCGCCACCACGCGAGTGAGATGGCCTGGCCCGCCCAGAAGAAGGACCCGCTTCATTCGGGTTTGGCGACGTGACTAGGGTCGCACGTCGTCAAGATTGGGGGGCTTCGTGTTGACGTTGGAAATTCGCCCGCCGCCGATCTGGATGCTCACGTAGGGCAGCGCCTGGGCCTCGCAGATCTGAGCACAAACCAGATGAAGCGCGTTGCTCGGGTCGCGGCTCCAGCTTCCAAAACCAGCGAACGAAACAGTGTCGTAGTTGCCGTCCCCGCCGGCGGCGGCGCGCGAGTTGACGAAGCTGACCCAACTCAGTGTCTTCATCCGGAAGGTGCCGTCCGCGGTGTGGTTCGTGTACTCAAAGATGGGACTCTTCTTGGCGGAATCGCCGCAGATCTCGTACTTGTAGGAGAACAGCTCGTTCGCCGAGGAGAGCACTTTCGACGCGGCCCCGCTGAGCACCGCGTCAGTCGCGCGTTCATGCTGCATGGCCTGGATCCAGTAGAAGGGGTCGAGTTCCGAGTGAGGACCCACCGCCACCGCCTTGGCCATGTCCGGAGATGGAAACAGGTAACCCTCGGGGTACGCGATGTTCACCTTGCCCGCGAAGCGGAGGACGGTGCGACCGTCCTTGCCCTTCTCGAATTGAGCCGGCCCTCGGAAAAAGAACGAGGACTTGGGCGTGCGCGGCTCGACCCGGATCAGCGCGTAGAACAGGTTCTGGCCGATCAGAGCGCGATGCAGGAGATCGCTGAGCAGGCGACCCGACGACCGCGAGACGTTGCCCACCGACAGGTCGAAGGGGTCATCGATGCAGGTGAGGGCGTCGAGGTAGTAGGTGCGGGTGGCGAAGCGAAGAAACTCATTGTGCCCGATCGGGCTTGGGGGCAGACGGCCCGGGAAGACATCGGCGAGCGGCGAGGGCATCGGCTCCGCCAGCATGCCGCCGGGATTGAGACACGAGATGGCCACGGGCACCGAGTCGCCGCTCGGCGCGCCGAACTGCACCTGGACGCGGCCGAGCAACTGCGAGCGACCCGTGGGATCGCCGACGAGTTCAGGGGAGTTCAAGGTGAACTTGTCCCCGAACGAGCTGTTGCGCGTGTAGATGGTGTATTCGCGGACGGTGTTGACGGGAATCTCCGGCACCAAAGCGGGATCAGCCGGTTCCGGTTCGCGCGTGCTGAGGGCGAGGTGCGGGTGAAGGGAAGTTCCAGGAGCGGGAATACTCGCGAACTCCAGGGTCGGTCCGCACAGCGGGAGAGGGAAGCGGATGGGATCTCCCTCCATGGCTCCGCCGAGGGGAATGAAGGTCGTGCCGTAGAAACTGAAATCCAGCAAACCGTCGTCGCGCTGCTGGAACCGGGCCCAGGCCGACCCATACAGGCCGGGGAACTCGATGGGGGCGTCGGGCAGTTTCGGGTTGACGCGCACGAGCGCCAGCAGCACGGTGTTGCCGAAGCGCACCGCCCATTTCAGGTTGCTGACTTCCCCGGTGGCGAGGTTCAGGTCGCCCGACGATACGATGTCATCGTCGTCCCGAACTTCGTTGTGGCGCGAGGGAAGCTTGAAGAACTGAGGTGCGGCCAGCGTGCCGTCCTCGCCCACGAGGCGCCCATGACGCACTTCGAAATGCGCCAGGTCATCGTCAGGTTCAAAGAACCGGATCTTGAGATCGCCGGAGAGGTGGCTGTCAACCATGGCCAGCCCGCCGAAGAGCAACTCCCGGCCGCTGCCGAATACCCTCTCGTTCTCATCGCGGCAGTTGGCGGCCCGGATCGCGTCTCCGAAGTAGCTGGAGGCCTTGGAAATCGCCAGCGTCTGCTCAAGCCCCGGCGGAAGCTTGAGGCGTTCCGAGGCGGGTTTCGCAGCGGCCTTGGCATCGCTCTTAGCACTGCCCTTCTTTGCCGAACGCTTGGTCCCGGCCGGTGCATCCACCCACCGGTTGACCGCGTCGGTGACGCCGGCACTCGTGGCTCGGGAATGCTCGCCGGTCCGCACCGGGCCGCCCGCGGGCCGGCATTCGGCGGCCGGGTCGCGCCCCATGACCGGCTCGAGGTCGATGGAGCGGAAGGTCGCACCATGGGTCTGGTTCAATTGCTCGATGATGGCGTTGGCGATGACCGCGTGACCGGTAGCCCCGGGGTAGTAACCGTTGAGCTGATAGAAGCCACCGAGAAAGTCGGCGGTCAGCTTCCGCCCACCAACCGGGACACCCGTCTCCGCGACGCCACGGAGAAGGGCAGCGAGGTCGAAGACCTCGGCTTTGTGTTTCTCGGCAACGGCCCGGATCTCGCCGTTCAGCGAGCGCACGCCTTCGCTGATCTGCGCGGCGACGGCCTTCGTCAAGATCACGCCCGGGGGGACAGCCCCGACCGTGTCGCCCAGGAACTGGAAGCCCATTTCCATGAGCGCGGACACGGGGATGAGATCGCCTGAGGCGAGACCAAAGGCGTCCGCCAGGAGCGACGGGGTGACCTTGAGGTTCGCGGCCGCCGAGTCGATGCTCGAAAAATGGGCGGTATCGATGGGGTCCGGGATGGTCAGCAGGAGCATCCTGGCTCCGCTATCGCTCAGCCGCAGGACGATCTCTTCGTAGTCTTTTCGGAAGACGGCCCGATCTGGAATATCCCTGGGGCGGCCGGCCACGGCGGCCTCGAGCACTTCATAGAACCCGAGTTCGACCAGAGCGAAAGTCGGCTCATGTCCGATCGCCCTCTCCAACTGGGTGGGTAGCGTCTCCGCGCCCTGGAGGATTTCCGGCAAGCCCAGAATCAGGTTGGCGAGCGTCCGGCGGGCGTCATCCTGGCGGACGAGCGGCGGCAGCGGGCGCAACCCCGACGCATCGGCCACCCGAAACCCCGGCACGGACAGGTTGTGAGGGGCCCGGGCCGGCGGGAACTCGCTGAGGGCCGATGTCTGCATCAGCGCCGGCACCATGACCGGAAGACTCGGGAAGCCCGGCGCATCCCCGATCCCCGGCGACTCGATCAGCGGCTGGGTGAAGTCGCGGCCCATCTGCGCCGCCAATTTCGCCACGAAGCTTTCCCGCTGGAACTCCGCGGCCAGGCTGAAATCGCCGAAGCCCGCGGCGAGACCTTCTCCCAGAACCACCATGGTGCGGGTGTCGAGGTCGCCGGAGTGGACCGCGGCCGGCCGCCCGGAAGGCTCGGCTCCCTCGGTCACCACCTCGGCCCGCGGCGTCTCCCTGACCTCCGTGCCGAGCACTTCGCGCTCCATTCGAACCCCTCGCTCGAAGAGGTCCTTCGTGGCGCCGTCCAACTGGGCCTCCACGGCATCACTGACCCTGGTGAAGTCGCCCGCAAGCGGTCGGGTGTCGCCCCGCGTTCGCCAAATATCGGCCGCCTGCTTGGCCGCGAGCGCCGGCATAGCCACGGACAGACGCACCATCGACTTGATCAGATCACGCATGCCCTTGTCTCCTGCCCGTCGAACCCTGGCCTTCGAACTTGAGAAGCTTCCCCATCGACGTCTTGGCGCCCTGAGCCGCCGAGATAAAGTCGATCAGGCGATCCATCGCCCCTGAGGGCGACATTTGGCCCCCGCTCAGCACGTTCAGAGCGCGAAGATAGGCGGTCAGGAATCCGTTCACGTCACCTCCAAGGGGCTGGTCGGCCACGAGGCCGCGCGCCGGGTCTCAGGGCACGCGCGTGCCTGGAGGCGGGCGTGGAATCGAACCGCGGAAGCGATTATGCACCAAAAGCGCGCGCACGCGGCGAACGATAAGGATGCGAAGCGCTGGAGTATGATTTCCTTAACGTAGTGGGTCTCCGGAAGCGCTTCGGCGGAGCGCGACGCGCGGCCGAAAGGAGGTATTGGTGTCGGCTCTCGAATCGATTGAGGCAAGGCGAGTCGAGCAGCTCTCGAAGATCCCGCCCCTCGACCTCCTGGCGGCAGACGAGCTTGCGGAGGTGCTCGGGGTCTGCGAGGAAATCTTCCTCGAGACCGGCGCCATCGTCTTTCAGGCTGGGGATCCCGGCGATGCCTTCTTCGTCGTGCTCTCCGGCCGGCTGAAGGTCTGGAGGGGTGGCCTCGAGGGCGGTCAACTCGGGGAACTCACGCCCGGCGAGCTCTTCGGAGAGAGGGCGCTGATACTCGGTGAACCCCGCTCCGCCACCGTCGAGGTGGCGGAAGACTGCAGGCTGCTGGTCTTGCGTCGGGAGGCGTTCGAGCTCTATTTCGCCTCCAACCCGAAGACGCGGGTCTACATCGAGAACGTCCGCCGCGAGCACACGATGGAGACGATCGCCAGGGACCCGCTGTGCAGCCTGCTCGAGCCCGCGGCTCAGAGGGAACTGGAGACGGTGCTGGAGACAAGGGTGTTCGAGCGGGGCGAGGACGTGTACTCCTTCGGGTACCCTTCCGACGCGCTCTACTTCGTGGTCACTGGCGAACTGGAAGTGTGGATGAACGAGGACAACCCGCGGCCGGTCGCCCGGCTCGGCCCTCCCAATTCCTTCGGCGAACTGGGGCTGCTCATGAAGCGGCCGCGCATGGCGAGAGTGCGCGTGCTCGAGCGTGCGCAACTCCTGGTGCTGAGGTCCGAGCACTTCGAGCGCTTCTTCCTCGGCAACCAGAAGGCGCTCGCATACTTCGAGGGCATCCGTTCGAACCGCGCCGTTCAAACACTGGAGCGGATTCCGTTGTTCAGCTACCTGAGCGCGGAGGAACTGAGCACGGTACGCGGGCTGTTCACCGAGGTCGTCGTCGAGAAGGACGACATCGTGTGCCGCGCCGGCGAGGAGGGGGACGCCTTCTACGTGGTGCGCAGCGGCGCGCTCGAGGTCTGGGGCGGTGAGAAGGGCCGCGAACTCCTGGACACGCTCGGCCCATCGGGTTTCTTCGGCGAGGAGTCCTTGATACTCGGCGAGCCACGACGGGCCACCATCAAGGCCTCGGAGCAGACCCGACTGCTCGTGCTCAAGAAGGACGCGTTCGAGCGCTTCTTCCTGCACAACCCCAGCGCGGTCGGCTACCTCGATGAGGTCCGGTACCGTCGCCGGGCCGCGGCCCTCGAGCGGATCAGCCTGTTCAACCTGATCAGCCCGGAGGAGCTCGCGACGGTTCAGAAGGACTTCGTCGAGCAGACCTTCCGCAAGGGGGAGGCGGTGTGTCGGGCCGGCGAGGAAAGCAATACCTTCTATATCGTTCTCAGCGGGGAACTCGATGTGTGGAGTTCCGCGGAGCCGCCGACTCGCCTGGCGCGTCTCGGAACCGGAGACTTTTTCGGCGAGCTGGCGGTGATTCTCGGCGAGAAGCGCTCGGCCACGGTGGTCGCGTCTCAGCGAACTCAGGTGCTCGGCCTCCCCAAGGAGGCCTTCACCCGTCTGTTCCTGCGCAACCCGCGCTCGCTCGAGTACTTCTCGCGGATCATGTGTCAACGGCTGTCCTCGGCGGTGACGGGGGAACGCGTGGGCGAGGGACCCGTGCAGGTCAGCGTGATCAGCACTCCGGGGCTGTGCGGCGCGACCATGGTCGCGACCACCCTGGCCGCGATGCTGGCCGAGTTGACCGGCACGAATGTGCTCCTCGTCCGCCTCCAGCGCGCCTTGCCCCATGAGCGCCTGGAGGGGTTGCACCTCCATCTCTCGACCATCGACCGGACCATCGATTCAGTCCGCCGGGCCTTCGAGGAACGCGCGGGCAAACCGGTCGTGCTGAGTGTCGGGTTCGAGCCGAACGGAACCGCCGAGCAGTACGGCGGGCAGCTCTCGGACCTGGTGAACCGGGTCAGGACCGACTTCTCGTACCAGGTCTTCGACCTGCCAAACGACCCGCCGGCGGTGTCCGCCGCCGCACCGTGGTTCGCCGACGTGATCGTCGAGATCGTCGAGAACGGGAAACCCGAGTTTCCGGCGCCCGCGCACCGAAGTGGAGTGGTCGCCCGCTATCCGGTAATCAACCTGAAGAACCCGCAGTCGCGGCGCGTCCCGATCAGCGCGTGCGCTCCCTTCGTGATCCCGCACCAGCCGGGTCTGGGGGCGGAAGCGGCGCTCGCGCACCCCCGCTCGCCGGGAGCCATACCCCTGTGGCGACTCGCCCGCAAGATCCTCGGCCGCAGCGTGGGGCTGGCCCTCGGGGGAGGAGCGGCGTTCGGCATCTCCCATCTCGGAGTCCTACAGGTGCTGGAGCGCAACTCCATCCCCATCGATCTGATCGTGGGCTGCAGCATCGGCTCGCTCGTTGCGGTCAGTTACGCGGCCGGCTTCTCTCTCGAAGAAATGATGGAGAAGGCGCACGAGATGGGGCAAGGGCGCTACGTGGCGAGCGGGCTCGACTTCACCTTCACCAAGCCCGGCGGCATCCTCGGCGGCGACCGCCTCAAGAGCCGTTTCACGCCTTTGCTCGGCTCTCACAAGACGTTCGACGACCTGCTCATCCCCTGCCGCACCGTGGCCACCGACATCCGCTCCGGGGAGCTCGTGAGCATCGGCCGCGGACGCCTGGAGGACGCTTACCGCGCAAGCAGCTCCGTCCCCATGGTGCTCTCCCCGGAAGCGCTGGACGGGCGGGTGCTGGTCGACGGCGGCGTGGCCGACCCGGTCCCGGCCGAGACCGTGCGGCACATGGGCGCCGACTTGTGCATCGCCGTCCCCGTGGTACCGCCCCTCAAGAAAGGCGTCGAGACCGCCATCTCGAAGTGGAGCCGCCGGCTGAACGTAATGAACCCCTTCGCCTACCTGAGCAGCGCCAGCGACATGCCCAACGCCTTCGACATCACGATGAACTCTCTCCAGACCCTCCAGCACGAGTTGGGTCTGTACAAGGTGATTTCGGCGGACGTCTCCATCCTGCCCGAGCTCTCCGACTTCACCTGGACCGACTTCGACCGCTCCAAAGAGCTGATCGAGCGGGGCGTCGAGGCCGCCGAGGCCGCGCTGCCCGCTCTGCGCAAGATGCTCCGCCCCTGAGGTCGATGGTTCAACGGTAACGGAACAGTTCCCTCACCCGTCGCCCGTCGTCGGGCGCGTGCGAAGAGTCCCAGCCCTGCACGGCATCCTCGAAAGGTCCGCGCACGACAGATTCCCACAAGGAGCGCCTCGCCGGCGCGGCCACATGCCCAAGAAACTGGCGCAACTCCCTCGACCCGTGAGTGGTCTCGTGCCAGAGTAACAGCGCGGAAACGACCCCTTGGGCCACCGGGTCGCCTCGGTCCCCGCCTTCGAGATGGTGGCTCAGAAAGCTCTCCACGACCGACGGGCGACGAAGGTTGACGAGGGTGACGGCCCAGGAGAAGCCTGCCACGGCGTTTCGCCGCGCCGCCTCGTGGTGTGGCTCCGCGCGGCACATGTCCAGTCCGGCCCAGGGAGCGCTTCTTCGGGGGGTCAGATTGGCGGGCAGGAAATACAGCCCGCGGCCGACGCCATGCCAGAACAGATCGCTCCAGAGCGGTCCGATGCGATCGAGCTGCTCGCCAAACGACGGAACCAGATCCCCCCTCAGCAGTCGCGTGACCAGGCCGAGCGGCTCGAAGGCGAGTTCAGCGTAGTTGGTCCGGGCCGCCTCCCGGCAAAGCTTCAGGTGTTCGTCGAGCCGTTCCTTCAGCGGGCCCGGCGCAGGCGCAGACGGGATCCCCTCGAGCCACCTCTCGGCGAGCGCCATCCCCATCCCCGTGTGCAGGACGGTCCAACTCCCGTTTGGCACGTCGTCACCCGGACCGCTGAACAGGTCACGCGTCGGCTGACCGGCCCGGCGGCGCCGATCGAACAGCCCGTAGCCAACGCCTTCGCTCGCCCAAACCGCCTCCTCGTGACCGAGTCGGTCCTGGGCGCTCCGGATCGAGGCGGCGGGCAGGAGGGTCGCAGGTCCGGACTCGAGGTGCGCGACTTCTGTCTCGAAGAGATGGAACGCGCGGACCTTGTTGTCGAGTTCGAGATAGCCGATCGCCGCCTCCGGACCTTTCCAGAAACTGTCGATGAACTCGGATCCGAAGCGGGCGGTCAGCAGGCCGGCGCGGGCGAGGTGTCTCGGATCGAACAGCGCTCGCGGCCCGCTCGAACCTTCCGGCGGCGGCTCGATGCTGGCAGCGAGCCGAAACGCAGCTCGGGCGACCTGCCGCATGTTCAACATCGGGTGTGGCTCGTCGGGCGGCGGGGGGTCATTTGACCGAGTCGATCAGGGTCACATACACTGCCTCATCTTACGGAACATCGCCGTGAACGTGGCTCCCAATGCGGGAATCCTTCTTTCATGGCCTGTTCCGCCCCACCAATTGGGTTGAGCCGAGTGAAGGAAATACCGATGAGCACGACCTCGCTGATCGACGACGCGCAGCAGCAGATGCGGGACATGAGCCAGGCCATGATGCGGCTTTCCTGGGCGATGACCGTTCTCGGGGCCCAGCAGGCCGCGAACATGGTGACGCCTTCCAAGATGGCCAAGTCCGGAGAGAGTCTCGCGAGCGCCCTCGACGCGGTCACGCACGCTATCGAGGGGCAATTGGGCAGCGGCTTGAAGAGCGCCTACCGGACCGGGGCCGCCATCGCGTTATCGCCCCTCGAAGGGCTGCCGAGCTACGAGCTGAACCAGGCGATGCAGACCTTCGCCATGCAGCCCGCGGTGTTCCAGCCCATGAAGATGATGATGCCGCAGATGGCGGCTTCCGTCGCGGCCTTCGTCCCTGGTCAGGACGCCTCCCTGGTCCGCCAGGAGTGCGAGGCAAAGATGCAGGTGATGCAACTCGTCCTTGACGTACGCAAGATCTGTCCGGAAAAGAGCGTCTATGTGCCGCTCGGGGAGATCGTGGCGAAGGGGTACGCGCTGGGCAGCTTCCAGGCCCTGTGGGCCGTCGAGGGGATCGGGCACGACCTGGTCGAGAGTCGCCATCACCGGGGAGAGTCGTTGACGGAGTTGCTGACTTCGGCGGATGTAGGCGATCTGCCGGAGGACAGCTTGACCATGCTTCACGCCGGCATGGGTCTTGGCCTGGCCGAAATCGCCCTGAAGGATCTGCGGCCCGACTCGACCGACGACCAGATCGACGCGGCGCTCCAGCGGTTCTACAAAGGGTGCACGAGCGCTTCGCGGCCGGCCTATCTCGGCTGCGCCCTCGAATCGCTCGGCCTGGTGACTCGGCATTTCTACGGCCACTCCATGGTCCTGGCCCTGGACCGGCGCCTCGAAACGATCGACGCGTCGCTGCGCGGCTTCTTCTGGCACGGCGTCGGACGGGCCCTCTACTTCTCCCCGGAGAACATGGTGCCCAACCTGAGCTCGCCCTGGCCAGCGGTGGCCATGTGCGCTCGTCTCGCGCCTCACGATCTGGCCCGCGAGAACATGATCGCCGGCGTGGCCTGGGGCATCACCATGGTCAACCTGAAGCAGCCGGTGGTGCTGGAGGGACTGCTGAAGAAGCACGGCGCCGGCTTCGGCGACACCGACGCTTTCGCCAATGGCGTCATGTCCGCGCTGATCATGCGCAAGGACACGACCCCCAACGAGGAGCACATTGCTTCCCTGCTCGCCTACGAGCCGGCCCCGGGCGACTCTCGCCTCGAAGGACTGTGGAACAGCATCTTCAAACAGGGGGCGGTGAAAGCTCTGAGCGAGTACTATCCGGCCATCAAGCAAAAGGGACGGTTGGGCGAGATCTTCCGCTTCCAGTCTCTGGCCGAACTGACCCGCTGAGCCGTCGCGGCCTGGACCGGGCGAAAGTTGCGCTGAAGCTGCGGCTCCAGCGAGAGCCACTGGCGCGATTTTCGGTCGGAAATTGAGGCCTTCGGCACGAGGTCGCGGCCGGGCCGGAGTCGGGCGACGGTCTCAACTTCCGAGCTAGAGTCCCCCCGTGCCCAGTCTGCGCCGCGCGATCAGAGTCAGCCGGGTCGGCGCCCGCCAGCTGGTTCTTGCGGGAGTCCATCGGCTGCTCCGAAGATGGCCGCGGCTGGCCGGGCGGATCGCCGGCCCTGAGCTTTCCGGTCCAAAGCGGCTGAAAGCCTTCTTCGAGCAGGTGGGCGGCGCCTTCATCAAGCTGGGGCAGCTGCTGGCGCTGCAACCGGACATCCTTCCGCTTCGCTACTGCAACGAACTCTACGACCTTCTGGATCGGGTCGAACCGTCTCCGTTCGAGGAGATCGAGGCCGTGTTCGTGGCCGAATTGGGCCGGACGCCCGCCCAGGTCTTCGATCGCTTCGATCGCGAGCCCTTGTCGACGGCTTCGATTGGACAGGTGCACGTCGCCTATCGGGAAGGGCGGAAGTACGCGGTCAAAGTGCGGCGCGCGGGCGCCGACGCGGAGTTCGCGGAGGACATCCGGCTGATGGACGGCCTCCTGCGGCTGGTGGAGTTCGTGCACGCCGAGAGATTCTTCTGGCTCCGTTCGCCCATTACCGAATTCATCGATTGGACTTCGGAGGAGCTCGACTATCGCCAGGAAGCCCGTTACATGGAGGAAATCCGTCGCAACAGCGAGGACGATTCCCGCTCCATGGTGCCCGGGGTCCTTTGGCAGTTCACCACCCGCCGCACCCTCGTCGTCGATTTCTGCGAGGGCACAACCGTACTCGATCTGCTCCGCTCGTTCGACTCCGGGAACACGCAACTGCTGCGCCGGCTGAAAGATCGGGGGTTCGATCCGCCGAAGGCCGCTCGGACAATCATCGACATCTTCCTGCGAGACGCCTTCATCCATGGGATCTTCCACGCGGACCTGCATCCCGCCAATCTCCTCATCATGCCCGGGAACGTCGTCGGCTACGTCGACTTCGGCATCACCGGCACCTTGAGCATCACGACGCGGCGGCGTCTGGCCGGACTGACGATCGCCTGGTCCCTCGGCGACCTGGATCAGATCTGCGAGACCTTCTTCCTGCTCTCGGCCGCCCCCACGGAGAGCCAGAAGCAAGCGTATCGCGAGGGACTCAGGGCCATGGCGGCTGACTGGTACCAGGCCGTCGAGGGTCAGCGGCGTCTGACCAGAAGTTTCACCCTGGTGATGCTCGACATGCTCGCTCTGTCCCATCGCACGGGCATCATGCCGGACCGTTCGGTCAGCCGTTATCTGCGGTCAGCGATGGCCACGGACGGGCTGGTCAAGCGCTTCGCGCCGGGCCTCGACGTGGCGGTGGAGCTGGAGGCCGGCTGCCGACGGTACCTCACCAATCTGCTCCTGAAGGACTTCTTCTCCTTCGAGACCCTGGCTTCCTGGTCCGCGCTGATGGAGGCGTTCCTCGAGCAGTCGGGGGCCGACGATTCGGTTCGCTCCCCCGATTCCATCGGCCCGGCACCCCGAAGGGCCGGCGCCCGGGCGACGAGGCTCACGCGCACTTCGCGCCTGGCCGCTGTGGCCTTCGTATTCGCGGCCCTGGGGACGTTCACGCCCGGAAACCTCGGCCTCGATGCGGGCCTTCTAACCGCGGAGCTCGGGATATCTCTGGTCGCAATTCTGCTGGCAGCGGCCTCGCTGGAACGGTCGAGCTAGCCTCAGCCCTGGCCGTGCCGATCAAACCGCGCCTGCTGCGTCGACCAGACCCTCGACGTGCCGGGCAATGGCAAGGCATGCAGTCAGGCCGGGCGACTCGATGCCGATGAGGTTGATGAGTCCCGCGTAGCCGCGATCGCCTTCGTCCCGGATGATGAAGTCCCGGGCCGATTCGCCCGGTGCTTGCACCTTGGGGCGAATGCCGCTGATGTCGGGCGACAGATCGTCCTCGGTGAGGCCAGGCACCAGGCGGCGAACCCCCTCGGCAAAGGCCGCGCGTTTCTCCACGTCGACCCGATAGTCGAGGGCGCGCTCCTTCAGGAACTCGGCGTCGGGGCCGAAGCGCAGGCGGCCCGCGACGTCGACCAGGGCGTGGACGCCCAGGCTGACCGTGGTGGGCACGGGATAAACGAGGCGCTGCACGAGGCGCGTCTTCGACGCGGCCACC
>Ga0315271_10000412_pt1 | contig 23117 bp, 17 predicted proteins | sample C3_top_MG_FD_204664 | JGI IMG/M metagenome (GOLD analysis project Ga0315271, IMG submission 204664) | Sediment microbial communities from Yellowstone Lake, YNP, Wyoming, USA - C3_top | ecosystem: Environmental > Aquatic > Freshwater > Lake > Sediment | place: USA: Wyoming | collected 2017-08-01
CTGCGGTCGCCCGCCGCCATCCAGCGCTTTCTGGACGGCCTCCGCTACAACAAGGAAAAGGACGGCGAGACCGCGCGCTCCCCGCGCTGCGTCCTCGAGACGCGGGAGGCGCACTGCTTCGAGGGCGCCCTCCTCGCCGCCGCGGCGCTCCGCCGGCTCGGCCACGCGCCGCTCGTCATCCAGCTGCGCGCGGTGCGCGACGACGACCACGTTCTCGCGCTCTTCCGGGAGAGGCCGGGCGCGGGGTGCTGGGGTGCGGTCGCGAAGTCGAACTACTCGGGCTTGCGCTTCCGCTCGCCCGCCTACCGCTCGCTGCGCGAGCTCGCCATGAGCTACTTCGACTGCTACTACAACCTCGAGGGCGAGAAGAGCCTCCGGAGCTTCGGGCGGCCCGTCGACCTCGCGCGTTTCGACGGGCGCGGCTGGGAAACGGCGGGGGAGGACCTCTGGGACGTCTCGACGCACGTCGCGACGCGCCGTTTCACGCCGCTCGTGAGCGCCGCGCAGGCGCGGCGCCTGCCGCCGATGGACAGGCGCCTCTTCGACGCCGGGCTCGTCGGCCGGCGCCTCTAGAACCGGTAGCTGACCCGCGTGTAGACGAAGCGTCCGTTGTACCCGTACGGGGAGTTGTTCGGATACCGGTTGATGCCGCTGTTGGAGTTCACGAAAAGGGTCGAATCCGGCGTCGCGTCCCCGAGGTTCTGGGCGCCGACCGCGACGCGGAGGTGGCTGAAGACCCAGGAGAGCTCGACGTCGACGAGCCACTGTGCCGAGAACGTCTGGTCGGCGGCCGTGCCCGGGCCGAACGGCGCCTCTCCGGAGCCGTTCGCGATGCCGCAGAACGAGCCGTAGCGCGTGGCGGTGACGGCGACGTTCAGCGGCCCTTTCGTGTAGTCGACCGCCCCCCTCACGACGTCCTTCGGCTGGCCGCACTCGAGGCGGCGGACTTCCAGGCGGTCGAAAAGAGTCGTCTGGAACGCCGCGAGCTGGGGCGGCGTCGGGGCGATGTTCGTCACGCTCGTCTCCGCGTGCGTCCACGCGGCGAGCAGGCGCACGGTGCCGTTCGATCCCATGTCGGCGCGGTAGTTCGCCGACAGGTCCACGCCGTCCGTGCGCGTGTCGATCGCGTTCGTGAAGAACCTCACCCCGCTCGCGCCGAACGGCTGGAGGATCGGGTTCAGGGCCGTGCCCGTGAAGTTTCCCGAGAAGATGATCCGGTCCTTGATCGCGATGTTGAAGTAGTCCGCCGTGAAGTCGAAGTCGCGGCTCGGCGACAGCACGAGGCCGCCCGCGAAGTTGACGGAGTCCTCCGGCTTCAGGGGCGTCGCGCCGAGCGCCTGGGCCACGCCGCTGTCGACGCGGGCCGTCAGGATGTCGAACGGCTGGTTGACGCCGTTGATGTTCAGGAAGTTCGTCGAGACGGTCGAGAAATAGGACTGGTGAAGCGACGGGGCTCGGAAGCCTGTCGACGCCGAGCCCCGCGCGACGAGCCACGGGAGGACCTCATAGCGCAGGGTGCCCTTGTAGTTCGTCGAGTTGCCGAAGTCGGTGTAGTGCTCGAAGCGGACCGCCGCGCCGACGCGGAACTGCCGCGTGACGTCGACCTCGGCGTCGGCGTAGAGCGACACGTTGCTGCGGTTCGTGTCGATCTCGTTCGCCGGGCGGAAGCCGGGGAAGACCTGCGAGCCTGGAGGCGCCGCCGAGCCGTCCTGCGCCTTGACGCCGCCGTCGACGTACGAGGCGGGCTCGCCGGCGATCTGCCGGTAGCGCTCGTTACGGAACTCGGCGCCGAGCGCGAGGTTCAGCGGCCCGGCGAGGCCGATCGCGAACTGGCGCGTGACGTCGAGGTTCGCGAGAAACTGCCCGAAGACGAGCGACCCGGCGTCGAAGGAGGTCTGGTTCGGCGGGATCGTCGGTCCGAGCGACGTGTTCAGGCTGTCCACGACCTTGAAGTCGAACTGGTTGCGCCCGTACTGGGCCGACGCGTCCCAGAACCAGTGATTCGCGAGGACGCCGCGCACGCCCGCGGTCGCCGAGTAGTCGATAGTCGTCGGCGTGATCTTCGGGAGGAACCCGTTCGGGTAGATCGTCCGCCAGTTCTGGGCCTGCAGCGCGCGCCGGAAGTTTCCCGCCGAGTCCGCGTAACGGTGGCTCGCGCCGCCGAAGAGATAGGCGCTCACCGCGCCGTCCGCGCTCAGGGGGAAGACGCCGTTCAGGAAGCCGAGGTAGTCGGTCGTCGCGGGGTCTCCGTAGCGCGTGTCGGGCTGCGTGATCGGGTCGCGGGAGCCCTGCGCCCGCGGGTCGTCGCCCGCGCGGTTCGTCGCGTTGCGGCGACGGAACTCGCCGGTGACGTTGATCGAGCCCGTGCCGACCGGGAACCCGCCGTTCGCGTTGAGGTCGAGGACCGACCCGTCGCCGTGGGTCGTGATGCCGGTCGTCGCCGTGACGTCGAGCGGCGCCGGGCCGGAGCGCAGCCCGAGGTTCAGGACGCCCGCGATCGCGTCCGAGCCGTACTGCGCGGCGGCGCCGTCCTTCAGGACCTCGATCCGGTCGAGCGCCTGCGCGGGGATCGCGTTGAGGTCGACGCCGGCCGAGCCACGCCCGATCGTCCCATTGACGTTCACGAGCGCGCTCGGGTGGCGCCGTTTCCCGTTCAGGAGGACGAGGAACTGGTCGGGCCCTAGGCTCCGGATCGAGGCGGGCCGGGTCGTGTCGGTCCCGTCGGAGATCGTCGTGCGCGGGAAGTTGAACGACGGCTCGAGCTTCTCGAGAATCTGGAAGACCTCGCCCGAGCCGCTCGCCTTCTCGATCGCGGACGCGGGAAACACTTCCACGGGGACGGCCTTCTCGACCTCGGCCCCGGCCGCGCGCGAGCCGACGGTTACCTGGGCGCTCACGCCGAGTGCCATCGCGAAGTCCTGCGCGACGGGCCCTGGCGCGAGCGTGACCTTCGCGGACTTCTCCGCGAGCCCGGGCGCCGTGACGCGCACGTCCACCGTCCGGCCCTTCCCTATTCCCGCCGGAACACGGATTTCGTAGCGGCCGTTTCGGTCCGCTCGGGCCGTGAGCTCGAGGGCGGGGACGCTCACGGTGGCGCCGGGGTACGGCTGCCCGTCCTCCTTCGTCGTCACGGTGCCGCTCAGGACGGTGGCCGTGTCCTGACCGTGGGCAGCAAACGGGAGAAGAAGCAGCAGAAGCGTGAACGCGACGATGCACTTCATGATTCACTCCTCTCGAACGGAAGCGAGGAAGCCCTTTGCCGGCCGACGACTTTTGCGAGACTTTGTCTCAGGCGGGGCCGCCGGTCAAGTGGCGTGATCCGGCGTCTCTGATCGCGTTCGCGTAGTAGCGCAGGAGCGGCAACTCCCCGGCGACGGGCCGGAACAGCCCGCCGTCGACGAGGACGACGTGCCGCAGAACGAGCATCCTCAGGCCCACCGAAACGGCATAGTCCTGGTCGCCGCGCGGCACGTGGACGTACGCGCCCCCGGCTTCCAGCGAACGCCAGCGCGCGAGGACCTCGGACTTGAGCTCGATCTCGCTCCACGCGCGGTCCGGGGCGCCGACGAGGACGCTTGCCACGAGCGAGACCGGAAGGACCGGCACGACGCGCGCGATCCGCGCCATGAGGTCCTGCGCGAGCTCGCCGACGGCCGCGAAGCGGTCCTCGCGCGGCGCGGCCTCGAGGTCGAGGCGCCGGGCCGCAAGCCACGCGCGCGTCGAGACCGGCGTCCCGAAGCACACGCACGCGTAGCCGAAGCGGTGCCACTCGTTCGAGATGAGGAGGCGCACGTTGCGCCCCAGAAAGCGCAGCGTCTCGGCGAGCGTGTCCCGCGACGATGCCTTGCCCTGCGCGGGAGACCGGTCGAGGAGGAGCGTGCGGTCCTCGAGGACGCGGTCGTAGTTGACGCCGACCGGGACGAACACGAGGTCGCGCGGCCCCTTCGGGTCGAAGCCGCGCAGCATATAGTCGAGGAGTCCGAGCTTCGGCGGGCGAAGCGCGCCGTCCTTCGAGAGTCCGCCCTCGGGGTAGACCGCCTGGGGAACGCCGTTCGCGGTCGCCATCGCGACCCACCGTTCGAGGACGCGGCGGTAGAGGGGGTCCTTGGAGTCGCGCCGGACGAAGTAGGCGCCCGTCGCCCTCACGAGACCCTGCACGGGCCAGATCCGCGCCCATTCGCCGACGGCGTAGCTCAGGGCTGTCTTTTCCGCCGCGAGGTACGAAAGAAGGATGTAGTCCATGTTGCTGCGGTGGTTCATGACGAAGACCACCGTCGAGCCGTCCGGAATCGCGGCGAGGCCGGCGTCGTCCGCGGAGCCGAGCCGGACGCGGTAGAGCGAGCGTGCGAGAGCGCGGGCGATCGCGTAGCCGGCGCGGAAGTAGATCCAGGCGTTGAAGGCGGGGACGATCTCCCGCGCGTCCCGGTCGACGCGTTTCTGCACTTCGTCGCGGGAGAGGCCCGACTCCTTCGCGAACGCGTCGGCGGCCTCGAGGACCTTCAGGTCGAAGCGGAGCTGGTCCACGAGGACCTCGCGCTTCGTCATCTTGAACGGCGGGAGGCGCACGGGGAGGCGCGCGTTCAGCTCGTCGATGACGCGGTTCGCGCGCCGGCGCATCACGGCGCGGGCGGCCGGCCGCAGCAGCCGGTCGAGGATCGACCAGCCCGCGAGAAACGCGAGCAGCACGAACGCCCAGAGCGGAACGGCGACGGGGGAGGACATCGGAATTTCTTTGAAGATTAAGGCATGAGCGCCGAATCGAGGTCTAATCAAGGCGATGAATGGGCGGATTTGCCGGTTCGCCGCACATGCGGTGCTCGCGGGGCTCGTCGCGGCGCCCCCCGCGGCGCTTGCTCAGATCCTTGCCTCCGAGCCCGTCCCGGACCAAGCCATTCTCAGAGACTTCCGGTTCTCTTCTGGCGAGACGCTCCCGGAGCTGAAGATTCACTACGTCACGTACGGCCGCCGCCTCGACGACGGCCGCGGCAAGACCGCGAACGCGGTCCTCGTCCTGCATGGGACGGGCGGCTCGTCGGCGCAGTTTCTCGGCCCGACGTTCGCCGGCGTGCTGTTCGGGCCCGGCCAGCCGCTCGACGCCACGCGCTATTACATCGTGATCCCCGACGCGATCGGGCACGGCGGCTCCACGAAGCCGAGCGACGGGCTGAAAGCGAAGTTCCCGCGCTACACGTACGACGACATGGTCCGCGCGCAATACCGGCTCCTGAACGAGAGTCTCGGCGTGACGCATCTGCGCCTCGTGATCGGCACGTCGATGGGCGGGATGCACACGTGGGTGTGGGGCGAGGCGTATCCGGACTTCATGGACGCGCTCCTGCCGCTCGCGAGCCTGCCGGCGCCGATCGCGGGGCGCAACCGGATGTGGCGGAAGATGGCGATGGACCTCATCCGCGGCGATCCCGAGTGGAAGGGCGGCGACTACACGGCGCAGCCGCCGGGCCTCCGCGGCGCGCTCTCGCTCCTCCTGACGGTCTCCGGCAGCCCGCTCGGCTGGATGCAGCTCGCGCCCGACCGTGCGGCCGCGGACGCGGCCGTGGACAAATACATGTCGGAGCGGCTCGCGAAGATGGACGCGAACGACCTCCTCTGGGCGCTCGACGCGTCTCGCGATTACGACCCGTGGCTCGGCCTCGAGAAGATCAAGGCACCGCTCCTCGCGATCAACTTCGCGGACGACGCGATCAACCCGCCGGAGCTCGGGATCCTCGAGAAGGGCGTCGCGCGCGTGAAGGGCGCGCAGGCCGTGGTTTTCCCGCTCTCGGAGAAGACGCGCGGCCACCAGACGCACACGCTCGCGGACCTCTGGAAGACGTACCTGAACGAGCTCCTCGTGCGGTCGCGGCCGTAGAAGCCCCTCAGCGCAGCGCGCGCGCGAGGCGCGCCGCGCCCTCGGCAAAGACGTCGGGCGGCGGCAGGAGGCTCAGGACGAGCCAGGCCTCGGACGGGAACTCGTAGAAGTACCCGGGATGGACGAGGACGTCGTGCGTCTCGAGGAGGTCGAGGACGATCTCTTCCTCGGTCCGGACGGCCGGGACCCTGAGGCACGCGGCCCAGCCTGCGGCCACCGGCGCGACCGTGACGGCTCCGCCGGCGGGGAAAGCGGTCCTGAGCGCGCGCTCGTTCTTGAGGACGCGCGCCCAGATCGCCTCCACGGCGCGGCGGCCGTGTTCGAGGAGGCGCGGGAGAGCGAGCTGCACGGGCGTCCCGACCGAGAGGTACGCGTCCGCGACCCATTCGAGGCGCGTGAGCGCGTCCTCGACCTGTGCGGGAGGGCCGTTCGCGAGGATCCACCCGAGCTTCAGCTGCGGGAGCGCCGCGGACTTCGAGAGGCCGCCGAGCGAAAAGACGAGCGCTTCGCTCCGCACGGCCGCGACCGCCACGTCGTCGGGGCGGTCGGAGTAGCGGTAGTCGACGAAGACCTCGTCGGAGATCACGGCGAAGCCCTTCTCCGCCGCGAGCGCGAGGAGCGCGTCGAGTTCGGCGGCGCCGATCGAGCTGCCCGTCGGGTTGTTCGGGTTCACGACGACGACGGCCGCCGTGCGGACGCCCGCTGCCGCAAGGCGCTCGACCTCGTGCGCGACGGCCGAGGCGTGCACGCGGAAGCCGTCCTCGGCGGCGAGCGGGTAGCGCGCGAGCGTGACGCTCTCGAGGCCGGCGAGCGCGTCGAGGAGCGGGTACGACGGAGCGGGGACGAGGACCGCGTCGCCGGGGTCCGCGAGGACCTTGAAGAGCCAGCCGTAGGCCTCGCTCGTGGAGGCGGTGAGGACGAGCCGCTCGGGCGGCGCGAGGACGCCGTGGACGGCCGCGTACCAGTTGCTGACGGCGAGGCGCGCGCGGCGTAATCCCCGAGGGTTCGGCTCGTAGACGAGGCCGCGCGGGTCCGCGAGCGGCGCGAGGAGACCGGCGTCGCCCTCGACGTCCGCAAAGAGGTCGACGCCGCCGGAGCGCAGCGCGACCGCCGTCGGGTTCGAGACGGTCAGGTCGAGGTGCGGCCGCGCGCGCGCCGCGAGGGCCCGCGTGATGCGGTTCTCCTCGTGAACGGTCGGCAGCCGCTTGGAAAACACGCGCGCTTTCAGCGCCCCGCGACGAGGTCTTCCGGCTTCCACGGCGACGGCGAGCCGCCGAGCCACCGAGCGAACCAGTCGAGGTGGGCCGCGTAGTAGAGCGCCATCTCGAACACGCTCGGCCAGTGGCCCGCCTTCTCGAAGACGATCAGGCGCGACGGGACGCCGCGGGCCTGCAGGTCCGTGAAGAACTCCAGCGACTGCGTGTACGGCACGCGGTAGTCCTTCTCGCCCGTGATGACGAGGCATGGCGTCTTGAACGCCGTCACGTACTCGGACGGGCTCTGCGCGCGGTAGAGGGCCGCGTTCTCCCACGGGGCGCCCTTGAGGTCCCACTGCGGGAACCAGACCTCCTCCGTCGAGGAGTACATCGCGCGCAGGTCGTAGACGCCCATCATCGACGCGAGCGCCTTGAAGCGCGTCGAGTGGCCTTCGAGCCACATCATCGCGTAGCCGCCCCACGACCAGCCCATCGCGCCCATGCGGTCCTTGTCGACGTACGGAAGCTTCTCGAGCGCGTCCGTCACCTTCTCGATGTCCGTCATGACCTTGCCGTTCCAGTCGCCCGAGATCGCGGACGTGTACGCCTGGCCGAAGCCGGTCGAGCCGTGCGGGTTCGGGAACGCGACGACGTAGCCCGCGCCGGGGTAGACCTGCCAGTCGCCGCGGTAGCTGTCCGCCCACTGCTGCTGCGGCCCGCCGTGGACGTTCAGGATGAGCGGGTACTTCTTCGCCGGGTCGAAGCCGTGCGGCTTCACGATCCAGACCTGCACGGGCCTGCCGCCGGCTCCGGGCACGGTGATCTCCTCGGCGGGGCGGACGTCGACTTCCTTCTCGAAGGCCGCGTTGTGCGTCGTGAGGCGCTGGCCCGTTCCGTCGCCGCCGGGTGCCACGGAAAGCCGCCACAGCTCGTGCGGGCTCCCGATCCGGCGGCGCGCCGCGACGGCGAACGAGGCGTCGGGCGCGAGCGCCCACGTGTCGAGAGCGCCCACGGACGACACGGCGCGGAGCGCGCCCGTCGCGAGGACGATCTCGTAGAGCGGCGTCCGCCCCTTCACGTCGGCCGTGAAGAAGATCCGGCTGCCGTCCTTCGAGAACTCGAAGTCGCGGACGTTGTCGTCGAACGTCGCGGTGAGATCGCGCTCGGCGCCCGTGGCGCGGTCGCGCAGGATGATCCGGAACCGATCGGCCTCGTAGCGCGGGGTCGCCTGGCGCTTGAACGCGAGGAACTTCCCGTCCGGCGAGTAGCGCGGCGAGCCGTCGAAGCCCTTGTTCGCCGCGGTGAGATTCCGCGGCGCCGCGAGGGCAGCGGCGTCGCCCTCTGCGGGCGCCGTCCAGACGTCCGCATTCGTCGAGAACGCCGCGTCTGCGTCGCGGTTGGACGAGAACGCGACCTCCTTGCTGTCGGGCGAGAGGTCGAAGTCGCTCCCGCCGCCCACGGAGAAGCCGGGCGAGTCGAAGTCGCCGGGCGTCAGGTCGCGGATCGCCTTGCCCGCGTCCGCCTCGGCGAGGTCGAGGAGGAAGACGTGCGTGCGTTTGCCGTCCTTCCAGTCCGTCCAGTGCCGGTAGAGGAGCGAGTCCGCGAGGTGCGCCTTGATCTTGTTCGCGTCCCGCGCGTCGGACGCCTTCTTGCTGCAGGCCGCGTCCGCGCCGCAGGAGGGGAAGACGTCCGCGGCGAAGACGACGGACCGGCCGTTCTTCGAGAAGCGGGGGGACTCGACCCCGCCGGGGAATCGCGTCTTCTGCTCGGCCTCGCCGCCGCCGAGCGGCAGGAAGAAGACCTGCGGCTCGCCCGTGCGCGTCGAGACGAAGGCGAGCGTCTTGCCGTCGGGGGAGAAGAAGGGATGCTCGTCGCGCGCGTCGCCGGCGGTGATCTGCCGGGCGTTCGAGCCGTCCGCGTCGACGCGCCACAGCGCGACGGTTTTCTTTCTCGCGGCCCAGTCGTTCGTCGCGACGGAGTAGACAATCTTCTTTCCGTCCGGCGATACCGCGGGCTCGCCCACGCCCTTCGTCCGGTAGAGGTCCTCGAGCGTGAACGCGCGGCCGGTGTCGGCCGCGGGAGCGGGGAGGGCGAGGAGAAGAAAGGCGAGGGAGGCCGGAGCGAGTCTCGTGAAGAGCATGGGGGGAGTCTATAAGCGCGAGGCGCGGCCCGGCCGGCCGCTCGCGATAGGATCTCGGTCGCGACGACACTCCCGGTTGATCACTCCAAGGAGGCCCGCCATGCCGCGACTTCGCAAGGTCCTCATCGTCTTCGCCACCGTCCTCCTGGCCGCGCCGGCCGCGCTCGCCCAGCGGGACCCCAACAACCCGACGTGGTGGGACAAGTACACCTACCTCGCGAAGGGCGGCGCCCTCGGAACGGGAGGCGCCACCGCGTCCGTCGCGGACGGGTCGAACGTCGACGTCTCGAACGAGTGCGGGCCGCAGAGCGAGACGTACATCACGCTCGACACGAGCTCCCCGAAGCGCCTCGCCGGAGGGTCGAACGAGATCTTCCGCCTTCCGATGCGCGGCTACTGGTCCGCCGACGGAGGCAAGACCTGGGGCGGCGTGGACCTGCCCCTCCCGCCGCCGATCGGCTCCAACGGGATCGACTTCGGCTCAGACCCGACGCTCGCGTTCGACAGCCGCGGAAGCCTCTTCTACGGGTACATCGTCGTGTTCTTCGGGAACGGGAACGGCATCAACGGCACGTCGATGGCCGTCGCCCGGTCTACGGACGGCGGAAAGACGTATCCCGCGGCCACGTTCTTCGCCTTCGAGGGCGGGAGCAACCACTTCAACGACAAGCCGATGATCACGGCCGACGCGAACCGGACGAGTCCGTTCCGCGACAACGTCTACATCGCGTGGGACGCGGCGAGCGGCGGCTCGGCGACGGGCGGCGGCGTGCGTCTCGCCCGGTCGACGGACCACGGAGCGACCTTTACGACCGTGCGCGTCGACGATCCGAGCGGTCCCGGGCGCTCGATCGGCGCCGTTCCCTTCGTGGGCCCGAACGGCGAGGTCTATGCGGCCTGGAACGACTACCGGGCGAACGCGATCGTATTCAACCGGTCCTTCGACGGGGGCGCGACGTGGGGCGTTCCGGTCACGGTCGCGGGCAAGAGGGCCCCCTTCCAGATAAACGTTCCCGCCGAGTTCAACCGTGGCGCTCTCGTCTACCCGGCCTGCGACGCGGACCGTTCGATCGGTCCGCACCACGGCCGGCTCACCTGCGCGTGGATGGACCTGACGCCCGGGGGCGTTTCCGACGTCTTCCTGTCGTACTCGGACGACCGCGGCGCGACGTGGAGCCCGAGGCGCGCCGTGACGGACGCCCTTCCCGCCGTCGACCGGTTCAATCATTGGCTTTCGACGGACCCGACCAACGGCGAGGTCAGCGTCTCCTTCTACGACACGCGCAACGACACGACGGGCGGCCGATACGAGACGGACATCTATCTCGCGCGCTCGTCGGACGGCGGCGCGACCTTCGGGCCAAACGTACTCGTGACGAACGCGCGTTCGAACGAGCACGATTGCGCCGGCGTCTTTCCGTGCGCCGCGATCAACTACGGAAACCAGCAGGGGGACTACTCGGGCCTCGTCGCGTACGGCGGCGTCGCGCATCCCATCTGGACGGACAGCCGGCGCAACCAGGCGTCCGTGGCGGGCTGCTCGGTGGGCGCGATGGAAGAGGTCTTCACGGCGTCCGTGAAGTGAGAGGACGCACAGGGCGCGCATTCGCGCGCCCTGTGGCCTTGGTCAGCTCGTCAGGCCGTCGCGCTTCTTGAGGATCTCGTCGAGGAACCAGCGGTTCTTCTGATGCACCTGGACGAGGCGCGTGTAAAGGTCGGCGGTGCCGATGTCGCCCGCGTCCGTCGCCGTCTCGGCGTCCTCGTGCATCTCCTCGATGACGACGTCGAGCGTCGCGCGCGCCTCGACGAGCATCTTCTCCATCGAGAGCAGGCCCTTCGAGCCCTTCACGGTCGCCGCGGGCAGATAATCGGCCGGATCGCCGATCGGGGCGCCGCCGGCCATGATCGCGCGCTCGGCGAACTCGTCGATCGAGGCGTACGTCTGGGTGGCCTGCTCGTCGAGGAGCAGGTGGATGTCGCGAAACAGCGGCCCGTAGCTGAGCCAGTGGTACTTCTTGTAGTTGAGGTACGCGACGAGGGCGTTCGCCTGCTGACGCTGGAGCGTCGCGACGACGGCGGCGGGGTGGGCCTTCTTCTTGTTTTTCTTGTCTTTCTTGGCCAAGGGGGTGACCTCCAATCATTAATTTAGACTAAGTCTAAAGAATGTCAAGCGGCCGGATGCTACATTCCCGCCCCCGACAGGGCAGACAGGAACCCAATGGCCGAACAGTACATCTTCACGATGCAGAACCTGCGAAAGGTGGTCCCGCCCCAGCGCGAGATCCTCCGCGGCATCTACCTCTCGTTCTTCCCGGGCGCCAAGATCGGCATCCTGGGGCTGAACGGCGCCGGCAAGTCGACCGTCCTCCGCATCATGGCCGGGCTCGACACGGAGTTCACGGGCGAGGCGTTCCCGGCCGAGGGGACGCGCATCGGCCATCTCTCGCAGGACCCGCAGCTCGACCCGAAGAAGACCGTTCTCGAGAACGTCGAGGAAGGCGTCGCGCCGGTCAAGAAGCTGCTCGCGCGGTTCGACGAGCTGGGCGAGAAGATGGGCGAGAGCCTGCCCGACGCCGAGATGGAAAAGGTCATGGCCGAGTACGGGAAAGTGCAGGACGCCATCGAGGCCGCGAACGGCTGGGACCTCGACCGCACGCTCGAGACCGCGATGGACGCGCTCCGCTGCCCGCCCCCCGACGCGGACGTCACGAAGATCTCGGGCGGCGAGAGGCGCCGCGTGGCGCTCTGCCGCCTCCTCCTCCAGAAGAACGACATGCTCCTCCTCGACGAGCCCACGAACCACCTCGACGCCGAGTCCGTCGCGTGGCTCGAGCAGTTCCTGAAGGAGTTCCCGGGCACGGTCGTCGCCGTCACGCACGACCGCTACTTCCTCGACAACGTGGCCGGCTGGATCCTGGAGCTGGACCGCGGCGCGGGCATCCCGTGGAAGGGCAACTACTCCTCGTGGCTCGAGCAGAAGGAAGCGCGGCTCGAGATCGAGGAGAAGACCGAAAGCGCCCGCCAGCGCTCCCTCAAGCGCGAGCTCGAGTGGGTGCGCATGGCCCCGCGCGCGCGCCAGGCCAAGAGCAAGGCGCGCCTGCAGGCCTACGAGCAGCTCGTCTCCGAGAGCGGCGTCGAGGCGCGCGGCGAGACGAACGAGATCTACATCCCGCCGGGCCCGCGCCTCGGCGACGTCGTCGTGCGCGCCGAGGGCGTGAAGAAGTCCTTCGGCGATACGCTCCTCTTCGACGACCTCAGCTTCGACCTGCCGAAGGGCGGCATCGTCGGCGTCATCGGGCCGAACGGCGCGGGCAAGACGACGCTCTTCAAGATGATCATGGGCGCCGAGAAAGCGGACGGCGGGAAACTCCAGGTGGGGGACACCGTCGTCCCGAGCTACGTGGACCAGAACCGCGAGAAACCCGACGCGAAGAAGACGGTCCACGACGAGCTGTCCGGCGGCCAGGACCTCGTCATGCTCGGCAAGCGCGAGATGCCGAGCCGCGCCTTCTGCGCGATGTACAACTTCAAGGGCGCCGACCAGCAGAAGCTCGTCGCGAACCTGTCGGGCGGCGAGATGAACCGGCTCCACCTCGCGCGGACGCTCAAGAGGGGCGGCAACCTCCTCCTCCTCGACGAGCCCACGAACGATCTCGACGTCGACACGCTGCGCGCGCTCGAGGAGGCGCTCCTCTCGTTCGGCGGGTGCGCCGTCGTGATCAGCCACGACCGCTGGTTCCTCGACCGTGTCGCGACGCACATGCTCGCGTTCGAGGGCGACAGCAAGACCGTCTGGTACGAGGGCAACTACCAGGACTACGAGGCCGACCGCCACAAGCGCCTCGGCGCCGAGGCCGACCGCCCGCACCGGATCAAATACCGCAAGATCGGCTGACGCGCTATTTCAAGAGGCAAGATGTTGTTTTCAGGGGCTTTACATATCTAGTAGAGATACGATCAGTCGACTGACTCTATTGTGGTACCATTCCTGAGTGCAGGAAGTACCTCGCGAGCAGCTCCTGGCACGAATCAGGACCGAGAACCCTTGGTGGGCCAATCCAGCCGCGATGGATCGCAGCGCGTACACGAAGTGGACGCCGAGGCCCTACCAAGCCCTCTTCCTGCCGCTCGTAGAGAGCCGGGCCGTGCGACGAGCGGTGGTACTGCTGGGCCCGCGCCGAGTCGGGAAGACCGTTCTCATCCACCACACGATCCAGCAACTGCTCCGCCGAGGCGTTCATCCCGCAAAGGTCTGGTACGTATCGGTCGACCACCCGCTTTACAACGGCCAGTCTCTCGAGAGCCTCGCCCACCTGTGCGCCGAGGCATCCGGCTCGGCGCTCCGGTCGGACGAAGTCACGCTCTTCCTCGATGAGATCCAGTACCTGCGCGAATGGGAAGTTCACCTCAAGAAGCTCGTCGAGGATTACCCGCTGCTCAAGTGCGTCGTCAGCGGGTCCGCCGCCGCCGCACTCCGCCTCAAGAGCACGGAATCGGGTGCGGGCCGATTCACGGACTTTCTACTGCCGCCCTTGAGCTTCCATGAGTACCTGGCTCTCAAGGGGGAGGTCGACCTCGTGAATCCCGGCGATCCAGATGACGAGGAAGACTTCGGGTCCACGCCGGACATCACGGCGCTCAACGAGCGTTTCGTGCACTACCTGAATTTCGGCGGCTACCCGGAGGTCGTTCTCTCGCCTGAGATTCAGGCCGACCCGGCCCGTTTCGTGAAGGCCGACATCATTGACAAGGTACTCCTGCGTGACCTTCCCAGCCTCTACGGGATTTCGGACATCCAGGAGCTGAACTCACTTTTCACGACGCTTGCCTTCAACACGGCGCAGGAGGTCTCGCTGGATGAACTCGCCAAGAGATCAGGCGTCGTCAAGAACACGATCAAGAGGTACATCACATACCTCGAAGCTGCATTTCTCCTCAAGATCGTACACAGAGTCGACCGAAGCGCGCGCAGGTTTCAGCGCGCTCACGCTTTCAAGGTGTACCTGACCAATCCGTCTCTCAGAGCGGCGCTCTTCTCGATCGCTGCCGCGGACGACCCAGTCACCGGAAGCCTGGTTGAAACGGCGGCATTCGCACAGTGGTTCCACTCCGAAACCGTTCTCTATTACGCCCGATGGCCCGCGGGTGAAGTCGATCTCGTGAGCTTGGGGCCGGCGCAGAAAGTGGCCTGGGCGGCAGAAGTGAAGTGGTCCGACCGCGCGCGGGAGAGACCAGAAGAGGTAGAAGGACTGCGGGCGTTTTGCCGGGAGCACGGTCTCCGTTCGGCGGTCGTCACGACCCGAACCTGGTCCGGCAAGGTCGATCAAGGAACGCGCCTCTCGTTCGTCCCGGCGGCGCTGTATTGCTTCACGGTCGGTTACAACGTCGTACAGGGCAAGAGACTGCGGAAGGAACCGGCGAGATAGTCCGCCCACGCCGCGACGTCGTCTCAACGTCGCGGTAGGATGGCGGACAAATGTCGGCCATCGAAACGGATGCTGCGGCCCGCGGCGGAGCCTCCCGCGTCGACGCCCTCGACGTGCTGCGCGGCGCGATCATCGTCGTGATGGCGCTCGACCACGTGCGGGACTACGTCACGAACGTGCCGTTCGACCCGGTCGACATGTCGCAGACGTTCCCGGCGCTCTTCTTCACGCGCTGGTTCACGCACTTCTGCGCGCCCGGCTTCAGCTTCTTCGCGGGGACCGCCGCGTTCCTGTCCCTCTCGCGCGGCAAGACGCCGGAGAGCCTCGCGCGGTTCCTCGCCTCGCGCGGCCTCTTCCTGATCGCGCTCGAGTTTTTCGTCCTGCGCTTCGTCTGGCTCTTCAACCTCTGGCCCGTCGGCTTCATCGCCACGCTCTGGTCGCTCGGAGTCGCGATGCTCGTCCTCGCGCTGCTCCTGAAACTGCGCCTCCCCACGGGGGCCATTGCGGTTTTCGGCGCCGTCCTCGTCGCGGGGCACAACGCGTTCGACTTCGTCGACAAGCTCCCGCTCACGGGAGTCACGGTCGCCGCGTGGAAGATCCTCCATGCGGGCGGGATGATTCCGTTCGGGACGCCGCCGGCGGGCTTTCCGCTGCCCGGTCTCTTCAACCTCGAGGTGGGGTATCCGGCGATCCCGTGGCCGGGCGTCATGGCGCTCGGGTACGGGTTCGGCGCGCTTCTCGCGCGGCCGCGGGCGGAGCGCCGGCGCCTCACGTTCGCCCTCGGCTTCGCGCTGACGACGGCGTTCGTCATCCTCCGCCTCGCGAACGCCTATGGCGATCCGCGCGCCTGGGCCCCGCAGAAGACGGCCGTGATGACGTTCGCGGCGTTCCTGAACTGCGAGAAGTACCCGCCGTCCCTGTGCTTTCTTCTCATGACGCTCGGGCCGCTCCTGATCACGTTCGCGCTCGTCGACCGCCCACCCGGCGCGGCCGGGCGATTTCTCTCCGCGTACGGGAAGGTCCCGATGTTCTTCTACGTCGCGCACCTGCCCCTCATTCACGTCCTCGCCGTCGCCGTCGCGGCCCTGCAGGCGGGCAGCCTCTCGGGACCCCTCGTCCACTGGGCCGCGTTCCAGTCGCCCGCGTTCATCGTCCCGCCGCCTCCGGGCTTCGGCCTCTCGCTCCCGGGCGTGTACGCGCTCTGGATCGGCGTCGTTCTCGCGCTCTACGTTCCGTGCGTGCGGTACGGAGACTTCAAGAGCCGAAGCCGCGCGGTCTGGACGACCTACCTCTAGAGAGGGCGCTCAGCCGGCGGACGAGACTGGGCGCAGCGTCCGGAAGAAGCCGCGGACGAGCGCGGACGCGACGTGCGCCCGGTAGGCGGCGGTGGACCGGACGTCGTCGATCGGGGAGATGTCGCGCCGCACGGCGGCGTCGAGCTGGTCGTCGGGCACGGCGAGAGGGCCGGGCGATACGGCGAGCGCGCGCACCGTGGGGAGCGCGGCCGTCACGGGCCCAACGGAGCCCATCCCGAGCCCGACGCGGACGCAGCGGCCGCGCTCGTACTCGCCGACGGCCGCGAGGGCGACCTTCGAGATGGACTGCGCCGCGCGCGTCCCGACCTTGCGCCACAGCTGGTGCGCGCCCGTCTTCGGAAGCGTGAACTCGATCCTCGCGATGATCTCGTCGGCGGCGCGCGCCGTGCGCCGGTAGCCCGTGAACCACTGCCCGATCGGGATCCGCCGCTCGCCGTGGACGCTTGCGACGACGACGTCCGCGTCGAGCGCCATGAGGACCGCGCTGCCGTCGGCGGCGGGCGAGGCGGTCGCGAGATTGCCGCCGAGCGTCCCGCGCGCCTGGATCTGCAGGGCGCCCACGTCGCGCGCCATCGCCGTGAGCATGGGCACGCGGCGCGAGAGGGCCGAATGGTGGCGAATCTCGAAGTAGGTCGCCGCGGCGCCGATCGCGGCGCGCTCGCCCGCGATCTTCACGCCGAGGAGCTCGGGGATGCGCGAGACGTCGAGGACGAGCGGCAACTCGCCGCCGAGCGAGAGCGGCGCGAGCCGCTGGGAGACGACCCAGTCGGTGCCGCCCGCAACGAGGACCGTCTCTTCCCCCTTGCCTGCGCGGCGCGAAAGCGTCGCGCAGGCGTCGGAGAGGGACGCGGGCCGCTCGAAGGCGTGGAGAGGCAGCTCAGCCAGGCTCACGCGACGTCCTCTCCTTCGCGGCGGCTCGAACGGCCTCGACGATGCGCTGGTAGCCGGTGCAGCGGCAGAGGTTGCCCGCGAGCGCCTCGCGGATGTCCGTCTCGCCGGGCTGCGGGATCGCCGCGAGGAGCGCCTCGGCCGAGACGAGGAAGCCGGGCGTGCAGATCCCGCACTGCACGCCGCCCTCCTTCACGAACGCCTCCTGGAGGGGCGAGAGGTGCGCGGGATCGCCGAGGCCCTCGACGGTCGTCACGGCGCGGCCCTCGACCTGTCCGAAGAGTACGAGGCACGCATTGACGGGGGCGCCGTCGAGGAGGACGGTGCACGATCCGCACTCGCCCTCGCCGCAGCCTTCCTTCGTGCCCGTCAGGCCGAGCGCTCCGCGCAGGACGTCGAGAAGGCGCGCGGCGGGCGGCGCGTCGGGGGCGGCGGGTTTCCCGTTGAGGACGAAGCGCACGTTCACCGCCGGATCTCCTTCGAGAGCGCAAAGAGCGTCTCGGGCAGGAGCGGGAGGTCGTCGCAGACGATTCCCGTCGCGTGTTCGACGGCCGCGGCGACCGCGGGCGCGCCGCCGTCCATCGGGATCTCGCCGAGGCCTTTCGCGCCCCCGCCGGGACCTCTCGAGAACGGATCCTCGACGAGAAGCGTCGTGAAGCGCGGGGCGTCGAGGATCGTCGGGATCACGTAGTCCGTCAGGCGGGCGTTCACGACGCGGCCCTCGCGCATCACGAGGTTCTCCTGGAGCGCCCAGCCGATCGCCTGCAGGAGGCCGCCCTCGATCTGGCCCTTGCAGTTGGTCGGGTGGATCGCCTTGCCGACGTCGTGCGCGCTCCAGAGGCCGAGCACGCTCGTCTCGAACGTGTCGAGGTCGACCTCGACCTCCGCGATCGCGCAGCCCCATCCGTACACGGGGTACGCGTCGCCGCGATACGTGGCGTCGTCCCACGCGAGGCCGGGCGGCGGCTCGTACTCCCGTTCGACGGTGACCGTCCCGCGGGCCGCGAGAAGGCGGCGGGCCGCGTCCTCGAACGAGCCGCCCTTCTGCTGGCGGTCCCCCTCGATCCGGGCGAAGAGCGACCGGGCGGCCGCCTCGAGGACGCCGCCCACGATCATCACGGTGCGCGACGCGACCGTCGGCCCGGAGTCGGGCACGGCCGCCGTCGACGGCGTTGCGAACTCGACGCGGTCCATCGAGACCCAGAGAGCTTCGGCCGCGATCTGCCGGAAGACCGTCTCCGTGCCCTGTCCGATGTCGGTCGAGCCGCCGCGCACGCGGAAGCAGGGCCGGCCCGTTTTCGGGTCCGCCAGGAGGTCGACCGCGATGCGCGCGCGGTGCGCGAGCTCGCCCGAGCCGGTGAAGCCGGCGCCGTGCAGATAGACGCTCGCGCCGATGCCGCGGGCCTTGCGCGCCGCCACGGCGCCGGGCGGCGGGAGGCGGAACATGCCGGAGGCCGCAGGGGCCGGCGATGTGCGCTTCTGCTCCCATCGGCTCGCCTTCTTCGCTTCCTCGACGCAGCGGGCGACGCCGACGGACTCCTTCAGGAACTGGCCGGTCGGCGTCGTGTCCCCGACGCGCAGGAGGTTTTTCTCGCGCAGGAGAAGCGGGTCGAGGCGCAGCGTGCGCGCGATCCGGTCCATGTGCCGCTCCATGGCCCAGATCGTCTGGGGCGCGCCGAACCCGCGGAAGGCGCCGTTCGGCGGCGTGTTCGTGGCGACGGCCTGCGCCTCGATCGCGACGTGCTCCCACCGGTACGCGCCCGCGGCGTGGAGGGCGCCGCGCGAGAGGACGACGGGCGAGAGCGTCACGTACGCGCCGCCGTCGAAGACGATGCGGATCGAGACGGCGCGGAGCGTCCCGTCGCGGTCGCAGCCCGACGTGATCGACACGGAGGATGGGTGGCGCTTCGTCGTCGCCTCGATGTCCTCCTTGCGGTCGTAGATCATCTTCACGGGCTGGCCGCTCGCCTTCGCGAGGAGAAGTGCGTGAAGCGCGAGGATCGTCGGGTACTCCTCCTTGCCGCCGAAGCCGCCGCCCGTGACGGCCTGCGTCACGTCGACCCGCTCGTCCGTGAGGCCGAAGGTGCGCTTGATCCCCTTGTGGATGTAGTACGGGCACTGGCACGAGGACAGGACGTGGGCGCCGCCCTCCTCGTCCCAGAACGCGAGAACGCCCTGCGGCTCGAGGTAGATGTGCTCCTGGTGGGGCGTCGTGTACGTCCCCGAGAGCTGGACGGGGCAGGCCGCGATCGCGGCGGCCGCGTCGCCCTTCGCGATGTGGACCGTCCGGAAGACGTTGTCGGCCCCGTAGATCTGTGCGCTGCGGGAGAGCGCGTCGGCCACGGTGAGGACCGGAGGGAGCGGCTCGATGTCGGCCCTGAGGTGCTGGAGAGCGCGCTGAACCTTCAGCGCGTCCTCGCCCGCGACGAGGGCCAGCGGCTCGCCCGCGTGCCGGACGTCGTCCGCCGCGAGGACGGGCTGGTCCTCCTCGATGAGGGCGACGACGTTCGCCGGGACGTTCTCGGCCGTGACGACCGTGAGTCCCGTCCAGTCGAAGGAGGGGTCCTTCACGATGCCGCGCAGCCGGCCGCGCGCGACGGTCGAGCGCAGCGTGGCGCCGACGAGCGTGCCGTGGCGCGTGACGTCGTCGACGTAACGCGCCCGCCCCGTGACCTTCGCGGGGCCGTCCGGGCGCGGGACGCTGCGGCCGATGAGCGCCATCAGCCTTCGACGACGTCCCGAAGAGCGGCGAGGACGTCCGGGAAGCGGAACGTAAACCCGAGGTCGAGAGCCTTCTTCGGGACGACGCGCTGGCCGTCGAGGACGACCGTCGCCATCTCTCCGAGCGCGAGCCGGATCGCGGCGGCCGGGGCCTTCGCGAAGCTCGGGCGGTGGAGCGCGCGGCCGAGAGCGGTCGCGAAGTCGCGCATCGTGACGGGGTTCGGCGCCGTCGCGTTGACGGGCCCGGCGACGGCGGGATTCTCGGCGGCCCAGACGTACATCTCGACGAGGTCGGCCTGGTGGATCCACGACATCCACTGCCTGCCGCTGCCGAGCGGCCCGCCCACGAACGCCTTGAACGGCGGGAGCATCTTCGCGAGGGCGCCGCCGCCCGCGCCGAGGACGACGCCCGTCCGCAGCATCGCGACCCTCGTGCCGAAGGGCTCGAAGGCGCGCGCGGCGGCCTCCCATTCGACGCACAGCCGCGCGAGGAAGTCGTCGCCGGCCGGCGCGCTCTCGTCGAGCATCTCGTCGCCGCGCGGGCCGTAATAGCCGACCGCCGACGCGTTCACGAGAACCGCGGGCTTCTGCGCGGCCTTCTCGGCGGCGGCCTGGAGGCGCGCGGCGGCGTTCAGGCGGCTCTGCGCGATGCGCTCCTTGGCGGCGGCCGTCCAGCGCTGGGCGATGGTCTCGCCGGCGAGGTTCACGAGAGCGCCGGCGCCGTCGACGAACCCTTCCCAGGCCGCGCCTTCCGCCCACGAGACGACGCGCACCTTCGGATGCACGTGGTCGCGCGAGCGCGACGCGTCGCGCGTGAGGGCGATCACGTCGTGACCCTTCGCGACGAGCCGCTCGCACAGCTTCGGCCCGATGAAGCCGGTTCCGCCGGTGACGATGACGCGCATTCGCTCTCCTTGTCCCCCGATCGTACCGAAATCGGACGGGCCGGGAGGGCCGTATCCTTCCGGGGGTGAGAGTCGTCTGCCAGGCCGCCGCCGCCGGATTTGCCCTCGCGCTGGCCAGAGGGCCCGCGGGCGCTTCCGACGTGGATCCGGTCGAGCTGATCCGGCGGGTCGTGAAGAGCCAGCGGCGGGTCGAGGCCGTCTTCGAGGGCGCAACCTTCGACCAGCACGAGGTCCAGATCACGTGGGGGGCGAAGGGCCGCCCGGAAAAGGTCGAATCGCGCCTCTTCTACGTCTTCGCCGGCGAGAACGGCGCCGAGGGCTCCCGCGAGCTCGTCGAGGTCGACGGCCGCCCGGCGACGGAGGACGAAAGGAGGAAGGCGGCCGAGCGGGACGAAAAGGGCCGAAAGCGCCGCGTCGAGGAGAAGGCCGAGACCGCAGCGAAGGCCCCGCCGCGCGTCTCCGGCGACGAGGACGACCCGCTCGTCGGCTCGCGCCGCCTTTCGGAGCTCATCGGCCGGTATACGATCCGGCTCGTGGGCGAAGAGGTCATCGAGGGGCGGCTCGCCTACGTCCTCGACTTTTCCCCGAGCCCCGCGGCCCCGGCTCCGAAGGGGCTCGGTGACCGCGCGCTGAACGCCCTCGAGGGCCGCGCCGTGATCGACGCCTCCACGTTCCAGGTCCGGTCGGTCGAGGCCCGCCTGACCCGGCCCCTGAAGGTCGCGGGAGGCCTCGCCGCGAACGTGAAGGACGCGGAGGTGTCGTACACGGGCCAGCCCGCCGGGGGCGGCCTCTGGTTCCCGTGCGCCGTGGACTTCCGCGTGACCGGGAAGACCGCGGTCTTCTTCCGTCTCGACACGTCGTTCCGGGCGACGTTCACGAACCTGAGGCGTTTCAACGTCGAAACTGAAACGGACGTCCGCCCGGAGGCGGACGCCGGGAGCAAACCATGACCCCTTCCCGCCGCCGCACCGTCCTCCTCGCCGCCGGCGCGTTCGTCGCCGTCGCCATGGGCTACGCCTACTGGCTGTCGCTCACGCCGGCCACGCACCCCGACCACGACCACGGGATCCTGAACCTCGACGCGGGCGGACGCCTCGTCGTCGAGACGCGCGACGGAAAGAGCCGCAACCTCGTCGGAAAGCCGGGCCGCGCGCTCGTCCTGCACTTCTTCTCGACTGCGGCGGCCGGCGCCTCCGACGAGCTCGCGGGAATCTTCCTCCAGCAGGAGGCGCTCAAGGGCGACACGGGCGTCGAGTTCGTCCTCATCGCGCACGACAAGGACTTCCCGGCCCTGGACGCGTGGCTGAAGGAGAAGAACCTCGTGCCGCCGTTCCCCGAGACGCTCGTCGTCGACCCCTCGGGCGACGCGACGATGAAGCTCAACTCGAAGCGGCCGAACGAGACGATGTTCTTCGCGGCCGACGGCAAGCTCGCGTCGCAAGCGCGCGGCTCGCTCCGCTGGCCCGACGGCGCCGCCCCGCACCTCGCGAAGGCGCGGAGCGGCGAGTCGATCGAGTAGCGGGTCCCAGCGCCTACTTCTTGGCGGGCGCGGGGTCGTCGGCGGCGTGGTCGGCGACGTACTTCCAGGAGCCGTCCTTCTGCCGGGCGGCGACGGCGCACCAGGTCCCGACCTCCGTGGTCGGCGCGCCGCCGGCCTTCGGCACGGTCGTCACCTTGAAGGCGCCCCAGCCCGCCGAGACGTTGCCGGCTGACCGGTAGTTGTTGTCCGTGACGGCGGCCTCCGTCACCTTGAAGTCCTTGAGCCACCCCGCGTATGCGTCCGCGATCGCCTTCTTGCCCTTGATCGCGCCCATGCCCGGAAGCACGAGGACGGCGTCGTCGGCGTAGAGCGCGGCGCACGCGGCCGCGTCGTTGGCGAGCATCGCCTTGACCCAGGCGCTGTCGACGGTCTGAAGCCCGTGTTTGGACGGCGGATCGGCCGCGGACGCGGCGCCGGAGGCGAGGACGAGGCATGTGAGAAGACAGGCCAGGAAGGTCTTTTTCATAGAAATTCTCCTCTTTTCGCGGGTTTTCCTGAGATCTTATCTCAGTCCGTCAGCGTCGCGATTCGCCGAGCGTGATCAGGACGACGGCCGCGACGATCACGGCGGCCGCGGCCAGCGTCCGCGCCGAGACGGGCTCTGCGGCGAGAAGCCAGCCCAGGAACACGGCGACGACCGGATTCACGAACGCGTACGTCGAGACGAGCGCCGGTGACGCGGCGCGCAGCAGCCAGATATACACCGTGAACGCGACGAGCGAGCCGAAGACGACGAGGTACGCAACGGCCGCGACGGACTTCCCCGAGACCAGGCCCGGCGAAAAGCGGGACCACTCGCCCGCGAGGCTCGAAGCGCCGCCGAGGAGCACGCTGCCCGCGAGCATCTGGAGCGCGGTCGCCTGGAGCGGCGAGGCGGACGGCGTCAAGTGGCGCGAGAGGAGCGAGCCGAGCGCCCACGCGAAAGCCGCGAAGAGGACGGCCGCGGCGCCTGCGAGGTCCACGCGCGCGCCCCCGAGGCCGACCGGCCCCACGAGGAGCACGACGCCCGCGATCCCGAGCGCGACGCCGACGAGGGCGCGGCCCGACGGGCGGCGGCGCTCCTGCGGCAGCGTCGCCTGGAGGAGGACGATGAAGAGCGGCTCGACGGCCACGAGG
>Ga0315271_10000413_pt1 | contig 23115 bp, 19 predicted proteins | sample C3_top_MG_FD_204664 | JGI IMG/M metagenome (GOLD analysis project Ga0315271, IMG submission 204664) | Sediment microbial communities from Yellowstone Lake, YNP, Wyoming, USA - C3_top | ecosystem: Environmental > Aquatic > Freshwater > Lake > Sediment | place: USA: Wyoming | collected 2017-08-01
AAGGACGCCGTGATCCCGACCGCGGGCCGACACCGATCCGCGCGCGGCGATTGCTCGACCCGCAGTCGTGGGTCGATCTTCTCGAGTCCTACGTCGTACTGGACCAGGTCGTTCGCGACCAGCGACTGTATCTCGAGCCGCATTCACCGGCCGAGGCCGCGCTCCTGCGTGATCTGAAGGTGGCGGGAGAGTTCCGCGCCGGCACGTATCAATTCACCTTGCTCGCTCCCGGAGACAACTACACGATCGCGTCGGATAAGGGCGTGATCCTCGAACGGGGCCGGCTCGGCGACTCCGTCGGCCGCGCGCTCGGCTTCCAGTGGGTGCCGAGCGGCGCCGGACTCACCGTCGGCCACAGTGTGAACTTCACGCTGTCGACGTTGCGCGATGCGGCGACACAGCTCGCGCAGGACCTCGACGCGCGCATGGATCTCGACGGCAACTTCATGCGCATCGAGTTGCGCGGGACACAGCCGGCGCGCATCACGGCGATCGTCAACGCCGTGGCGGCGCGCTTCGTCCAGGTCGAGGCCGACCTCAAGCGCCAGAAGGTCACCGAGCTCACGAAGATCCTGGGCGAACAGGTGCAGCAGTCGCAGCAGAACCTCCGCGCAGCGGAGGACGCCCTCCAGCGCTATCGCGAGCGGACGATCACGCTCCCGAACGAGCGCCCGGCCCTCAGCGCGCCGGTGACGGGGAGCGCGAGCGCGGCGCCGCTCTCCTCGGCGGGCGGCGTCGCCTCCGCGAGCGGCGTCGAGCGGAGCGCCCGCGATCCGGTCGCCGCCGGCTTCTTCGACCTGCAGGCCACCCGCGACCAGACGCATCGCGACCGGATGGCGCTCACGGCGTTGCTTCAGGAGGCGAAGGGCGCCGGACTCACCGCCGATGCGCTCGCACCGATCGGCGCGGTCAAGGACGATCAGACCCTGCAGAACACGCTCAAGGAACTCACCACCAAGCAAGCCAACCTTCGTGCGCTGCAATACAAGTACGAGAACCAGTACCCGCCGATCCAGCGCCTCCTCGAGGAGATCAAGATGCTCGAGCAGGAGACGATCCCGGGGATGGTGCGCTCGCTCGTGAATCAGCTCGCGGCGCGTGAGAACGCCCTGGGGCAGCGTCTCGACGTCGATTCCAGGAGCCTGCGGCAGATCCCCGAACGCGCGATCACAGAGGCGCGGCTTCGGCGCGAGGCTACGCTCTCCGAGAACCTCTACGCGAGTCTCGAGCAGCAGTACGAGGAGGCCCGCCTCGCCGAGGCGAGCACGGTGCCCGATGTGCGGCTCCTCGACAACGCGGTCGCGCCCCAGCGCCCGGTGAAGAACACGGCGCCGCGCCTGATCTTCCTCGGTTCACTGGGAAGCCTCGCGCTCGCCGTCATGGCGGCCGTCCTCATCGATCGCATGGACCCACGCGTGCGCTATCCCGAGCAGGTCTCGCGGGAGATGGGGCTCACGATCCTCGGCAGCGTCCCGTACCTCCGCTCGCCGACGCGCGGCTCGCCGGAGGGGAAGCCGCGACCCCGCGATTCCGAGCACGCCGCGGTGACCGTGGAAGCGCTGCGCGGGGTGTGTCTCAATCTCGCCTACGCGCATGGCGCGGCGATGCCGATGCTCCTCACGCTTACGAGTCCGGGGCCCGGCGATGGGAAGTCCTTCCTCGTCTCGAACCTCGGCCGCACGTTCGGTGAAGCCGGCCATCGCGTGCTGCTCATCGATGGCGACATCCGCCGCGGGGTCCTGCATCGCCGGCTGGGCGGGCAGCGCCGCCCCGGTCTCTCCAACTACCTGCGCGGCGAAGTCCCGATCGAACAGATCGTGCAGGCGACACCGTATCCAGGGCTCTCGATGATCGGCAGCGGCAGCCGCGCGTCGGATGCGCCGGAGCTGCTCGGCGCACGTGCGATGGGGAAGCTCATCGCGACCTTGCGGACCCAGTTCGACGTCATCCTCATCGACAGTCCGCCGCTCTGCGCGGGCGTGGATCCTCTCATCCTCGGCACGCTCGCCGGGAACGTCGCCCTCGTCATCCGCACCGGGTACAGCCACCGCGAGATGGCGGCGGCGAAGCTCGAGGTGTTGCAGCGGCTCCCGCTGCGCCTGCTGGGCGCGATCCTCAATGCCGTGCCGCCCGGCCAGTCGTACGGCTACTATTCGTACTTCCTTCCCGGCTACGAGGCGGTGGAGGAGGAGCACCGGGCCGGGGACAGTGGGCGGCAGATCGTGCTCTGAGGGCGGTCCACATCCCTCTCCCTTCTCTCTATAGTAGCGTCGGGGGGACCCCGACCGGCGTCGTCAGCCGTCGAACCGCCGCAGCCAGTCCCCTTCCTCGGCGCGCCCCATGCGCAGCGCCGAGTACGCGCGTACGAGCAGGTCCACCGGCTCGGTCGGCGCCGCCCCTTCGTTCACCACCACGTCGTAACCGCAGCGCAGACGCAACCGGTGGGGCGGGTCGTCAGCAACGGCGAGGTCGGCGAGGATGTTGTCCGCGAGGCGCGCGGCGAGCTTCCTCGCGCCGCCGGCATCGGTCGCCGGCGTGAGCACCGCGAACTCGCGCGGGCTCAGCCGTCCGACCACATCGGAGAGCCGCACCGAGGAGCGGATCGTTTGCGCGCATCGTGTGACGGCGGGGCCTTGATCGGCTAGCGGCGTGCCGGGCTCCGCATCGAGCGAGAGGACGAGGCAGGCGAGCGCGACGTGCTCTCGGAACGCCTGTGAACTGAGCTCGCGTGCGCGGCGCGCGATCCCCTGACGGTTGTAGAGACCCGTCGGCGAATCCCACAACCCTTCGGCGCGCGCACGATCGGCATCGCGCTTCGCGCGGACGTAGGAGCCGATCTTCAAGAGGGTCTCGTCCGCTTCGTGCGGCGGTGAGATGCAATCCCACGCTCCCGCGCGAAGCGCGCCCAGCCGCTCTTCGCGCGACGCACCAGCGGGGAAGGCAAGGAGGATCGGCGTGCTGCCCGCCACCTTCGGATCGGTGCGGAGCCGCTCACAGAGCTCGGCGCCGGTCATGTCGGGGAGCTGCGTGTCCACGATGATGACGTCGGGCGCGGCCGACTGCGCTCGACGGAGCGCCGCTTCCCCCGATCGCTCCTGGATGACGGCGTAATCCGCCGCTTCGAGGATGCTGAGCAGCCAGCGAGTATCGGCCTCGCGATACGCTGCGAAGAGAACGAGGGGTAGGGCGGTCCGTGGCTTCTCGCCGTCCATGGGGTGCGGTCCTCCGACTGGTTGTCCTGACATGACTGCAAGCGGAAGGCCTAACGGTCCGCCCGCAGCGGCACCGTCACGGACGGGGAGCGGGGGGTCCGCGCGTCGGGAGTGCGGCGCGGGCGCAACGCATCCCTCGCTCCGCATCCGCGCCGACCGGTCTCACGGGGTGCACTAACCCTTTGCCGCCGTGCGCATTGGGTGGACCGCGCCGGGGGAGGGGCTCCACGGCCTCGAACTTGATGTAGAGGAGCATGACGATCGAATCCTCGGCCACGACTCGCGAACGCATGCGACATAGAGGACCCTGAGCGATGTGCGGCATCGTTGGTTATGTCGGCCCGAGAGCCGCCGTCCCGATCCTGCTCGACGGCCTGACCCGTCTTGAGTACCGCGGCTACGACTCAGCGGGACTGGCCGTGCTGAACGGTCATGGCGTGGAGGTGCGCAAGATCGCGGGACGGGTGCAGGCGCTTCGTGAGATGGTCGCGCGCTCGCCGATCCAGGGGGCCTGCGGCATCGGCCACACCCGGTGGGCGACCCATGGCGCGGCCACCGACGGCAACGCGCATCCGCACTCGGACTGCACCGGGACGCTCGCGCTCGTCCACAACGGCATCATCGAGAACGCGGACGTGCTTCGTGCGCGGCTCGAACGGGAAGGGCACCGGATCAGCACCGAGACCGACACCGAGATGCTCCTCCATCTCATCGAGGACGCGCCGGGCGATTCGCTCGAGCAGCGGGTCTTCGGCGCACTCGCGCACGTGGAGGGGACGTACGGGCTCGCGGTCATCTCGGAGGCGGAGCCGGGGAAGATCGTCGTCGCGCGCCGGGGGTCGCCGGTGCTGCTTGGCATCGGCGAGGGCGAGTATCTGATCGCGTCCGACGCGAGCGCGGTGCTCGAGTACACCCACTCCGTCGTGCATCTCGAGGACGGCGACGTCGCCGTCGTGACGCCTGACGGCTACCGCGTGCTCGATCGTGACGCGCACGAGCGCACGCCCAACGTGGACGACGTCCAGTGGGACCTCGAGGAGATCGCGCTCGGCGGGTACGCGCACTTCATGCTCAAGGAGATCTGCGACCAGCAGAACACGATCCAGGCGACGTTGCGCGGCCGGCTCCTGCGTTCCGGAGGGACGTCGCGGCTGGACGGACTCAACCTCACCGAGGCCCAGTGCGACGCGATCCGCCGCATCGTGATCGTGGCCTGCGGCACGTCATGGCACGCCGGCCTCGTGGGACGGCATGTGATCGAGGAGTTGACCGGGATCCCGGTCACCGTGGAGTACGCCTCCGAGTTCCGCTACCGGCGCCAGCTCGATGCCAGCGGGACGCTCACGATCGCGGTGTCGCAGTCCGGGGAGACGGCCGACACGCTCGAGGCGTTGCGCATGGCGAAGTCGATGGGCTCGAGCGTCGCCGGGATCGTGAACGTCGTCGGCTCGTCGATCGCGCGCGAGGCGGGAGGGGGGATCTACCTCCATGCCGGCCCCGAGATCGGCGTCGCGTCGACCAAGGCCTTCACGTCCCAGATCATCGCCTTCCTGCTCCTCGGGCTCCATCTTGGCCGCCGCCGGGGGCTGCCGCTCGAAGCGGGGCGGCGCATCGTCGCCGCGCTGGAGCAGCTGCCCGAGCTGGTGGGCCGGGCGCTGGAACTCGCCCCGCTGGTGAGCGATCTCGCCGACGAGTTCGCCGGCGCGACGAACGCGCTCTACCTCGGGCGCGGGCTCAACTATCCCGTGGCGCTCGAGGGCGCGCTCAAGCTCAAGGAGATCTCGTACATCCACGCCGAGGGGTATCCGGCGGCGGAGATGAAGCACGGTCCCATCGCGCTCATCGACGGCGACATGCCCGTGATCTTCCTCGCGCCGCAGGATTCGGTGTACGCGAAGATCATCTCGAACATGCAGGAGGTGCGCGCGCGCGGCGGGCGCATCGTCGCGATCACGAGCGAGGGGAGTCCGGATCTGCGCCGGATCGTGGGGCACCAGCTGTTCGTCCCCGCGAGCCTCCCGTTGCTCTCCCCGCTGCTCACGGTCATCCCGCTGCAGCTGTTGGCCTACCATATCGCCGTGCGGCGAGGGTGCGACGTGGACCGCCCCCGCAACCTGGCGAAGAGCGTAACGGTGGAATGAACATGCGAACCATATCGAAGCTGCTGGTCTCCCTAGCTCTGCTCGCTCCATCGGCAGCGCTCGCGCAGGCCCCCGCCGCCGGTGCGAAGGACACCGGGGCCGTCGCGCAGAGCGCGCTCTTCCAGATCGGGGACCGCGTTCAGCTGATGGTCGAAGGGGACACCGCGCTCACCGGCACCTTCACCGTCGTCGCCGGCCCGTCGCTGGCGCTGCCTGTGATCGGATCGATCCCGCTCGCCGGCGTGCGGCGCGCGGAGGTGCAGTCGTATCTCACGGCACAGCTGTCGCTCTACCTGAAGCGGCCGGTGGTGCACGCGCAGACGCTCATCCACCTCTCGCTCATCGGCGAGGTGGAGCGCCCGGGCTACTACTCGGTGTCAGTGGACAAGCTGCTGGGCGACGTCCTGATGCAGGCGGGCGGGCCGACGCGCGAGGCCGACATCCACCAGATGTCGATCAAGCGGAACGGCCAGCTGCTCTATCAGGCCGACACGCTGCGGAAGAACATGACCGCCGGGATGACCGTCGATCAGCTCGGACTCCGCGACGGCGACAACATCAACGTGCCGAAGCTGGTGCGAAAGGATCCGGAGTCGACGTGGCGGATCGTCGGGATCGTGGTGATGAGCGCTGTGGCGATCATCACGATCACGCGCTGGCACTAACGGCTGGTCGAGGCCGCCGCCGGCCGGGACCTCAGCGTCGCTTGGTGCGCCGCACCGGCAGGATCCGCCGGTCCTCGAAGATCACCGCCGGCGAATGGACGTCGATGCCGAGTTGATCGGTGAGCGCCGACAGGCAGGCGACGAGCGTCCGGAGCTTCGCGGGAGGAAGCGCACTGACCGCTTCCACGAGCCGCGCCGTCGCCGGCGCCGGCGCGCGGCGCAGGATCGCGCGGCCGGCCGGCGTGAGCGCGAGCTCGACCCGCCGTGCGTCGTGGCGTGAGCTGCGCCGCGAGACGAGTCCCTTCCGCGCGAGACGCGCGACGATCGTCGATACGGCCGCCGGACTGGAGAGTGCGATCGCCGCCACCTGGCCGACCGACAGCGTCTGGCTCGCGCCGGCGAGGAGCTGGAGCACATAGAGCTGGGCGTTGGTCAGCCCGGTCCGCGTCTCCACCGCGCGGGCGGAACTCCGGAGATCGGCGAAGAGCGCGCGGATCCCCCGCACCGCGGCGCGGCGCAGGGCGTCATCGGGGGAAGGGGGCTTCCTCGGCATCCGGTACCTTACGTCAACGTTTACCGACTCGCCAGACGACCCGCCTCAGTGCGCCTCCGGCGGTCGCTCCACCGGCGCGAGCATCCGCCGCACATCCTCCGGCTGCTCCCCGGTCAGTTCCCACCGGAGCAGCGACGCCGGGATCAACCCCGCGGCATTGTACGCGTCCATGAACTCACGCATCGAGAACTTGTCGCCGAGCTGCGCCTTCCGCTGCGCGAGCAGCATCTCGATCTGCATCTTGCCGATCAGGTAGCTCGTCCCGTAGCCCGGTTGCTGCAGGTACAGGTGCTGCTCGCCGCGTACCAGATTCCCCTTGAGGCTGAGCCACCCCCGCGGCGTGTTCGCCGACGCGAAGGCCGACGCCTGCTCGAGGGTGAACTCGTTGCTCACCATGTGCAGGTCGCCGAGCGCACGCGCCGCGCGCTCCGCCAGCAGGATGTAGATGAGCTCCCGCGAGCGCGGCCGCGCATCGAACATCCCCGCCTGCAGCATCATCTCTTCCCAGGCCGTCGCGTTCCCCTCGGTGCGCGTGTTGAAGATGTTGTACAGCAGCGCGCCTCGGCGGATCGGATCGGCATTCGGCTCGTTCGCCATGCGCGACAGGTCGAACCAGTGGTAGCCGTGCGTGCGCATCACTTCGGGGTCCCGGTAGTCCACCTCGGTGAAGAACTCGAAGGGGGGCGGGGAATACGTCCCGATCTGCGAGCGCAGCGCCGAATCCATGTACGGCGCCAGCGTCATCACCTCGTGGCCCTTCAGGAAGGCCATGTACTCGGTGACGGCGGCATTGAACCGCCGGGCATGCTCCGCCTGGCTCGACACCGGCACCTGCGGCGGGAGCTTCGCGTTCTTCGCTTCCTCGAGCGCGAGCATCGCTCCCGCACGCGCCAGCTCCGTCTCCATCAGCGTCACCTCGTCCTGCCAGGTGAAGGGGACGAGCTGCACGTTCCGCAGGTACCAGTTGTAACGCTCGACCCCGACGCCGGACGGGCCAGTGCGCGTCGGCGCCTGCTCGTCGAGCCACCGCGCGAGATCATCCGTCGCCTTCTGCGCCGCCGCGACATCCGCCGCGAGCGGTCCCGGTGTGCCCGCGACCCTCGCCCCCAGCTTCGCCAGCTCGGCGCTCTGACCCTTGATGCTCGCGATGCCGTACGTCCAGAGGTCCTTCGCGTTCCCGATGAGGTTGTTCCGCGCCTGCGCGAGGAGCTTCGGGATCACCTTGATCCCCGAATCCATCCGCGCTGCGTCGCCCGCCGACAGGGGGAAGGTGTACTGCCAGACTTCCACCGCGCCGATCGCGAGCGGCCCTTCGCGCGCCGGCTGGTCGCTCCGGTCGCCGAACACCGTGACATAGAACGCCGGATTGTTCGCCCAGGGCCGCAGCACGTTCTGGTCGAAATCCAGCCCGTTCATCTCGGCGCGCACGACGTGCCAGTCCACCTGTTGCGGAACCGGCCAGCCGGCGGGGTCGATCGCGTAGAGCCGCCGCTGGTAACCCTCGAGATCGTGGCGCTGCCGGTCCATTGCCGCCGCGGTGTAATCGGGGACTCCCTCCACCAGCTTCGGCCGCTGGAAGGTGCGCCAGTCGGCGAAGAGGGCGGTGAGGTCCGAGTAGCTCGTGCTCTTCGGCACCCGCTTCGGCAGCTCGATCTTGCTGCAGGCGGCGAAGACGGTGAGCGAAGCGAGAGCGGCGGCGCGCGCGGTCCGACGGAACATGTGGCGGTCCTGTTGGGGTGTGGGTCGGGGAGAATCTGGCGTCCCGCGCCGCTCCACCGCAATGACGACTGTGCGCGGCGGGCCGCTCTCCGCTATTTTTCCCTGTCCGGCACGCCGGTGGCGTGCCGGGCTCCTCTCCGGCACTCTCACACCGAAATCCCATGCGTTCACTCGCTGTTCTCTTGCTCGCGCTCGCCGTGTCCGCCGCCGGTGCACAGGCCCCCAAGGTCCCGACCACCGTGACCGTGGCGGTGGATTCCGTCCGCCGCGAAGTCATCATCACCGCCGGCCCCTTCGATCTCGCCAACTCCCCCGCGATGCCGGGGATGTCGCACGGCATGATGCACATGGCCGAAACTCCCATGATGCGCTTCGAGTGGCCCGTGGCGGGTTCGCTCCGCGGCGTGGACCTTACCCTCCACGACACGAAGGGGAACCCGCTCCCGACGAAGATCCTCCACCATCTGGCGATGTACAACTTCGACCGGCGCGGGCTCATCCATCCGTCGGTCGAGCGCCTTTTCGCCTGGGGGCAGGACACCCAGACGATCCTCCTCCCCTCCGGCGTCGGCGTGCCGCTCCCCCTCGGCGAGCACCTCGGCTTCCTCATCGGTTGGCACAACGACACGGGACACGACATCCACGATGCCTACCTCCGGATGTCGCTCCCCTTCGCCGCGCCGAAGAAGATCAAGGCGTCCGTGCTGCCGTGGTACCTCGACGTGCACATGACGTACGGCACCGCCGGCAATTCCTTCGACCTTCCCGCCGGCCGCTCCACGCAGCGCTTCAGCTTCCAGGTGCCGGTGAGCGGGCGGCTAATCGCCGTCGGCGGGCACATGCACGACTATGCGCTCTGGGTGTCGCTCGTGGACAGCGCGACCGGCAAGACGCTGATCAAGCTCAACGCCGCGCGCGACAAGCAGGGGAACGTGACGGGAACGGAGCGCTTCGTCTTCGGCTTCAACAACGATGCCTTCCCGATCCAGGCGAACCACACCTACACGCTCGTGAGCGCCTACGACAATCCCACCGGCAAGCTCATCGAGCAGGGAGGGATGAGCCAGTTGAACGGCGTTTTCGAGCCGAGTGACATGGCGCTCTGGCCGAAGATCGACTTCAACGATCCGCGCACGAAGGCGGATCTGGCGTCACTGCCACCCGACCTCGGTTCCGATGAAGCTGAGATGATGCATGACGATGGGCACGATCATGAGCATATGGAGATGGAGATGCCGAAGGACTCGGTGGTGAAGAAGGATTCGGCGGCGAGTAAGCCGCCGAGGCGGTAGGGAGAGGGGCAGGGTTGAGGGGTCAGGGTTCAGGGTACAGGGGATGACCGGCGCTTCGCGCCACTTCTTCACCCATCAGTCCCTGACCCCTGTCCCCTGAACCCTGACCCCCGCTTCTCTCAGACCGACGCCGCCGATCCCCCCGAGTATTTCCGGTACGCCCAAAGCACCAGCATCGCGCCGAGCACGCTCGCGATGAGTCCCGCGCCTTCGCCGGGTGAGTACCAGCCGACGAAGCGTCCGAGGAAGCCGGCGACGAAGCTGCCGGCGACGCCGAGGAACATCGTCATCAGGATGCCGCCCGGATCGCGGCCGGGCATGAGCCACTTCGCGAGCGCGCCGATGACCAAACCGATCAGGAGTGTCCAGAGCATGTGAGGTCTCCCGGGTGGGGTGTGAGCTCCTGAACGCCCTACGAGCGCACACCCCTGGAGGATTCTCGCGCTAGTGCATGTGCGGCATGCTGTCGCCGCGCGCCATGTTGCCGTGGTGGCGCATGTGGTGCGTCCCCTCCGTCATCAGGCCAGCGAAGCCGAGGCCGCGGATGCGCGCGACCGCCTTCTCGCTCGCCGGCGCGGGGGCGGTCACCGTCGCGGTGACGCCGTCCTTCGTCTTCGTCACCTTCGTCACGTACTTGCCGCTCGTCTGCAGCATGTTCATGTGGTTCACGACCATGCGCTGGATCGCGGCCACGGTGCGGCCGGTGCCCGTGATGGTCATCGTGACGCCGCCATCCACCGGCTTCTGAACGGCCTTCGCGTTCATCATCACGTCGTTCATGTCGATCAGGTGCTGGCGCAGCTCCTCCAGGTTCACCTTCGACCAGTCGGTCGTCGAATCCGCGTCGAGCATCGCGACCTGCATCCCGAGCGCGTCGAAGATCGGTGAGCCGCTCGGCGGGGGCGGCATCATGCCCTTCATGTGCTGCATCATCATCGCGTGATCGCCCATTGGCATTCCGGCGCCGCCCTTCATCATCGGGCAGTCGCCCATCTTGTGGCCGGCGCTGTCGGAGCAGGTCATCGCGTGCGGCATCGGTTGCTTGTGCGTGCTGTCGGGCATCGGCACCTGCTGCGCGCCGAGCGACATCGCGCCGAGCACGATGCCGAGCACGATGACGGATCTTCTGGTACGCATTGCTGCCTCCGGAGGCGTGGTGTGGGTGGAACCCCCGAAGTCTAACCCGCCCCCATCTTCTCGCGCCGTTAGGGGGATTCCCGTACATTACTAGGGAATGCCCGACCTCCGATCACGACTTCAGACCGCGCTCGGCGACGCCTACCGGATCGACCGCGAACTGGGCGGCGGCGGGATGTCTCGCGTCTTCCTCGCCCACGAGACCGCGCTCGGGCGAAGCGTCGTGGTGAAGGTGCTCCCGCCGGAGATGGCGGCCGGGGTCAACATCGAGCGTTTTCGTCGCGAGATCCAGCTCGCCGCCTCGCTCCAGCACCCGCACATCGTCCCCCTCCACGCCGCCGGCCAGGTGGGGGATCTCTTCTACTACACGATGCCCCTCGTCGAAGGGGAGTCGCTGCGCGCGAAGCTGGCGCGCGAAGGTGAGCTCCCGGTCGGTGATGCGATCCGCATCCTCCGCGATGTCGTGGACGCGCTCTCCTACGCGCACACGCATGGCGTGGTGCACCGCGACATCAAGCCGGACAACATCCTGATCTCCGGACGGCACGCGGTGGTCACGGACTTCGGCGTCGCGAAGGCGGTGAGCGCGTCGAGCGGGAGCTCGTCGCTCACGAGTCTCGGCGTTGCGCTCGGGACGCCGGCGTACATGGCGCCCGAACAGGCGGCGGCGGACCCGCACGTGGATGCGCGGGCCGATCTCTACGCCGTGGGGGCGATGGCGTACGAGATGCTCTGCGGGCGGCCCCCCTTCAGCGGGATGTCGCCGCAGCAGGTGCTCGCCGCGCACGTGACGCTCGCGCCGGCGCCGCTGAGCGCGCAGCGGGCGTCGGTGCCGCCGGCGCTGAACGAGCTCGTGATGCGCTGTCTCGAGAAGAAGCCGGCCGACCGGGTGCAGAGCGCGCAGGAACTGCTCTCACAGCTGCAGGCGATGGCGACGCCCAGCGGCGGGATGGCGCCGACGGGCGCGCGGCCGGCCATGAGCACGTCGGGCGCCGAGGCGGCGCTGCGGCGCGCGCATCCGGTGCGGGTGACAGCGCTCTTCGGCCTGGCATCATCGGCCGTGCTCGTGCTCGTGTTCGTGCTGCGCAATCGGCTCGGGCTGCCGGACTGGGTCTTGGCCGGCGCAGTGGTGCTCCTGGCCCTCGGCCTTCCCATCATGCTGATCACCGGGAGGATGGAGCGCTCGCGCGTGCAGGCGCTCACGACCGGGACGTATCTCCCGCCGACCGGTGTCGCGAAGCTGTTCACGTGGCGGAAGACGATCGTCGGCGGCGGGCTGGCCTTCGGCGGTCTCGCCGCCCTCGTGGCGGCGTACACGCTCATGCGCGCCCTCGGCATCGGCTCCGTCGGCACGCTGCAGGCGAAGGGGCTGCTGAAGGAGAAGCAGCCGATCATCCTCGCGGAGTTCGTGAACCGGTCGAGCGACTCCACGCTCGGCCCGACGCTCACGGAGGCGTTCCGCGTCGATCTCTCCCAGTCGCAGAGCGTCAAGCTGGTGGATGCATCGGAGGTGAACGGTGCCCTCACCCGGATGGGCAAGCCGGTCACGATCGTATTGACCCCCGCGCTCGCGAGCGAGGTGGCGGCGCGCGAAGGGATCGCGGCGGTGGTCGTCGGGGAGATCGATCCGGTGGGGAAGAGCTATGTCGTGTCGGCGAAGGTGCTCTCGCCGTCGAACGGTGCTGTCCTCACGGCGGTGCGCGAGAACGCGGCGAGCGACGCCGAGCTGATCCCGGCGCTCGACCGGTTGTCACGCGCGCTGCGCGAACGCATCGGGGAGTCGCTCGTGACGATCCGCTCCGACCAGCCTCTCGAGCGCGTGACCACGCCGTCGCTCGACGCACTGCGCCGGTACACGGAGGGAGTGCGCCTGATCAATAGCGGCGATGTCGAAGCGTCGGTCCCGCTCCTGCAACAGGCGACGGCGATCGACACCGGCTTCGCCATGGCGTGGCGGAAGCTCGCGGCCGAGCTCAGCAACCTCAACTACCCGTTCGCTCCGATGGCGGATGCGTCGACGCGCGCCTACCGGCATCGCGACCGGCTCCCCGAGGTGGAGCAGCAGGCCACGATCGCGTGGTACTTCGACAACGTCGACGTCGATCACGAGAAGGCGATCCAGGCCTACCGGGCCATGCTGGCGATCGATCCCCTCAACGACATCGCGCTCAACAATCTCTCGATCCTGCTCTACGAGGCGCACCGATACGCCGAGGCCGAGACGCTCGCGGTCCGCTGCGTGGATGAGGGCATTTTCAGCTACTGTCCCTTCCATTCGATCCGCGCGTTGCTGGCCCAGGGGAAGAACGCGGCGTCCGACTCATTGCTGCTGCGGTGGATGAAGGGGTCCCCACACGACCCCGACATGCTCAACATGCGCTTCGCGCTCGCGAGCTATCACGGCGATTATGCCGCAGCGGAGCAGCGGAATCGAGAGCTGGCGGCGGCGATGCCGAACAGCAAGACGTGGCAGGCGAATGCCGAGGGGAACTTCACGGCGCTCGCCGCCGTGCAAGGGCACGCGGCCCAAGCGGAACAACATGGCGCGGCGGCCGCTCGATTCGCCGAGGAGCGCGGCGTCCCTGGCAACTATCTCGAGCGTACCGCGCAGGCGCTCGTGGTCGACCTGCGCCTCCGGAACCAACCGGGCGCGGCGCTCGCCAAGATGTCGGCGGCGCTGGCGAAGCATCCTCTCTCGAGCGTGCCGGCGGAGGACCGGCCGTACCCATGGCTGGTGCGATTCTACGCCCAGGCGGGGAAGCCCGAAGAGGCACAGCGCTTGATGGACGAGTATATGAAGGTGGTGCCGAAGGAATTGACGCGGGGCGAGCCTCAGCGCCTCGCCGCCGCCGGGGACATCGCTTTCGCCCAAGGGCGGTACGCCGACGCGATCGCGCGATACCGGGAACTGCGCGGCGAGATCGGCTGCCCGCAATGCGGGCTCTTCGAGATGGCGCAGTCCTATGCGAAGCTCGGGCAGAGCGATTCGGCGCGCGTTCTCTACGAGGCCACGCTCGGCTCGAGCATCCCATTCCGCGTCAACATCGATGCGTTCAACCTCGCCGCCACCTACCAGCGCCTCGGCGAGATCTACGAAGCGAAGGGCGACCGCAAGAAGGCGATCGAGTACTACCTGAAGCTCACCGATCTCTGGAAGACCGCGGACCCCGACCTCCAGCCGATCGTGAAGGACGCGCACGCCCGCGTCGCGAGGCTCTCCGCGGAACATTAGTTGGCCGCCATCTTGCATGGCGATCGGAGTGCGTCTCAGCAGTTGCTCCGCGCGCCGCATTTGGTGAAATTACGGTGTTCCCCACCAAATACAGGAGTTCCCCATGCGGTACGCTCCCGCGTTGTTGTTGCTTGCCGGTGTCATGGCGTGCGAGAAGATCGGCTCCGGCGGCGGCACCAGTGCGTCGAAGTCCGATTCGATCGCCATCCTGAACACCAAGCTCGTGCAGTCGAAGGCCGTCGCGGCGCAGCAGGATTCGCTGCTCCAGGGCTTCCAGCAGACCACCCAGCTCCTCGCCGACATCGACAAGGAGCTCTCGAATGTGAAGGGGCTCAAGACCCACGTCCCCCTCGAGACGAAGGGGGAGGCTCCCTCCGATCCGCAGGCCGCGTACCGCGCGAGCCTCGTCGGGAAGGTCCAGGAGGTCACCGCGCTCCTGCAGCAGAGCCGCGCGCGCGTCCGCTCGCTGGGCGAGAAGAACTCCACGCTCGCCGCGCAGGTCGCGACGATGCAGCAGACGATCGCCAACTTCGAGCAGATCGTCGAACAGAACAAGCAGCAGATGGCCGCGCTCAACATCAAGGTGGACAGCCTGACCACGGTGAACACCGAGGTCACGGCGCAGAAGACCGCGGTCACCGACACGATGCTCACCCTGCGGAAGCAGGAGAACACGGTCTACTACGTGGTGGGCACGAAGGAAGACCTGATGAAGAAGGGGATCGTCGCCGAGGAGGGCTCCAAGTTCCTCTTCTTCGGGAGCAAGGCGCTCGTCCCCGCGCGCAAGATCGACAAGACGCAGTTCACGGCGATCAACAAGTGGGATGATGTGCCGATCGTGCTGCACATCGCCGACAAGCCGTACAAGGTCGTCTCGCGGCAGGATGCCCAGTACATCGAGGCCGGCAAGGACTCGACCGGGAAGTTCAACGGCGAGCTGCACATCACGCAGCCGGCGGAGTTCTGGAGCACGAGCAAGTTCCTGATCATCGTCGAGGGGCAGTAAGCCGTGCTCGGCGCTCGGCGCTCGGCCTCGGCAACTACCTCGGCGCTCGGCAACGATAAGACGGCCGGCCGGACCTTCAGGGTCCGGCCGGCCGTTCGGCGTTTTCCCTACAATCGTCCGGCCCCTTCCTGACGGCGGCGGCTCTCCGCACTTCGCATGTTCCCCTCACCAGTACACGTGGCGAGAGGAGCAATGTTCACGACGCTGATCGAATCCAGGCCGGGCCACCAAGTGCATGCGGGCGAGACGCTCGTGAGCACCATCCTGCACGTCGGTCTCGTGGCCGCGGCGATCGTGGTCACGGCGCAGGCCGGGGCGCGGGAGCGGGCCGAGGCCGCGGAGAACATCATCTTCTCGCAGCCGACACCGGAGGCGCCGAAGCCCGCCGAGCAGGCGCCGGCACCGAAGGACGCCGTCCTCGCGCCGCCGCCGCCCAAGGGGTTCCAGACGCTCGTTGCGCCGGTGGACATCCCCGACAAGATCCCCGATGTGGACCTCTCGAAGACGATCACGAACGAGGCTGATTTCTCGGGGCGCGGTGTGCAGGGCGGCATCGCGAAGGGCGTCGAGGGAGGCACGCCGCAGGTGATCGGCGACCAGCCCTACTTCGAGTTCCAGGTGGAGAAGCCGGTCATGGCGCGCGACGGCAATCCCGCGCCGAAGTATCCGACGCTGCTCGAGACATCAAAGACCACGGGTGAGGTGCTCGCGCAGTTCGTGGTGGACACGGCTGGCCGTGTGGAGCCGGGGAGCCTGCGCATCCTCAAGAGCAGCGACGCGCTCTTCGCGAACTCGGTGACGAACGTCCTCCCCCGTCTGCATTTCTACGCGGCGGAGGTGGGCGGCCGGAAGGTGCGCGCGGTGGTGCAGCTCCCCTTCCGCTTCGTCGCGCCCGACAAGTAGGCGCGCGCGGGTCAGTCGCCGCGCGAGGCGATCGTCGCCGGGAAGGGCTGCGAGGGCGTCGGGAGCATCACCCCGTAGATCGGCGAGAGGCGCTTCGCGCGCTTCTCCTCGTACATGAGCCCGTCGGCGCGCGCGAGGAGATCGTCCAGCTCGCGCGGGGCGTCCGGATCGTAGTAGGCGACGCCGATGCTCAGCGACAGCAGGTAGGGGCGGTCGCGGCGCGCGTTGCGCCCGCGCAGGTTCTCCTGGAGCCGCGCGGTCCACATCTCGGCGTCGGCGCCGGCGTTCTCCATCGCGAGCACCACGAACTCGTCGCCGCCGATGCGCGCCATGATGTCCGAGTCGCGGAAGGTCTCCTTCAGCAGCTCCGTCGTCTCGAGGAGCGCGGCGTCGCCCATGCGGTGGCCGAAGGTGTCGTTGATCAACTTGAGCCCATCGAGATCGACGAAGACGTGCGACACCTTCTTGCGCATCCGGTCGGCCACCTTGAAGAGCTGCCGGGCGAGCGTGATCAGACCGCGCCGGTTGTAGAGCCGTGTCGCCGGATCGATGAGCGACATCTCGCGGAGCGCGGCGTGAAGCTGCTGCCGCTCCATCGCGTAGCGGATCGCGCGCACCAGCAGCGCCCCGTCCACCTGCCCCTTCACGAGCGAATCCTGCGCCCCCGCCTTGAGCGCGCGCATCGCGAGCGCCTCGTCATCGATGCTGCTCAGCACGATGATCGGCATCTCCGGGTGCTGCTCGTGCAGCAGCTGCAATGGCGCGAGGTCCGGCCCGTCGGAGAGCGACAGGTCGAGCAGCACGGCGTTGAACTTCTGGTCGGCAAGCCGCTTGAGCGCCTCCGAGACCTGTGCGGCGTGTGTGAAATCGAACTGGGTGCCCCCTCGTCCGGCGACCGCTCCGTGCAGACGGCGCAGTTCGCGCTCGTTGTCGGCGATGATCAGGACCCGGATCGGGGGCGCGCTCATACGGCCACTCGCGTTGGTGCCGCGGCCTCCGCCGGGGATTCGAGCGCCGGCGCACGCGGCGGACCGGTGCGCTGCTCCACGATCCCGCGGAAGAGGTCGAAGAGCCGCGGATCGAAGGCCTTCCCCACCTGGGCCTCCATGATCTCGCGCGCCTTCTCCGGCGAGAACGCCGGCCGGTAGGGACGGTCGGTGATCAGCGCGTCCCACACGTCGGCGAGGCACAGGATGCGGGCCGAGAGCGGGATCGCCTCGCCGGCCAGCCGGTCGGGGTAGCCCGCGCCGTCCCAGCGCTCGTGGTGGTGGCGGATCATCGGCTTCACGTCCCACGGGAACTCGATCCCGGCGAGCATCTTCTCGCCGGCCGCGGGGTGGCGCTCCATCAGCGCGCGCTCCTCCGCCGTGAGCGCCCCCGGCTTGTTCAGGATGCTCGACGGGACGATCAGCTTCCCGGCATCGTGCAGGAGCGCGCCGGCGCGGAACCAGAACAGCGTATCGTGCTCCAGGCCGGCGAGGCGCGCGAGAGAGCAGGCGAAGTCGGCGACGCGATCGCAGTGCCCGCTCGTGTAGTCATCCTTGGATTCGATGGAGGCGCCCCAGTCGCGCACGATCTCGAGGAACTTCGCCTCGAGTTCACCAAGCCGGCGGCGCGTCTCCACGACGTCACGCCGGGCGCGCAGCTGCGAGTAGAGCCGGTGCGCGGTATTCAATTCACGCAGCGTGTCGCGGTTGCGGTCCTGCCGCCGGAAGAGCTCGGCGAGCTCGCGCGCGGTGTGCGCCGCGAGCACCAGCTCGTGGCGCTGCTGCGAGATCGCCCACGCGCGACCGAGATGCTCCTCGGAACCGGCGAAGTCCCCCGTCTCGCGCGCGATGACGCCCAGGTAGCGGTACGCATCCCCGAGCGAGCGGTGGTCGCCGGTGCGCTCGGCGAGCGCGAGCGCCGTGTCGCACCACTGCCGGGCCGACGTGAAGTCACGCTTCGCGATCCAGAGCTCGGCGCGGTTCACCGCGACCGCGATCTGCGTGCCGCCGTCGCCGGTGCGCACTGCGGTCGCGTACGCCTCGTCGTACATCTCCTCCGCCGAGCGCCAGCGCCGCATCTGCCCGTAGAGCATGCCGAGGTTGTTGAGCAAACCGGACATCGCGCTCTCGAGCCCGAGCCGGCGGTAGCCGGCGAGCGCCGCACGATAGTGCTTGAGCGCCGTCTCCTGGTCGCCGCGGATCGTGGCGATCGTGCCAAGGTTCTGCTCGATCATGACCACGAGCTGCGGCTCGTCGGCGAGCGTCGCGTACTTCACGGCGCGCTTGTACAGGCGCGCCGCCTCATCCAGCTCGCCGCGCTGCTGCTGCGCGATCGCCATCAGGTTGATCACGCTCGCGACCCCCGGCCGGTCGCCGTTGGCCATCGACACGGCGAGCGCTGCGGCGTAGCAGTCGAAGGCCGCCTCGGTGTCCGCGTCATCGGCATGCGTGCGCCCCGTCCAGCGCAGGAGCGCGGAGGCTGTTGCCGCGTGCTCCTTCCGGTCCAGCCGGTACAGCGCCCGCTCGTACATCTCGCGCGCCGCGCTCCGCCGGCCGGCGCGCTCCACCTTGAGCGCTTCGCCGATGAACCCCGCCAGCTCCGGCGGGAGGCCCGCCAGCTCGCGTGGGGTCACTCGGTGGGCTCCGATCCGCCCGCCGCCACGCCGTACTCGCGCAGTTTGCGCGTCAGTGTGGGACGCGAGATCCCGAGGATGCGCGCCGCCGCGCTCCGGTTGCCATTCGTGATCTGGAGGACGGCCAGCACTGCCTCGCGCTCGACGCTCGCGAGTGACTTCCCCTCCGGCGGGATCAGGATCTCGCGCGGCGAGCCCTGACTGCCGTGCGACGCCGGGAGGCTCATGCGCTGTTGGATCATGAGGTGCTCGGCGCCGATCGACTGCCCCTCGGAGAGGATCGCGGCGTGCTCGATCACGTTCTTGAGCTCGCGGATGTTCCCCGGCCAGCTGTGCGCGCGCAGCGCGGCGATCGCGGGCGCCTCGAGCGTCTTCGGCTCCAGGTCCTGCTGCCGCGCGATCTCGCCCAGGAAGTAGCGGGCGAGCAGCTCCACGTCGCCGGACCGCGTGCGGAGCGGCGGCAAGACGATCCGGAAGACATTGAGCCGGTAGTAGAGATCCTCGCGGAACTCGAGACGCGCCACTGCGTCGTGCAGCGAATTGTTGGCCGCCGTGATGATCCGGCAACCGATCTCGATCTCCTGCAGCCCGCCGAGGCGGCGTACGCGGCGCTCCTCGAGCGCGCGGAGGAGCTTCGGCTGAAGGCGCGGCGGAAGCTCGCCGATCTCGTCGAGGAAGAGCGTGCCGGTGCCGGCCAGTTCCATGAGCCCCTTCTTCTGTGCCCGGGCGTCGGTGAAGGCACCGCGCTCGTGGCCGAAGAGCTCCGACTCGAGAAGGGTTTCGGGAATGGCGGCGCAGTTCACGGCCACGAACGGCTCGCCGCGCGATGCGCCCTCGTAGTGGATGCCGCGGGCGAAGAGTTCCTTCCCCGTCCCGGTCTCGCCGACGATCAGGACGGTGGTGAGCCGGCTCGACGCGACCTTGCGCGCGCGCTCGAGTGCGTCGCTGATGGCGTCGCTGTCACCGACGATGCTTTCGAGACCGAATTGCAACGCTCCCCCGGTTCGTGTTTCCAGGCAAGGGACTGGCTCCGGCGACCCAACGTAACCTGCGGCGGCGGCCCCGTTCGTCGGGGGCGGAATGAGCAGTGGCGCGGGGGGCGGCGCCGTGTACTTGGCGGTCATCGGACGCCCGCCGCCGGGGTGGTCCAGCTCTCGATCCGAGAGGCCAGTCCGAGCAGCGAGAAGCCGATCGCCGGGATCGACGCCGGCATGGCGGCCCGCTCCCCTTCGGGGGCCCGCGCAACCCGGTCGGCGGGAGTCTTCGGCGAAGCGGCGCCCGTAAGGGACGAGCCGCTTTCGTGCTGGCGATCAGTCATGGCGTCGTCTCCCGGAGATCAGGGGCTCCAATCACTAGAGCCTAACGAGCCATTTACATCAGCAACTGCCGTGCCTTACGTAAGTCGTTGCTAATGAAAGGCAAATGATGCTTGGTGTAAAATAACGTTACTATGCACCGGAACATATTTTATCACATCTGTAACAATATTTGCCAGCGTGGGAACGTGATTTTGCGGTCCCTGGCAAAACATTTCGCTATCGCGGAGCCGTGGCGTTGCCCCAGACCAGCCGCGAAATATCGGAGATCTGCCGGTCGGCGACCTCGGTGGGGACGTCGCCGCCAGTGAGCACGACGAGCACGTACGGCGCGCCGTTGGGCGGATAGACGATCGCCGCATCGTGGCGGACGAGTCCTTCCACCCAGCCCGTCTTGTGCGCCACCGGGGTGTTCGGTGGGAGCCCGGCGGGGATCCCCTCGTTGAACTCCTGGCCAAGGAGGATGCGCCGCATCCGGGTGCAGCTGTTCGGCGAAGCGGCGCGGTCCTGGGCGATCGCGGCGAGGACGAGTGCGAGGTCGTGCGCGGTGACGGTGTTGATCAGCCCGGCACGGTAGGCCGGCCCGTCCTCCACCCCGCGCAGCACGCGCACGTGCACTGCGCCGAGCGCGTGCATCGCGGCGGTGGTCGGCCCCGGCCCGGCGATCGTGATGAGGATGTTCGTGGCGAAATTGCTTGACCGGGTGATCATCAGCTCGAGCAGCTCGCCGACGGTCACCGTCTGGCCAATGCGCGCATAGAGCGAGCTGTCGGAGTCGTCGGCCATGTCGAGTGCATAGGGCGAGCCGTCGACGATGGACGAGAACTTGTTCTCGAGGGTGATCTTCTTGTCGAGCGAGAGCTGCCCGGCGTCCACCATCTGGAAGAGGCGGACCATCACCGGCACCTTCATCGTGCTCGCGGCGTGGAAACTCCAGTTGTCGTGGATGAGCAGGGAGTCGGCGCCACGGTCGAGGCGCCAGGAGGCGACGCCCGTGCGCACGGCGCTGTCGACGGCGATGCGGCGCCGGACCTGCGCCGGCAGCGAATCAGCGGCCGGCCGCGCCGCGGGAGGTGCGCCCAGGAGGAGCGCCAGGAGGATAGTGATCATGGCCGCGAATATACGCCTCCCGCGCCGCCGCGCACGGCGCGGGTTGCTCAACGGCCGTTCGTTCGTTCAAAGAGTACCCCCATCCGCCTCGCCGCCCCGCTCACCCCGCCGCCGCATGATGATGTCACTCGATCCCAGACTCATTCCCGCCGCGGCGGGTCCGGAAGCGAACTCGGTCTCGGGTCGTCACGAGCGTTTGCGATTCACCGACTTCCGCTTCGAGCGCACCAGCGGCGGCCGCTGTTCCGCCGAAGTGGAACTGGAGTGGAGCGAGGGGGTGCGGGTGCGCGGCCAGTCTTCGGGGGAGTCGAGCGCGACGGTGGACCTGCGCGTCGCCGCCGAGGCGGCGCTGCGGGCGATCGAACGCTTCTCGGATGGCGCGCTCGTGTTCGAGCTGGTAGGGATCAAGGCGATGCGGGCCTTCGACGCGAACGTGATCATCGTGTCGGTGGTGAACCACGGCGCCGGCCCGAAGAAGCTCGTGGGCTCCTGTCTGGTGGAGGCCGATCCGACGCGCGGCGCGGTGGTCGCGGTGTTGAGCGCGACGAACCGCGTGCTCGGCAATTTCATATCGACACGCTGACCGCGCGGTGACGCGAGGGCTGAGCCGCCGGCGCATCGAGGCGGCGCTCGTGGCGTGTCTTGCGGGCGCGGGGTGTCACTCGAGCAAGCCGGCGACGGGGGTGAGCGCGCCCTCATCGGCGTCGTCACCGGTCACCGGAGAGAGCAAAGCTGGCGCGGCGCCGGCCGCGTCGGCGAACGACTCGGCGGCCGCGCCGCCACCCATGGCACCGACGGTGGTCACCGCCGAGGCGGTGCGGATCTTCGGTGACTCGATATCGGGGAACGGCTCGGGGAACGGCTCGGCAACGGGCTTGGCGGCTGTTCCCGAAGCTGCCCCGGTTTGGGACATCGATGTCCGCTCCTTCGAGACGCGCTCGCGAGTGTCGTTCTATGTCAACCGCTTCACCGGCGACGCGCGCCCGCACTTCGCGGCCTGGCTCAAGCGCGGCGGGCGCTACGAGCCCATGATCCGCGCGAAGCTGCGCGCGGCCGGCCTCCCCGAAGACCTCACCTATCTCGCGCTCATCGAGAGCGGCTACGACCCCAACGCCTACTCGAGCGCGGCGGCCGTCGGCATCTGGCAGCTGATGACCGGCACCGCACAGGGGACAGGACTGCGCGTTGACTGGTGGATCGACGAGCGGCGCGACCCGGTGCGCGCCACCGACGGTGCGATCCGCTTCCTCGGTTGGCTGGATCAGCAGTTCGGGTCGCTCTTCCTGGCGGCCGCGGCGTACAACGGCGGGCCGGGGCGCATCGCGCGCGGGCTGAAGCGCTACGCTGACAGCCTGGAAGGCAACTCCGGCGACGAGGCCTACTTCGCGCTCGCGGAGACCGACTACCTGCGGGCCGAGACGCGGGACTACGTGCCGAAGCTGATCGCGGCGGCGATCGTGGCGAAGGAGCCGGCGCGGTACGGGTTCACGGATCCCGTCGATCCGCCGCTTGCGTACGACTCGGTGTCGGTCGGCGCGGCCGTGCCGTTGAGCGCCGTCGCGAAGGCGGCGGGGCTCCCGCTGTCGGTGGTCCGGGACTTGAACTTCGCGGTCCTGCGGGGGATGACGCCCCCCAAGGGGCGCTGGTGGGTACGCGTGCCGGTAGGTTCCGCCGAGGGTCTGGACTCCTTGGTGGACATGCTGCCAAAGGCCGAGCGCACCGCATTCAAAACAATCACAACGAAAAATAGCACCACTATCAAGACACTATCGAGCAAGTATGGTATTACTTCACGCCAGTTCATCTGGTACAACCCGACCTTCAAGAAGTCCAAGAGTGGTCAGGTCGCCGCTGGGCGAACAGTGCTCATTCCAACCGCTGCGGCGCTCGCCGGAGCCCGCGACGTCCCCGACCCGGCGATCGAGAAGTACGGCTCCTCCCGCCGCGGCGCCACGCACGTGGTCAAGAAAGGCGAGACCCTTGGCGGCATCGCGGCGCGCTACGGCACCAGCGTCGCGACCCTGAAGAAGCTGAACGGACTCAAAGCCACGGCGATCTGGCCCGGGCAGGTGCTGGTGGTACGGTCGAGGGGGAAGAAGAGGTAGGGTTAGGGGCAGGGTTCAGGGGTCAGGGTTCAGGGTTCAGAGACAACAGAAAGGGGGGCGCCTCGCGGCGCCCCCCTTTCGACTTCCCCCCTGACCCCTGAACC
>Ga0315271_10000414_pt1 | contig 23113 bp, 16 predicted proteins | sample C3_top_MG_FD_204664 | JGI IMG/M metagenome (GOLD analysis project Ga0315271, IMG submission 204664) | Sediment microbial communities from Yellowstone Lake, YNP, Wyoming, USA - C3_top | ecosystem: Environmental > Aquatic > Freshwater > Lake > Sediment | place: USA: Wyoming | collected 2017-08-01
AGAGGGTATTGCCAACTCGTGCGGCACGCTGGTGCTGCACCTCGTCGGCAACCTCCGCACGTACATCGGCCTCCAGCTGGGCGGCGTGGCCTACGAGCGCGATCGTCCGCGCGAGTTCTCGGCGCGCGACCTTCCGCGCGCTGAACTGCTGCGCGACATCGACGCGACCATCGCCGCCGTGCAGGCGGCCGCGCCAAACGTGTCGGATGCGTCACTGGCCGCGCAATTCCCGCTCGCCATCGGGCCGGTGACGGTGAACACCCAGGATTTCCTGCTGCACGTGGCGGTGCACCTGGGCTACCACCTGGGCCAGGTGGACTACCATCGCCGGCTCGTCACGACGTCGAACACCACGGTCGCGACCATGGCGCCCGGGGAGCTCGCGAGCGCCGAACGGATCGCGACGACGTGATGCACCGGCTGGCCGACTGGCGCGAACTGCTGGCCCGCCCGAAGGGCGAGTGGCTGTACGTCGCGCTGCTCACGCTCTTTGGCGCCAACGCGCTGCAGAACGGCGTCACGGCCGACCTGCTGGGCACCTGGGAGACGACGGTACGGGTGGGGAACGTGGTGATCGGTGCCTCAGCATTGGGCATCGTGGCCGCCGTCATCACGCGGCGCCGGTGGGGATTTCCGCTGCTGTGGCTCTGTTCGGCGGCCATGGTGTACACCGGCTCCGTCGCCGCGTGGAAGCTCGGGGGCGCACCGACGATCCAGATGATGGGCACGGCCCTGATGCTGATGTTCATCAGTGCGGCACTCATCTGGTATGGGACGCGGCGACTGCACGCGGGCGTCACGCAGCGGATGTGGCCGGTGCTCGTGGAGCATCACGCGGCTGCCGTGGAGGAGTACGTGGCGGCCATCAGCGGCATGAGCGTCGCGACGTGGAACGCGCGCCGCGCCGCCGATGCGTGGTCGGCGGCGGAGATCACCGAACACCTGGTGCGCACCTATGCGCAGTTCGCCGGCGAGGCGCGCGGCAAGAACTCGCTGCGCGTGCGCGTCCCGCCCGTGCGGCGGCTGCTCATTCGCCTGTTCGTGAAGCCGCGGCTGCTGGCCGGCCGCATCTTTCCGCGCGCGCGCGCGCCGCGCGAGCTTCGCCCCACGGGCGGGCCCGCGACGCCGGCCGACGGCGTGGCGATGTTCCGTGCGGCCGGCGAAGGGTGCATACGGGACCTGCAGGTCATGACCGTGCGCCGTGCGTACCGCACCATGGTGCATCCGTACTTTGGCGCGATTCCGCTGTACGAGCTGATGGAGTTCGCCTCGCAGCACATCCGGCATCATCGCCGCCAGCTGCCGTCGTAGGCGCCCGGCGTCACCGTTGGAGGAGCACTGATGACGTCACGCCGAGATGCCGTGAAAGCCCTGGCCGCACTGGCCGCCGCCGGGTTGCTGCCGCGCGCCGCGAGCGCCGCGAGCGCCGCGCGTTCCGCGTCCGGAAGCGCCGCGAGAATCAAGCGAGTGGGCGTGCAGCTGTACACGGTGCGCACTGCGATGAACGCGGACGTCGCCGCCACGCTGCAGGCCGTGGCGACGATCGGGTACCAGGAAGTCGAGTTCGCCGGCTACTACCGGCATTCGCCGGCCGACATCCGGAAGATGCTCGACGACCACGGGCTCTCGTCGCCATCGTGCCACGTCGGCATGGGTGCCGTTCAGGACGGCTTCGGCGCCACGGCGGATGCCGCGCACGTGGTGGGACACCGGTACCTGACCGTCGCCTCGCTCGACATGCGGGCACTCAAGACGGCGGACGACTGGAAGCGCACCGCCGACGCGTTCAACGAAGCCGGGCGTCGCGCCAAGGCCGCCGGCCTGCGCTTTGCGTACCACAACCACAACGCCGAGTTCACTCCCGTTGGTGGCCAGGTGCCCATGGAACTCCTCATCAGCGGCACTGATCCATCGCTCGTGGCGTTCGAGCTGGACCTGTACTGGATCACGAAGGCCGGCAGTGACCCGCACGCGTACTTCGCGCGCTTTCCCGGACGGTTCGAGATGGTGCACGTGAAGGACTCCACCGGAGCGCCCGACCAGAGGATGGCCGACGTCGGCAGCGGCACCATGGACTGGAAGGGGATCTTTGCCAGGCACAAGCAGGCCGGCATCCGGCACTACTTCGTGGAGCATGACGAGCCCGCCGATGCCATGGCGAGCCTTCGCGCGAGCTACTCGTACCTCAGGGCACTGCGGTTCTAGCCGCTACCGCAGCGCCTCTTCGAGCGACGCGCACAAGGTCTTCAGCACCTTCACGCGGGCGTGGTACTTGTCGTTGGCCTCCACGAGCGTCCACGGCGCGCGCGCCGTCGAGGTGCGGGCCACCATGTCGTTCACGGCATCCGCGTAGGCGTTCCACTTCTTGCGGTTGCGCCAGTCCTCGTCGGTGATCTTGAAGGTCTTGAAGCTCACCTGCTCGCGCGCCTTGAACCGCCGCAGCTGTTCGTCCTTGGAAATGGCCAGCCAGAACTTGGCCACCGCCGTGCCGTGCGCGGTCATCTCCTCCTCGAAGTCGTTGATCTCGCCGTAGGCCCGCTCGTAGTCGTACGGGGAGCAGAAGCCCTCCACGCGCTCCACGAGCACGCGGCCGTACCATGAGCGGTCGAAGATCACGATGTTGCCGTTGCGCGGCAGCTGCCGCCAGAAACGCCAGAGATATGAATGCGCCTTCTCCTCGTCGGTCGGCGCCGCGATGGGAATCACCCGCACGATGCGCGCATCCACCGCGCTGGTGAGCCGGCGAATGGTGCCGCCCTTGCCCGCTGCGTCGTTCCCCTCGAACACCACCACCACGGACCGGTCGCGGAACCGCTTGTGTCGCGTGAGCAGGGCAAGCTCGCCCTGCCATTTCTCGAGCTCCTTTTCGTAGCGTGGCTTGGCGATCTTCTTCGTGAGGTCCAGCTCGCTCAGGAGCGTGCGCTTGGCGTCGATCTCCGGCGCAGTGCTGGGCCGGACCGGCGCCGGACCGGAACTCGGCGGCGATTCCAGCCGCCCCTTGAGCGCGCGCAGGAGTTCCTCGGCGACGAACAGCTCGCGGTACCGGCGATCCACGCCCTCCACCACCAGCCATGGCGCCAGGGCCGTGGACGTGTGGCGCAGCGCGCGTTCCGACACATCGCGGAAACGGTCGTACCGCTTGAAGTACGCCTCGTCGACGCCCGTCACGCGCCAGGCTGTGTGCGGGTCCTTCTTCAGTTCCTTGATGCGGCGGCGCTGTGCGTCCTTGGACAGGTGGAACCAGAACTTCAGCACGAGCGCCCCTTCCTCCACGAGCATGCGCTCGAAGCGCACGATCTCCTCAATGCGCTTGTCGAGCTTGGCCCAGCGCGCGCCGCCCTTGCCGAGCGCGGCCTGCAGGATGGGATACGTGTACCACGAGCCGAAGAAGACACCGATCCGTCCCTTCGGGGGCAGCGCACGCCAGAAACGCCACATCCGCGGGCGCTCGAGTTCCTCGTCTGATGGATCGCCGAGGCCGTTGACCTCCACGTGCCGTGGGTCGAGCCACGAGGTGAGCGCATCCACCGTTTCACCGCGCCCGCCACCCTCGACGCCGCCCACCAGCAGGATCACCGGAAACTTCCTTGCATCCTTCAGGGCATACTCGGCCTCGAGCAGTCCAGAGCGCAGCGCCGGCACGCGCGCATCATACGTCGCCTTGTCAATCTTGTGGCCGAGTTCCGCGTCCTCGAACATGTCTCCCCCCGCAGTGCACCTTTCCAGTATACGACACTCCGGGCCGGCGCACCTGTCCGACAAGTCTTTCCAGCGGCTAGGGGATTGTCCGTCCCAGCGAGGGTCCGGCGTCGGTGCCCTTCCTGACGGCGACCGACGGGGCGTAGATTCTCCGAATTCCCTTCAGGAGCGCTTCGGGTGATCCAGGGCAGTCCCAAGTCGCAGACAAAGTACGACGCGATCATCGTGGGTTCGGGCGCGGGCGGCGGCATGGCCGCCTACCAGCTGTCCATTGCCGGGCTCAAGGTGCTGGTCCTCGAGGCCGGGCGATCGTACGACCCGGTGCGCGAAACGCCGATGTTCAAGCTGCCGCGCGACGCGCCGCTGCGGGGTTCGGGGTCTCGTGAAAAGCCCTTCGGCTTCTACGACGCCACCGTTGACGGCGGCTGGGAGGTGCCGGGCGAACCGTACACCAAGGCGCCGGGCAGCGACTTCATGTGGTGGCGCGCCCGCATGATGGGCGGCCGCACCAACCACTGGGGACGCATCTCGCTGCGCATGGGCGAATACGACTTCAAGCCGAAGACGCGCGACGGACTGGGCGCCGACTGGCCGCTGACGTACGCCGAGCTCGCGCCGTACTACGACAAGACCGAGATGCTGATTGGCGTGTACGGGGGCGACGACGAGCTGGAGAACACGCCGCGGTCCTCGCCCGGCGTGCTGATGCCGGCCCCCGCGCCGCGCGCCGCCGAGCTGCTCACCAAGAAGCACGCGGCGCCCATGGGAATTCCCGTGATTCCCGCGCACCTGGCCATCATGACCAAGTTCCAGGACGCGGACAAGCTCCCCAAGAAGCTCCACCCGGGCAATGCGCTCGCCCAGAAGGTGCTCGGTGACTCCATGCGCTCGCGCCAGGCGTGCTTCTACGCGACGCCCTGCGGCTGGGGCTGCTCCATCAAGGCCAACTTCCAGTCCACGACGGTCCTCCTGCCGCCGGCGCTCGCCACCGGCAACGTGGACATCGTCCCCGACGCGATGGTGCGCGAGGTGACGGTGGACGCCAAGGGGCGCGCCACGGGCGTGCGCTACATCGACAAGCGCACCCGCACCGACCATCACGTCACCGCACGCGTGGTGGTGCTCGCGGCGAGCGCCGCCGAGACGGCGCGACTCCTGCTGAACAGCCGGAGCAGCCAGTTCCCGCAGGGCCTGTCCAACAGCAGCGGCCTGGTGGGCAAGTACCTGATGGACACGGTGGGCGCGGGCATCGGCGGGCAGATTCCGCTGCTCGAGAACCTGCCGCCGCACAACAACGACGGCGCGTCGGCGATGCACATGTACATCCCGTGGTGGAAGTACAAGGAACAGGCCGCCGGCAAGCTGGACTTCGCGCGCGGATACCACGTGGAGTTCGGCGGCGGGCGCGACATGCCCGGGAACGGGTCGTTCAACTTCCTCGAGGGCGTCACGCAGGGCGCCTACGGCAAGTCGTACAAGGAGGCCGCGCGCCGCTACTACGGCTCGCATATCTGGTTCGACGGCCGCGGCGAGATGATCCCCAACGAGGACAGCTACTGCGAGATTGATCCCGAGGTCGTGGACCAGTGGGGCATTCCCGTGCTCCGCTTCCACTGGAAGTGGTCTGACCATGAGCTCAAGCAGGCCGTGCACATGCAGAAGACCTTTGCCGAGATCATCGAGGCAATGGGCGGCAAGGTGAACGGCACGCCGCAGACCGACGGCAACAAGGCCATTGCCAAGGGCGGCCAGATCATTCACGAGGTCGGCACGTGCCGCATGGGCGACGACCCGCGCACGTCGGTGCTCAATGCGCACTGCCAGTCGTGGGACATCAAGAACCTGTTCGTCACCGACGGCGCGCCGTTCGTGTCGAACGCCGACAAGAATCCCACGCTGTCCATCCTCGCCCTCGCCTGGCGCACCACGGACTACATCCTCGACCAGCTCCACAAGCGGGAGATCGGCTGATGCGCGATTCCGACGAACAGGCCCCGGGCGTGAAGCGCCGGACGGCGCTCAAGGTGATTGCCAGCGCCGCGGTGCTTCCGGTGCTGTCGGGCATCCCGATGAGTGAAAGCGAGGCGCAGACGCCGGCCGCCACGCCACCCGCCACGTCGCCGGTGCCGGATGTTCGCACCGGGCCGCGCGGCGACGCGTGGGATCCCGACCTCCTCAAGCCCAAGAAGGACTGGCCGCGCCGGCTCAGCACGGGTGAACTGGCGACGCTCGCCGCGCTGTGCGACGTGATCATTCCGGCCGACGCCAAGTCGCCGAGCGCGTCGGCGGTGGGCGCGCACAACTACATCAACGAGCACGTGAGTGCCCCGGGTGAGAGCTACGCGCGCGACCTCGTGAAGGTGCGCGGCGGCGTGAGCTGGCTCAACCTCGAGAGCCAGCGCCGCTTCGGGCGCCGGTTCGTGAAGCTGACGAACGCGGAGAAGGCGCAGATCTGCGACGACATCTGCTATGTGCCCACGGCGAAGCCCGGGTTCGTGGCGGGGGCCAGGTTCTTCTCGCTCGTGCGCAACCTCACCGCCACCGCGTTCTACACGACCGACGCGGGCATGAAGGACATCGGGTACGTGGGGAACGTCGCGTCGCCCAAGTGGGAGCTGCCGCCCAAGGCCGTCCTGAAGAAGCTCGGATTGGACTGACGTACCCGGCCGCTTGGATGCATCTTCTGCAGCGCCTCGGAGCTTCGCATACCGGGGCGTTGCTTCTTAACTGAGATAGATCACGCGCCGCCGGAGTCCCCCCATGCGCATGCTCGTCCTGCTGCCCGTCGTCCTGCTGCCCGCGTTGCGCCTGCCGCACGCGACCGAACCACGCGACCGCGCCGTCCGCGCCGTCCGCGCGGTCGTCGCGAATGACAATCGCGCCACGGCCGGCACCGTACGCGGCGACACGCTGAGTGCGCGCTTCACCGTGCAGCTGGCCAAGTGGGCCCCCGAGGGCGAGCACCACCGCCAGGTGGAGGTCGCCGCCTTCACCGAAGACGGCAAGGCGCCCATGATCCCCGCGCCGCTGCTGCGGGTGCGCACCGGTACGGTGCTGAAGGTTCTCGTGCGCAACGCGCTCACCGACTCCACGCTCAAGATGGTGGGCCTGTGGAGCCACCCGTACACCAGCGCGGACACCGTGCGCATTGCGCCGGGCGCCGAGCACGAGTTCGTCTTCACCGCGGGCGCTCCCGGCACGTACCTCTACGGCGCGCGCATCGGCTACCAGCGAGGCGCGATCGGCGACCAGGAGCGCGAGACCGCGCTCGGCGCGTTCGTCGTCGATTCCGCCGGCCCGGTGCCGCCCGACCGCGTCTTCGTGATGAACATCTGGAGCGACTCCACCGGCAACGCGCTCACCATCAACGGCTTCAGCTGGCCCGGCACGGAGCGCATCCAGGCGACGCGGGGCGACACCCTGCGCTGGCGCTTCATCAACGCCACCGGGCGTCCGCACCCGATGCACCTGCACGGTTTCTACTTCTCGCTGCTCAGCAAGGGCGACGCGCGAGGCGACACCGCGTACGCGCCGGGACAGCGCATTGACGAAGTCACCGACCGCATGCGCAACATGAGCACGCTCTCCATGCAGTGGACGCCCAACCGGCCCGGCAACTGGCTGTTCCACTGCCATATCGCGTATCACGTGGTGCCCGAGGCCGCACAGCTGGCCGCGCCGGACTCGACGCACGACGAAACGCACTCGCCCAACGCCGACGAGCACATGCGCGGCTTGATTCTCGGCATCAACGTGGCGCCGCGCCGCGGCGACCGCGGCGAGCGTCGCACGGGAGCGCGCGTGATGCGGCTGAACGTGCTCGAGCGCGAGCCGCGCCCCGACAAGCGCCGCCGGATGGAATACACGCTCGACGACGCACCTGCCGCGGCCACGTGGCACGCCGGCGGGCCCACGTTGGTGCTGCAGCAGGGACAGCCCACCGACATCACCGTGGTGAACCACCTCCACGAGGCCACGTCCGTGCACTGGCACGGCATCGAACTCGAGAGCTACTCCGACGGCGTGGCGGGCTGGAGCGGCGCCGACGGCAAGGTCGCGGGGATGATCGCGCCACACGACTCCTTTGTGGCCCATCTCTCGCTGCCGCGCCCCGGCACGTTCATGTACCACACGCACCTCGGCGACCTCGCCCAGCTCACGGCCGGGCTGTACGGGGCCATCATCGTGCTGCCCAAGGGCGAGAAGTTCGACGCGGCGCGGGACCACGTGTATCTGGCGAGCGCCGATGGCCCCGAGGACCTGCCGACCCTGCGCGTGAACGGCGACTCCACGCCGCAGGCGCCATTGGAGATGCGTGTCGGCGAGACGCACCGGATCCGGATGATCGACATCAATCCGGCCATCGACATGCGGTGGATCCTGCAGCGCGATTCCACGACGGTCACCTGGCAGCCGCTCGCCAAGGACGGCGCCGACCTGCCACTCGCCAAGCGTGTGCCGACGACGGCCAACGTGCGCGTCACGCCGGGCGAGACGCGCGATGTGCTCTTCACGCCGACGGTCGCCGGCGAGTACAAGCTGCGCGTGACTGCCGACCCGAGCCTGCCGGGCTGGACGCAGCGCGTCATCGTGCGGCCGTGAGCGGGTCCGGCGGCCCTGACCTCCCGCTAACGCATCCATAACGCCGAGTCGGTATTCCATTGAACGCCAACTCCCGGAGCCCCCGCGTGCGGTCCATGTTGATGGTGTGCGTTGCGCTGTTGCCGGTATCAATCGCTTCACGCCCGGTCGATTCGCCGCGTGTGCGTGCCGTGCCAACCGCGCTTCCCAACGACAACCGGCTACCTGCCGGTCGCGTCGCGCACGACACGCTGCGCGTGCGGCTCGTCGCGCAGATGGCCGAGTGGTACCCCGATGGATCGAAGGGCGCACACGTCTCGGTGCAAGCGTTCGGGGAGGACGGCAAGGCGCCCACCATCCCGGCGCCGCTGCTCCGGATGCGCGTCGGCACCGTCGTCGAAGCGACGGTGCGCAACACGCTCCCGGCCACGCCCATTCACGTCACCGGGCTCTGGAGCCATCCGGCCTCCGGCGCCGACACGCTGCACGTGGCGCCGGGCGAGACCCGCACGGTGCGCTTTGTCGCCGGTGCACCCGGCACCTACCTGTATGCCGCGCGAATCGGCAACGAAATTCTCGACCGCACGGACAACCAGGAGCGCGAGACGGCCATTGGCGCGTTCATCGTCGATCCGCCCGGCGCACTTCCCCCCGATCGCGTCCTGGTGATGAACATCTGGGGCCAGCGGCGCGACAGCACCCACTACTCCAATGCGCTGGCCATCAATGGCCTCAGCTGGCCGTCGACGGAGCGCTTGCGCGCCATCAGCGGAGATACACTGCGCTGGAAGGTGATCAACGGCACGGGACGCTTTCACCCGATGCACCTGCACGGCTTCTACTTCACCGCCATAAGCAGCGGCAATGCCGCGGCTGACACGACACGTGCCGCCGGCGCGCAATTCGAAAGCGTCACCGAGCGCATGACGCCGTTGACGACCATGGAGATGGTCTGGGTGCCGACGCGTACCGGCAATTGGTTGTTCCATTGCCACACCGCCAACCACGTGACTCCCGAGAAGGCGCAGCTGGTGCTGCCCGACGCGATGGACCACAGCGCACACTCCGCCAACGCGGACGAACACATGCGCGGCCTCGTCCTCGGCATCACCGTGGCGCCGCGAAGCGGCACACGGCCCGCAGCCCGGCTTGGCACGAAGACGCTTCGTCTGGAAATCCGGGAAGACAGCGCGCGGGCAGACGGTGCGCGCCGCATGCGATACGTGCTGGGCGCGGGAGGTGGGCAGTCAGCACCGTGGCGCGCCGGCGGACCGCTGCTGCTGCTGCAGCGCGGCCAGCCTACGGACGTGAACATCGTGAATCACCTCGCCGAGAACACCGCCGTCCACTGGCACGGCATCGAACTCGAGAGCTGGTCCGACGGCGTAGCCGGGTGGAGTGGCACGACGTCGCACATGGCGCCGGCCATCGCACCCGCCGATTCGTTCATGGCGCATCTCGCGCTGCCGCGCAGCGGCACCTTCATCTACCACACGCACCTCGGCGACAACCAGCAACTCCGTGGCGGGCTGTACGGTGCGTTGCTGGTGATGCCGGCCGGGCAGGCGTACGATCCGACCGTCGATCACCTCTTCGTCGCTGGCGTCGGTGGGGCGGGCGCGGAGGACGGATTTATCGTGAATGGCGACCTGCGAGAGAGCGCGCCGCTCGTGATGCGCGCTGGCGTGGCGCATAGAATGCGCTTCATCGACATCACGGCGAACAACTCAACGGTGTGGACACTCATGCGCGATTCATCGGTCGCCGCGTGGACGACGCTTGCCAAGGACGGCGCCGACTTCCAGCCATCACTGCGGCACACCGTGCCGGCGAGTATGCTCACCGCGGTCGGCGAAACGCGGGACTTCCTGTTCACGCCGCCGGGTCCGGGCGAGTATGTTCTGCGGGCCAGCTGGAGCCCGACCGACAGATGGCAGCAACGGTTGATCGTTCGCCCCTGACCTTTCCGCTTTCGAGGATTTCACCATGACGCCCGCTCGCACTTCTCAACTCCGTGCAGCGGGCGTTCTGGCCTTCGCGCTCCTCCCCGCCCTCGCGGGGGGGCAACGCACCTTCGGCGGCATCGCTCGCGATACCGCGATGGTCACCCGCCTCATCGTCCTCGGCAGCGGCGCGCCGGTTCCCGACCCCGAGCGTGCCGGCCCCGCATACGCGGTCACCTACGGCACGCGCGTCTTCCTGTTCGACGCTGGTGCGGGCGTGATGCGCCGCGTCGCGGCCGCCGGCCTGCCCATCGACGGCTTCACCGCCGTCTTCCTGACGCACCTGCACAGCGACCACACGCTCGGCCTGCCCGACGTCATCCACACCACGTGGGTCATGGGCCGCGCCACGCCGATGCCAATCATCGGCCCACCCGGCACCAGCGCCATGGTCGGACACTTGCAGGCCGCGTGGGTCGAGGACATCTACGTGCGCACCGAGGGACTGGAACAGGGTCGCAAGGGCGGACACCGCGTGAACGTGAAGGAATCCACGGGCGGCGTGGTCTACGACTCGGCCGGCATTCGCATTCGCGCCATCCCCGTGCCACACGGGTCGTGGCCCGTGGCCTTCGCCTTCCGCATCGAGACGCCCGACCGTTCCATTCTCCTCGGCGGCGACACGGCGCCGAGTGTCGCGCTCGAAGAGGCCGCACGCGGCGTGGACCTGCTGGTGCACGAGGTGTACAACGGCAGGCGCGTGGCCCCCGAGCGACGCCCGGGCGGCGAATCCTGGCCGCAGTACCTCAAGGAATTCCACACGTCGGACGAGGAACTCGGCGCCATGGCCGCACGCGCCAAGCCCGGACAGCTGATCCTTTCGCACGTCCTGCGACTCGGCGGCCCAATGGAAGAGATCGTGGCCGGCGTGCGCCGCGGCGGCTTCAAGGGCACGCTGGTCGTAGCGAAAGACCTGGACCGGTTCGAGCCGCGGTAGCGCCGCACCGGGAAAGCGAGCGATAATTCAGCAGAGTGTGGGCAGTTCCCTGCCCCTGCCCTCACCCTGCCCCTGCCCCTGCCTTCACCCTGCCCCTGCCCCTGCCCCTGCCCCTTCCCATGTCTTCTCGCCTAGGTGTCGGTTTTGTAGGTTCCGGTTTCAACGCCCGCTTCCACATGCAGGGCTGGACCGGTGTGCGCGACGCCGACATCCTCGGCGTCTGGAGCCCCAACGCGAAGAACGCCGCGTCGGCGGCCGGCCTGTCGCGCTCGCTGAACGTCGGCGCGGCCAAGCCGTATCGCAGCATCGCGCAGATGGTGGCCGACCCGGCCATCCACGCCATCTGGCTCACCGGTCCCAATCAGGCGCGCATCGAGAACGTCGAGGAGATCGTTGACACCATCAAGCGCGGCAAGGGTGAGCTGAAGGGCATCGCTTGCGAGAAGCCGCTCGCCCGCAACGTCGCCGAGGCCCGGCGCGTGAAGGCGCTCGTGGACTCGGTGGGCCTCAAGAACGGCTATCTCGAGAACCAGCTCTTTGCGCCGCATGTCGAGGCAGGCAAGAAGCTGCTCTGGGCGCGCGGCGCGGCGACGACCGGCCGGCCGTACCTGGCCCGCGCGGCCGAAGAGCACAGCGGCCCGCACATGCCCTGGTTCTGGCAGGGCAACCTGCAGGGCGGCGGCGTGCTGAACGACATGATGTGCCACTCGGCGCTCGTCGTGCGGCACCTGCTGTGCCGTCCGGGAGAACCGCTCAGCAGCGTGAAGGTGAAGCGCATCACCGGGCACATCGCGTCGCTCAAGTGGTCGCGCCCCGCGTACGCGAAGAAGCTCTCGAAGATGATGGGCCCCGAGGTGGACTACACCAAGCGGCCGTCCGAGGACTTCGCCAGCGTGCTGATCGAGTTCCAGACCGCCGAGGGCTTCACGGTCATCGGCGAGGCCACCACGTCGTGGAGCTTCGTCGGCGCTGGGCTGCGCCTGTCGGCCGAACTGCTGGGACCCGAGTACTCCATGAAGTGGAACTCGCTCGACAGCGGGCTCCAGCTCTTCTTCAGCCGCGAGGTCACCGGCCGCGCCGGCGAGGACCTGGTGGAGAAGCAGAACGCCGAGCAGGGCGTGATGCCGGTGGTGCCGCAGGAGTATGCGGCGTACGGCTACACGGACGAGGACCGCCACTTCGTGAACGTCTTCCTGGGCCGCGAGGAACCGCTGCTCACGTTCGACGATGGTCTGGAAGTGGTGAAGATGCTGATGACGGCCTACCAGAGCGCGGAGAGCGGCAAGACGGTCGCCTTCCCGCCCAAGGGCCTCGATACCTACAAGCCGCGGGTTGCGCGGGGAACGTGGAAGCCATGAGCCTCGGACGAACGATCCTCCTGAAGATGGCGGCCTCGCCGTTCCTCAACCGGCAAGCCACGCAGCGCGCGTTCGTGAAGCGCGCCACCCGGCGCTTCATGCCCGGCGAGGCGCCCGAGGATGCGTTGCGCGCGGCGCAGCTGCTGAAGGCCGAGGGGCGCGGCACGGTCTTCACCAAGCTGGGCGAGAACCTGCAGTCGCTGGCCGATGCCGACGCCGTGCGCGACCACTATTTGGGCTTCTTCGACCAGCTGGCCGCGTCGGGGCTGGACGGTCACGTCTCCATCAAGCCCACGCAGCTGGGCCTCGACCTGTCGTACGACGCGTGCCTTGCGCACCTGTTCACGCTGGCGGCCAAGTCCGAGTCCATCGGCAAGGTGTTCTGGATCGACATGGAAGATTCCAGCTACGTGGACCGCACGCTCGACTTGTACCGCACGCTGAAGGCGAAGCACCAAAAGGTCGGCGTCTGCCTGCAGGCGTACCTGCGCCGCACACCCGCCGACCTCGAGTCGCTGCTGCCCATCAAGCCGATCATCCGGCTGGTGAAGGGCGCATACGCCGAACCGGCGGACGTCGCGTTTCCGGTGAAGGCCGATACCGACCGCGCCTACTATGAGCTGTCCGACCGGATGCTCGCCGAGGCCGCGAAGGGCAATTGCCTGCCGGTGCTCGGCACGCACGACATCGGCTTGCTCGACCGGCTGGTGGCGCGTGCCAAGGAGCACGGCGCTGCCGACAAGCAGTACGAGATCCACATGCTGTACGGCATTCGCGACGCCGACCAGCGCCGGCTGCGCAGCGACGGCCGCGCGGTGAAGACGCTCATCAGCTACGGCAGCGCGTGGTACAAGTGGTACATGCGCCGCCTGGCCGAGCGGCCAGCGAACGTCGGCTTCGTGCTGCGATCGATGTTCGGGTAGCAACGAGAACGGCGCCTCACGGCGCCGTTCTCGTTGCAGCGCCCGACACTACGCTTCTTCGGCCGTGTCGGGGCCGAACAGCGCCTCCATCGGCTTGCAGTCCATGTGGAAGAACACCCGGAAGATCTCGAACGCGATCACGCAGTCCCACGCGATCACCAGCCACAGCAGCACGGCCTCGAGCGGAAGCCCGCTCCACGCCTGCACCGCGATGCCGAGCATCTGGTCGTCCTTGTAGTTCCACCAGTTGTACGGCACGCCCAGCGTGGCCTCCCACACCAGGCTCACCAGCATCAGCGCCGCGTACGACCCGGCGAACGCCCGCCAGTTCACGAACTTCGCCACGGCACGCAGGAACAGGAACGAGGGCAGGAAGCCCAGCACCATCAGGAAGATGAAGTAGCCGGCAAAGCCATTGGGTGAGGGCCCGATGCGCTTGAACACCAGCCCCAGCGCCAGCAGCGCCGCCCAGCTGAGCATCGACCACCAGCTGATCTTCACCAGCGGCCCGACGGCGCGCGCATGCTCCTCGTACTCGTTCGGTTCGTAGTCCTGCAGCCAGTACTCGCTGAACCACAGGTAGGTGGTGATCACGAACAGCGCGCCGAGGATGTAGAACGCGAACTCCTCGACCGGGAGGTACGAGGGCACCCACCGCAGCGCCGTCCAGTCCCACGCCGGCAGGCGAATGCCGAGGGTGGCCGCCGGGTTGTCGAACCGGAAGAAGGCGTGACCGAAGAAGAGGTCGAGAAGGAACCCCATCACCGCAATGACACCCGACGCGGTCAGCAGCGCGCTGCGGTGCGTATGATGCCTGGGCAGGACCATGTGGAAGGCCGTCAGCACGATCACCGGGAACAGGAAGAGCGAGAGGCTCACGGTGTAACCGTAGGGCGACGGATTCTCGGCGCCATGCACGAACTCGGGCCGCACCGACACGCGGCTGAGCGTGAAGATGGCGGGGATTCCCAAGGTGGCGACCATCGCAATGAGGGTGAGGATGTCCTCGCGTGGCGTCGTCTTGCGCATGGGGGGCCTGGGTGGGGGAGTCGTCGGTGCCGCGGGTGCCGGGGTGGGCGTGGCCGGGCTGACCGGCGGCGGGTTGCGTCGCCGGAGCTTATTATCACGCCAGTCGTCCTTACAGCAACCCCCCACCCCTGATGCTCAAGCACCTCCGCCTCGTTGACCGCCTCGCCTTCGGGCTCTTCCTGGCACTCTGGATCGGGAGCCTGGGGCTCAAGCTGGCCAGCCTGCGTCATCCGGTGCTCCGGCAGACGTACGTCGCCCTGCGTGGCGGCGACGACTACCCGGTGGTGCTCGGCTACATGCGCCCCGGCGGCGACTCGCTGACCTCGCTGCGCATTGGCGACGTCGTAAAGCGGGTCGGCACGCGCGACGTGCGCGGATACGGGCAGGCGCGGTACGTGGCGGCGGTGGAAGATGCGGCGTGGCGCGCTCCCGGCCCGGTGCCGATGCTCGTGGAGCGCGACGGACGCCCGCTGGAGGTGCAGGAATTGCGGCCGGCGCACCAGCCGCCCTCGTACGCCACCGACTTCGTGACGTCACTGGCCTGGGGCATCGCTGCGATCCTCATCATCGCCCGGGCCCGGCAGACGCCCACGACGCGCGCTTTCCATCGCGCCATGGCCGCCAGCGCGGTGCTGTACACCATCCAGTTCGTCGGGCCGTTCGAGTTGATGCTCGTGAAGATCGCGCTCGCGGCATTCTTCGTGAACGTCACGTGGCCGCTGCTGACGCTGGCCTACGTGTCGTTCCCGGAGGAGGCGTCGGTACTGAAGGGGTGGAATCGCGTGTGGCCGTGGATCTTCCTCCCCATCGGCATTCCCGCCTTCGCGTCGGCGTATGCCATACCCGTGCCGCCGATCGCCCGGTCGACGGCGGGCACGCTGGTGTCGTTTGCCTTCCTGCTGACGCTCATCGCGACCCTCACCGTGAACTACCGCCGCAGCGGACCGGTGGGCCGGCGCCAGGTGAAGTGGACCATCCTGGCGGTGTACCTGGGCACGTTCGTCACCATCGTCACGTATTCCATCCTGGGCTCCGCCGACGCCTTCCAGGCGGACGCGCCGCTCTGGGCGCGCCTGGCGATCATGGCGGCCAGCGCGAGCTTCCCCATCTCGGTGATGATCGCGATTTTGCGATTCGACCTGTTCGACATTGACCGCGTGTTCGGCGCCACGGTGGGGTACAACCTGCTTGGCGTCGCGGTGGTGGGCGGCGGCTTCTTTGCCGTGCCCGCGTTCACCGACTCCCTGACCCAGCACCTCGACGTGGATCCGTCGGTCGGACGCAGCGGCATCACCATTGCCCTGTCCGTGCTGGTCATCGTCGCCGAGCGCCGGCTGCGCCCGCTGGTGGACCGCATGTTCTTCAAGGAGCGGTTTGCGCTCGAGCAGGCCATGAAGGTGCTGCCGGAGAAATTCGCGTCGATCCGGAAGGCCGAGGGCCTCTTTGCGCTCGTCGGCAGCGAACTGGCCCTCCACCTGCGCCCGTCGTCGTGCGTCATCTATGAATCGGCCGGCGACAGCTTCGTGCCGGTCATCATCGAGGGCGACACGATGCCGCCGACCATCGCGGCCGGCACGCCGCTGGTGTCGCTGGTGGGCGCCCTCGACGGCGCCAGCCTGGTCACGAAGCGGCTGGCCACCGCCGCCGGCACCGAGGGGGCCGCAGTGCTGGCCAGCCTCGACGCCAAGGTGGTGTTTCCCGTGCATCGTGCCGGCGGCCTCGAGGGCTTCGTCTGCCTCGGCGAGAAGCGCTCGGGCGACATCTACACACCCACCGATTTGTCGCTGCTCACCACGCTCGCCAAGACCATCTCGAGTCACATGCTCCGGTTCGACGAGGAGGAGCTGCTGGCGCAGGCGCGGACGATGCAGGCCAAGATGCGCCGGTACGTGCCGGGTGCCATTGCCGACGCCATCGCCTCCGGCACTGATCTCGAGACGGGCGAGCGCGAGGTGTCGGTGCTGTTTGTGGACCTGCGCGGCTACACCTCGTTCGCCGACACGCGCGAGGCCGCCACGATCTTCTCGACCGTCAACCTCTACACCGACGCCGTCTCCACGATCGTCACCGAGTGCGGCGGCGTGGTGGTGGAGTTCAACGGCGACGGCATGATGGCGGTGTTCGGCGCGCCGCGTCCCCTGCCCGACAAGGAGCGCAGCGCCGTGCAGGCGGCCAAGCGCTTGGTCGACGAAGTACCCAAGCTGCGCTACGACGATGCCAGTGCGCCGCCCATGCGCGTCGGCGTGGGCGTCGCCACCGGCGTGGCCTTCGTGGGCAACATCGAGGCGGTGGACCGCACGATCTGGAGTGCCATCGGCAGCACCACCAACCTGGCCGCGCGGCTGCAGTCGCTCACGCGCGAGTTCGACGCCGCCATGCTCATCGACTCGCTGACGTGTGCGCGGGCGCGGGCCGAGACGCAGGACTTCATGAAGCACGACGACGTGAAGATCCGCGGACGCGCACAGCCCGAGACCATCTACTCGTTCGGCGCGGTGCCGGCCGGCGCTAGGTGGTCGACGGGCGCCTGAGCCTGCGGGCGTACGGCAGCAGGTAGAGCACCATGCCGCCCAGCGCCACCAGCACCAGCCGCACCGCCGCCATGGGCCACGACGCGCGGTCAATGCCGGTCAGGATGAACGAGACCACGCCGCCGCCCCACGCATAGATGGGCATCAGCAGCAGCAAGAGATCGCGCGGGTTTCGGTAGTTCCAGCGCCGCCATCCGGCGGCGACGTAGGCCACGGGCACGATCAGCACGAGCGCCAGCACCGCGCGTTGCCCCGTGGCCCCGAGCATCTCGTGCTGGTACAAGCGCGCCGCCGCCTTCAACAGGCCGAGCGAGATCGCCGCCAGCGCCACCAGCACGGCCGGCTGCGCCGCGGCGCCCCAGCGATCGGCCTTCAGCCACGCGCGCCCGGCGCGCATCGTGAACGAGAAGATGGCGACCACCGCGAACCAGCCCAGGAAGTTGGCGAGCGGAATGGTGAACCACAGCGCGCGATCACCCGTGGGGACGCACCAGGTCCAGACGCCAAAGCCGCCGAACAGCGGCGTCGTGTCGTTCATGCACGACGCGCCGGCCTGGCTCACCCAGCGGCTCGCGCTCGACACCGGGTCAATGACGAGGTCGAGCATCGTCGCCAGCGCGCCGTCGAACAGCGGTCGCATGCCCCAGGGCAGGCCAAGCCGGTCGCTGGTCTGCATCACGATGAAGATGACCATCGCCCAGGTGACGCCAATGGTGTACGGCACCCAGTTGGGAGACTGCCCGAGCATGAACCAGAGGTCCGCGTAGTTGTAGGACTCCGTGGTGCGAACGGCGAGCTTCTCCAGCGCCATGCCGTACACGCCGCAGGCCAGGTACGCCGTGGCCTCGTACCGCCCCACGCGCATGGCACGCAGGAAGTAGTAGACGCCCATGGCATACGTCGGGACGATGGTGCCGAGCACCACGAGCGTGGAGAGGTGCACCTAGGCGCTCCGGCGGCGCAGCAGCGCCAGGTTGGGAAGGAACAGCAGCAGCAACCCAAGGCAGGCCGTGGCCACGATGCCCACCGGCGCCAGCGGCCACCAGTCGGGATCCACGCGCTTCACGATGAACATCGTCACCCACGTGGCATAGATGTAGAGCGGCCAGATGACCACGCCCCACGCCACCGGGTTGTCGAACTTCAGTCGCGCGCGCTGCGCCACGACGAGCAGCACGGGTATGCCGATGAGCGCCACGAAGACCACCCATTGCACCGTCGCCGACCTGGTGGCAATGCCCGTTTGCTTCAGCAGCAAGGTGCAGCTACCCAGCGACAGGGCGGCGGCGAGCACCAGCAAGCCGGTTTGCGCCAGCCAGCCGCGCGCATCGGCGTTGCACCACTGCCGGGCGGCGCGATAGAAGAACGACAGCGTGGCGACAATCACGAACCAGCCGATGAAGTTCCCGAGCGGCACGGTATACCAGAACCCCCGGATGGTCTCGGGCACGCACCAGGTCCAGGCGCCGATGCCGCCAAAGGACGGCGCGGTCTGGTACAGGCAGGGGCCGGTGTCGGAATTCACCAGGCGCGTGGCGCTCGCCCCGGGATCGAGCACGAGGTCCATCACCGTCGCCACCGCGCCGTCGAGCAACGGGCGCTGCCACCACGGGAGTCCCACGCGGTCGCTGGTCTGCATGCCCACGTAGACCATGCTCGCCCAGCCAAGCCCCACCGAGTACGGCACCCAGTCGGGCGGCGCGCCGAACATGAACCACAGGTTGGCGTAGTCGTACTCGTGCACCGTCTTGATGGACAACAGCTCCACCGTCATGCCGTACACGAACGACACCACGATGGCGATGGTGTCGTACCGGTTGAGCCGCGACTGCCGGTACACATACCACAGCGACAGCACGATGGTCGGAATGGCGGCGAGGAACACCTCGTACGGCGGCAGCGTCATGGGAGATCCCGGCGCGTCAGCGCCCAAGCCACGGGAAGGGACGCCAGAAGAACGCCGTCACCTTGGCGCCGATGAATGCCATCCAGCGAAAGAACGGCGGCAGGCTGAAATACTCGGTCCATCCGCTGCCTGCGGCGCCCGGGGGCACCGGCGTCCACGACACCGCAGATCGCTCGTACATCGGCGTATCGAGCAGCGATCGCTGGTACTGCGCCGTCCACGCGAGCCCGGACGCCGCAACCCCCAGTTGATGCGGAAACCGGATGCCCGTGACGGCGTCCTTCTTCCACTCCGCCGGCGCCACGGAGAGATCGCCGGTCACGTTCGGCTCGAAGACACCCGTCGCCCCCGACCAGAGGAAGCACAGCGTGCCCTCGAACTCGTCCTGCGGGGTGACCGTCGCGAACATCACGCCCAGCGCGGGCGTCGCCGTGCGCCCCCAGTGCCACGCGCGGTGTGTCCAGAACAGTTGCTGCGTGCCCCACGGATGGTCGTGATAGCCGGCGCCACTCACCGCCTGGCTCCGTCCGCCGACCGTCAACGTCCCGGTGGTTGACATGATCGGCGCCGAAAACGATACGGCCGTGTACTGCGACGGGTCACTCCTGCCGGTGAAGTAGTGCCCATTGGCACTCGGCAGGAACCCGCGGTGCTCCGGCGTCATCGTCAACTCGCCCGAAATCCACGGCGTGTCGAGCGTGACCTCGTAGTGCATGGTCGACGGCTCGGTGCCGACAATGCGCACGACGTTGCCGGCAATCCTGAGTTCGCGCAGGCCGGGCGATTCGGTGAACGAATAGTCGCTGCGCGCATAATTGCGGATGTGCTTGAACGCGGTGCCCGGCGCCGTGTACTCGACGTACACCGACACCTTGTCGCCCGTGAAGATGGGGTTCTTCCGGCTGAAGCACACCACCAGCTCCACGCCATCCGCGGTGGCGAGGTCGAAGTACCACCACTCGAACGACGACCAGACGCCGGAGAGTTCGGCGTCGGTCAGCTGCGGTGAATCCCAGGGCAGTTCGTACGGCGTGAACGGCGCGGGAAGCGTCACTGCTGGCTCCAACCCAGCGTCACGAGCACCCGGCGGCCGATCACCGACCCACCCATCAGGTGCACGCGCTGTTCATTGAGCACGTTGGTGCCGGCAAGCGTCGCCGTCAGCCGTGGTCCCAGCGGATAGGTGACGTTCACGTCCACGCTGCGCGACGACGGAAGGTCGCCCACCCACGTGCCCGAGCGGAACCTGAAGCCGTCTTCCCAGCGCAGGCCCAGCCGCGCGCGTGCGCCGCTGCTCGCCTGGTACACCGCGGCGATGTTTGCCGAGTGCGGAGGCGTGTTGGCCTCCACCGTATCGGAAGGATAGAAGTCGACCTGATTGAGGTCGAAGTGGTAGCCGGCGTAGTTGGCGTCGAGGCGCAGCCGTGAGTTCACCTGCACGCCCAGGCCCACCTCCACGCCGTACTCCTTGGCCCGTCCGGCGTTGCCCATCGACAGCACGTACGCGCTCGCCCCCGAGCCGGGCAGCCGGCTGAGGCCCGGGCCCATGGTGCCGAGCACCGCCGCCTCCAATGGAGCGCGCGCGGCTTCGGGTACGGTGGCCGGCGCAGTCCATGGCTTGTACTCGGGATTCACGCCGGCCAGCACCCCGGTGCTGAAGTCCTTGATGTCGCTGTAATACGCGTCGATGGTGAGAAAGACGCGGCCGGTCTGTCCCTTGTAGCCCAGCTCCAATCCGGTGACGCCCTCGGGCTTGAGCGTGCGGTTGCCGAGCGCAAGCACCGGCACCGCCGACGACGAAGGGTCAAACAGCGTGCCCGCGGGCACGCCGGCCAGCGCCGGTCCCAACGGAGAAAGCCGCAGCCCGGCCTCGAGCGCGCGCAAGTCGAGCGGCGGCGCGGCCGGAAAATACAGGAACCGCTGGAACGAACTCGGGGTCAGGAAGCCGCGATTCCACGTCAGTCGCACCGTCTGGTCCTTCCGGGGCGAGACCACCAGGCCGAGCTTCGGCGAGAAGACGGCATCGTACAGCGTTCCCTGGTCGAGGCGGCTCGCCGCGATGACCTTCACGAGCGGAAACAGCTCGTAGTCCACCTGCTCGAAGAGCGCATACGACCGGTCGGCGCGCCCGTCATCCGAAGCGCCGAGGATCGTGCCGCGTGAATCCACCGTCTGCCGACCGGCCGACGCGCCCGCCACGACGCGCCCGCGCGTGCCGGCGAAGCTGCGGTTGAACTGCCCCTCGAGGTGCAGCGTGCCGCTCTGGTCCACCGCGCGCGTGCCGGTGACGAGGCTGAACTGCTCGCCGTCGCGTCCGGTGTAGGTGCCGAAGACGCTGAAGTGGTCGGCGTTCCACGCCAGGCGCGCCCACGGGCGATCGGCCTGGCTCACCTGCGAGCGCCCGCCAGGCGTGGCAATCACCGTGTTCATCACGCGTGACAACCCGCCTTCGACCGTGACTATGGATCCGCCCGTTGGATACCAGTCGGCGCGCGCGCTGCCGTACCAGGTCTGCACCGGGTCGGGCGAGCCAGTGGCTGTTCCCGGCGAGCCACCCGGGTTGATGGTCGTCACCTGCCCCTCGAGCGGGCGCAGGTCGTAGCCCGGCGCCGGCGGACGCACCGTGCCGGCGGCAAAGCCGGCCGGTTCGTATTCGCGGTCCACGTCGCCGATGCCGGTGCGCGAGCGGTCCCAGGTCTGGCTCTGCTGGAAGCCGCCACTCACGCGCACGCCCCAGCGATAGTCCGGCGCCACGAACCCATACCGGCCGTCAACGCGTCGCGTGGCGAGTTCGCCGGCGGTGAGGCTGAGTCGCGCCCCGCGCGATTCGCGTACGCTCGGCGTGCGGATGGCCAGCACGCCGCTGAAGGCGTTGGCGCCATACAGCGCCGATCCGGGCCCGCGCACCATCTCCACCGCCGTGCCCTCCTCCATCAACGACATGTCCGCCCAATCCTGGTTGCCGAGGATCGGAATCGCCACGTCGCGCCCGTCCACCAGCACGAGCGTGCGGCGGTTCAGCGCGCCGTTGAAGCCGCGGGTGTTCAGGTTGAAGTCGTACAGTCCCGACTGCGCGATATGCACGCCAGTCAGGTCGCCCACGAGCAGCGGCACTTCGCCGGTGGCTCCCATCTCGCGCACGCGGGCCGGCTCGGCGACCACCACGGCGGCCGGGGCCTCCACCACGCGCTCGGGCGTGCGCGATACGCCATTGACGCTGACCTCGCCCAGCAGCACCGGGTTTCGCTCGAGCGCGACATCGAGCACGCGCGTGCCCCCGGTGGCCAGCGTGACCGCGACGTGATGCGGCGCGTAGCCGATCCACCGGAACGTGAGCTGGTACTCGCCCGCCGGCAGGCCGCCCAGCGCGTAGCGTCCGTCGTCACCGGTGATGGCCACGCGCTGTCCGGCGACGACCACCTGTACGCCGGCGAGCGGCAGTGCACGCCCCGCATCGGTGACCCGGCCCGTCACGGTGGACGCACGCGGCGCCTGCGCGGCAGCGGGCGCAAAGGCGCCGCAGGCGGCCAGCCACAGCAATCCACGGCCAGCGGCCGTGCGAACGAAGTTGACGCCCATGCGTGCCCCCGGGGGGTGGGTGACGCTCAAGCGCCCAATAATGGGCCGCTGGCCCCGCAGTAGCTAGCCCAGCACGCTCGCGACGAGCGCGCGAAAGCGCGGTTCATCGTGCAGCGCATCGAGGGGCGCCCGCAGGTGGAGATACGGCATCTCGACGCTCTTCATGGCCGCCGCCCGATCGAGTTCATCGAGCGCGCGCATCGGTTCGCCGACCACCGCGTACACCTGCGCCAGGAGCACCGGGGACACGTACCGCTCGAGCGCCGTGCGCTCGAGCCGGGCGAGCAGCGCGCGCGCTTCGCCCGGATCGCCGGCAGCGGCCAGCGCGCAGGCCAAGGCCGACAACACCTCGGGGCTCTCTCCGCTCAGCAGGGCGGCGCGGCGCAGCACGTCCACTGCCTCCGCGTGTTCGCCCAGCGCCGACAGCGAACCGCCCAAGGCGTAGTGCGCCAAAGGGAAGGCCGGATGCTGCGCGATGACCAGACGGAACTCGGCCACGGCCTGCGGATGGTCGCGCTCGTACAGCCGCAGGATGGCCGCGCTGGTGGCGATGGGCGCGGACAGCGG
>Ga0315271_10000415_pt1 | contig 23106 bp, 42 predicted proteins | sample C3_top_MG_FD_204664 | JGI IMG/M metagenome (GOLD analysis project Ga0315271, IMG submission 204664) | Sediment microbial communities from Yellowstone Lake, YNP, Wyoming, USA - C3_top | ecosystem: Environmental > Aquatic > Freshwater > Lake > Sediment | place: USA: Wyoming | collected 2017-08-01
GCGCAGAGCTCCAGGCGCAAGTCACTTCACTTACGCGGGCCATTGCCCAAGTCTTCGGTCGCCCTGCCGGCTGTGTCCACATTGAGTATGCGTCCGCCGCTAGCGGTCGAGTTTCGTTCGGTGGCACACTAGTCCAATGAACATGCTGCCTAACCCGTCGCTCAACACCGGCGTCCCGCTGCGGCGAGCGCAGCCCGCGCATGCGGGACGGCGGTTAGCTCCATTCCTTTAGGCGTCCGAGGTGCAGATCCGCCCCATCCTCAACGAGGAATTCGAACAGGCGAGGATGCTGCTCGAAGCGAATTCGTGGGGGCCGAGAGTCTCAGACCGAGAGGTTTTTCGTCAGTTGGTGGAGCGTTCTCAAGTCGCGCTGGTCGCTGTCGAGAGGGAAAGGGTTCTTGGCTTTCTTCGTGCCATTACCGACGGCATCTTCAACGGCTACATATCAATGGTTGTCGTAGCGGAAGACCATCGCGGCAAAGGGATAGGAACTGCCCTTGTGAGAGCAGCGATGGGGGACAACCGGAAAATGACTTGGGTGCTCCGCGCCGGAAGAAATGGGGTTTCTGCGTTTTATGAAAAGCTGGGTTTCACACTTTCGGATGTGGCAATGGAAAGACCAGGGGAACGTCAATGACGCCTAACCCGTTGCTCAACACGGACGTCCCGCATGCGGGGGCTGCGCCCCGCGCAGCGGGCTGCCGGTTGGCTTCATTTCGTTAGGTGCCAAGCAATGCATCCGCCGCCGATACTCCAGTCTGCCCTCACATGTCCACAATGCGGCTTCGTGGCAACCGAAACCATGCCCACCGATGCGTGTCTCTATTTCTACGAATGCACCGGTTGTCACGTGTTGCTTCGGCCCAAGGCGGGCGACTGCTGCGTCTTCTGCTCCTACGGCTCGATCAAGTGTCCTCCCATCCAACAGGCGAGTGGCTGCTGTGTTGACATCACCACATCGTCGACCTCCTAGTCACATGTCCGTACATTTTCTCGCGTACTTGGCGCCTAACACATCGCTCAACGCAAACGTCCCGCATGCGGGAGCTGCGCCCGCCGCAGCGGGCCGCCGGTTAGCACCAGTTCGTTAGGCCTGCAAAAGCAATCCAATATGGTCCCGGACACAGACTTTTTCGTCGCACTTGAGCGTCGCGTATGGCAAGCACTGACGGACGGCGACAGCCACGCCGATACGAAGCTGTTGGATGATCAGTTTCTCGGCATCTATGCGTCCGGATTCGCTTCGCGGGAAGACCACGCGGCGCAACTGGTTCATGGCCCTACAGTGGCAAGCTTTTCCATCCACGAACCTCGGCTCTTGACGCTCGCGTCCGACGTCGTGATGCTCTCGTACCGGGCATCCCTTTCACGACCAGGCGGGGTCAATGCGGGATTGGTCCAAACCATGTATATATCGTCAATCTGGAGACAACGTGACGCCGTCTGGCTCAATGTGTTCAGTCAGGACACGCTGGCGGCGGGCTGGTGAGCTTGTTTCGTTAGGGCGCCTTATGACGAGAATTCGCACGTTTCAGGTTGCAGCGCTCGCGTATTTTTCGTTGGCACTTGCAAACCGCTTCAGGCTGTTCGGCGATTGGCTGCTCACCGACGCACGCGGCACTCGAATACTCGACTACGATGGATACGCCAGTCTGTTGAATGGACAAAGTCCTGTCTTCACCACCGTGCCGTTCCTGGTTCTCGCATTTGCAACCGTTGGCCTGGTCTTCCTGCGCAACTGGGGTCGCTATTTGTTTCTTGGCCTAATGGTGTGGGACGTAATTTCGTCGCCGCTATTCGGTGTGGCCGTCTACTCGCCGTTTGACCAACTCCTGGGCGTCGGCTCCGCTACTTTGGCTGGTGCCATATTGGCCCTTGCGTTTTGGTCGCCGCTTGCGCAGTCATTTCAGACCAGGGGCTCCAATGATTCGTCGGCGCCCTAACCCGTCGCTCAACGCGGACGTCCCGTGTGCGTGGGCTGCGCCCGCCGCAGCCGGCCGCTGGTTAGCTTCATTCCGTTAGGCGACAATACTCGTCGTCACTCGCCACATACACGCCATGCCAGATCCTCGTGTTTTCTTTGCAGCTGAACGAACGCTCCTAGCCTGGATCCGTACCGGCCTCACCATCATGGGCTTCGGCTTTGTGGTCGCGCGCTTCGGCTTGTTTCTTAACCTTCTCGCGGTGCAGCGTGGCTTGCCTACTTCTACCGTCGATGCCACTCCACACCTTTCTGCGGTCGTAGGCATTGCGCTTGTTGTGCTCGGCGCGGTCGCCATGCTCTTCGCCGCCATCCAGCATCGAACCTACGTCTTGTCACTTCCCGTCAGCGATATTCCTGCCTCACACAGCCATACGTTCCCGGTGGTTGTGGCTGTGCTTCTCGGCATCCTCGGTCTAGTCCTTGCGGTCTATCTAGCCACCTAGCCATGCTGTGCCAATGATCATGCCGGCGCCGCCCAACCCGTCGCTCGCTTCTACTTTCCTGACAGCGAAGTCAACACGGCGGCGATATATCCTCGCTGAACGTGTGTCCTCCTGCAGTGAATTCCATTGAACTCAATAATTCGCGAAGTTTCGAGTGAGCAAGACTACAAAGCTTTCTCGCAGCTCATCAATGAATACGTTACCTGGCTTCGTGCGCGATACGTGCTGGACAACTGGTTCATCACTGAGGTACTTGATAAGCAGTCACTGGCGAGCGAACTTGAAAGCCTGCCCACATGCTATGGCGCTCCAAGAGGAAGAGCATTTGTCGCCGTCAAAGACGATGAGTTTCGCGGGTGCGGAGCATACCGTCAGATCGAAGACGGGGTCTGCGAAATGAAGCGAGTATTTGTACCTCAGAGATTCCAGGGCTCAGGCATCGGTCGCAGGATCTGCAATGAACTGGTAGCGTCCGCGCGCAACGATGGCTTTCGGTTGATGAGGCTCGACACCGGCAGCCTCATGAAGGAGGCCCTCTCTCTGTATCAGTCCTTTGGCTTCAAAGAGTGTGCGCCGTACTATGAGTATCCGACGAGACTTATGCCTTACCTTGTGTTCATGGAACTGCCCTTGGCAGAGCTGCGCCCGCCGCAACGGGCCGCCGGCTAGCTTCATTTCGTTTGGCCCCACAAGCCACCGGCTGCGCTCTTACCTAGCCGCACTACCATTTCTGCTGGCTCCATCGAAGACCTCAAGCGAGAATCGAAGATGCTCCAGGGTTCATGTCACTGCGGATCTGTTCAATGGGAGTTCTACGGAATGCCGGAGTCGGCGACCGCATGCAACTGCACGGCATGTCGCCGCTATGGCGCGCTGTGGGCATATGACTACGAGGGCGAAGGCATCCGCGTCTCGGGCGCGACCAAGGCCTACGTCCGTGGAGACTCACTTGGGTTTCACTTCTGCCCCGGGTGCGGTTGCGTCACCTATTGGCGCTCACTGGAGCCGAACAAGGAAGGTCGCCGCCGAATTGCGGTAAACCTGCGCCTGACGGAGCCCGAACCCATAGCCCACCTCCCGATCGATCACTTTGATGGATTGGACAAATGGGAGGACCTCCCAAGGGACGGACGATGCATCAAGGACCTCTGGTTCTAGCCGTCTATCGTCAGGCCTCACAGGGAGCCCCCAATGACCATCTACAGTTGGCGCCACAGGGACACAGCGTGACGATCGCACTGGTTACGTGGTTCGACCAGATGAAGCCTGGCGGGCTGCAAGGTGTCATGGTGAACACAGAAGACATTGACGCCGAACACAAATTGCTGCGAAGTCGCGGCTTGGCAATCGGCGAGATCAGGCAAGAGCCCTGGGGCCGCTACGCCATGTTCACCGACCCGGACGGAAATGGCTGGATCCTGCGCGAGCCGCCCGCAGGTGGATAGGCGAACCGTCCTTGAGCACGAGCCCGCGTCAACGGTGACATGGTGCAGCACATGGACGCTAGCGTCGGTGGCACATTCCAGATGTCGTTCCAGAACTTCTCAACCGGCAATGGTCACTCATTCGGCGGGGAATACATCGAATTGGTCCCGAACGAACGCATTCGCTACACGGACAAGTTCGAGGACCCGAATTTGCCGGGTGTGCTGGAGGTGACGGTGTCGCTGATGCCGGTCCTGTGTGGAACGGAGTTGAGCATCACTCAGAGCGGCATTCCCGACGCCATCCCTCTTGAGATGTGCTACCTCGGTTGGCAGGAGTCGCTCGCACAGTTGGCGACACTCGTCGAGCCCGACATCCTGGGCTAGAAGCAACGATGCCCAACCCGTCGCTCAACCGGGCCAGTCGGGCACGTCTGTTGTGCTCGGCGAGCGATTTCGGCGGCGGGCCGGTTAGCTTGGTTCGTTAGGCTGCACGTCCACCACCGTGGCTACGCCAAACGAATCCGTGACGTTCCGCGTAATGTGCGAGGACGACATCTCACTTTTTCATGAGTGGATTCAACGGCCACACGTCGCCGAGTGGTGGGGACGCGACCATGAGGCACCGAGCCTCGACGAAACTCGGGCGAAGTACCTTCCGCGTCTGCTTGAGGGACAAGCGGTTTGCCCGTACATCGCTTTGCTTGAGGGACGTCCTATTGGCTGGGCGCAGTCCTACGTGCCGCTCGGCGTCGGCGGAGGGTGGTGGAAGGAAGAAACCGACCCCGGTGTTCGGGGCATAGATCAATTTCTCTGCGAAGCCCGGACTCTTGGTCAAGGCTTGGGTACGCGCATGGTCACCGCTTTCGTAACGCTATTATTCTCTGATCCAGCCGTGACACGGATTCAAACCGATCCCAATCCTGAGAACACCCGTGCGATTCGCTGCTACGAGAAGTCTGGATTCCTTGCGCTCAGGCGAATCGTCACCCCTGACGGGCAAGCGCTATTGATGGCTCAAAACAGGCCAACACGCTCGTCGGTTGCCGATGCGAACTAACCCGTCTCGCAGCGCGGATGTCTCGCGTGGGGGCTGCACCCGACAGCGGGTCGCCGGTAAACTTGTTTCGTCAGGCTGCTCGAATGCAAATTCGCCCTGCTCGTTCACGCGGTAAACTTGGCATGCCTCGCCGGGGTTAAGGCAATCGTCATTGACGCCGACCCAAACGCCGAGCCATTCTATGTCGCGTGCGGCGCCGTTCGCCGCGGTGTCGTGGCCGCTCCGATTACCGGTTATCCGGCGCGTTTTCGTCCGCAACTCTCACTCCAGGTCATTAGTCGTACAGCCTGACCCGTCCTTCAACATCGATGTCCCGTACGCGCGGGCTGTGCCGGCCCAGCGGGCTGGCAAAATTCAGGCGTTTGGGGCCATGATCATTCTTTACCTAATTCCACCGGTCATTGGGTTCCTGCTGCTGGCTGCACATTTCTTCAGGAGCGAGAATCTACTGGTAGCCCTGGTTTGCTTTCTCGCAGTCTTCCTTGTCTTTGTTCGACGTCCGTGGGCCGCGTACACAATTCAAGTTTGTCTTTTGCTTGGATCCGTTGAGTGGTTGCGATCAACCATTTCTCTCATTCTCTCCAGAAGCGCGTCGGGAGAGCCGTTTCTCAGGCTTGCGATCATTCTGGGCAGCGTTACTCTTTTCACGGCGCTATCTCCACTTGTCTTTCGAGCAAGCAAACTCCGAGATCACTTCAGGTTTGGATCTGTTTCAACCCCGAAGGAACAACAGTAAAAATGGTGTCTCACCCGGCGCTAAACGCGGATGTCCCGAATGCGGGTTTTGCCCGCGCCGTGGGTCGCCAGCTGGCTTTTCTGATTGGGCCTTACAAATCACACATGAGAACAATCACGGCGCGCTTCCTGATTCTCGGCTTATTCGGATGTGCTCATTTCGCCTTGGCCGCTCAAGTGTATAAGTGCACCGTAGAGGGGAAGACCCAGTATCAAGGCAAGCCGTGCGAAGGATCGGCGCCTTCTGCGTTGACTCAGGCCGAAGCGCGAAGTTCGATGATCGGCTGCTATGTCACGCCAATGAAGGGCATGGAAGAAGGCATTGTAGTTCGTCGCGGGACGAGTTCGCCGTACGAACTCGTGTTCACCGAGGGCAAAAATTCGCAGGCGCTTCCACTCAAGCTGGCCACGCTTCAGGAAATGCAGCAGATCTCCTCGGCTTTTGGCGTCGACGTTACCGAGGGCCTGAGCATGAAATGGCCACCCGATACTCCCAATCAAAGGCCGGTCGGGCTCTACCGAGGACGCGATCGTGCAGGCAAGGAAGTTGTCCTCGCGTACTTCTTCTTTGACGCTGGCTTCGCTACCCGAAGCCAGTGCAGGTAAGGCCCAGCCCATTTCGCAAGCCGCATTGAACACTCTCGTTGCCGGCCACTTGGTACTTGAACCGCAGGTCGCTGGACATGCCGCGGCGATGTTTCTTGTCCTCAGTGACCCGGCGATCTACGAATTCGAGAACGCGCCACCCAAGTCCCAGACCTGGCTGGAGCAGCGTTTCGCACGACTCGAGTCTCGACATTCCCCGAACGGACACGAACAATGGCTGAACTGGGTAATCCGCCTTCCTTCGGGCGAATTGGCCGGGTATGTCCAGGCCACCGTTACAAGGGAGTTCGTCGCTTACGTCGCATACGAGCTCGCGAGCAAGTTCTGGCGCCAACGGGTCGGCAGCATTGCGGTTGACGCCGTACTTGCCGAACTCCGGGCGAGCTACGGCGTGAGCACGTTCGTCGCAATCCTCAAGTCACGGAACTTCAGATCCATGGCCTTTCTGCGCCACCTCGGGTTCGCTGCTGAGCCGCCAGCCGGCCGGACCCCCATCGAGCACGAGCCTGACGAGCTGGTCATGTACAAAGCCCATGTCAGCGACCAGAATGCCGGCTAACGCGGCGCCCCCGGGGGCGCCGCTTTCCCTGCAATCGTCAGGCACGAGAATGGGGCTCACTTGAGCGACGGCGCAACCATCGAGGCGACTTTTTGCTTCGTCGACATTGCTGGGTATACGGCCCTGACCGACACCCATGGCGAACTCGCTGCCGCGGATCTGGTGGATGACTTTGCCAATTTGATTCGAACATCGGTCGAGCCTTTGGGGCATCTGCAGTCACTGGTTGGAGATTGCGCGTTCTTTGTATTCTCGAATCCAATCATTGCAATGAACGCACTATCGGCGCTCTATGGTTCAATCGCCGATCGTCAAAATTTCCCCGTCGTCCGCGCCGGATTGCATCATGGCTCGGCGCTGCTTCGCGGCAATCGTCACTTTGGTTCAACGGTGAACATCGCTGCTCGCGTGGCCGCGCAGGCAACGGGTGGACAAATTCTGTGCACGGAATGTGTTGCCGAGACCCTTGGCCGAGCGAATGTTCTCGATGTCGAAATCAAGCCCCAGGGCCGGGTTTCCCTCAGGAACCTGCCCGACCCCATGGAACTGTATGAAGTGGTTCTGTCCGGCACGTCGCGCCAGTACGCAATTGATCCCGTCTGCAAAATGCAGGTCGATACGCAACGCGCCGTCGGCGACCTAGTCTTCAACAACAAGAAGTACTGGTTCTGCTCGCTTGCATGTGTCGAGCGTTTTGCCAAGCGGCCTGCCTCGTACACATGAGGTCAAATCCCGAACGCCATGCTCATCCAAGTCGACGATCTTTCCGGTCCGGAGATACGCGCCCTGCTCGAGGAGCACCTGCGGAACATGCACGAGCTGTCTCCGCCCGAAAGCGTGCATGCGCTTGACCTCGCGGCGTTGCGAAGTCCGGAGGTCACGTTCTGGACCGTCTGGTCCCAAGGCGAGTTGTGGGGTTGCGGCGCGCTGAAGGCGCTGGACCCAACACACGGGGAGATAAAGTCCATGCGCACGGCCTCGACAAGACGCCGACGTGGTGTTGGCCGCGCGATGCTCGAGCACATCATCGCGGTGGCGCGCACGCGCTCCTACGCACGACTCAGCCTGGAGACTGGCTCGATGGAAGCGTTCGCACCGGCGCGACGGCTGTATGAAAGCTTCGGTTTCACCTGCTGCGAACCGTTTGCGGATTACGCGGCAGACCCGAACAGCGTGTTCATGACCCGCACTTTCAGCTAGCAATGCGTGCCGGCAGCACCCCAGCGCCCGCCCAGACTGACTTCGGTCCGGTCACCGTCGACGCGTCCTGCCGGTTAAACTGCGTAACCACACTCGAGCCACCGAGGAAACTGCTCATGCTAACTGCCCAATGGCTGGCACCTGCACTGCTTGCCGCTGCGATGTCCGCAAATGCGCAGGATGGAACATTCCAGTCCAGATCACTGACTCCGGAAGCCGCCCTCACCGCCGCACGCGCCGCACTCGATGCCTGCCGGAAGCAGGGGTTCCAGGTTGCGGTGGCGGTCACCGACAGAGCCGGCATAACGCAGGTCCTGCTCCGCGATAGATTTGCCGGGCCCCACACAGTTGATGTCGCCTCGAACAAGGCCTGGACCGCGGTGAGCTTTCGCACGTCGACGCTGGCCCTTGCCGCCGAAACCCAGCCCGGACGTCCGATGAGCGGATTGCGAAACCTTCCCCGGTTTCTCGCGGCAGGTGGAGGTCGGGTGATCGAAGCCGGCGGAAGCGTGCTGGGCGCGATCGGCGTGTCGGGTGGCCCGGGCGGCGAAGCCGATGACAGCTGCGCGGCGGCCGGCATCAAGGCCATCGCCGATGCCATCGAGTTCTAGGCCGCCGCTCGACGCGGATTTCCTGCGCGCGCGGGCCTTGCCCGGGCGATGCGCATCCATCCAAATGGTCTCGGCATGCCCAACAAGTGGAGTGCGATGTGCGTCCTGACCCCGTGATTGAATTGCCCAGGCTTGGACGTGCGTGGATGAACGCGTGGGTCGCGAAAGACCTGGATACCTGCGACCGCATTCTGGACAATGAATTCCTGCTCTCGAGCGCTCGCGGTGTATTGATAAGGAAGGCCGAGTGGTTGGCGGCCGCGATGGGAACAATCAGCTGTGATCGATTTGAATGGCTGGAGGAATTGGTTCGCCCGTTCGGCGAAGTTGCGGTCGTAAACTCCCGGATATTGCAGAAGGCATCCGTCGGCGCACAGGACTGGAGCGGTGTCTTCATGCTTACCGATGTATGGGTACTTCGGAACGATGGCTGGAAGGTCGTCAGCCGCCATGGGACAGGTCCTCTGCCCGATGCGTCTGCCTGAAATGCTCCGACGACAATGCCGAAAAGGTCGCTTCCACTTTCCAAGGTCTACACGCTGATTGAACCGGGCCCGGTCGTCCTGTTGACGACTGCGGCCTCCGGACACTCGAACGTCATGGCCATGTCCTGGCACTCCATGCTGGAATTCGAGCCGCCGTTGATCGGGTGCGTTGTCAGCAATCGCAACCATTCGTACAGCCTTCTGAAGAAGTCCAGGGAGTGCGTCATCAACATTCCCACCGCGGACATTGCCGACAAAGTGGTCGGTTGCGGGAATACCACCGGCGCCAGGACGGACAAATTCAGGAAGTTCGGCCTGACGCCGGGCCCCGCTGCGATTGTCCAGGTTCCACTGATTCAGGAGTGCTATGCCAACCTTGAGTGCCGCATCGTAGACACGAGCATGGTGTCGAAGTACGCTTTCTTCGTTCTTGAGGTGCTGAAGGCCTGGATGGATCCCAAGACGAAACATCCGCGAACCATTCACCACCGTGGGTACGGCAGCTTCATGGTCGCAGGCGAGACAATCAAGCTGCGCTCGAAAATGAGGTAGCGTGAACGATTCCGGTCCGGGACTTGTGGTGTTGTACCGCTGGCGACTTCATCCAGGGGCCGAGGCCTCGTTCACCGAAGCATGGTCGCGCATCACCGAGTCGCTGCGCAGCCATGCGGGCTCGCTCGGCTCCCGCCTCCATCGCGGAAGTGATGGACTTTGGTATGGTTATGCGCAATGGCCCGACGACGCGGCGAGGCAGCGCGCCTTTGCGCAACTACTCGACCCGGAAGCGGGTGCCCAAATGCGAGCCGCTGTCGCCGAATCATTTCCGGAGGTCCTGCTTGAGCCAGTTTCGGACTTCCTGGTCCTGCCAAGCGCATTCGGCGCCTGACTGGATCACCGGAAACATGAACGACACCGAGAACCCGGCTGATCAATCTGTCCCGACGGCCGACTATTTCCGGGCGCTGGAGAAGGAGCGGACCCAGGCGCTCGTTGCGCAGGACATGGACACCGCCGAAAGGCTTCACGCCCATGACTATCAGCTGATCACGCCCGCGGGCAAGACTTTCAACCGCGAGGACTATCTGGCTGCGATCGCCGCGGGCCCCTTCTATGCAAAGTGGGAAATTGGCGCCACGGATGTCCGGCTGTCGCCAACGATCGCCATCGTCCGCTATCAGGCTCGGCTGGAATTTCCGTCTGGAAATGCAGTAACGTGCTGGCACACCGATTCGTATGAATTGCGAGACGGGCAATGGCAAGCCGTCTGGTCGCAGGCAACGGCAATGCCCCAGGTTACGAATACATCCATGCCACAACGAACCGAGGAGCAACGCGTTCTGGCCGCCGAGGACGAGTACTTCGCAGCCGAAGTTTCGCGCGACGAACCCACGCTTCGGACTGGTCGATGACCGATTCGCGTTCAATTCCAGCAAGGGCGCGACCACCGGCAAAGAGGATTTCATCCAGAGCGTACTCAAGCTGGCCATGGTCGGCCAGACGATTCGCGAGCGTTCCGTCCTCATCGAGGGCGACATTGCGAGGTATGGACAGATTCGGGCCGAGAGTCGCCTACAATTCCATCTCGATTCATCGGCGATCTCGGGGGGGGTAGCATGGCATGGATTGTTCTGATTGTTGCCGGACTCTTCGAGGTTGGCTGGGCCATCGGACTCAAGTACACCGAGGGCTTCACCCGCCTGTGGCCCACGGTCGGCACGGTCGCGGCGATGGTCATCAGCCTCGCCTTGCTCGGCGTCGCAATGAAGTCTTTGCCGGTGGGCACCTCGTATGCGGTCTGGGTAGGCGTTGGGGCGGTGGGCACCGCGATTCTCGGCATTGTTCTGCTAGGCGAGTCCGCCAATGCGGGTCGCTTATTCAGCTTGGCACTCATCGTCGCCGGCATCGTCGGCTTGAAACTTTCGACGACGGCCTGAACCGTGATGATGGGTATTCGCAGGAGCGGTTCATGATCGATGCAACCTGGCTCGTGTTCATGATTGCATCGCTGGTCCTCATCGCCACGCCGGGACAGGACATGATCCTCGTCATGTCGCGATCGGTCGCCCAGGGCGCAGCGGCCGGCGTGGTCACCGCCGCCGGCGTCAGCGTGGGCCTCGTCGGCCATACGGTGCTGGCCACGCTTGGGCTGGGAGCGATCCTGCGAACCTCCGAGTGGCTGTTCGTTGCGCTGAAGTTTGTCGGGGCGGCGTATCTCATCTACCTTGGAATCGGATTGTTGCGAACTAGGCAGAGCACTTTGCCGATCGGCGCGCAGGCGACGCGTACCCTGGGCCGCCTCTTCGTCGATGGTGCGGTTTCCAACCTCTCCAATCCCAAGATTGCGATCTTCTATTTCGCGTTCCTGCCGCAATTCGTCACGCCATCCGCGCAGCAACCGACACTCACGATATTTGTCCTGGGGCTCGCATTCGCGGGCCTGACGTTCCTGGTCAAGGCGCCGGTCGGCTTCTTCGCCGGAAGGCTGTCCGCCTGGTTGCGCTCACGTCCTGGCGTGCTCACATGGATTTTTCGTTCGTCGGGGGCCATCCTGGTCGGGCTGGGCGTGCGGCTGGCATTCGAGCGGCGCTGACGTCGGCCGTCCACCACTATCATGGCCGAGCCAAAAACCAAGGCAACCAACGCAAGCATCGACAACTACATCGATGCGATCGACGACGAGCTGCGACGCGAAGACTGCCGTTCGCTGGTCAAGCTGATGACCAAGGTCACGAAGGAGCCACCCACGATGCGGGGGGCGAGCATCGTGGGCTTTGGCAAATATCACTACAAGTATGCCAGCGGCCACGAAGGAGACTCCTGCCTCGCCGGCCTCTCTTCGCGCAAGGGCGATATCAGCATTTACGTCATGGCGGGGTTCGCGGGGCAGGCGCCATTGCTTGCCAAGCTCGGCAAACACAGGGCCGGAAAGGCCTGCCTGTATGTCAAGCGTCTTGCCGACATCGACCTCAAGGTGCTGGAATCCCTCGTCAAGGGTTCCGTTGCGGAGATGAGACGGCGCTACCCGGATTGAAGCCTAAGGCGGCATCGGTATCGATCTCGCCTGCATTGCGGCCAGGGACGCCGCACATTATCCTGCCTGTGCTCCGGACGCCCGCGCCGGAGCCTTTAGTTCGGCAAGCAGGGTCATCCATTGCGCGTTCGAAGAGGAGTTCTACCATGCGAAAAATGAGACTTTGGATTGCAGCGCTCGCGCTGATCGTCGCATTGCCCGCGCTTGCCGCCGATGCGGGAGAGCGGCGATTCATCACGTCAGGGATGAGCGAAGGTGAAGTGCTGATGAAGATCGGCAAGCCGGATTCGCAAAGCGAGGACACCGGCGGCGGCGCGAAGGTGGCCGTCAAGCGATGGATCTACCTCCCCGCGCCCGGCGACTCCCAGACGATGACGACCATCGTGATCAAGAACGGCAAGGTCGAAGAAGTGAATCGCAAGGTGACGCAGTGACCGATGCGGTGATCGCTGCGCTCCGCGGAGACACCCCATGAAGTGGCCCGGCATCGAGAAGGTCGCGACGATGACGAAGCTGCCGGAGGGGTATCGCTTCGAGCAGCTGAAGCGGTCCGCAATTCCCGCACTCATCGAAGGTATCAAGGTCTGGCATCCGGACATTTCCGTGGGCACGGTAACCGGATGCGCTGACGCTATACGCCAAGCTCGGGATCATTGCTCCCGCACACAGGCGCTCGAAGATCGCAGGCCGGGCCATCGAATTCACCGAGAACCTGGGGCGGGCGATGGGGGCCGGATTCGTCTACGGACTGGCGACGCTGGAAGTGCCTCATATGCAGCTGGCGCTGGAGCACGCGGGCTACCAGTTCCTGGACTTTGCGCCGGGATACGATCGAGAGCTCGTCGCCCCCGGTGTCGTGAAACGCGCGTACGTAGCCTTCTATGCCAAGCTGCTGGTGCCTCACGAGGATCTGCTTCGCCCCGACCCCGGCAACCTGTCGCCGAAGGCCAGGGCGCTCTTCGACGTATTGTTCCCGGATTGACGCGCGCGGTTCGAATCGCAAGCGAGGAACTGCCAGGCCCCCAATGAGCGAGTTCAGGACCTATCGGAATTTCCGCGAGTTCTATCCTTTCTATTTGAGCGAGCATGCGAACCGCACGTCGCGCCGGCTGCACTTCATGGGCACGAGCATCGCAGCCGCATTGCTGATCGCGGCAATGATCACGCAAGCGTGGTGGCTCCTCGGTGTCGCGCTGGTGCAGGGCTACGCGTTTGCCTGGATCGGACACTTTTTCTTCGAACACAACAAGCCCGCCACGTTCCGGTATCCAAGGTTGAGTTTCATCGGGGACTGGCGCCTTTGGTGGGACACGCTCACCGGCAAGATACCTTTCTGACCGGATTTCGCATGCTGCTCAACGGCAAGTGTCACTGCGGCAACATCGCCTTCGAACTCGATTGGCCGGGTGACCCGCCGGAGGTTCCCGCGCGCGCCTGCGATTGTTCATTCTGCGTCAAGCACGGCGGCGTCTGGACGTCCAACCCGGAATCCCGTCTCGACGTCGTCATTCGTGACGCCACGCACGTATCGAAGTACGATTTCGGAACCCGGACTGCCACGTTTCATATTTGCACGATCTGCGGCGCCGTGCCTCTGGCCACCAGCGAAGTCGCCGGCCATCGCTATGCCGTCGTCAACGTAAACATGCTGGAGAATGTCGACCCGTCGCGCTTACGCCGGACCGCCAGCCATTTCGACGGGGAAGACATCGATTCGCGTCTGGCGCGCAGAAGCCGCAACTGGATTGCCGATGTTCGTATTGCCGAGGCAGGCGACTGACTCCAATGCGCAGGCGGCCGCCATTCCCTTCCCGAGCCGGCCGGTCTTAGAATCAGGCATGCGCAAAACTGTGCTTCTCTACGGGCTTCTGGGCGGCGTACTCATTGCCGCGCTCAAGCTCGTCGAGTACCGCTGGCTCGTCGTGGAGCACTCGCTCGAGATCTACGGCGGGCTGGTTGCCGCGATGTTTGCGAGCGTGGGCATCTGGCTGGGCCACAAGCTCACCCGGCGCACCGAGACCGTGGTGGTGCGCGAGGTCGTGGTCGGGGCGCCTGCCACTTTCGTGCGCGACCAGGGCAAGGTCGAGTCGCTGGGCATCACGCCGCGCGAGCTGGAGATCCTGGAGCTGATCGCCGCCGGCTTGAGCAACAAGGAAATCGCCGCGCGGGTGTACGTGAGCGAGAACACCGTCAAGACGCATTCGAGCCGCGTGTTCGACAAGCTCGGCGCGCGGCGGCGGACCCAGGCGGTTCAGCGGGGACGGGAATTGCGGTTGATTCCCTGAAGGCGTTGCCGGGCGGCGGCAATGCCGGATTTGGCCGTCCAACTTTCGTATGATTTCGCGGGGAACTGCCCAAAATCATCCCTTCGGGTGATGCGTGGCCGGAGCCGGCGGGCAGAATGAGCCGTCCCCAACCAACCGGGAGCTGCCATGCGCAAGATCGTGCTGACCTACGGACTCATAGCCGGGGCCATCCTGTCATTGATGATGCTCGCCACCGCGCCATTCCAAGATCGAATCGGCTTCGACAAGGGCGCGATCATCGGCTACACGACGATGGTGATCGCCTTCCTCATGATCTTCTTCGGCGTCAGGTCGTACCGCGACAACGTGGCGGGAGGAAGCGTTGGGTTTGGCCGCGCCTTGGGCGTGGGCCTTTTGATCACGGCCGTCGCCAGCATTTGCTACGTGGCCACGTGGCAACTGGTCTACTACCGGCTCGCCCCCGATTTCCTCGACAAGTACGCCGCGTACACCATCGAGAATGCAAAGAAGGCCGGCGCGACGGATGCGGTGATCGCCACGAAGACGAAGGAGATGGCGGAATTCAGCGAGATGTACAAGAATCCGCTGATCAACGTCGCGATCACGTTCCTGGAGCCGCTGCCTGTGGGAGTAGTTTTCGCGCTGGTGACAGCCGGTGTGCTCCGCCGCAGGCGGCCGACCTAGGTCGCGGCGGTAGCGGCTCGGCTTTGGTAGTCTATGCGCTGTGGAGCTCAATCAAGTCACCCTGCCCGCGATCGACGTGGCTGCGTCGGTGGCGTTCTATCGGAGCATGGGATTCACGCTTATCGTCGACGCGCCCCACTACGCCCGCTTCAAGTCGACGGTCGGCGACGCGACCTTCTCGATCCACAAGGACGAATCCATCGCCGAGCCGTCGAAGACCATCGTGTACTTCGAGTGCGCCACGCTTGACCGGACCGTCGCGGAACTGAAGGCCAAGGGACTGCGGTTCACGCAGGAGCCGCGCGATGAGCCGTGGCTGTGGCGGGAAGCGCGCTTGGTGGACCCTTCGGGCAATGTCATTTGCCTCTACCATGCGGGAGCGAATCGCCTCGACCCGCCGTGGCGAGTGGGAGCCTGATTCATGGTGATCAACGTTTGTCTGGCGGGCGCGACGGGCTGGGCCGGATCGGCGCTGGCGCGAGCAATGGCGGCGGTGGAAGGCGTGTCGCTCGTCGCCGCGGTCTCGCGCAAGCACGCGGGACAGCGCCTCGGGGACGTGCTGGGCGAGCCGCGCCTCGCGTGTCCTGTCTACGCGTCGGCCGCCGAGGCGCTCGCCCAACCCTGCGACGTGTTCGTCGAATATACGAAGCCAGCCAGCGCCAAGGCCAACATCCTGGCGGCGCTCGAACGCGGCGCGCACGTGGTCGTCGGCACGTCGGGGCTTGCCGACAGCGATTTCGCGGAGATCGACGCGGTCGCCCGCGGGCAGCAGCGTGGCGTCCTCGCCTGCGGCAACTTTGCGCTGACAGTCGTGCTGCTGCAGAAATTTGCCGAAGCGGCTGCGAAGCTCATTCCACAGTGGGAAATCATCGACTACGCGCACGACGACAAGATCGACGCGCCGAGCGGAACCGCCCGCGAACTCGCTGACAGGCTCGCGAAGGTGCGCCACCCCGAGCCTACGATCCCGCTGGACAGGACCGTGGGCCCGCGCGATGCCCGCGGCGCCACGCTGTCGGGCACCCAGGTGCATTCCCTTCGCCTGCCCGGCTACGTGATCAGCGCCGAGGTCATCTTCGGCATGCCGGACCAGCGACTGACGATCCGCCACGATTCCGGAGGCAGTGCCCGGCCCTACGTCGACGGCGCGCTGCTCGCCATTCGCAAGGTATCGACGCTGGTCGGCGTCCATCGCGGCCTCGACTCGGTCCTCGATCTCTGACACAAGGCGGATTCCATGCCCATCGATATCTCGAATCTCACCGCGCCACAACTGGACGAGCTGATCGCGAGCGCCGCGAAGCTGCGCCAGGCGCTGCAACCGCCGGTTTCGCTGGAGCCGCCGCAGACAAGCGAGGCGACGATCGATCCGGCGTGGCGTTCGCTCGTGCATGGCGCGAATACGATCCTGCAACTTCGCCACCTCGGGCTGGGCTGGGTGACGGTCATCCTTCCTCCCCATGAACGGGCCAACCTGCTGAGCGTGTTCCTGCGGCAGGCGCTTTCGATGCCCCTGGCGCCCGCGGCTGCAGCGCATCCGTCGCCTTTGCCCGAAGCCAGTTCGGGCGGCAACACGGTCCACTAGCCGACCGATGACCACGCTCGTTCCAATGGGAGAGGAAGGTTTCGCTGCGTTCGTCGAGACTTCCGTGGCCGGCTATGCCGACGACAATGTCGCGGCGGGCCGTTGGACAGCCGACGAAGCGCTGGACATGTCGCGCGCAGAGTTCGCGCGGCTGCTGCCGCAAGGTCTCGCGACGCCGAACAACCACCTGTACGACATCCGGGACGAAACTGGCGGCAGGACGGTCGGCTTTCTCTGGTTCGCGACGGTCGCCCGTGGAAATGCGAAGTCGGCGTACGTCTACCAGCTCGAGGTACACCCCGAATTCCGGCGGCGGGGCCATGCCCGCGCCGCTTTCGAGGCGATGGAGGCAATCGTCGTGGCGATGGGCCTTTCGAGCATCGGGCTGCACGTCTTCGGCCACGCACCGGGCGCGCAGGCGTTATATAGTTCGCTGGGCTATCAAGTCACCGGGATCAACATGCAGAAGCGGCTTCCCGTGACCGGCGCCCGACACGACGCTTGACGCCTCCCGACATGAGTGATCGCTGCGAGCATTTCGACACAATTCAAAAAGTGGAACCCCGCACCGATGGCTGCGAGGAATGCCTGGCGCAGGGTTCGGCATGGAATGAACTGCGCATCTGCCTTGCATGCGGTCATGTGGGTTGCTGCGAGGACTCGGCACACGCTCACGCCCTCGCGCATTTCAAGTCGACCGGCCATCCGATGATCGCCTCGCTGGAACCCAACGAAACCTGGGGATGGTGCTACGTCGATCGCCGCTACTTCGACCCGATGCCCGGTCCGCTGCCGAAGCGAAGGTCGGCATTGGGAATATTTCTAGGCCGCTTCATCAACCGCTGAGCAACGAAAATGGTGAAATGCCCGTATTGCAGCCGCCCCGCGATGAGCCTGGCGCGAAAGTCCGGCCTGGGGCCGGGTCGCATCGTCAATTGCCAGTCGTGCGGGAAACCGGTCACTACGCATTCGATGGCCGTGTTTGCCGCGATCCCCGCGTTCGTCGGCGGCCTCGTGGCAGTGAGGTCCGGATCGTTCCTGCAAGGCGGCGCGGCCGTGCTGGCCGGAGTCCTGACGATGGCCATTGTCCAGACGTTCCTCGTTCCGCTCGTGCGCGCCGACGTCTAGCGCACGCGTCGTTGTCATGAGCGCCGTCGAACAATTGCGTGCCGGCCTGGCCGGACCGCCGGATCGATCGATGGCCAACACCCCGTGAATTTCCTTGACCGAAAGCCAATGATGATGAGGTACGCCGGTCCCAAATGCGTGCTGCTTGCGCTTTGCCTTCTGCTGGCTTTCATGGCGCTGGCAGATCGTGCGCTTGCCCAGAACAAGATGAGCGCGGAAGACGAGGCAATCTACAGGAACATGATGAAGTCCGTGGGCGTCGATCCCAGCGCGGCGAACGAAGCTGCCAAGAGCAATGCGGCGGCGCGCCGCTTTACGGATAGCAAGAATGGCATCGTCGACTACCACATCGTCGGCGTTTACCAGGGCCGGACCAACGTCTCCGGCGACAGCAACTGGATTGCCCATGCCGACGTGACGGACAGCGTGACGATCGATCTCAAGTGGAAGCTGGACGAAGCGAAGCTTTCGGGAACGCCCACATTCCAGAACACCAAATCCAGCGTGACGAATCCGCGCAACCCGGAACCGAAGTGTTCGCCGCCGATCATCAAGGGCGAGTACGAGCACTTCGAACTCCAGGGGATCAAGCAAGGCTTGGGCGGCGCGCTGGAACTGCAGGTGAAGACCGCTTACCCCGTCGTCGAAGTCGCGCAGTTCTGCACTGGCGCGCGCAAGACCATCCCGGCGAGCAGCAAGGTGCATCCGGAGGAAATGGTCGTGCCGTCGCCTGTGATGCTGGGCATGTCGCTGCCGGACTCGGACGACCTGCGGATTTCAGCCGACAGAAAATCGATGATCCAGAAGAAGGCCGGCTGGACCTGGACGTTCACGCCGACCCCCGGGAAATGACCGGGAGTCGCGGCTGCGGGGCGCGCGCTATTTGGCCAGAGTCGTCTTGGCTCGCTCCGACTGCTTCTTGAACAGCTCCAGCACGTCGGCCTGGTGCTTGGGATCCTGGGAAAGGCTGACGGGGTGCTTGGGATCGGCGACCGAAGTAGCGGCGAGGCTGCTCACGCCGTTCGCCTCGCACCCCACGACCGCTCCGTATCCGTTCTTGGCGCCCGCTTCCGCCGCTTCGAGGTAGATGCTGCACTTGGTCACTTTTCCCTTCGCGCCCCACGTATACGCAACCTCGTCGTCCTGCTTGTAGTTGGGCTCGAGCGCCTTCATCAACGCAAAGTACCTCTGCAGCGCGACAGCGTTGTAGTCCGGATAATCCGGCCAGATGCGCGTGCCGAGCAGCAGTTCGTTCTTGTTGCCGTCCTTCATGTAGACGCTGACGACGATCGAATTGTCCTTGGCGGTGGGCACACGGGCCGGCTGCGAAGGTTTCTTGGTCTGCGCCAGGGCCCCCGAAACGCCGAAGACCAGCGGAAGTGCCAGCAGCAGTGACATGGTGCGCAACATCGAATCCTCCTGTTGAACGTGCCTATCCTTGAACACCCGAGCCAAACCGTACGCGTTGCGACGCGCATTGCGCACAATATAGGGCGAACCATCGCCGCTCGGCAACCCGGGCTGGATCGCATCCGCGGCAGCGGGCATAATTTCCGGCGCGCGGCCTGGTAGAACGACCGTGCGACACACAACTCCGGAGAGACATCATGGCACGCGCCGGCGCCCGCCTCAAACTTCCGCCTGGCGCCTAGGTCCGTGACCTTCCCGGCGGGAGGAACGGCGATCCCGACGGCTTGACAGACTTGTTCCGGCGAACGGAGGAAGCTTCGATGCATAAGACAAGAACGCGCCTCTGGTTCGATAGCCAGGCGCTGGAGGCGGCCTCGTTCCACGTGTCCGTCTTTCCGAATTCGCGAATCGTCGGCGTGACCCGCTATCTCGAGGGCACGCCCGGGCCGACGGGGTCCGTCATGACGGTCGAGTTCGTCCTCGACGGCGCCGCGCTTCGGCGCGCCTATGACAATGCATGACCTTGCATAACCAGCAAACGGAGAATCGCATGGCAAAGGGTTACTGGATCGTCCGAGTCGACATCACCGACATGGACCAATACAAGACGTATGTCGCCGCCAATGCAGCGCCGCTGAAGAAATTCGGCGCCCGTTTCATCGTGCGCAGCGGTCCTTTCGAGACCCCGGAAGGCGGCAGCCGCGCCCGCAACGTGGTGATCGAGTTCCCCAGCTACCAGGCCGCGCTCGATTGCTGGAAATCGCCCGAATACCAGCATGCCATCTCGCTGCGAAAGGCCGTGTCGACCGCCGATCTGGTCATCATCGAGGGATACGACGGCCCGCAACCGGCTTGACGCGGACTGCGTCGACCCGATAAGGCGGCATCGGGAAACCTGCACGAGGAAACGAACATGCACAAAGCGTTGCCTGCGGGCCAATACCGCACCGAGAACGCTTCGCTGGCGGGGTCGGAGTTCGTCGACACCAGCCTTGAGGGCGCGAAATTCCACGACGTGAACCTGCGGCGTGCGGATTTTTCCGACGTCGCGTTCACCGGCTCGACGATCCGAAATGCATGCCTGGGCGACGTGACCATCGCCGACGCCAACTACACGGGCATGCGGATCGAGGGCATCCTCGTCACCGACCTGCTGCGCGCATTCCATGAAAAATCCGGTGCCGTCGTCTATGCCCGGGACCTCGCACGTGTTTGCGCCTTCTATGCGGGCGTGCCGGGATTCACCGTAGCGCATTCGGAGCCGGATCACGTTGTGCTCGAGTCGCCGGCATTGCAACTCGTCATCGTCGCCGTTCCGGAACACATCGCCGCGACGATCGAGGTGGCCGATCCGCCGGTCCGGCGCACCGACGCCCCGATCAAGCTGGTCTTTACGGTCGCGAGCATCGAAGATATGCGCGCTGCGGCGGAGTCGCGCGGCGGCCAACTCAATCCACCCGAGCGCGAATGGCAATTCCAGGGATTCCGCGTCTGCGACGGCCACGACGCCGAGGGCAACGTCGTGCAGTTTCGCGAACACGTGAGATGAGTCCGCTGCGGAAATACCGGGGAAGCTGCCACTGCGGCGCCGTCGTCTTCGAGATCGAGACGGACTTCCCGGAACTCACGACCTGCGACTGTTCGATCTGCCGGCGCAGGAATGCGTTGATGGTCAAGGTCCACGAAAGCCGGTTCCGGCTGCTGGCCGGCGAGGACTCTCTCACGGAGTACCGGTTCCATACGATGACCGCGCGCCATTTCTTCTGCAGGACGTGCGGCATCTATCCTTTCCATCGCAAGCGCGTGACTCCCGATCATCTCGGCATCAACGTACACTGCCTGCACGACTTCGACCCGGCCGGGATTCCCGTACGCCGGACCGTTGGCGCTACAATGCCCTGACACAGCAGCGTCACGTCGAGGGAAGCACATGAGCGCCACAATGGTACTTGCGATCTGGATCGCCTCCGCGTCGAACTTCCAGGCGGCGTTGCCGTTCGGCGGGCAATATCAGATCAGGGAATACGCGAACTCGGATACCGGAATCGACAATTTCATGAAGTGGGTCGACACGCCGGGCCACGACAAGATCGACCTCATCTGCGTCGCCATTTCCGGTGGTGAGGGATCAAAGGCGGCGCAGTTCTGGCGCGAGGCCGAAGTCAAGCGCATCTTCTTCATGAACCCGCTGCAGATCGAGGTGCTCCTGAAGGATCCGCTGGTTCCGGTCGTCAACGCGCTCACCATTGCCAACGCCTGCGCGGAGATGTTTCCCTCCGGCGGCGATTTCTGACGCGTCCGTGGACGGTCCGCTTCAGGGTAGCCCCGACATGCACGACATGCTCGTCAAGTTGTACGAACTTCCGAGCCTGACGGAAGCGTTGGACGCGATGTCCGCGCGGGGTATCTCAGTGCGCAGGGTGCTCGCACCGGAGACACCCGTCGTGACCGGCTGGGTACAGACGAAATTCGCCACATCGGCGGCCGAAGTCGGAATCGCGTGCAGTCGCTTGCCGATATCGTGCTTCATCGCCGTGCGTGACCGGGAGATTCTCGGCTTCGCCTGTCACGACGCGACGGCCCGGAATTTCTTCGGACCCGAAGCGGTCGCCGCAGAGGAGCGCGGGCGCGGCCTGGGTCGGGCGCTGCTGCTCGCCACTTTGCATGCGCAGCGCGAACAGGGCTATGCGTACGCCATCATCGGCGGCGTGGGGCCAGCGGACTTCTACGCCAAATGTGTCGGAGCCATTCCGATTCCGGGTTCGACGCCCGGAATCTATCTGGGCATGCTGCGCCCGAAGTCCGCGGCGAGCTGACCGGCAATCCTTCGGAAAGAGACTCCCTTGCCGCGAAAATCCTTGTCGATGCACGTCGGAAGGCTCAACCAGGCGCTGGCCGTGCCCCCCATGCCGCGGCGCTGGGTTGAGTTCCTGTACTGGCATCCGAAGGTCACCTTCCTGCTGATGGGCGGGTTCTTCCTGATCTTCGGATTCACGTCGGTCAACCTGTTCGTCGTGCTCAAGGCCAACATCGAGCTCTTCCTCGAGTACGGCGCGATGGTCATCGAGGATGGCGCGTTGCAGCAACTCGTCGAAGTCATCGGCTCCTGCTACCTCAGCATCGTGTTCTACGTGCTCTTCAAGGCCTGCGAGCGCATCCTGATCGAACGGCTGACGGGCAAGCCGCTGGGCGAGATCAGGGAAGCACGCCGCTGAAGACCGTCCCCGGGGTCGACTTGGGGCCCTGGCCAGGGGAATCCGGGCCGCCGGCAGGCCTTTGGACGGCGCGGCATGAAATGGCATACTCTCGCTGGAGCCGCCCCTACCCACAACGAAAAGGATCGCCAATTGGCCAAGCCCAACTACGAGTTTCAGAAGCGCCAGAAGGAACTCGCCAAGAAGCAGAAAAAAGAAGAAAAAAAGCTGCGCAAGACGCAAGCCAACGAAGTCCCGGCGGGCGAAGAGCCGCCGCCCGCACCCGCCGACGAAAAGTCCCCGGGATAGAACTCCGCCCCATCCTGCCCCCTCTCGTGTCCGCCATCGGCCAGATTGCGCTGCATGTCACCGATGCCGATCGCGCCGAAGCTTTCTACCTGGACTTCGCAGCCGGCGTGACATTCGCATTGCGCCTGGCCGGGGAGCAGGACATTCCCGCGCTCTCGGCCCTCATCCCGCTTTCGGTCCGGTCGTTGCAAGCCGCGCACTATTCGACCGCGCAGATGGACGCCGCGCTGGGACCCGTGTTCGGCGTCGACCGCGAATTGATCTGCGACGGCACGTACTTCGTCGTCGAGCACGGCCGCGTGCTTGCCGGTTGCGGCGGCTGGAGCCGGCGCCGTTCGCTCTTCGGCGGCGACGCCGGACGCGCCGCGGCCGAGGCCGAACTGCTCGATCC
>Ga0315271_10000416_pt1 | contig 23085 bp, 26 predicted proteins | sample C3_top_MG_FD_204664 | JGI IMG/M metagenome (GOLD analysis project Ga0315271, IMG submission 204664) | Sediment microbial communities from Yellowstone Lake, YNP, Wyoming, USA - C3_top | ecosystem: Environmental > Aquatic > Freshwater > Lake > Sediment | place: USA: Wyoming | collected 2017-08-01
TTTTTAATTTTTATGAGATCAGAATATTCTTCATTGAATCTAGTATAGTTTTCTGGAAGCTCTGTAATGCCTGCATGTATTTCTCTGTGGCATCTACAGCACACAAGAGCGCATTTCCTAGCTTCTTCCACAATCTTAGACCAAGCATATCCATTTCGCATAGCTTTGTATAAGGAGTGGTCTTTCTCTCCTGGATTCACATGATGATAATCCAAAGCGGCAATGCTTTTGTCATAACCGCAAACAGCACACTTTCCACCAAATGCTTCTGCCAAAAGGCGTCTGGCTTTTTGTCGCCATTTTTGTTTATAATTCATTTGAACTCGCTCCCAAAGTATAACAGCTTATGCCATTATATACAGATCGAGTTCCAAAAATTTACATCTTCGCCAATTGTTCCGCATTATGTCTTTGATATTCCATATATGCCTCCAGCATATCGGCATGACCTTCTTTGGCTTCGTCCCAAGTTTTGTACCGACGCTGATGACCGTCATGCGGACCACCAAACCACATCGACTCAAAAACCACAGGACTGTCTGACCGACCCATGCCGTGATCTAAACACAAGAACACCGTAGACAACAAGCTGCCGTCAGGCATGTCGTTGTAAGCGACAATTCGTCGCTTAATATCTTCCAGGAACCGGGCTGCAACCAACGTGTCGGCTGGAATTGGTTCATTTTTGTCATCAAGAATATACCACATGGTCACACCTTCTTTCGCAGCTTGACAATCTTATGGGGCCGGAGCGTTGTACCAGTTGATTCTGACAAACGCTCCGGCCCAATATAGACGAATCTTGGAGCAGACATGCGATCAAACTTAACGTATATCGCTTCTCCGTTTTCTTCTGCTCCAGCAAATGTTCCAACTCCATGCTCGCCCATGCTGATCTTTTTTCCAGATTGAGCGAGAAAGTATGGACCACCTGAAACTCGTATTTTGTCGCCCTCTTCGAGAGAGACTTTTTTGCTCAACCGGAAAGACATTTTGTTCACCTTACGGTAAAGAAGAACAATTGGACAAGTCGGGCTTTATCAGCATCGCCACTTACCATGCCTTCGTAGGAACTTGCCGAATGGATCATTTGAGCATCCCAAATTGCAAGCCGGTTATATACGGCTCCAACTTTATCAACCAGTTCCCAATTATCCGGGTGAAGGATATTGTATTCGCTGTAAATCTCATTCGCCGCCAAAGCTCGTGCTTCATCTGAAGCAAATCGGTCGAACTCAAGCGGGTGATTTGGTGGACGACGGCTTCCATGATTCGTATCTTTCCAGAAGCTAGTCCCAGCACTTACCGGGGCATCTGGCGTCAAATATACCGCAGCGGCATAACTCTGCAAGTCGGAGTGCCACACCAACGGATCATTGAAGCCAGTAATCTGGAAACAACCGTTGCAAGGCTGGTTCAGCCAGTCAACAATCGGACGGCCCAATAGTCGCTCAAATTCTTCTTTGAGGAACGGCCACAGGAATCGTTCATCGGTTCTTTCGCCCTTGTAGTTTCGCAAGTTCGGCTTGAACTCTTGCTCCAGGGCAAAGGCTCGCACATCATCCGGGTCTTTGTAGAAGTTATCCACAATCAACAAGTGTGGCATTCTTCGATTGAAGAATACTGACGGCGGGCCGGATGGATTTCCAACATCCAGAGAATCTTCGGGAATCCACATGGTCAGTGGGACGCCGCCCACTTCGCAGTAATACTTGAATTTTCCGTCGCTCTCTTCGAGCTTGCGAATGATAGCGTCTTGATTGGCGAAAAGCACCTTTTGGCCAACAGTGTATTTTGAGTCCATAATTTCTCTTTCCTGGTGAAGTTTGGGACGAGATGAGTATATCCAAATCTCGTAGTCGATCAATGCCGACTTAAAAGAGTGGCCGATTTGAAAAATATCAGGGGTGATCGAGGAGGATCGAACTCCCACTTACTGATCCACAATCAGTCGTGCAGACCACTACACTACGACCACCATAAAGAGACTTGTCGTGCAAGTTCAGCTTGCGCTTCCTGGCTTGAGAAGTTCCAACCCAACCAATCACATCATCAACCGCCGAACGGCATTGGCGGTGCAGGCGTCCTGAGATACGTCAAAACGTATTTTAGACGAACGACAAGTCCAAAATCCGATCCATTTCTGGACCGGGAAGTGTGCCTGAGAGGAATCGACCTCTATTGGCATTATACGCTAATCACAGAGCCGGTCTTGCCGGAAAATGTGATTAACGTGCAATGTAGTGTTTCGTGTTTCCACGATGCTGCCGACCAACTTACACCACAGGCACTTCTTGGCCTTAATTTAACTACCAAATTGTCAAAGACCAGCCTTCGGAATGCCGCCCACCCAAGATTGGCAATCCACGGCGTCGAGTACAAACCCTCTAACCGTTGTTTGAAAAGGTAGCCGACATACACGATTTCGAGTCATGGTTTATATTACCATGACTGCCGCCATCATTTTTGGCTGACGGAGCCTTGCTGTCGATCTCTTTTCTGCTTTGTTGGTTTCGGGTGGCCGATATTCCAGTTTTTCAGTTGAACTTCATATGTCCCTGGTAGCCCTATATTTGCGTAGAAGGCAAATAGTATTGGGCAACTGTATATGAACTCTTCCACCAACAAGTGACGTGTATGGGTTTCGATCCCATCTAATCTGCTTGAAAGGCAGATGACCTCACCAGAAGTCGAACACGCCGTAAATAGTGCAGGCAGTAGGAGTCGAACCTACGTTGATCTTGCGATCCCTGATTAAGAGTCAGGAGCATAAACCGTTCTGCCATACCTGCATGAGTGCTTCGCCAGGGACTTGAACCCTGAACCTTCCAGTTAAGAGCCGGATGCTGTGCCACTACAGCTTGCAAAGCATTTCACCAAACTATCGGCCAGCTTCTCTTTCAGTTCTTGATTGCTTGCTGGAGGCGTTTCTCTTACAAACTCCCCATACAAAAACTTCAAGTTATTCAGGCCCTCTTCATCTGCGGTCGCCTTCCGAATCTTTTGTTGAATATCATCAACCGTATCATCAAGGAATAAACATCCTTGCGGTGATGACTTCGACATCTTCTTCGTCGGGTCACGCAAATCTTTGACACGTCCCACCACGATATTGGCTATCGGGATCGGATGTGTCGTGCCATATACGCTGTTGTATTTTCTCAACAGCTTTCTGGCATATTCCAAATGCTGCTTCTGGTCCAGACCCACAATGACTTCGGAGTAACCCGCAACATCATGCGCCATGAGAACAGGGTAAGTCAGCAATTGACCAGTCCTATCGTCCTCTTCTGTTGACTTGAATTGTGTCATCCGGCTCAAGTCGCCCATTTTAGCGAGCGTCAATAGTCGGAAGAACAACTCAGCGTCGAACACGTCCTTCTGAATCACTATGGTCTGGACACCGTATTGCCGTAAGGCGTTCACGGATACTTCCAGATTCTTTACCTCCGGTGCATGATAGTTTGCCACCAGTACAGTACACCCAGATTGTCCCGGTTGAATCACCGAGAAGTAATGCCCCAGGTGTAACCTACCTGTTGGTCTAAATCCGCACAGTTTCGAGCCAAAGACACACCATAGTATTTCTCCAAAAGGTTAAAGTATTCAGAGCCGCCTGTGAGAATCGAACTCACTCATTCCTGTTTACAAGACAGGCGCAATCCCACTCTGCTCAAAGCGGCATAAATGAGTATTGGAATCGAACCAATCTTCTCCCTCCACGGGAGCGTGCTACCGTTACACTAATTTATCCAACAACTAAGTGACCCATGACGGTTTCGATCCGTCTTCTGCTGCCTGAAAAACAGCGGTCCTAGCCAGTAGACGAATGGGCCATTATAAATAACTCAACATATTGCGAGGAGTTAAAACACTTGTGCAAAAAATCCATTTGCCATCAACATTTTTCAAATGTCTTTTTGTATGGCATTTTGCACAAACTATTTCTAAATTGATTACATCATTATTGCTCCTATCGCCATCGACATGATGAATAACCAAGTAATACAATCTATTCTCTTTGCAATCAACGCATTCTGAACCCTCTTGAATTATGTTTCTGCAAGAATACCTCCCGTCTCCTGCGCCATAATGAAAAGGCATAATTTCAGTTATGCCTCCTAATTTCTGAGCATTGCATTTGCAGGTCGCATTGCAAAATCTCAATCCACTTTTGGAATTTTTGAGCAAAGATTTCTTTTTCAAGAAAGTCTTGCTGCAAAACGCACAAGTCACTTCAACTTGGGCATTATTTACTTTTGCTTTATTCCAACAATCAGAACTACAAAATCGCTTTAACTTACCACCTTGTCGAGTCAAAAATAACTCTTTACAAAATTCACAAGTTAACTCAATCGCTGCACGTTTCTGACCGGACATTATGATGTATTTTTTTTCCATAACATATTATATGCTCTGGCATCGAAAATTCATCACAATGTAATTCTTTTTAGTAGGCATTAGAAGAATCGAACTTCTGACTATTGGATGTAAGCCAAGCGTGATACCATTTCACCAAACGCCCATAGTAGCCCATGAAGGAGTCCAACCTTCGTAATCAAGTTTCGTAAACTCAACACCTGATCCGCAGGATGGGCCATATTCAGAGGCCGCAGGAGGAGTCGAACCTCTTAACGTCAGATTTGCAGTCTGATGCCCCACCACGGAGCTTTCGTTTCCACGGCCATAAAATTCAGTTGCGAGATTGTGTATGGGATTTGAACCCATGTCTCCGTCTTCAACGACGGCATCCTAGACCACTAGACGAACACAACCTCAAACGAGCCGCTAAACTCGCCGCAACCTTTCTGTTCACCAAGTTAGCGGACCTGATGAACATAAGTCCCCAGAAGGAGTTGAACCTTCGCCACGATCTTACCAAGATCGGATGCTTCCGTAACACCTTGAGGACAATTTAGCACGGGTTCAATTTTCAAAGCGAGCGTGACGGGAGTTGAACCCGCAGCCTTTCCCGTGACAGGGGAATGTTCTACCAACCGAACTCCACGCCCGTAAAACTAACAGGGTGATTGATGGGAGTCGAACCCACTATTATCTCTTTCACAAAGAGACGCCGCACCGTTTGGCTTCAATCACAGCGGTACACATGGGAGTTGAACCCACAACCTTTCCCGTGACAGGGGACTGCTCTACCAACTGAGCTTCGGTACCGTAACTAACAAATGAGAGCGTTAGGACTCGAACCTAAACTGGAGGCTCCGGTTGCAAATGCTATAGCCTCTGTGCTGCCTACCGCTTATCTCGAAACACTACTCATTGATCTCTATGCAAAGTTATTGTCTACAAGCCTGTCGGCCCTTACAGCCGCTCACGGTTTTTATAGCTTTTGCAACTGTTACTTGCAGTTTTAGCTTTGCACTTCCTTCAACTTTTGTGAATTTACCTCTGCGGCTATTCACACTACACTCTCTAGCTGCCGGGGGTGGAATCGAACCACCGACCTTCTGCTTCAAAGGCAGAGAACGGATACCAACACCGAATACCCGGCAATATTTGGTTGAGTCGCATTAGGCCATATTATGCTACTCTTACTCAGGGTAGGAATCGAACCTACATTTCTCAACCAAAGACTCCTGTGAGGATCGAACTCACCTCGCCAAATTAACAGTTTGGAGCAATCGCCAGACATGCCAAGGAGTCATTTCAAAAAATCAGCAGGGACGCTCGGACTCGAACCGAGATCAACAGTTTTGGAGACTGCCATGTTAGCCTTTACACTACGTCCCTATATCAGTGGAGCAGAGGGGAGTCGAACCCCTTAGTCGTCATTGCAAGTGACAACGCCTACCCGTAGGCTACCCCATTCTTTCAGTCGGCATACCTGGAATCGAACCAGAACTTCCGTCTTATCAGGACGGCTTGCAGAAACCACTACAACATATGCCGCAATTAGTGGAGCCGAAGGGAATCGAACCCTTAATTTCTGCTTGCAAAGCAGACGTGATCCCGTTTCACCACGACCCCATTTTTTGCCACCAAATTGTCAAAGAACAAACCAAGTCGGGGCGGTGAGAATCGAACTCACTCGATGTCCTGATCCCAAATCAGGCGGCTCACCTTTAGCCCACACCCCGTTTCATTCCCGTTCGGGAATAATTTGACTATTCTGTTGCCAAAAACATCAAATTATTCCCGTTCGGGATCGTTCTATTCCCGTTCGGGAATAGAAAGCTGTGAGAGCAGGGGTCGAACCTGCGTACCGTTCAAGACGGATTGCACGAAGTTAACAGCTTCGCCGCTTACCAACTAGCGTATCTCACAATATTCAATCATCTATACTTGGATACCAACCGGCTGTTATTTTCCGATGGCGTTTACCGTATCCTTCTTCCAAGTATCTTTCTTTCAGATAGTCGATATTGGCAATAAGCCACATCATAACTACCCGAATCCCGTGGTTGTCGATCCCTTCTTCCCCTTTCCTTCGCCTCAACTTATAGACAATCTCGGCGATCTCAGGTTCACTTTTTTGTTTAAGATATTCCTCGAAGTTATCGAGACAATAATCTTCAACAATTGGATATTGAACTGGATGACCGAGACACAACCACATAGCCTCAATCAATTCGTCCTTCTGGAGTCTCCGACAGGTTTCAAACCAGTCGTGTTCCCCAAGGAATCTATCCACTATTCCCAAGTAACGATGAATCGGATCAGCGTCACTCAATCCCGTCAATTCTTGTAGTTTCATTCAGTGTTCATTCGTTTCGTTACAGTGCGCCCGGTGGGACTCGAACCCACACGTCCCTTGCGGAAACCAGATTAAAAGTCTGGTGCTGCAACCAATTCAGCGTCGAGCGCAGAAGTGGCTCCGTAGGGTAACGATCCCTCTTGACCCGCTTAAAAGGCGGGGCCTCATCCACTAAAGGTGTCGGAGCCATATGCAGTTATGGCTCCACGTTTATATCGGTGCATTGTCATCATCGTTCTCCCAAGTTTGAAGCTGCCGGGGTAGGAATCGAACCTACGTCGTCTTGATTCAGAGTCAAGTTTCCGTACCAGCACAGAACCCCCGGCAATAAAAAATCCAACAAAAAAACCCCGCCCAGGCTTTTCTTGCCTGGGCGGGGTTTGCTGAAACTTTATATTGTTTCAGTCCGGCTCAGGCATCCTGAGCCGAACTTGTATGGTTCGGTCAGGAAGGCAATGTATCTTCATTACCTTTATTGGCGACGACGGTGCGCACTGCGGGCTTGGCGCACGTTGTCTGTGGCTGGGCTTGTTGCCCATTATGCCAGTGACCGATATTGGTAATTTGAACGAACATTGTCATGTCTCCTGATACGGCAACAAGCCGTGTTGTGATACTCGAACTTCAAGATTCTACCACAAGTCTTTCGACTTGTAAAGTGGCAGGGGCAGGATTTGAACCTGCGGCCTCAAGGTTATGAGCCTTGCGAGCTACCAGACTGCTCCACCCTACGGCATTTTAAGGTCTTTCAACCTTAGTGGCGGGTACTGGACTCGAACCAGTGTCTCAAGGTTATGAGCCTTGCAAGGAACCACTCCTCCAACCCGCTACAGTATTATAGACGACTTACTTCAAAAAAAGTTCACTTTTCCAAGAAATTTTTTCGTCATCTATTTTTTCAAAACTCCCGGCTTCGCTAACCATATGTGACTGCCGAGAGAAAGCCGAGAGAAAGCCACACATATCGGCCCTCCACGTCCGCACATTACTAGAGAGTCGAATCTGGAAAAGGTTCACTGCGATTTCCAGAATTTTCCAAAAGAACCAACTTCCCCAATACGTTCGTCTCGTCTGGATTGGCCGGGTTGACCGAAATCAGGTCTTCCCCATTCTCTCCCACCTTCAACGCATATGCCGGTGCGCCTTGTTCGCCGCCTGTATCAAACAACAGGGCATCGGGAATATCGGGCATCGGTCCCCAGCAAATCACAAAGCAATCTTTCAAGGGCCTGATCTGGCCTTGAATTTCAACGCCGTACTTTTGCCAGTTGTCTTTCAATTCAGCAAGAGTCATGTAAAGGTGCCTAAAGCGGGTTGGCATCCGAAGATGCCACCTATCACCAACATATAGTCAACTTTGGGGAGGATGCTGGTCCCCTTCCAAGGCATGTTACGCTTGCGTCGTGCAATCGACGCTTTCTTCCGCTGACCCGATACCGTTGATCGGGTCGAAAGTCCGTTCACCTGGGAAGTCGGCTGTGATGCAACCAACTTCATTGAGGTATTGGAAATTACTACAACCCTGGGCAGCGAGTTCTCTCTCGATGAACGGCAAGAACCGTGCGGGTTCTGCCTGCGATTCATCTGTGAGAGTGAAGATGTAAGTCTTCATGGATTGCCTCCGAAGGTTGCGTACTAAGCGTCTGAAGTTACCGTTCATGAAAAGGCCACGACCCGGAAAAGGGAAAGCCAGGAGGGGAAAAGTTTTGTAGATTGAGGCTTACATTTTGAGTAGATCAGGTTTCAACTATAAGGCGTCACCTTGACCATGAACATTATGGGTTCTTGCCCATCTCCTTTCGGAGAAACGACCATCGGTGGCCGAAGCCCCCGATAGTTTCCTCACAGACCCTCTTACTCTCCCGGATCGTGGTGGCTCGTTAGCTGGCGAGTTCGAGCGAACGATCAGCAACTTCCACTTTCTTCGTGTGGTTGAAGCAGTCCAGCTTATCCTGGATGGCGTCGATCTCGGTTTCCAGCTTCCTGGTTTCGTCGTCCACGTCTTTCTTCTTGAGCGTGGCCGTCCAGGTTACTTCGGTGTTTTGGTAGCCATGACGTTCCTTGCCGTCACGGGTGTCGAGCGTGGCAAGCCACGTCAACTTGGACTTCAACTCTCCCTGACGAATCAGGTCGCCCTGAATCTCAGCATTCGAGACGATAATCCTCGTCTTCAATGCGATGAGGTTTTCGGCGATCTCATCACGAAGATTGCACAGAGCGGGAACATCCACTTTGCCTGATTGTTCAGTCAGGACTGAATTGTACGTCACAATGTCATTCTGAACTTTGTTCAGACGACCAGCTAGACGGTTCTTCAGCTTCAGAGCTTTCGCAAGCGAAATTGATGCCATCGTGCAATCTCCTGTGTTGAGTGTTATAAATGCCGGGGGCAGGACTCGAACCTGCATTTCCGAATTACTGCGGCGTTCTCTGTATGGTCAGAGGGGCGAATTAAAGGTCATTACAACCTTATGTCGCTTCCTAGTCATACATTCCAATTCTACTACCCCGACTGGTGCAGCGGGAAGGACTCTCACCTTCAACCTTTTCCTTACGGAAGGCTCTACCAAATGCAAGTAATGTTGCCACTACTTGTAAAACGGTTCTATTTGAGCTACCGCTGCGTAGTGGACCGTGATGGAATCGAACCATCGACCTTCGTATTGCTACGACGCTCTGAAGTGTTTGTATCATCCGATTTCTCGGCTAATACAACCGGCTTCCCTGTAAACAGGCCACTGAGCTAACAGTCCATAAATGTAAGTCAACAAATGGTTGCCAAGACGTTACGTTTGCAATGTAGTCCTGACGGCATTTGACCTACAAGTTCGTTGACGGGGTTCAACCCGTCTTGTTTTTTCGATGGCTCCAATCGAGTAGGTGTTTGGTCGCTGACGCAACCAGTCTATTGGAGATAGACCACTCTACTTTTAGACTATGTTGAACCAACCCGTCTCCGAAGAGATTTGGGCCACAGTCACCATCTTACCTGCTCGTCGCAGGATTGTTTCTAGTGGCGAGGGATGGATTTTAACCACCGACCCTTGCGTTAGTAGACCTTTCGGCCCCTATTCACAATGCTCTAACAGACTGAGCTACCTCGCCATATCGTTTTAAGGGCGAAACCATTTTACAGGTTTACATTAAGTGCGGAGGTCACAGCGCCTCCCTCACACACCCTTGTTACCCATCAACCATCGCTGCAAGGTTGCTGGATCATTTCCGTTGTGTCATCATTCTACCACAGCTTTCCATCCTTGTAAAGTCCACTTCAGGTTTCCGACAACTTTTTTGATTCCGTCGTCGGTTTCATCAGCGTTGTGCAATCATTCTACCACGGTCTTCAAGGCTTGTAAAGTCGATTTGGGTTTCCGGCGACTTTCTTTTTGTTTTTCAAAAGAACCAGGGCATCGCTGCCCCGGTTTTATTTCACTGCTCAGAGAATATCAGAAGTTTTCTATTCTGTCAAGCAAAGCATTTTGCCTCTCAATTTCTTTGAGACGGCGTTCTGGATCGTGCCAGAAATACTTTACATAAAGCGGACCAAAAATCTCAGTGAGTACGATCAGCATCGTGCCATATCCACATCACCAAATCGCTCAAGGTTCCTCCAGGTCAATAATGTCTCCATACTTTGCCAACCACTTGAGGATGCCCAGGCAAACTTCCTCGTAAGCGACCACTTTAGGGTCGGCATCACGACGAGCCTGAACAACAATCTTATGGTCGTTAAGGCGTTCTGGTAGATTATTGTACCACTCTCGACTCAAAAACTCAGAAGCGATTTCCGGCGCTGTTCCGTAAGTTCTCTCGATGCAGCCGATTACGACCGTAAAAAAGTTCGGTTCGTATGGCCCAGGAAACTCCCTCGACATAGGTGTTACTTCGAGGACCGGCAAAGGGTCAGGAACATCGCCCAACTTAGGCAATGATCTCATATACCAATGCACCAAACCCATGCTCGCCGTAGCTGCAACGGTTTCTTGGCCATCCTTGGTTTTATAGGTGAAGGCTCCTGCTGGTCTGAATCCGCTCATGTGTTTTTCCCTCTGCTTGATGGTGGCCTTCTTGCTTCTTCCACCGGCTTGCCAAATCTTGCCGGAGCGAAGGTCAATCGCAGTTAATCGGCCACCGGGCCAAACGCCACACCCTGTGTCAATACAACAGATATAGCCCAAGTCAAATACCTGTCGTTGGACCGTGTGACCACACACAACGGTCTTGCCTGTTATGTGCTTCTTGGTCTGATTGGCGACCAATTTATTCCATCGCAAAGCAGAGCCGTCATTCTTATCTATCGGGCGATCAGGATCGCAGCCAGCATGAACAAAAATGAAATCGTCTGTTTCCAGATAATCCTTGCAGTGCGCAATAAACAACAAATGCTGGCTAGGAATATCCTTGGCGTTATTTACTCCGTAGGAAGCAAGCGTTTGATCGCCGCCAAACTTGCACCAGAACGCATGATCGGACTTGCCACCTTGGAATGCCCCCAAGAGCATTTCTTCGTGATTTCCCAATATCGTATCGACTTGACATTTCTCACCGAGGGCAATGATCTGGTCGATCACGCCCTTGCTGTCAGGACCACGGTTGATATAGTCGCCGAGAAATACAAAGGCATCTTCTGGTTGTGGGTCAATATCCTTCAATATTACTCGAAGAGTATTGGCACAACCATGTATGTCACCTATGGCTATAAGTCGTCCCGACATTATATTCCCTAAAAAAACAAGGCGGGCGTGCCATAAGTACGCCCGCCTTGTGCATTTCACAAAGCCATCAAGGAACAAAAAAGCGAAATCTTTAGCCCTTGACTCCAGCCTGCTTCACGAATTCCAGAGTGTCGTTGCTCTGGAGCGTGTAGTTGGCATCAACCTCTTCGCCGTTGACGAAGGTTTGAGCGTCACCGGGAATATTGAAGGCATCTACCAGCGATGCACGGACGGTCGAAACCTTCGATCCGGCCAAGTTGAACGACCCGTCGTTGGCACCGTGAATAACCTTCACGGCTGCGTCCAGCTTTGCCAAGGCATCCTGGGCGCTTGGGGCGCTGGTCTGACCTTGTGGCAACTGCGTCTCACTCGACGCCTTCTTGTTGGAAAACCCACCACCCGGCTTTTTCTGATCTTGAGCCATTGCTAATTACTCCTGACACGGTTGAGAAAGAAACTTCTGTATTTTTGTGAAACCGAACGAAGGATTACACCCTGCGTTCTCGTGGAATGGACTTCATCATGCCGAGATCACAGTAGACCTCTGCAAAATTATGCGGAGCGGCGAGAACCTTCTCGTATCGCCCTTCATCAATGATGTTGTACAGTGCTGCCAACATATTGGCGGCAATGTAGTTGTTCGTAATCAGCAGTTGCGGTGCAGCAACAGCCAACTCTGCACAACCTTCTGCCTTCTGTTCCACGTCGGCAGGGTTTTCGTCAGTCGGATTCAGAATCTCCTGGTGGTACTTGCTCGCCAACGGTGGCGTCAGGTTCTTTTCTTCCCGTCGAAGGTGAAGCAACACGTTTCCATTAGTCCAGTCATTGCCGCCACTAATGATGGTGACGTTCTTCAGTTCTTCAGCCCGGTCGCTAATCAGCTTGCGGGTCTTGTGGTTATCCACACAGAGAAGAACAATATCGTTCTCCCGAATCAACTGAATGATGTTATGGTCAGCGACGTAGACTGGATGATCCCAAAACATCAGTCGTGGGAATTTGCCCCGATATTCGGCAGCGGTCATGGACGCCTTCGGTCCCGTCTCAACAAAGTCCTGTCGCTCACGATTGCGTTCCTCGAACGTATCACCGTCGATCAGACTCACTTCCACGGCGGGAAATTTCTCGCCGTTATAGTTGAGGTATCGACACAGCGAAGGAAGCAGGCAAAGGCCGATGCCGCCCGTTCCAATCACCTTAATCTTGAGCGGCTTCTTGGCGACGGGTGATTCGTCCTTTGCCGACTTCTTTGTTGCCATGAGGCTGTTCCCTTCGTTATTGAACTTCGTCATTGAGTTTTACTAAACACCTAGAGAGTAAAACTGCCGTCAGGTTCACGTCGATTTAAGGCTGTTCTCGCCACCAGTCGGCAGTTCCTTCATGGAAACCTTGGTCGAAAAGATCATCGTCTCCGTTTTTTTTTGACCCGCCCTTGCCCTTCCAGTTTCCACCGCCGCCACCATAGTTGAAACCAAACTGGTTGTTGGAGTTGCCCTGCCAGCCATTGTGTTCAACCTTGGGCATCCACTCGGCGTTGATGATGGCCGTATCAGCAACAAGCTGTTGTGCGTCTTCTTCCGACAATTCAAGATCGAAGAAGCAACTTTCACCCCAGGTCATGTATGGGCGAGAAACGACTTCCTTGTTGGAAACCCGGATGACGCCGGAGCAGCAGTTTTCTGGTTCCAACTTCTCACGCTTGTCGTTGATGGCGACACTGGCTTCCATACTGAACTGCGCCCGATTGACGTGGCCCAGGGTAATATGGATGCCGTCGAAGCTGGCTTCGTCGCCAATATCCGTACCGGAGTGATAGGCGCTGAAGTCACAGTGCGAGTGAATCGTGCCACACATCTGCCAGTCGTTGGACTGACGGTCCTCGAACGAAGGCTGGTCGGTGCGGTCGTAATTGACGCTGGCAGCAGACACCTTCTGCGCCGGACACCAGAGACGATATTGATTCAGCTTGGCGCTGTACATCAGCGTCACATACGCTTCGGACTTGTACTGTTGAAACACCTTCCGAAAGAAGGTGAGAGCCTGCCCGATGATGCTCCCCGGAATCTTCGGCAGCTTGAGACGGAATTCAATGGTCGGTTCTTGCAACCAAGGAATACCTTCGACCTTGACGAGTGCATTGCCCGCCTTGGTTTCTTTGTGCAGATAGATGCCCGTCTTGGTGACGAGATAATACGTTCCTGTCTTCGGCGGCTCGAATTCATGATCGAACAAATACACCGGAAACAGTGCGAGGGGAACAGGTTGGTCTGCCATTTGGGACTCCAGTGAAACAACTTGTTGAACTTGAAACCGACAACGTATCGAGTGGAAAGATTATACCACTGATTTTCAATGCTGTAAAGCAGAATCGCCAATGGCATTTTGAAGTGCGACATTGACGATTTCTTCTGCCGTCCTGCGAATAACATCCGACAATTCTTCAGCCGAAAGGCTTCTGTTGACACCGTTTACAACACGAGTCACCGCCGACTGAATCTTTTGATTGGCCGTATTGGTTCCACGAGTCTCTTTAATCTCTTGAAGTTGACCAAAGTGGCCCAAAACTTCTTGAACTGATTGTCCCTGCTCAAAATCGCCCTTGAGAATATCAAGGGGATTTTTGATCTTAGCCCAATCAGCAAAACTTTCAATACTCTTGCCATTAACTTTGAATTGGCAACGTGAGAGTTCAAATGAGTAATGAAAGATGGTACTCCAAAACGTCTGAATTACATATTCGCCTAACTCTTTTACGGTCTTGTGATTGGTTTTATTCATCGGCTGGCAAACGTGCATATTGCCGTTGGTGTGCGGCAACTTTGGCATAAGCATCCGAGTGTTAATCGAATCAATCGGCTCTTTCCCAAAACCAATGCCAGAACCAGCATGGCTATATTGACCACCGTGGTATTGGAAACCAATCAGGTAAACCATGTATGGCATAGAAATACGATAAGTCTGTGGCGCTGCGGGAGTCGTTCTCCAACTTTGGGGCGGAGTCGTAAATACTGTTCGATATTGAGGGGCTTCCTCAATAACTAAAGACCCACAACCATTATCGTTCTGCACAAGAAGTTTGCAGTTGTTGGGATAAATGATTACTTTATCACCAGCCTTAACAGCGCCGCCAAAGGCGGTTGTGTTCCGAACGCTCTCAACAGCTTTGGCAGCAATGTCCTGTAATTCTTCCGTCACGTCGCCAATATAACGGCGTGCGGCTTTGTTCGATAATGCTTGAGCAATTGCCGTAGAAAGTTGCTCACGAAGGCTCGCCACGACTTCATCAGCCGTGGGAACCTTTGCGACAGGAGCGACAGCGACCTTGGGAATCGGCGGCTTGCTTTTGCTAAAGCGAGCAACCTCGACCGTGCGTTTCGCTTCCTCCTGAATACGACGGATCGTATCCTGGATGTTGGCCATTACCACACCTTTTTCTTTTGGTCCATATAGTACACGAAATCATTCTTCAGTTTGTTCGCCGCTTCCTGCATTTCTTTTTGCAGTTTGGCTCGTTCATCCTGAAGCTGCTTCTGCAAGTATTCCCACAGTTCAGCATATGCCTGAACAATGATTTCCTTCAAAACGCCTTGGAGAGTTTCAACATGAGCCTTCTCACGGTTTTCCGTAGCCAAGTCCACTGCGGTCAATAGGGATTGAATATCGCCACCGATGGCCCCAACCGCCGTGATGATTTCTTGCTTGAGGTTATTGACAATGGACTGTGACCCATTCTTGTCACCGCTATCGGTGGCCAAGAATCGACGGAAGGTGGCACCGGGCTTCAACTTGGTTGTACGCTCGGTAGCATACAAAGCATTCTCTTGAGTTTTCTTTGCCCAAGCAACAAAACCAGGATGTACATCTTCTCGTGTAGACACCTTAGACAGATTGTTTTCGGAGAAAAAAACCAACATATGCCCACCGTTATCGTAGTTGAACTGGCCTTGCCAGAATTCACCAATAACAGCGTTCACAACATCGGTCATATTCCCCGTCGTCGGCCAACGGAAGCTGCCCATGCAGACATTGTGGTCGCCGTCGATATTTCCCAATGGAAGAAAGTTCGCCGCCTGATCGAGATCAGTGATCGGCTTCTTGGTGCAAGTCACCCGGAGAGCGTTTTGCAACTGGTGACTCTTGAACGTCATGATGAACTGGACGTATGGTAGCGACAGCAAGTAAATCTTGCCATACACGTTGATGTGGCGAACCTGCGGCTGCTGCTCAACGATGATGGTTGTCATTTGACCATCACGCCAGATATATCGAGTTCCTTCCGGGAATACGACAAGATCATTCTTGACGCCATCAGCCCATTGCTGGGTCATTGCCGACATTTTCGTGGCGGCATTCTTGACGAACTTCTCCACAATGGGCGAAGAGTCTTCTTTGATTTGGGCATCGACGTTCTGCTTGATTCGCTCAAGCACCCGTGCCGTAGCCTTCTGAAGAACCATGACCGCTTGCTGGCTGAGGTCTTTGCCCTTCAACTGGCGAGCGACTGCATCAACGATTTCTTGTTGTGATGGCATTAGTTTTGCCCCGCTTTACTTTTAAGGAACAAACCTTGAAATCGAGTAGTGAAGTCTTCGTGGTTGAACTTCACTTTACGCTGGCTGACTTTCCATTCCCCGATCATTGGTGCAGGGATTCTACCACGAATAATGTCTGCTGTATACTCAATTTCTTCGGTTGGCGAACAATATAGGACCATGACCACTTCGCTGCGGTCGGGCCAATTTTGCAGGGTTCCGTGAGATTTGAGCCAATCCCGTACTTTATACTGGTCGCCCTCTGGAATATTGGCGGTCCACGCTTCGACCACCATGATATATTCCTTGAGACGATCTGCGGCGATCCACTCACGAACCTGACGGGCAAACGCCTCTTTCTGAGCGGCGTCTTCCCATACGACTCCGAATATCCGAGGCTCGCCATCAAGCAAGCCTGCAAACACTGGAACCAAATGGCCGTACACCTTGAAATTAACCCTCGCCCCTTCGGTGAAGACGACAAGGCTCTCTTTCAGGACATTCATCGAGTGTTCCCCCGTGTGACTCAATCAGGTCGCCATGACGCTGACGGATTTTTCCAATGATGCGCCGAAGACGGTTGTAAACCGTCACTCTGCTGATTCCATACTTTTCCGCAATGAATGGAATCTTTTTGCCCTGGATATAGATTTCCGTCAAGAGTGCCTTGTCAGCATGATCTTGTTCGGTATCGTCCGGGTGATTCGCCATCAAGGTCTGATATACATCCGAGGGAATATCAGCAGACAAGACTTGTTCTTTTTCTGGAACTTCTTGCCAATCAAGATCAGTGAGTTTTGAAAACTCAGCAGTCCGCTTCTGACGATTGCGATGACGAATGACTTCGATGATGCCATTTCGCATGGCACGAAATGCGTATCGGCTAAAGTCTTCATTCACTTCGGGGTCATATCCGGCAGCAGCTTTGACCAACTCCATCGAAGCAATGGAATATGGTTCACTGTCTTCGATGTTCTCGAATTTGCCACGGAACCTTTTCCGAAACTTGTGTGCAATCGCTTCAACCAAGAAAATATACTTCGTCGGGTCAATAACCTCCCTGCTAACCACCTTGAAGGTGGGCGATTCAACTGTCGTTAATTCAAGAAGCATGGCTTTTACTTTGCCAGGGGTATATCGTGCGATCACAATGACCGATTATACCCCATATGAGTCTGGTTGTAAAGCAGACTAAATATCGTCGTCATCTTCTTCCCGTAATTTCTTGAAGCAAACATCGAGATCACGCTTGACATTATTTTGAATGTCCCTATCGGTCATTGCGACCACAGGCTGGGGTTTGGTGATTTCCTTGAAGGACAGAATGTCTGATGCTGCCCGGATGAACTTCGAGGACAAGTCCTGGAAGCCCGCTGGCGGCGCTGGTGGCTGTTCCTTGGCAGCATCGCCCAAGTATGAAGCCAACGTGTATCCCAACTCCGGCCACTTCAGATTGAGAACAAAGAGTGGGTTGTCTTCGCTCGCCTTTTCCCACGCTTCCCAGGTTTTGAACGCTGGGTCATCGGGAAAATAATGATGAAGACAATACCGATATTGAGACTGCCAATAAAAGCCAATGATATGATTCACAGCATCGACAATATTGTCGCAATCATGCCTCGTGAACGGACAACATACAGTGCCTTCTGCATGTGAATTGGGAAGAACACAAAGACTCAACTTGTCCTTGAGCGTCTTCAGAGGCTCAGTACGGAAGGCAATGTGAAAATTTTTCAACTGATAATCAAACAACGTAATCTGATAAATCACATAAGGCAAAGCAATGCGATATTTATTTCCCGCCGCCCTCGCCGCCGCCGCCCTCGTCGCCCCCTCCCCCACTTCTTGATATCGAGACGCACCAATCTTGCCTTTGTGGTAACTGGTATCGACCAGCACAGTGCGAACCATAGGTTGCTGTTCAATGACAAGATAATCGAATTTACCGACTCGCTTGTGAAAACGAACGCCTTCTGGCAAGACCAACTGTTGGTTTTCCAATAGTTCCTTTTGCAAAACAGCAATGGCGTTCTGTGTGTATCTTTGGGCCTCGTCCTGAATAGACGCCGCCGACTCTTGCATGACGGGCATCAATACCCGGTTGAGAATAGATTTGGCAATTTGCTCACGTTTATCAGTAAGCAATTGAAACTCTGCATCAAGCCAGAAAGACGCTCCATCACCTTCTGGGGAACCAGCGTCAAGCCACAGTTTGTTTGCCAATAGGCGAATTTCGCTCTCATCAACAGCCACGTCCAATTGCGCAGTAATACTGTTGAGTAATTCTTGACGTTCCATGAATCGCTCTCCATTGATCTAAAGAAAGGCAGGTGATATAAAATGCCACCTGCCTTCTATGTAAAGTCAAGAATTCACGAATCCTACAGCATCTTTTCAAGCTGATCGGGACTCAGCATCTTGATGCCGAGTTGCTTGGCCTTATCTTCCTTACTGCCTGCATCGGTTCCGACCACCACATAATTGGTCGTCTTGATGACCGATCCTGACACCGAGGCACCCAGGTCAATAACCTTCTTTTCCCAAGCAGCCTTGCCACCATCGAAGCCACCCGTGAACACGAACGTCTGGCCAGACAACTTGCCTTGCTTCTTGCCTTCCGGTTCGATGAACTTGAGTAGTTGCTTCACCATGTCATCATGTTCGCCGAAGAAGGCGACGATGGCATTGGCCGAAGTTTCACCCAACCCATCCACTTCCTGAAGTTGAGCCAAGGTTGCAGACCCAATGGCATCGAACGTCCCGAAGTGGTTGATAAGCGACTGCCCTGCGGACTTGCCCGTGCCGGGAATGCCGAAGGAAGCAAAGAACTGCCACGCCGGAATCTTGATGGTATTCTTCTGCTTGATGAATTGCTCCAGTTCAGCATCATCAGCATGAGCAGGATCATCATGCAGATACAACCGAGACACAATCAGTAATGCTTGACGCTTGGAAAATCCAATAGTCGTCAACTTGCCCACCGAAAGGCTATACAGTTCATCGGGATATTGAACCAACTTCTCATCCAACAGACGAGTCAGGATGCTGTCGGAAATTCCCTTCACGCCAATCGTGGAAAGGAAGTGAACGAGACGAGCGACGGCTCGAACACCACAGAAGTCGGATTTGCAAACCAAATCTTTGCCATCGCCACCCTGACGGACTTCCAACACAGAGTTGCATGACGGACACTTCGTCGGAACATCCAACTTGCTAAAGCCCTTCTTGATGATCTCAATCACCTTTGGAATGATCTTGCCGGACTTAATGATGCGAACTTCCGTCCACTTGGCGATCTCACCCAGGCTGGCCTTGCTGGTTCCATCGAGGAAGCCGAGGCTGTGACCAGTACACTGGCTGACTGTTGTGCCATCCAGCTTTACGCCCTTGAAGTTCAATACAGGAGTCAGCTTGCCACTGCGACCCGGCGTCCAAGTAATGCCTTCGACTTCGACCACTGCCGACTCTTCAGCGAACTTCCAAGCAATCTTGGCTTTGGGATTTCCGGTAGCCGTACCACCGTGAGTACCCATCTGTTCGGCGTCTTCGAGGTTGTTGACGGAAACAACCACACCGTCAACTTCGTAATCTCGTTGTGATGCCAAATCTTCCAAAACCTGAAGATCAGCCCAACGAAAAGGTCGTACTTGAACAAATGGAATAAACAACTTGGCGTTGCTGTATTTTGCCCGTTCGATTTCGGTCTTGAATGGAGCAGGGCTATTGTCCTTAGCGTTCCAGCCAAGGATGGAATATGCCGTGAACGTCAAGCGACGTTCTTTCGTGACAGCAGGATTCGAGAACTGACGAATGCTTCCCGCCGAGTAGTTGCGAGGGTTCTTAGGTTCCGAATCGAGGCCGAACTTGGGATCATTCCAATCTTCCACGACCTTGCGGAAGACAGACTTGCGGCATTCGATTTCGCCACGAATCGAACAAGTGACAGGCAAGAACTTGACTCGGTTGCCGTTTTTGTCATGCTCCCACAACTCAGTAGGCACACACTGAGAAAGAATGACGTTTCCATCAGAACCAAGAACAGAAGCATCGACATGCTTGATGTTTTCCGTAACGTCTTCGCCATCAGTGCCATTGTGAGGACGAAGACCGGCACGAGTCAATACGCCGTTCTCATAGTACAATGCCACAGCAACGCCGTCACGCTTGTAGGCTTGCACAAGATACTTCTCTTCGCTGTCGGGATAGGCAAGTTCTGCCTGAACCTTACCGACGAAATCCTTCAACGTATCGGTGCGTTCCTGCAACGGCCCAATAGCCTTGGAGATCGACACCATCGGGGGATTGTGAGGAACCTTCCTGCTGTGCTGCACAGCGTTTGAAGCCGTCACGTCCTTGAAGATATAGGACTTGGGATGCAGGTCAAACAGCCGCTTGCGTAGCGTATCGTATTCCGGGTCAGAAACCAACTTCCCGGTAATCGGATGCACACAATCATCGCCCAATTCATACAAAGTGTCGAGGGTTTCGATGATCGACTCAAGTTCCGAGACTTCTTGATCTTGCTGCTTGACGGCCATTGGTAAAATCTCCTAGTTAGGTGTTTAGTCGGTTGGTTAGCTGATGTAGTGAATGAGGCCCCATTGAACCTCTACGTTTTCGGCACCATACTCTTCTCGAAGTATGGTAATTTCCTTCTCGTAGAAGGAACTGAACTGGTCGATTTCTTTGGCAATCAGTTCAGCAGTCATGGGGACATATTGAATGTCCGATTCGGGATCGAATGAAAATTTCCGTGCGCCAGGAACATGCCTATTGGCGAGCCAAATATGCGTATTGTTGTCTCGCATCCAAAAGTGAAAGGAATCGCCAGGAACATCGTACAGGGCTTCGTCCAATAGATTCATTCGCACGTCATGTGCAATGACGTTATCAACTTCAATAGGCAATGCCCGATCTTCGACTGGCGATCCACATTGGCCACAGAACTTCTTCTGCTTCTCGTACACTTCGCTTGCATACAACTTGCAGGTTGCGTCGGAACAAGTGCGAATCGTCTTGGTGGACGGAACCTTCTTCGTCTTGCAGCGAACTTGTGGTCCGATATATGTCGTGTAGTCGATGCCCATCGTTGTCTCCTGAAAACCAAGAGAAGGAAATCGGGATTAGGTTCAGCCCGACCAATAAAAAAACGTGGGCAATGCCCGATGTAGACATTGTACCACGTTTTTTGTTGGTTGTAAAACCGACAGTTACGCTAGAGGCCAATAATCAGAATCAATCTGATCCTGCAAACTTGTTACTTGTTTCTGCAAAATAGTAGCAATTCTTGACAAGTCCTCGATTTGCTTTGTGATCCAGTCAAATTGTCCTTCGACACTTAAATTTTCTGGCATCCCACGCTTGGTGCAAAAAACAAGAAATGAATGAGGCAGTGACTCAATTTGCGTACTCATGATTTACTCCATCTGGACCCAAGGTCTTGATATTTCAAGACATGCACGAACCTTATCAAGATCGAACTGTTGATCGTCATCAGATCGAACTCTGGATTCCATGTCGATCCAGATGGTTCGGTCGCCGACCGTTTCCGAGATTTTCGGCAATTGGTCCGACAGTGTGTCCGGCCCCAACCCACCAGCATAGCGCAAGTAATAAGTAAAAGATCCATCTCATTTAGTATCTCCCTTTTTACCGCATTTGCACCTTTGTCTACCCATAGTCATATTATCAGTAGCAAAAATAACCTTGTTAGTGAATTCCCATATCTGTCCATTGTTTAGTATTATAGTAAATACTTTTTCTATTTCAGTTCCGTATTCCGTAACTAGCCATACTCTTCCACGACCTTTAGGAGTATCAACTTCTAATTCTTGTCTTGGTTCGTATATTATCATATTTTTTCTAGTTACTCTAAAAAATTTCAATTTTTGAATCTCTTATACATAAAGACTTATATAAATCTTTATCGTTCGACCAATTACTTCCAGTCCACCAGTAAAATGGGTCAATAGGCTCTGGCCAATCCAATGGCACAACACCCTTGCCGCCCGACCGATCAAAAAGGATCGAGAGGTTTAAGCCCAAGCTATTAGAATTTCGGATCGGCGTTAGGGTTTCCACCCTTCAAACTGGATGCCGGACTAAGACTTCTGTATCCTTCATGCCGAGCGTCCCAGCGTGCCTTTTTCCTCCCCATGTGAGTGCGAAGATCGTTCATGCTCCACGGTGTACCAAACGGCACAGCTTCGCCTCGAATACGATTGTCCACACCAACGTCAACGGTCAAGTCAATGCCATTGAGAGACGCACAAACAGCCAGAAGGTCTTGGACTGCCTGATCCCGTTCGCCGCTGTCATTTTTGATGCCAAATCTCTCCAGAACCGACTGGAAGCCTTCCGAGAAGACTTGCTTCTCATACGGCATCAGATCACCATTGTCTTCAGGGGCATACAAGTCATGGACATGCCCGTATAAGTCCCAGGAGCCGTGATGGGCCATATCCCAGGAGCGACAAGGATAATGGCTGGTGAAGATATGCTGACCATCCACGTTGAAAACGTATTGGTCGTAGCACGCCTTAAACAAGGGGGAAAGGATTCGGCGGTCGTCGTGATTACCCCAAATCAAATACACGTTCTTGCAATTGATTCGGTCACGAAACTTTTTGGCGACGGCAAAGCGGTCATCCCTTGGAGTCCAACAGAAGTCGCCGATAATGACCAGCGTATCGTCTGGACCAACAACAGCATTTGTGCTGTCGAGAATGGTATCCGTCATCCGATTGGTAGATTCCTGAGATATACGCAGTTCCCTGGCCGGAATCACTCCACGGTCTGCCATTGACAAAAGCCCTTCTTCCTCACGGGATAGAAAGGGCCTCTTGCAATACTTGATGATATTGGCATGTCCAAGATGCCAATCCGCACTGAAAAACCACATCTGTTTTCCTCTGAGACTTTCTTTTTCGTTTTTAGATGCCTCATTATACCGTGGTTTTTCGCTCTTGTAAAGCTCACCAGCGGTAGATTTGGAACTGGAACTGGTACGGCTGATAAGGCACATACGGCTGATACGGCTGATACGGCTGATACGGCTGATACGGCTGATACGGCTGATACGGCTGATACGGCTGATACGGCTGATACGGCTGATACGGCTGATACG